>CDZP01037637.1_pt1 | contig 180430 bp, 196 predicted proteins | sample 554941 | NCBI WGS metagenome assembly CDZP01 (sample SAMEA3182064, study PRJEB8094) | gut metagenome | biome: human; feature: gut; material: Stool; isolation source: human stools | place: Canada | collected 2013-01-28
TCGGCATCTGCGGCTGGGGCGGCATGGCGCTCAACGCCGCCGCCATCGACACGCGCATCAAGGCCACCGTCACGTCCACGATGTACGACATGACCCGTGTGACCGCCAACGGCTACTTTGACGCCGACGACAATCCGGACGCCCGTTATGCCCTGCGTCAGGCACTCAATGCGCAGCGCACCGCCGACTACAAGGCCGGCACGTATCAGCGCGCGGGCGGCGTGGTCGACCCCGTGCCGGACGACGCGCCGTTTTTCGTCAAGGACTACCACGACTACTACAAGACCCCGCGCGGCTACCACCCGCGCTCGCTCAACTCCACCGACGGCTGGAACGTCACGTCCCCGCTGTCGCTGCTCAACGCGAAGCTGCTCGCCTACGCCAATGAGATCCGCAGCGCCGTGCTCGTCATCCACGGCGACAAGGCGCACTCGTGCTACTTCAGCCGCGACGCCTTTGCCCGGCTGCAGGGCGGCAACAAGGAGCTGCTGCTCATCCCCGGCGCTGTGCACACCGATCTCTACGACCGAATGGACATCATCCCGTTCGACCGCATCGAAGCATTTTACCGTCAGTATCTGAAATAAGGAGGTATCATCATGGTCAAACAGACTGCGGGCAGAGACGCCCTGCATGATTTTGCACCCAAATTTGCCGAGCTCAATGACGACGTGCTCTTCGGCGAGGTCTGGTCGCGCGAGGGACAGCTGCCGCTCAAGCTGCGCTCGATCGTCACGATCACGGCGCTCATCAGCAAGGGCATCACGGACAGCTCCCTCACCTACCACCTCACGACCGCGAAGCAAAACGGCGTGACGAAGGCCGAAATGGCCGAGCTCCTCACGCACCTCGCCTTCTACGCCGGCTGGCCGAACGCCTGGGCCGCCTTCCGGCAGGCGAAGGAGGTCTACGCCGACGGCAGCGCGGACGCAAACGGCGGTCTCTTCGGCCTCGGCGAGCCGAACACGGCCTACGCGCAGTACTTCACCGGCGAGAGCTTCCTTAACCCGCTGACCGACCCGACGAAGACCGTTTTCCTCGCAAACGTCACCTTCTCCCCCGCCTGCCGCAACAACTGGCACATCCACCACGCGAAGTCCGGCGGCGGCCAGCTGCTGCTGTGCACGGACGGTCTGGGCTGGTATCAGGAGGCGGGAAAGCCCGCACAGGCCCTGCACCCCGGCGACGTCGTGACCATCCCGGCCGGGGTCAAGCACTGGCACGGCGCGCAGAAGGACTGCTGGTTCAGCCACATCGCCGTCGAGTGCCCCGGCGAGGAGACGAGCAACGAATGGTGCGAGCCCGTCACGGACGCGGAATACGCCGCACTCGACGCCGACTGTGCACAAAACCCGTGATTTTGGGCTTCCCGGCACACATTTTCTGCATACCGCCACTTGTTCTTCCCCCTACAATCGTGGTATGATATAGCATCCGCAAAACCCGGAGCGCTTTGCGCTCCGGGTTTTGCCGGTTCAGATCACAAAAAGGCATTTCCCGCTGTGCAGATTCCGGAGCAGCGGGGGAGCTCGAGGGGGCAAGGCCCGCCTCGATTCCGATCTGCGGCGCGGGCAAATTTGCCGCGCCGTCCGGAGCGCTTTGCGCTCTGGGTTTTGCTTTTTGAAAGGGTGATAACATCATGATCCACGGTTTTCTCAAAGCCTGCACGGTCTCGCCTGCGCTGCGCGTGGCCGACTGCGCGTTCAACACACAGCAGACCATCGCCGCCATGCAGCGCGCAGCGGCGGATGGCGCGCAGCTGGCGGTGTTCCCCGAACTGGGGCTGACCGGCTACACGTGCGGCGACCTGTTTTTCCAGCAGCCGCTCCAGCGCGCCGCGGCCAAAGGGCTCGCCGCCGTGCTGGAGGCGAGCGCGGGGCTCGACCTTGTCGCGCTCGTGGGCCTGCCCGTCGCGGTGGACGGCAAGCTCTATAACTGCGCCGCCGTCGTCTGCCACGGGAAGCTGCTGGGTCTGGTGCCGAAAACGCACCTGCCGAACTACGGCGAGTTTTACGAAAAGCGGCAGTTCAACCCCGCCCCCGCCGGCGTGCGCACGCTGCGCTTTGCCGGGCAGGAAGTGCCGTTCGGCACGCAGCTGCTGTTTCGCTGCGCGGAGATGCCGGAGTTTTGCCTCGCGGCCGAGGTGTGCGAGGATCTGTGGGCCCCGCTGCCGCCGAGCACGCACCACGCGCTCGCGGGCGCGACCGTGATCGCAAACCTCTCGGCCAGCGACGAGACGATCGGCAAGGCCGACTACCGCCGCGCGCTCGTGTGCCAGCAGTCGGCGCGGCTGCTGTGCACGTATCTCTACGCCGACGCCGGCCACGGAGAATCCACGACCGACATGGTCTTTGCCGCGCACGACCTCATCTGCGAAAACGGCGCGCTGCTGGCAGAAGCGAAGCCCTTCGGCCCGGGCTGCGCCTGCACGGAGCTCGACCTCGGCCGCATGGTCAGCGAGCGCTGCCGCAGCACGACGTTCCAGCCCGAGAGCGCGGGATACGAGACGGTCGTGTTCCACCTGCCGCTGCGGGAGGTGCCGCTCACGCGGCCCGTCTCGCCGACACCGTTCGTCCCGGCCGACGATGCCGCCCGCGCCGAGCGCTGCGAGCTCATCCTCGCCATGCAGGCCGACGGGCTGGCCAAGCGCATTGCCCACGCGCACGCCAAGACCGCCGTCATCGGCATCTCCGGCGGGCTGGACAGCAGCCTTGCGCTGCTCGTGGCCGTGCGCGCGATGCAGCGGCTCGGCCGCCCGGCACAGGACGTGCTGGCCGTGACGATGCCGTGCTTCGGCACGACGCACCGCACGCGCTCGAACGCCGAGATCCTCTGCGAGGAGCTGGGCGTGACATTTCAGGAGATCCCGATCGCACGTACCGTCCACAGCCACTTTGCCGACATCGGGCAGGACGAAGCCGCGCTCGACGTGACGTATGAAAACTGTCAGGCCCGCGTGCGCACGCTCGAGCTCATGGACCTCGCCAACCGCACGGGCGGGCTCGTCGTCGGCACGGGCGATCTGAGCGAGCTGGCCCTCGGCTGGGCGACCTACAACGGCGACCACATGAGCATGTACGGCGTGAACGCCGACGTGCCGAAAACGCTCGTGCGCCACATCGTGCGCTATGCCGCCGACGCGGCGGAAAACGAGGCCCTGCGCGCCGTGCTGCTCGACATTCTCGACACGCCGGTCAGTCCCGAGCTGCTGCCGGCGAACGAAAACGGCGAGATCGCCCAGCAGACGGAGTCGCTCGTCGGCCCGTATGAGCTGCACGATTTTTACCTCTACTACGTGCTGCGCTTCGGCTTCGGCCCGGCGAAGATCTACCGGCTGGCGCGCCATGCGCTCGGCGACCGGTACCCGGACGATGTGCTGCTGCACTGGCTGAAAAATTTCTACCGCCGCTTCTTCGCGCAGCAGTTCAAGCGCAGCTGCCTGCCCGACGGGCCGAAGATCGGATCGGTCACACTCAGCCCCCGCGGCGACTGGCGCATGCCCAGCGACGCCTGCGCCGCCGTGTGGCAGGCAGAGCTCGACCAGCTGGGATAAAAATCACACAGCCCTGCACCATACCGGTGCGGGGCTTTTTACACTCTTTCGCCTTATTCAAGAAAAATTTACATTTCACCATCTTGACCTAAAGTCAGCTTCATGCTGTATGATGACGGTAACCTGAAAACAATATGCAATACGGAGGTAAGCAATATGAAATCTCTCATTCTTTATTATTCTTACCGCGGCAACACGCAGCGCATCGCCGAGCGCATCCACAGCGCCATCGGCGGCGACATCGCCCGCATCGACACCGTCGTACCCTACACCGGCTCATATGACGATGTGGTCGCGCAGGGCGAGCGGGAGGTCAAGCAGGGCTTCCTGCCGGAGCTCAAGGCGATGGACATCGACCTCAGCCGCTACGACACGATCGTGCTCGGCACGCCCGTCTGGTGGTACACCTGCGCCCCGGCCACGCGCGCGTTCCTGACCGCGCACGACCTCAGCGGCAAGACCGTCTATCCCTTCGCCACGAACGGCGGCTGGCTCGGCCGCACGCTCAAGGACGTGGCGGCGCTGTGCCTGGGCGCGGACGTGAAACCGGGCCTCGACGTGCACTTCGACGACACGACCCTGCGCACGCCGGACAAGACCATTGACCGCTGGATCGCGGCCATCCACGACTGAGGAGGCATCGCCATGAAAAAGCTCATCCCCCTGCTGACCGGCGCGATCATGCTGCTGAGCCTCGCCGCCTGCGGCAGCAGGACCGCAGCGCCCGAGGCCACCACGGCCTCCGCCGCTGCCGGCGGCAAGACGCTCGTCGTCTATTTCTCCGCGACCGGCAGCACGAAGACCGCGGCCGAGGCCATCGCCGCCGCGACAGGCGGCGATCTGCTGGAGCTCGAACCGGCCGAGCCGTACACGAGCGCCGACCTGGACTACAACAGCACCGACAGCCGCGTCTCGCGCGAGCATGACGACGAGACCCTGCGCGACGTGGCGCTCAAGACCACGACCGCAGATAACTGGGCCGACTATGACACCGTCTACATCGGCTACCCGATCTGGTGGGGCATCGCCGCGTGGCCTGTGGACACGTTCGTCAAGGCCAATGACTTCACCGGCAAGACGGTCATTCCCTTCTGCACCTCCGGCAGCAGCGACATCGGCGAGAGCGGCGCGCAGCTCGCGGCGCTCGCCGGCACCGGCGACTGGCAGGAGGGCCAGCGCTTCCCCTCCGCCGTCACGCAGCAGGAAGTCACCGACTGGGTCAAGTCCCTCGGAAAATAACCGCGGCGGCACAAAATCGCATCCCCGGCCGACGGAAAAATCGTCGGCCGGGGATTTTTGCAAATCTTTATCTCATCTATACAAGATTTTTTGTTATTTCCTTGCATTTTCGCCTGAAATATGCTATCTTTTCTCCTAGCTGCAGTGCCGGACTTCGGGACATTTCCTGCCGGCGCTGTACCGCCGCGGATCATGCGGCCAGGAAACTTTCAGAATCAGAAAGGATGACCCGATATGCAGCCCGAAATACTCGACGTCCTGTACCGGCTCGTTGGCGAGCACGGCTGGAACTGGGGTATGGCGCGCAATCTCATCAATCGCCAATTTGGCACCAACTACACGATCAAAGAACTGCAGCGGTTCTATCTCCGCCGTCCGCGGCCAAAACCTGACACGGTTTTCAAATAAATGTATAGTAAGAAATCCCCGGCGTCGGTATTCACCGCACGCCGGGGATTTCTTATTTCATTGTTTCGCCGGGGCGAAGTCTGCCGAGGCGCTCCAAACGCCGAACGATTGCGCCATTTGTGCGCTGGAACCGCGCCTGCATCTCCTCCATGGAACAGCCTACGTCAAACATCTGCATCAGGGCGGCTTCATCCGCCTCCGTCCACGGCTTGCCCGCATTGGGCAGTGGTGCAGACCGCTTCGGCCGGTCCGACACATACCGCAGCACGCAATGCAGCGCGCGGATGATCTCCGGCCGGTTGCAGACGCTGTCGGCCGGTAGGCACTCGCCTGTCAGCGGGTCGACGCCGTCCGCCAGTTCGGTCAGCAGTGCTTCTGCTTGCTTCAATTCCATCGTCATGCTCTAACGCCCCCACCATTCGTAGTCCGCGGGCAGCTGCCCATTGCGCTTACTCTCCGCCATCCATCTGCATTGATCGCAATCGTACTGCGCAGCAACAAACTCCAGATAGCTCTCACGAACCAGCCCAACAATAATATATATGAGCGATATATGAGCGCAAAAAACCGCATATCATTTCTCCTTTCCCAAAGCCGGTTTTCCTCTGTGCTTTCATACTATCAGAGTGCCAGTCCCATAAACAGAACTGTGCAGAGAGTGTGCAACGGAGTATGAAATAGAACAAATTTTTCGATTTATTTCACACCCTGTTGCATAGCGCCCACGAAAAATTTAAAACGAAAAAATCCCGTAATCTCAAAGATTACAGGATTTTCGTGGTGGAGATAAGCGGGATCGAACCGCTGACCTCTTGAATGCCATTCAAGCGCTCTCCCAGCTGAGCTATACCCCCACAGGCAAGGTGTATCATATCAGAAAACGACACGAATGTCAAGAACGTTTTTGCATTTCCGCGAAAAAATCTGCGCGGCGATTTGGCCGCCGCGCAGAGGGTTTCTTTCGCATTGTCTGTGCGCCCGCGCGCTCACGCCTCGCAGTCGCGGCGGACGATGTCCGCGATGGCGGCGGCCAGCTTCTTGTGCCCGTCGGGGTCGAGATGCTCGCCGTCGAGCGCGCTCATCTGCGTGACCGTGCCGGCGTCCAGAAACCGCAGGCCATACGCCTCGGCGATCATCTGATACTGCGCCGCCACGCCCTGCGAGACGGCGAGCGACTGCGCGTCATACTCCGGGTCGCGCTGCGGCGCGGCCGGGCCGAGCGGCGGCGGGGCCACGAGCAGGATCTTCGTCCACGCGGGCAGCATGCCGATGACGAGCCGCACGAGCTTGTCCATGCCGGCGCCCACGTCCTCGGCGGAACGGGTCTTGTCGATCTTGCAGTCGTTCGTGCCGAGCATGAGGATGATGTACTGCACCGGGCCGTGGCTCTCGATGCTCAGCGGCAGCGTCTCGAGCGCGGAGCGCCCGTCGCGGTTGCTGTCCGGAAAGGCCGCTGTGCGGCCGATCAGGCCGTCCTCCGCAACGTAATACCCGTCGCCGAGCAGGGCCTGCAGCACGCCGGGGTAGCGAATGTCGCGCCCGTAGCGGTGCTTCCAGTCGGGCGTGAAGCCATAGGTGTTGCTGTCACCGAAGCAGAGGATCTCGATCACGCCGCGCACCTCACTTCAGGAAACCGCTGATGATCTGCTCCTCGGCTTCCTTTTCGGTCAGGCCGAGGGTCATGAGCTTGTTGAGCTGCTCGCCGGCGATCTTGCCGATGGCGGCCTCGTGGATGAGGCTGGCCTCGACGGAGTTGGCCGTGATCTCCGGACGTGCACCGACGGTGCCGCTGTCCATGATGATGGCGTCGCACTCTGAGTGACCGGCGCACTTGTTGTTGCCGCGGATGTTGGAGTTGAACATCTGGCTGGAGTGATCCTTGGCGACGGAGCGGGAGATGACGTTCGTGCTGGAATCATAGCCGTCGAGGTCAACGGAGAAGTTCGTCTCCGCGTGCTGATGGCCGTGCGTCATGATCTTTTCCTTGATGATGAGCGTGGCGCCGTCCGACAGGTGGGCCTGCGTGTCGCGGTATGTGGAGTCGATGCCCTTGATCTGGGTCGTCTCCATCTCCATGTAGGCGTTCTCGCCGAGGTCGACGATCGTCGTCGGGTTCATGACGTTCTCGCCGTTGCCGTCGCCCTCGCCGTAGTGCTTTTCGATGTAGCGCACCCTGGCGTTCTTGCCGACGAAGAAGCTGTGGATGCCGTCGTGGCGGGACTCCTGTGTGCCGCAGTTGTGGATGCCGCATCCGGCGACGATGGTCACATCGCAGTCCTCGCCGATGTAAAAGTCATTGTAGACCATGTCCTTGAGGCCGGTCTGGGAAATGATGACCGGGATGTGCACGCTCTCGTTTTTCGTGCCGGGGGCGATGTAAATGTCGATGCCGGGCTTGTCTTCCTTCGTGACGATGTTGATGTGCGCGGTCGTGTTGCGGCCGGCGAGCTTGCCGTCGGCGCGGATGTTATAGGCACCCTCGGGGATGCCGTGGAGGTCGGCGACCTCTTCGAGCAGTTTTTTCTCAATTGCATCCATGGTGATTCCCTCCCTCAGACCTTGTCAGCCAGACGGCTGCACACGCTCGACGCCTGCATGAGCACGGGCATGATCTCATCCTTGCTGCCGATGGCGCGGATCTCGCCGTCGACGAGCACGACGATCTTGTCGGCCGTCTCGAGAATGCGCTCCTGGTGCGAGATGATGAGGATGCTGCCGTGGATCGCCTCGTGCATCTTCTCGAACACGCTGATGAGGTTCTGGAAGCTCCAGAGGTCGATGCCGGCCTCGGGCTCGTCGAAGATGGACATCTTCGTGCCGCGGGCGAGCATGGTCGCGATCTCGATGCGCTTGAGCTCGCCGCCGGAGAGGCTGGCGTTCACTTCGCGGTTGACATAATCCCGCGCGCACAGGCCGACCTCGGACAGGTAGGTGCAGGCCTCGTTCGTCGAGAGCTTCTTGCCGGAGGCGATGCTGATGAGGTCAAAGACCGTGATGCCCTTGAAGCGCACCGGCTGCTGGAAAGCGAAGCTGATGCCGCGGCGGGCGCGCTCGGTGATGGACATGTGGGTGATGTCCTCCCCGTCAAGCAGGATCTGGCCGGAGGTCGGCTGCTCGATGCCGGCGATGAGTTTGGCCATGGTGGACTTGCCGCTGCCGTTCGGGCCGGTGATGACGACCATGCGTTCATCGACCGTGAGGCTCACGTCCTTGAGGATCTGGCGGACACCGGCGTCCGTTTCGGCCTCAAAGCAAAGGTGTTTGAGTTCAAGCATAGGTTTCATTCCCTCTTCTCTTTGTTTCAAAAATCTTCGTCGTCAAATTTATCTGACAGGTCTTTCTTAAAAGACAGTTTGGACTCTTTGTGCCGGATGAGGCGGCCGATGTTGCTGCGGTGCTTGACCACGAGCAGAATGACGCAAAACAGGCTCAGCAGTGCCGGCAGCTTGCCGCAGGCGGCGAGCACGCCGATGGGCGCGATGAGCGCGCCGCAGATGCTGCCGAGCGACACATAGCGCGTGGCCCAGACGATGCCGACAAAAATCAGCAGCGAGACAAGGCCGGTCGGAAAGCTCACGATCAGCAGCATCGTCTCGGCGCAGAGCACGCCCTTGCCGCCGCGAAAGCCGTAAAACACCGGGTAGATGTGGCCGAGCATGACGCAAAAGCCCGCGAACACCTGCCCCGTGGACGCCGCGCCCTGCGTGCCCATGATGAGCCCGCCGGCCACGACGGCGATGACGGTCTTGAGCACATCCGTGCCGATGACGATGGCGAGGCCGGGCGCGCCGAACGTGCGGAAGAAATTCGTCAGGCCGGCGTTGCCGCTGCCGTAATCGCGCACGTCACGGTGAAAGACGTATTTCGATGCGATGATCGCCCCGTTGAGCCCGCCGAGCAGGTAGGAGAAAACGGCGATGGCCGCGAGCAGGCCGGGGATCATTCCTGCTCTCCCTTCTGACGGATGACCATGCGGATGGGCGTGCCCTCCAGGCCGAACACGGCGCGGATCTGGTTTTCCAGATAGCGCTGATAGGAAAAATGGAACAGCTCCCGGCTGTTGCAAAACACGACGAAGCACGGCGGCTTGACGCCCGTCTGCGTCATATAATAGATCTTCAGGCGGCGGCCCTTGTCCGTCGGCGGCTGGACGCGCGCCTGCGCGTCGGCGAGGACGTTGTTGAGCATGCCGGTGGTGATGCGCATGGCGCTCTGGTCGTTGACAAAGTTGATGAGCTCGAACAGCCGCTCGGTGCGCTGGCCGGTCAGGGCCGAGATGAACAGCACCGGCGCGTAGGACATGAAGCTCAGGTCGCGCAGGACGTCCTTGCGCATTTTCTCCATGGTGCCGGTCTCTTTGTCAACCAGGTCCCACTTGTTCACGACGATGATGGACGCCTTGCCCGCCTCGTGCGCGAGGCCGGCGATCTTCGTATCCTGCTCCGTGACGCCGTCGCGCGCGTCGATCATGATCAGGCACACATCCGCGCGCTCGATGGCGAGCTTGGCGCGCATGACGGAGAATTTCTCAATGCGGTCGTCCACGCGAGACTTGCGCCGGATGCCGGCGGTATCGACAAAGATATACTTGCCGTATTTGTTCTCAAAGCGGGTGTCGACGCTGTCGCGCGTCGTGCCGGCGACGTTGCTGACGATGACGCGCTTTTCGCCGAGGATGAGGTTCACGAGCGAGGACTTGCCGACGTTCGGCTTGCCGATGACGGCGACGCGGGTGTAGTCCGCGTCCGCATCGTCCGCATCCTCGGGCGGGAAGTGCTCCAGGCAGGCGTCGAGCAGGTCGCCCGTGCCGTGGCCGTGCACGGCGGACACGGCGATCGGGTCGCCGAGGCCGAGGGAGTAAAACTCATAGATGCCGGGGTCGACCGCGCCGGTGGAGTCCATCTTGTTGACGGCCAGCACGACGGGCTTTTTCGAGCGCAGGAGCATATTGGCCACTTCCTGATCGGCGGCGGTGACGCCGGTGCCGATCTCGGTGACGAGCACGACGACGTCGGCCGCGTCGATGGCGAGTTGCGCCTGCTCGCGCATGAAGAGCAGGATCTCATTGTCGGTGCTCGGCTCGATGCCGCCGGTATCGACGATATCGAACGTGCGGCCGCACCACTCGCACTCGGCATAGAGCCGGTCGCGCGTGACGCCGGGCGTGTCCTCCACGATGGACAGGCGGCGGCCGCAGAGCTTATTGAAGAGCATGGACTTGCCGACGTTCGGCCGGCCCACGATCGCAACCAGGGGTCTGGACATGATTATCCCTCCTTATGGGGATTGTATTTGTAGTATTCCGCGCCGTCGGTGCTGCCATTGCCCCGGTCGGGCAGGTGCACCTCCGGCAGGATACCGAACATGGCGTCGCAGAGGGCGAAGCCGTCGGCGTCCACGGGGTAGATGGGCACGCCGAGCGCGGCGCTGGCCTGCTCGAGGGTGATGTCGTCGAGAAAGTCCAGCTCGTCGTGGCGCACCATGTTGTTCGAGATCAGCAGCCGCTCGCCGAGATCCTTCCCGCGCAGCTGCGCGATGAGGTCCTGCCCGGTGATGAGACCGGAGACATTGATGCTGCGGCCGAAGAAGTCATTTTCGATCGCGTAGACGTGTCCTTTTATTGTAGCATACTTTTCCTGCGCCGTACACAAAAGTTTTTCCAGAAACGGCGCTGCCGAAACACCCGCCGCCATGGAAAACGGCACGCCGTCCGGCGGATCGGACAGGCTCAGCGCCGAGCGAAACTCCGTCTGCTGCAGCCGCAGCATGCCGACGCCGTTTTCGAGCTGGGTGAATTCCTCGTAAAATTCCTCCGGCGGCAGCTCGCGCCCCGCTTTCAGATACAGCTCGTCGGCGCAGAAGAAGACGCGCGCGCCGAATTTTTTGACGCATTCGTCACCGAAGGCGTTGACGAGGTCGAGCGTCTCGGCCGCGTGCTCGGGCGTGAACGGCGTGAGCGGGTAGAGCCCCTCGCGGAACTTCGTCAGCCCGACCGGCACGATCGACACGCTGTGCACCTGCGGATAGAGCGCCGCGAGGTCGTGCATCGTGCGCTGCAGCTGCGCGCCGTCGTTCAGGCCGGGGCAGCAGACGATCTGGCAGTTCATGGTGATGCCGCCGTCAGAAAAGCGCCGCATGATCTCGAGCGTTTTGCCCGCGCGGGGATTGCCGAGCAGGAACGAGCGCAGCTCTGGGTCCGTCGCGTGCACGGAGACATTGATGGGGCTGATGTGCAGGTGGATGATGCGCTGCACCTCGCGCTCGGACAGGTTCGTGAGCGTCATATAATTGCCCATGAGGAAGCTCAGGCGCGCGTCGTCGTCCTTGAAATACAGCGTCGGGCGCATACCCGGCGGCATCTGGTCGATGAAGCAGAACACGCAGTGGTTGGCGCACGAGTGGGCGTTGTCCATGAGGTAGGTCTCAAAGTCCAGCCCCAGCTCGCCGCCGAGGGGCTTCGACACATGCACGGTGTGCTCCGTTCCGTCCGGGCGGCGCAGGCACACCGCCAGCTCCGGGTCATAGGCGTAGTATTTATAGTCCAGCACATCGGTGATCGGGTTGCCGTTGATGGACACCAGCCGGTCGCCGGGATGGGCCGCGTGGCGCAGCGGGCTGTCGGGGTCGATGTGGCTGATCGTGCAGCGATGCATACGCCGCGCCTCCTTTGCTCGGGATTCCTTTGCTATGCGCCGGGAAACTCCGGCACATAGCAAAAGAAGAGGGGCAAGCGCTCCTCTTCTCAGCTTCTTTTAGTCGTCAACCTTGATGACGTCGCGTCCGTTGTACTTGCCGCAGGTCTTGCAGGCGTGATGGGGCATGACGAATGCGCCGCAGTTCGGGCACTTCACAATCGCGGGAGCGGTGAGCTTCCAGTGGGACGAACGACGCTTGTCACGTCTCTGTCGAGACACTTTTCCTTTCGGGACTGCCATGATGACACCTCCTCGTCAGTCGCTGTTATGAGCAGCTTCCTCTTCTTCGTCAGTTTTATTATCCAAAAGCTGCTCTAATACAGCCATTCTTGGATCGCGGGGTTTTTGACACCGGCACGGCCCGAGGTTCAGGTTCGCGCCGCAGCGGTCGCACAGTCCGGCACAGTCGGGCTTGCACAGGCACTTGGTATCCATGCTGAGGATGAAGCTGGTGGAGAGCACCTCGTCCACATCGAGCCAGTCTCCGTCGAGCGTAAACACCTCAGGATCGTCGTCCTGCGCATCCGCCGTGATGTCGGCGTGCAGGTCGAGGTCGACCGTGCGCGGAAACTCCGCGCCGCAGCGGTCGCACACACACAGCATCTGCGCGTGCAGTTTGCCCTGCAGCGTGAGGATGCCGGCCGTATTGACCACCTTGCCCTCGGCCGTGATCGGCGCGGTGTAGGCCCGGACGGAGGGAAAGTCGAGCAGGGCCGTGTCCAGCTCCTGCGCAAACGGAACACTGCCGCCGGGAATTTCTATGATTTCTCTCAGATTCAGCTTCATAGCGCACCTCGCACAATCGCTTTAGTATTATAGATGATATCCACCCCAATTGTCAACAGGAATTTGTGTTGACAATACGCTGAAAATCCGCGATAATCGTTGCGTGGAGATGGTGTGTGACATGAAAGAGATCCAGATACGCAAAAATGACGCCGGCCAGCGGCTCGACCGCTTCGTCGGCAAGGCCGTTCCCCTGCTGCCGGAATCGCTGCTGCAGAAATATATCCGCCTCAAGCGCATCAAGCGCAACGGCAAGGCCGCCAAGCGCGACGTGCGTCTGGTCGAGGGGGACGTGCTGCAATTATACATCAACGACGAGTTTTTTGAAAAGCCCACGGAGCACAACGCCTGGCTGAAGATCGCAACGCCGCGGCTCGACATCGTCTACGAGGACGAAAACATCCTGCTGGCGGACAAAAAGCCCGGCGTGCTGTGCCACAGTGCGGGCGAGTGGAGCTGGGACACGCTCATCTCGAACATCCAGGCCTACCTGCGCCAGACCGGCGAGTGGGACCCGAAGGCGGAAAACGCCTTCACCCCAGCGCTGTGCAACCGCATCGACCGCAACACCGGCGGCATCGTCATCGCGGCGAAAAATGCCGAGGCGCTGCGCATTTTGAACGACAAGATCCGCGGCCGCGAGATCGAAAAATCCTACCTCTGCGTCGTCTGCGGCCGGCCGAAGCCCGCCGAGGGCCGGCTGGAGGGGTATCTATTCAAGGACGCGGTGAAAAACCAGGTCTACGTGACGAAAAAGCCGCAGCCCGGTGCCAAGACCGCCGTGACGGAATACCGCACGCTGTGCTCGGCCAGGGGGCTCTCGCTCGTCGAGTGCCGGCTGCTGACCGGCCGCACGCACCAGATCCGCGCGCAGATGGCCGCCGCCGGCTGCCCCCTGCTCGGCGACGGAAAGTACGGCCGCGAGCGCATCAACCGCACCTACGGCGAGACGGGGCAGATGCTCTACTCCTACAAGCTCACGTTCACGCTGCCGACGGACGCGGGCAGGCTCGAATACCTGCGCGGGCGGACGTTTCAGGTGCAGCGCGTGCCCTTCGCAGAAAAGTATTTCCCGGATTTCAAACTTTCATAAACGCACAGCGCCGGACGGGCTTCCGTCCGGCGCTGTTTGTTTTTGTATCGCTCAGAGCCGATCCATGCGGAACGCCGCATAGACATCCCGGCGGGTGAAGCTGTCCGTGGGAACGAACCACGCCTCCGGCAGCGCGGTCACGTGATCCGCCGGGTGCGCCGCCTCGGAGACGAGGCCGTTTTCCCGGCACCAGGCCATCGCGCCGTCGTAAGCGCCGGCGCGGCCGGTCCGGCGCAGCTGCGCGACGCGGCGCGTGATGGCCTCCGCCTTCGGCGCAAGCAGCATCGCCAGCTCGCCCACCGTCATGGGATTGTCGAGCCGCAGGCGGTTATCGGAAAAGACGATCGCCCGCTGCTGTGCGAGCGCCGTCAGGCGGTCAAACAGCGGCTCGTCGCGGCCGACGTCCGCAAAGGGGCTCTCCGCCAGCAGCTCGCCCACCGGCACGACCTGATAGCCGTATTCCTGCAGCAGCGCCAGCTGCTCGCCGAGGGCGAAGGCCACCGGCGTGCGCTTGGCCATGTTGTAGCCGTCCTTCTGGAAAATGATCTGGCCGCAGAAAAAGTCCGGGTCTTTTTCCAGCGCCTTGCGCATCGGCTCGACCATGGCGCGGATCTCCGCCTGCAGCGCCGCCTCCGGGTCCGATTCCGTGGACGGGAGCCAGCCCGCGCCGTCAAACGACGCCGCCATGTACTGATAGCCCATGTGGTCATAGACATCGTAGCTCGTGAATCCGCCGGTCATCTTGTCCACATAGTGCGGCGGGCGCGCGAGCGTCATCGTATAGCCGTAGCGCGTCTGCATGAGCGTGTGCAGGCGGGTGAGATCCTCCACCGCGGCGTCAAAGCCGGGGAGATATTCGCGCGCGCCGTACACGAACGGCTTCTTGCCGAAAATGATGTGCCGGTAGCCGTGGTTCGTGATCTGGTGGCCCTCGGCGAGCATGCGGCGGATGAGGCGGTCGTTGTGCTCCGCGCCGCCCTGCTCGTCGCAGTGAATGTCCGGGTAATGGTCAAAGCGCACGCCGCCCCACGCGGCGCTGCCGAGCTTGCCGGCCTCGTCGGGGTAGTTGGCGCTCGTGTCGCCGATGACGTCGAAGCTGCCGCGCGCGCCGTACTGCGCCAGCGTGTCGAGCAGCACGTCCGTGAGCGTCCGGCCGTCGAACCGGTCCGGCGACGCGGGCAGGCCCATCGGCCCGTCGTCAAACGTCATGGCGCAGATGCGCCGCGTCGTGTGCACGCGCTCGATGCGCCGGGTATAGCCGACATAGTGTTTTTCTGCGGGCGTAATGAGCTTCTTGACGATCTTTTTGCCCTGCTTTCCTACTTTAACGATCCAGGACATGATAGGTCTCCCCTTTCCAAGTGATATCCTGCAGGCAGCACTTTGCGGCAAAGAGCGCCCACTTGACATAGGCTGCCGCGCCGGCATGGGTGCGCCGGCGCTTGGTCAGCTGGCTCTCGGCGACATAGCGCGCCTTTCCGCGCCGCCCGTCCACGGCCGTCGCCCCGCGCAGCAGCGCCGCACGGACGGCCGGCAGCGTCAGCGCGTCGGCCTCCAGCGTCACGACGCCGTTGCCGATCTCCTCCGGCAGGTGCGCGTCGCTGCCGGCCGTGACCGGCTTTGCCGTGCGCTGCGCAAGCGCGCACGCCATGGCGTTGGCCTGCGGGTTTTTGCGGTCGGCCCGGCCGTTCCAGACCTCGATGCCGTCGAGCCGGTCGAGGTAGGCGTCGAGCCGCTGTGCATCGCTGCTGCGCTCGAACGGGTGCGCCATCACGGCGAGGCCGCCGCAGGCGTGCACGGCGTCGATCGCGGCGTCCAGCTCCCGTGCCTCGATCTGCTCGGTGACGAACAGGCCCAGCAGATGCCCCCGATCCGTCGAGAGCTCAATGCCGGGGATGAGCAGAAAATCCGGCGCGTCCAACGTCTCGGTCAGGGCGCGGTCATGATCGCACACGGCGACGCCTTGCAAGCCCCGTGCACGCGCGCACGCGACGATCTCGTCAAGGGCCATGCGCCCGTCCGGCGAGTGCTCGGAATGAATGTGCAGGTCGAGTTTGACCTCCATGGGCAGAAGCTCCTCTCTGCGCGGAAATCACCCGCGCGCAAACAGGCTGTTTTTCAGATAGACCCAGAACACGCGGTTGTCGCCCCGGCAGCGCAGGGCCTCCTTCGCCGTGAACAGGTCGGCAATGCTGCGCAGGAACACGCCGATGCGCCCGGCGCGCAGATAGTGCAGCGCGGCGAGCGTGTCATTGAGCAGGAAGCGCATACGCACGCCGGTCCGGTAATCCTGCGCGGCATAGGCCACCCGCTCCCCCGCCGCGGCGCGGGCATAGTGCGCCACAAGCGGGCTCTGGGCCGCCTCCGTCATCGGGAAGCTGCCCCAGACGCGGGGGTTGACCTCCAGCAGGCAGTCGCCCTTGAACTCCACCATGGCCATGCCCGTGAAGCCGAACGAGTGCAGCAGCCGGTACGCGCGGTCGATGAGCGCGGCGTCATAAAAGCTCTCGCAGCAGGTCGACGGGCCGCCGGTGATCGGGTACTCCCGAATGCGGCGGTGGCACAGCGCGCTGATCATACGGCCGTCCCGGTCCAGCAGCAGGCTCACGCCGATGCCCGGGCCGGCGATCTTGTCCTGCACGATGGGCGACGGATCGTAGCGCTGCATGCGCGCGAGGATCTGCGCATACGCCTCCGGCGTATCGGCGACGGCGTAGCGGTCGGCGGCCTTGAGGCCGAATTTTTCGCCGCAGTGCGGCTTGATGACAACGGGGTAGCGCTCCGGCGGCACGCCATCATACTGCCGCGGCACGGGAATGCCGAGGCTCTGCGCGCGCGCGTGCACCGTTTCCTTGTCATTGAGCGCGTCGAGCACGGGCCGGGGCGCGATGAGAAAATCCGCGATCCGGGCAAACCGCTCCCGCTGCGCGGCGACCGTGTTGAGCGTGACCGCGCCGACGCAAAACAGCACCGGCTGGTCATACGTCTCCAGCAGCGCCGCGAGCCGGTCCGCGTAGCCGTCGTCGGCCGCAGCGCCGTCGATCCACCGGAAGGCGGCGCAGCAGCGCGAGGATGCGACCGCCGGCACGGCGTGCACGTCGGCGCGCGTCTGCGTCACGATCACCTGATAGCCCGCGCGGTGCAGCGCGCGCACCGCCGCGATGGACGACCGGTATTTTCCGTCGGTCACGATGGCTGTTTTCATGTCCGCTCCCTCCCGCTCCTGGCGCGGAGCTGTCGATCTCATGCCCCTTATGATACCAAACCTGCGCAGAAAATACAAGACGGCGCAGCGGGCGCTCTGCCGAAAAAGCAGAGCGCCCGCTGCGCCCGGGAAACGGATCCGATCAGGAATGGGTGTGCGCAAGTTTGTTCGTGTCCAGCGAGTTGCGGTAGACCACGAAGCGCTGGTAGAGAAACTCCGTCACGAAATTGAGCACCATGTTCAAAAACGTTACAAGATAGCCGTTCCACCCCTGCACGTCCGCGAGCCGGTGCTCGAGCAGCGTGGACAGCGGCGTGAACGCGCAGTAGTACAAAAACACGAGCGTCATGGCCCGCGTCACCTTCTCCGTCGAGCGGAAGGTGTAGCGCCGGTTGCACGTGAAGTTCCACAGCACCGACAGCACGAGCGCCGTCAGGTACGCGCCCCAGTACGGCCAGTGAAACACCTCGTTGAAGAGCGCAAAGCTGCCGAGCTCGATCAGCCCGGCCGAGCACGAGAAGAGCAGGAATTTCCCCGTGCGCCGAAGCTCCGTATGCTGCATAATGATCGCCTCTCACTTCAAAAAGTTCAATAATTTGAAGCAATCATAGCGCGGTTTTCGGAATCTGTCAAGTGCTGACGGGGTAGACGGCCACCTGCTTGTTGGCATCGGCCACGGCGAGGAACACCTCGCGCGCGCTGTGGTAGCCCTGCTGGCGCAGCTGCCTGAGCAGCCACGTCTCGTCCACGCCCATGCGGTGCAGGTTCTCGCCGAGGACGCGGCCGTCCATGATGAGCTCGGTGAAGATCTGCTCCTTTTCCGGGGCAATGCCCATATCCTCCGGCGTGGCCGGGCGGCGGGCCGCCACGGGCAGGATGGTCAGGCGGCCGTCGGGCTCATAGACCGCCGTCTGGATGGCGCCGAGGTCGAAAAAGCCCTGCTGGCGGCACTGGATAAGAAATTCGCTCAGGTCGAGGCGGGCCTTTTTCATGTTGCGGCGGTAGAGCTTGCCGTTGTCAAAGATGATCGACGGCGCGCCGCTGATATATTTGCGCAGGCGCGGACACTTGCTCGTCAGCGCCTCGAGCAGCCACACCAGCAGCGCCCAGACCACCATGGCCACGAGCGGACGCAGCGGTTTTTCCAGCTCCGTGGCCATCTCGGCGGCGATCGAGCCGATGGTGATGCCGTTGACGTAGTCAAAGACGCTCAGTTCCGAGATCTGGCGGTGGCCCATGAGCTTGGAGAGCAGAAACAGCGCCACAAACGCACCCACGGACGTAACCGCCACTTGCAGCAGGTCCATCCGAACCACTCCTTTCAATATGGGCTAGTGTGCCCGGGGAGCGGAAAATCATGTGCCGGCGCTTGACTTTTCGGCCGGGATCTGCTAAAAAAGAAGCTGGCTCGTGTAGCACTGACACAACAGGAACGCAAAGCGTGCAGCATCCGGACACCGGACGCTGTGCGCTTTTTTGTTTGCCCGGCGCAAAGCAGCCGCACATCAAAAAAGGAGGTCTGCAATATGCCGCAGACAAAAACACAGGGTGCGGTCTTCGGACTGCTGATGTCGTATTTCATGGCGCTGGGGATGGAGGTCGCCAACGTCGCGCACAAGCTCGGCGCGATGTCCAACGCGGTCTTCCTGCCCGCGCTGAAGGAGACCGCGTTCATGGGCGCGATCGTCTTTGTCGTCTCCATGCTCTATGGCAGCCGCGCGGGGCAGCACATCGCGCACAAATTCGTCCGGCAGGGGCGCGACAACCCGCTGCTCGTGACGCTGGCCGTGTCCGGCTGCACGGTCATGGTCATGTGCCCGTCGATGAGCCTGATCGCAACGGCGCTGTTCACGGGCATTGACGCGGAGTTTTTCGCGCGCTTTCTCGCCACGCTCTACCGCAACCTGCCGTGGGCGCTGCTGTGGCAGATCTTTGCCGCAGGGCCGGCTACGCGCGGGGTGTTCCGCGCGATCTTTCGCAGGCAGCTCGTGGAAAACGACCGCAAAGCCTTTTCTTCCGACACGGAATGTGATAAGATGGACGCCTGAGAAATCGAGGTGTTTTTCATGTATGACGAACTGACGGAAGTCGACATTCAGAAGATGAAAGACGAGATCGACTACCGCACACGGGAGCTGCGGCCGAAGCTGATCGAGGAGGTCAAGGTGGCGCGCGGCTTCGGCGACCTGAGCGAGAACTTTGAATACAAGGCCGCCAAGCGCGAGAAAAACCGCAACGACAGCCGCATCCGCTACCTGCAGCGGATGGTGGACACGGCGAAGGTCATCTCCGACCACTCGTCCGGTGACGTGGTGGGTCTGTTCGACAAGGTGGTCATCTATATCCCGGACGACGACGAGGAGCAGACGATCCGCCTCGTGACGACGCTGCGGCAAAACGCGCTCGAGGGCCTCATCAGCAAGGAGTCCCCCGTCGGCAAGGCCGTCATAGGCCACCGCGCGGGCGAGACCGTGCACGTGCAGGTCAACGAGAACGTCGGCTACGACATCGTCATCCGCTCCGTGGAAAAGGGGCAGGACGACGACTCGCTGCCCATCAGCGCGTACTGAGCGCGACCATATGCGAAAAACCGGCTGCGGAAAGTCCGCAGCCGGTTTTTTCTGCCCGCTCACAGCAGGTATTCATAGAGACCGTAGTCCGTGCAGCCGGTGTCGGCGTAAAACATCCGCACCGTGCCGCGGCGCTCGAACCCCTGCCCGGCGTAGAGCCGCTCGGCCGGGACGTTGCCGCCGAGCACGTCGAGCCGCAGCGCCGCCGTCAACCGCGCGCTGGCAGAGGCGGCCGGAAAGCGGATGCAGGCGCGCTACACCCCGCAGGAGATGCTGGCGCTGCTCGCATCCTGCGGCTTTGCCGTCCGGGAGGTGTGGGACGCGGATGCGATGACGCGGCGATTTTTCACCGCGCACAACTGCAGAAATCCGGACCTCCCCATGGCCGCGCCGGCAGTCGTGCAGTACCTGCTCGCCGTGCGGGAGTGAACCCCCTCAATCCAGATAGCCAAACAGGCCGCGCACGGACACGTCGCCGCCGGTGACGGTCTCGCGCGTGCCATCCGGCCAGCGGACGACAAGCGCGAAGTCGTCGTCCACCGCCTCGGCAAAGCCGGTGCGGACATCCTCGCCGCGCACGACGCGCACCGGCCGCCCGACCGTGACACAGCGCGCGCGGTAATCGTCGAGATACGCGCGCGGGTCGCGCTGCCAGTCGAGGTACATTTGGTCGAGCGCGCGCACCATTTCCGCTGCCAGCCGCGCGCGGGAGATCTCCAGCCCCGTCTCGGACCGGACCGAGCCCGCGATGGTGCGCAGCTCCGGCGGGAAATCCTCCGGCCGCTGGCGGACGTTCACGCCGATGCCGGCCACGATGGAATCGACCGTGCCGGTCTCGGCCTCGACGGTCAGCTCCGTGAGGATGCCGCAGAGCTTTTTCGTGCCGAGGACGAGGTCGTTCGTCCACTTGATGCCCGGCTGCACGCCGCACGCCTCGAGCGCGCGGCAGACGGCCACCGCGACGTGCGCCGTCATGGTCATGGCCGCCGTGGGCGCGCAATTCGGCCGCAGGAGCATGGACAGGTAGACCCCCTGCCCCGCGTCCGAGCGAAACGGCCGCCCGGCCCGGCCGCGCCCGGCCGTCTGCCGGTCGGCAATGGCGCACAGGCCGTCCGGTGCGCCGCACATGGCCTCGGCCTTGAGATAACTGTTCGTGGAGTCGATCTGCGCAAAGCACTGCACCGTCGCCCGCCGCGCCTCCGGCAGGTAGGACAGCACGTCCCCGGCCGTGAGCGTGTCCGGCCGCGCGCGCAAGCAGTAGCCCCGGTTCGTGACCGCGTCGATATCATAGCCGTCTGCGCGCAGCGCGCGCACCGCCTGGCTGACCGCCGCGCGCGACACGCCCAGCTTTTCGCGCATTTCCTCGCCGGAGAGATAGCCCTCCGCCTCCGTGAGCAGGAGCAAAACATCGTCCCGCAGCATGAGATCACACTCCTTTGGATCTTTCTCTGGTGTCAGTTTAGCCGATGGCAGCAAAATTGTAAAGCATTTTTCAAAACCGGTTGACAATTTGGCGCGCGTGTGCTATCGTCCGATTGTTAAGTTATTTTGTGCTTCACTTTACAATCGGAGGAGATCTTATGAAATTTTCGACCAGAGACCTGTGCTTCTGCGCGATCGGCGCGGCGCTCATCGCCGTGTGCGCGTGGATCAGCATCCCGGCGGACGTGCCGTTCACGCTGCAGACGTTTGCGATCTTCACCGTGTGCGGCCTGCTCGGCGGCAAGCGCGGCACGGTGAGCGTGCTGGTGTATCTGCTGCTGGGCGCGGTGGGCGCGCCGGTGTTCGCGGGCTTTCGCGGCGGGTTCGCGTCCCTGCTCGGCACGACGGGCGGCTACCTCGTCGGCTTTGTGCTGCTGACGCTCATCATCACCTTCGCGCAGGCGCACTGGGGGCAGGGCCAGTGGGTGTTCGTGCTCTCGGCGGCCGTGGGGCTGCTCGTGTGCTATGCGTTCGGAACGGCGTGGTTTCTCATCGCCTACACCCGCACGGGCGCCATCACGCTCGGCGTGGTGCTGGCCAAGTGCGTGCTGCCGTTTCTGCTGCCGGACGCGGTCAAGCTCGCGCTGGCGACGCTGCTGCGTGCGCGGCTGTACCGGCGCATCCCCGCGTGACAAAGCGCCTGTACGGCGAAAAACACCGGCCGAAACGGCCGGTGTTTTTCTGTTCTGTTCTGTTTTCGGAAGGCTCAGTTCCAGTAGTCCGTACCGGTGATGCCGATGTCGGCGGCGTGGAACTCGGGGTTCTTGCCCTCCTTGCGCTGGCGCATGTAGTCCTTGAGCACGGCCAGGCCCTTGTTGCTGAGGATGAGGATGACCGGGATGTTGATGATGACCATCGTGCCCTGGAGCATGTCGGCCGTATCCCACGCGAGGCCGGCGCTGACGATGGCGCCAACGAACACGAGCGCCGTCGCAGCCAGACGGAACACCGTCATGCCCGCCTTGCTCGGGTCGCGCCGAAGGATATACTTCAGGCAGCCCTCGCAGTAATAGTAGTTGCCGATGAGTGTCGTGAACGCGAACAGGCTCATGGACACGGCGATGAAGATGGGGCCGAAGCTGCCGAGCGCCTGCTGCATGGACGCCTGCACATAGGCCGCGCCGGCCGCTTCCTTGGTCGGCACGACGCCGGAGCACAGGCACATGAACGCCGTGGCCGAGCAGATGAGCAGCGTGTCGATGAACACGGACAGCATCTGCACGAGGCCCTGCTTGGCCGGGTGCGAGACGTCGGCCGTGGCGGCCGCGTTCGGCGCCGAGCCCATGCCGGCCTCATTGGAGTACAGGCCGCGCTTGATGCCCCACATGATGCACGAACCGGCAAAGCCGCTGAACGCCGCCTTGAAATTGAACGCATCGCGGAAGATGTTGGCGATGACGCTCGGGAAGATCTTGATGTTCATGAAAATGACGACGAGCGACACGAGGATGTACAGCACGCCCATGACCGGCACGAGCACGCCCGTGATATTGGTCAGGCGCTTGCCGCCGCCGAGCACGCACGCGGCGAACAGCACCGCCAGGATCGCGCCGATGATGTACGGCGTGCGGCCCTTGGCGTAGAAGCCAAAGCCGGCGAAGGCGTCCTGCAGATTGTAGGACGCGAGCATGTTGTAGCCGACCACATAGGTCAGGATGAGCACGACGGCGAAAATGACGCCGAGCCAGCGCTGGTGCAGCGCCTGCTCCATATAATACGACGGGCCGCCGACGCAGCCGCCCTTGCCGTCCTTTTTCTTATAGACCTGCGCAAGCGCGGACTCGATGAAGGCGCTCGCTCCGCCGAGCAGCGCCACGACCCACATCCAGAACACGGCGCCGAAGCCGCCGAGGCAGATGGCCGTGGACACGCCGACGATATTACCGGTGCCGACGCGCGACGCCGTGGACACCATGAGCGCGCCGAACGAGGAAATGCTGCCCTTCTCCTTCGGCTTTTCCGCGACGACGTGGATGGACTCGCCAAACAGGCGGAACTGGATCAGACCGGTGCGGATCGTGAAATACAGGCCCGCGACGATCAGAAACAGCGGCACGATGTACGGCTGATATAAAAAGCCGCCGATCGCATTGACCACACTGTCAATTTTGTCAATCATGATTTGTCTCCTCTGCAATTTTTCATTTTCCCCGCGGCAAAGCAGCCGCGCGATAGATAGTATACAAAAGATTTGTCAAAAATGCAACCATAATTCAGCAATGTGACAAAAACCCTGAAAAATACAGGGTTTTCTCCACGGTGCAGCCTCTTGCGCGGGCGGATATTTCGGCGTAAGATAGGGATACTTTCCACGCGGAGACAAGGAGCGAAACACACATGTTCACAGGCTTTTCCGACGCAACGATCGACTTTCTCTGGGAGCTGCGCTTTCACAACGAGCGCCCGTGGTTTCTGGAGCACAAGCAGGTATTTCTCGACACGCTCGACCGGCCCATGAAGGCGCTGGCTGCGGACGTGACGGCGGCGCTCGAGCAGGCGTACCCCGACCGGAAGTGGTATCTGCACGTGGCGCGCATCTACCGCGACGCGCGGCGGCTGCACGGCAATGGGCCGTATAAGGAGAACCTCTGGTTCACACTGCGGTGCGACAGCAGCCGCGGGCCGGAGATCCCGGCGTTTTATTTCGAGATCACGCCGCACAACTACAGCTACGGCATGGGCTTTTACTGGGCGAAGGCGAACACGATGGCGTGCTTCCGCCGCGCGATCGACGCCGATCCCCTGCCGCTGACGGCGCTGGCAGAGCGGCTGAACGCGCAGGATACCTTCGTGCTCACGGGGCAGGACTACGCCCGCGCGAAGGGCGACCCCGGCGCGCTGCTGCGCCCGTGGTACAATAAGCGCGTGCTCGACCTCTCGTGCGTGCGCGAACACGACGACCTGCTCTTCTCCCCCGCGCTGACAGACGCGCTCGTGCGCGGGTTCGGCTTCCTGCTGCCGTACTACGACTATCTCGAGGCCGTGACGCGGCGGGAGGATGCGTGATGCGCTGCTTTGACGGCCACTGCGACACGCTCGCGCGCTGCATGACCACCGGCGAGGGCCTGCGGCAAAACGGCGGCCACGTCGATCTTGCGCGCTGCGCGGCCCTCGGCCAGCACGCGCAGATCTTCGCCGTGTTTGCCGACAGCAGCAAAACAAGCGCCCCGCTCTACACCGTCGCGCAGCGGCAGCACGCGCTGCTGGAGCGCGAATGCGCGCGCAATGCCGATCTCGTGCGCCGCTGCCGCACGGCGCGGGACGTGCGCGCCGCCTGGGCCGCCGGGAAAACGGCCGCGCTGCTCGGCATCGAGGGCGCGGAGCTGCTGGAGTGCGACCCGCGGCGGCTGGACGACGCGGCGGCGTGGGAGTGCGTATACGTGACGCTGACATGGAACCACGCAAACGCCCTCGCAGGCTCGCACTGCGACGCGCAGGCGCAGGGGCTCACGGCGCAGGGGCGCGACTTTGTGCGCGCGCTGTATGCGCACCAGATGCTGCCGGACGTGTCGCACCTGTCGGAGGCGGCGGCGTGGGACGTGGTGCGCCTCGGGCTCGGCCCGGTGATCGCCTCGCACGCGAACAGCCGCGCCGTGTGCGCGCACACGCGCAATGTCTCGGACGACCTCTTTCGCGCCATCCGCGACAGCGGCGGCGTGGTCGGCCTGAACCTCTACACGGACTTTCTCGGCGGCGACGGCATGGACGCCGTCGTGCGCCATGTTGAGCACCTGCTCGACCTCGGCGGCGACGAAACGCTCGCGCTCGGCGGCGATCTCGACGGGTGCGACACGCTCGGCGGCGGCATCACCGGCGTGCAGGACTATCCGAAGCTCTATGCAGCGCTGGCTGCGCGCGGCTATGATACCGCGCTGCTGCAGGACCTCTTTACCGGCAACTGGCTGCGCGTGCTGCCGAAATAACGGAAACATACAATGCCCCGCCGCAGAAATCTGCGGCGGGGCATTTTCTCTATCAGGATATCTTACTCGAGCGGTTTGAAATCGGACTTCGGGTGGTGGCACAGCGGGCAGACGAAGTCGTCCGGCATATCCGCGCCCTCGTACACGTAGCCGCAAACGGTGCAGACGAAGCCGACGCGCTTTTCCGCGGGCTTGGCCTCGTGCTTGACGAAGTCGGACGCCGGGTGCTTGCACAGCGGGCAGATGAAATCGGCCGGGAGCGTCTCGCCCTCGTACACGTAGCCGCACACGGAGCAGACCCAGGTCGCCTTCTCGGCGGGGGCGAGCTTCGGCGGCGCGGGCTTGATGTGGCTGCGGTAGTAGTCATAGGTCACGGTCTCGTCGTTGCTGAAGAGCTTGGACTCCGTGATCTCGGCGATGAAGAGCCGGTGGCTGCCCTGGTCGTAGCTCTCGACGACGCGGCAGGAGAACATGGCGTTCGTATAGCGGTTGATGTAATACAGGCCGTTGTCACTACGGGCGCAGTCCGTCCAATCCGCGAACTTGTCCACATCCGCGCCGGACTGGAAGCCGAAGTGCTGGAAGAAGGCGAACGGCACTTCCTTCGTCAGCAGCGAGAGGTTGAACACGCCGGTGCGCTCGATCATGCCGCAGGTGTAGTTGGCCTTGATGACCGAGATGGAAATGCGCTCGGGCTTGTTGGCCATCTGGATGGCGGTGTTGATGACGCAGGCGTTGTCCTTGTCCCCTTCGCGGGCGGAGAGCGCGAACAGGCCGTACTGGAACTTGAAGAGCGCGGCGGGGTTCTGCTTGCCCTCGTTGACGATCGGCGCGGGCTTCGGCATGGAGGCCACGAGCGCGTCCGCGATCTCGGCGAGCGCGGCGAGCTGGTCGTCCTTGAGCGAGGATTTGATGGTGAGCGTCTCGTTGAGGATGTTCACGTTCTTGAGCTTGGAGAGGATACCGCGCATGAGCTTGCCGGCCGTCGGCGCCCAGGAGCCGTTTTCGATCAGGGCAATGGTGCGGTTCTGGAGGTTGTGCGCCGCGATGTCGAGCAGCGCCGTCTCCATGTTGCAGAAGATGCCGGCGTTGTACGTCGTGGACGCGAACACGAGGTGGCTGCAGCGGAAGGCCTCGGCCACGACATAGCTCGGGTGCGTGACGGAGACGTCATACATGGCGATGTTGCGCACGCCGCGCTCAGCGAGCATGGTGGCGAGCACCTGCGCCGCGTTTTCCGTGTGGCCGTAGACGGAGGAGTAAGCGATGAGCACGCTGCCCTCCTGCTCGGGCGTATAGGAGCTCCACTTGCTGTACTTATCGACGAACCAGCCGATGTTCTTGCGCCAGACCGGGCCGTGCAGCGGGCAGATCATGCGGATGTCGAGCGTGGCGGCCTTCTTGAGCAGGGCCTGCACCTGCGTGCCGTACTTGCCGACGATGTTCGTGTAGTAGCGGCGGGCATCGGGCAGCCAGTCGTGCTCGAAGTCGTACTCATCGGCATAGAGATTGCCATTGAGCGCGCCGAACGTGCCGAAGGCATCGGCGGAGAAGAGCGTGCCGGTCGTGGTGTCGAAGCTGACCATGACCTCCGGCCAGTGGACCATCGGCGCCATGACATAGGCAAACGTGTGCTTGCCGAAGCAGTAGGTATCGCCCTCGGCCACGAGGATGGCACGGGCGTCAATGTCAAAGGTGAAGTAGTTGCGGATCATGTCGCGGATCTTCGCGTTGCAGATGATCTTCGCCTCGGGGTAGCGGCGCACGGTCTCCTCGAGCGTCTTGGCGTGGTCGGGCTCCATGTGGTGCACGACGATGTAGTCCAGCGGGCGGCCGCCAAGGACATGGGCGAGGTTTTCAAAGAATTGACCGGCGACGGACTGGTCCACCGTGTCGAGCAGGACGGTCTTTTCGTCGAGCAGGACGTAGGCGTTGTACGACACGCCGCGCGGAATGGGGTACACGCTCTCAAACAGGGCCAGACGGCGGTCGGACGCGCCGACCCAATACAGATCCTCGGTCATTTTCACAGTGCAGTGCATATTGGTCTCCTCCTTCTTATCCACAATTCCCCCGGTCTCAGCCGAGGAGTTTGAGCAGTTCTTCCTTCGGCGTCACGCCGACCTTCACAGCCGCGGCCTGGCCGCCGCGGAACACCATCAGCGTCGGGATGCTCATGATGCGGAACTGGCCCGCGAGCTCCGGCTGCTCGTCCACGTTGACCTTGCCGAACTTGTATTCCGGGTGCTCGGCATCGAGCTCCTCGACCACGGGGGCCATCATGCGGCACGGGCCGCACCATGTCGCCCAGAAATCCACGAGCACGGGCTTGTCGGACTGCAGGACCTCCTGCGCAAAGTTTTCTTTCGTCAGTGTAATCATGATGATCTTCCTTTCTGGAATTGTCGTCTGTATTCGTATGTGCTGATTTTAACAGATTTTCCACCCGCGTTCTGTGGCAAAGTCACATTCCGGCGAGGCGGCGCAGTTTTTCGGCGTCCGCGACCGTGACCGTGCCGCGGCCGAGCGAGACGATGCCGTCGTCGGCGAAGTGGCGCAGCATGCGCGTGACGGTCTCGCGCACGGCGCCGGTGTCGCGCGCGATCTGCTCGTGCGTGGCGCGCACGGGCGCGCGGGCGTGGTCGGACTCGTCCCAGAGATACTGTGCGAGGCGCTTGTCAAAGCTCGTGAACAGCAGCTGCTGCATCGCCCACATGACATCGGAAAAGCGCTCAGTCGCAAGGCGGTACATGCAGCACTCGACATGGATGTTCTCCGCCGCAAGCTGCTGGAACACGTGCGCGCCGAGGATGAGCAGCTCCGTCGGCGCATCGGCCACGAGCTGCACCTCGAACGTGATCTGCCGGATGACGCACGCCGCCGCCAGCACGCAGGCGTCCCCGTCCGTGAGGCGATAGAGCGTGATCTCGCGCCCGTCGTCCGAGAGCATGCATGCGCGCAGGCGGCCGCTCTGCACCCGGATCATGCCGAGGCACTGCCCGTCGCACCCGTGCACGAGCGCGCCGCGGTCATACTGCGCCAGGCGCGCGCCGCGCCGCGCAAGCTCGCGCTGCGGCTCGGTCAGGTTCGGCCAGAAGGGCAGCTGCTCGAGCGCCGCGGCCAATCGTTCGTTCATATCCGTTCCCCCATCGCCGCCGGACACACGGCGGCGCTCTTTTTTGACCAGCATAGCACAAAACCGCCGCCGATGGAATCCCCACGGCGGCAATTTTTGGCGAGATTTTTTCCGCATCCCGCCCGACAGCACGTTGACAAACCGGCCACCGAACGGTACGATAGCAGCAGAAAACACGCAGCAAGGGAGGGACGCGCGATGCGGGCGCTGTGTTACGCGCAGACAAACATCGGCTCCGGCCGGGACAACAATGAGGATAACTACTACTGCAACGGCACGTTCAAGCGCGACCCCGCCATCCCCGTAGCCGAGGCGGCCGCCGAGCAGGAGAGCCGGCGGCTGATCTACGGCGTGTTCGACGGCATGGGCGGCGAGGCCAACGGCGAGCAGGCGGCGCTGCTGTGCGCGCAGACGCTGCACCAGTGCAGCAGCGACGAGCCGTTTGACGCGCTCGATTTCTTCCGCCGGGCAAATGTCGCCGTGTGCGACATGATCGCGGCCAGCGGCCAGATCGGCGGCTCGACCGCCGCGACCGTACACCTGACCGGCAACCGCGCCTACTGCTGCAATGTCGGCGACAGCCGCATCTACCTGCAGCGCGGCGGCGCGCTGCAGCGCATCTCGCGCGACCACACCAAGTATCAGGAGCAGCTCGACGCCGGCGCTGCCGCCGCCGACGCGGCCGACAACCCGGACAGGCACGTGCTCACGCAGTATCTGGGCATGCTGGGCGCGCGCCAGCGGCTCATGCCGTATTTCGCGGCCAGCGTGCCGCTCGCCGTGGGCGACCGGCTGCTGCTGTGCACCGACGGGCTGACCGGCAAGCTCAGCGACAGCCAGCTACAGGCAGCGCTCGGCGCCGACCTGCCGCTGCCGGAGCTGGGGCAGGCGCTCATGGCGCAGGCGCTCGCGGCCGGGCCAGGCGACAACATCACGCTCGTGCTCATCGAGATCACGGCGCTCGACGCGGAGACGGCCGTGCCCCTGCCCCAGCCGCCGGCCGAGGAACTGTCGCAGACGCGGCGGTTTGAAGTGCCGGCCGCACGGATCGCCGAGCAGGAGACCCAGCGCAAAAAGCACGCGCACGCGCGCCGGCGCGAGATCATCCTGACCGTGGCCGTCGTGCTGGCTGTGCTCGCCGCCGTGATCGCGGCGCTGTGGCTCGCGGTCGGCAGCATCCCGCGCAAGCACCCTGCCCCGGCGTCCACGCCGGTGCAGACCGTGGCCCCCACGCCGACGCCCGCGAGCGTGAACCCGCCGCAGATCATTCTGCCCCCGCCGCCGACGCCGGAGCCGGAACCCACCCCAGAGATCACGCCGGAGCCGTCGCCCGACACGACGCACGTGCCCGAGACCGCCGCACCGGAAAACTTACCCGGTTGACGCGCAGCGCCCGGATGCGTATAATAGCATTGTGAAAGATTCGACACCTTTCGAGGTGCATGAGGAGGAACATCGGATGAGCACACACCACGCCCTGCAGCCCCGCACGCCGGAGCAGACATCCTACAGCATCGGCCGCCGCGACGGCAAGCAGTTCCTGAAGCTCTACCGCAGCTACCTGCACGGCACGCTCGCCGGAACGCGCGAGCCGGTGTATGAGGGCACGGTCGTGGAGAGCGCAGACGACTGGCGGCTGACCGCCGTGCTCGCGCTCGCGCCGATGACGCTCGCGTTCGCGTACCTGATCGTGATGCTGTTTTTCGTGTTCCTGTGATATTTCATATGATATGATAACAGCCCCGCTGCCGTTTTTCCGGCAGCGGGGCTCAGCTTTTTGTACGAAAAGCCCGCACCGGACTTCCCGGACAAAAAGCTGAGCGTACGATTCGATTCGAGGCGGGCCTTGCCCCCTCGAGCTCCCCCGCTGCCCAGTTTCTTTTTGCCTGTGCATAGCTTTTGGATCGTCTCAGCCCCACCGCCGGAAACGGCGATGGGGCTGCTTTTTGCATTCACATTTCTATTCACTTTTCCACCTGCGCGCCCATCAGGTACTGCGCGCCGAGCGGGCCGGACAGCAGGCCCTGCACGTGCGTGTTGCACAGGTAGGTGTCCGTGTACCAGTAGAGCGGGCAGACAGCGCCCGTCTGCATGAGCAGCGTCTCGGCCTGGTGCATGAGCGAATAGCGCTCGGCCGTGTCGCCGCTGCTCTGGATGCGGTAGAGCAGCGCGTCATACGACTCGGCCCAGGTGCAGTTGTCGCGCGTGCGGCCGTCGAGCGTAACGCTGTAGCCCGCATAGTCCGCGTGCGCGCCGCGGCCGAGGGCGACGCAGTTGCTGCCCGCGCCGCTCGCCCAGAGGGAGAGAAACGGCATGGGATCGTCCACATCGGCGCTGAAGCTGCAGCGCGTGATCGAATAGCCTCCGGCGGCGCGGCTGGCGAGGAAGGTGTCCATGTCCTGCGCCGTGACCGCGAGCGAAATACCGTAGCGGCCGTAGAGCTCCGTGAGATAGTCCGCGATGGCGACGTGGCCTGCCGCGTCGGACGTCAGGTACGTCAGCTCCGGGAAGCCGGCGCACACGCCCTGCGTGCTGACCGTGAACCGGCCGGACGACTCCGCCGCCTGCCGCAGGAGCGCGATGGCCTGCTTGCAGTTGGCCTCGTGATCGCTGCCGTAATAACCGCCGCCCTTGCCGTCCGCGCCGTTGTGCGCGATGAAGGCGCTGCCGTCGGCGTCCGAGACGCCGGACGGGATGGGCGCGTTCGCGCTCTGCTGTGCGCCGGGCGTGATCTCGCTGCACAGATAGCTGCGGTCGATGAGCAGGGCGAGCGCAGTGCGGATCTGCGCGCGCTCCGTCTGCGAGAAGGCGCTCAGCGCCGGGTCGCTCATGGAAAAGCAGAGGCTGTACGTGCCGAGCTGGCTGACGGTGCGCAGCTCGGGCGCGTGATTTGCACGCAGGTCGTCGAGCGCGTCATCCGGTACGGGCCAGCTGAGCGCGTATTCGCGCGCGAGGAAGGCGGACGCCGCAGCGTTGGCGTCGCTCTGAAAGACGAAGCGCACCGTCTCGGCCGCGACGTTGTCCGCGTCCCAATAGGCGGTATTTTTCGTGTAGGTGAGGCCCTCGGTCGTCCACGCGGTGACCGTGTACGGCCCGCTGGTGACAAAGGCCGCGCCGTCTGCCGTCCAGCTCGTGGTGTCCGCCGCGCCGGAGGGCACGGGTGCATACGCCGGCTGGGCGCACAGCTGCAAAAACGTGGGCATGGCCTCCGCGAGCACAACGGTGAGCGTGCGCCCGTCGGCCGACGCCGTGACGTTCAGCCGCCCGGTGCCGTAGCCGTCGATGCAGGCGAAGAGATACGGCGCCGCCGCGTCACTGAGCGTGCTCGCCCGGGTCCACGCATAGACGAAGTCCGCCGCCGTGAGCGGCGTGCCGTCCGACCACGTGAGCCCGTCGCGCAGGGTGAACACATACTGCACGCGCCCGTCGGGCAGGGACTCCGGCTCGGGCAGGGCCGCGCACAGCTCGGGCGTGAGCTCGGCCTTGCCGTCGCCGCCGGCGCGGTAGCCGGTCAGGCCGGCAAAGAGATTGACGACATACGTCGCGCCGACGCCGTTTTCCGTGCGCGCGGGGTCGAGCGCTGCCGGCCCGGCACCGAGGCACAGCGTCAGCGGTGCGCCGGCATCCGGCGCGCGCACGGTGCTCTCCGATGCGCGCGTGCAGGCGCTGAGCAGCAGCGCCGCCGCGATCAGGGTGCACAAAAGGGCTCGCTTCATGCCGGTCACCTCCTGTCGGGTGCAAGTAAGCGGTAAGATTTTCCGTGCAGGCGTATCTTACCACACGCGCCGCGAAAATGCAACGGTTTCCTTCTCAAATTCCCCACTTTCAAAGAAAAATGGTGCGCTCCAGAATCGGAGCGCACCACATTTCGCGGTATTTCGACGAAAAAATGGGGTTTCGGTCAAAAAGCCCATGTCCCGTCCCGGAACACGGGGACGGTGCGGCCGTCGCGGCAGTGCGCCGTAATGGCCAGATCCGGCGTGCCGATCATGAAATCCTCGTGGATCATGGAGTCGTTCACGCCGAGCGCGCGCATCTCCTCGAGCGTGCGGTTCGGGTAGTCGCGGATGGTGTCGATGAAGCCCATGCCGAGCGCGAGGTGGCAGCAGGCGTTTTCATCAAACAGCGTATTGTAAAACAGGATGCCCGTCTGGTTGATGGGGCTGTCATACGGCACGAGCGCGCACTCGCCAAGGTAGGCAGAGCCTTCGTCCATGGCGATGAGCTTTTGCAGCAGGGCCTCGTTCGTGCGCGCGTGCGCCTCGACGGCGCGGCCGCGCTCGAAGCGGATGGAGAAATCCTCGATGAGCTGGCCCTGGTACGACAGCGGCTTCGACGAATAGACAATGCCCTCTGCCTCGCCGCGCTTGGGCGAGATGAAGCACTCCTCCGTGGGCAGGTTGGGGTTAAAATAGCTGCCGCCGATCGTGTACTCCCCGCCGCCGCAAAACTGCGCCTCGGGGATCATGCCGACGGTGAGGTTCGTGCCGTTGGATGCATGGTACTCCAGCGACGCGATGCCCAGGCTGTTGAGGTGGTCGCAGCGCGCTTGCAGGTCAGCATTGTGCGCGTTCCACGCGGCGATGGGGTCGTCGTCCACGCGGCAGGTGTGCAAAATTGCCTCCCAGAGCTTTTCGACAGCGCGGGCCTTCGTCTCGTTGGGGAACACCTTTTTCGCCCACGCCACGCCGGGCACGGCCGCGATGCACCACTGGTAGCGGCCCTCCATCTGGTCGCGGTAGGGCTTGATGACGCCATAGCGCCCCTGCCGGGCGCGGGCCATCTTCGCGGGGCTGACACCGCGCAGGCCGTCCGGATCTTCGCTGAGCAGGTAGATGCGGCACGGGAGCGTATCGACATAGTGCTGGAGCTTCGCGCGCTCCCAAGCCTCGACGGTCTGGAGCGTTTTGACGCTCTCACGCCGGATGGCGAGCTTTTCGAGCGCCTGGTGCTTCCACGTGACCGTGACCTTGCGCGCCCCGGCGTGATAGCACGCATCGGCGACCATGGTCACGAACTCCGGCTGGTCGAGCTCGGCCTCGATGACGACGTCCTGCCCTTTCTGCACACGCGCGCCGACCTCCGCGATCAGGCGGGCATAGGCACGCAAAACGGTTTTTTTCATATCAGCTTTCCTCTTTTCCGTGGTGTTCGGGCAGCGTGACCGTGAACGTCGTGCCGTGGCCCGGCGCGCTCGTGACAGCGACCGTGCCGCCGTGGAGCGTGACGATCTGCTGCACCATCGACAGGCCCAGGCCCAGACCGGCGTTTTCCTGCCGGCTGGGGTCAGCCTGATAGAACCTCTGCCATATTTTATCCAGATTTTCCTGTGAGATACCGATGCCGTTGTCCTGCACGGTCAGCTCGGCCCCGGCAGCCGTGCGCCGGAGCGCGACATGGATCCAGCCGCCGTCCACGCCGAACTTGAAGGCGTTGTCAAGCAGATTCTGCACGACGCGCGAGATGAGAAAGACGTCCATGTCGATGAAGATGCCCGGCTCGGCCGCGCAGCTGATGCGGATGCCGCGGCGCGCGACCATGGCCTGCTCGTCGCAGATGACGGTGACGAGATCGGAGAGGTCGGCATACTCCCAGTTGACCTTCTGCGTGCCCTGATCGAGCCGCGTGATCTCGAGCATGCTGCGGATGAGCGCCGACATCTTGTGCGCCTGCCGGTCGATGACATCGAGCGCCGCCTGATAATCCGCGGGCGTCTGCGCGTTTTTGCGTGCGTCCTCGCAGGCGGCGAGGATGACGGTCGTCGGCGTGCGCAGCTCGTGCGAGGCATCGGACGTGAAGCGCTGCTCGGCCTCGAACGAGCGCTCAAGCCGGTCGAACATGTTGTCAAACGACGCCGAGAGCTGATAGATCTCGTCGCTGCCGCTCGTGTGCGGCAGACCGATGCGCGCCTTGAGGTCCTGCCCGTCGGAAATGGCGTTGGCCGTGGTCGTGAGCTGGCGCACGGGGCGCAGGGCGCGGCTGGCGATGAAATAGCCGCCGATGACCGACAGCACGAGCAGCACCGGCAGCAGCGACCACGCCAGCGGCAGAATGACGCGCATGACGCCGCCGTTGGCGTCCGCGTTGATGACGCCGCGCAGCCAGACGCTGCCGACCATCATGTCCACGTGCACATCATAGACGTAATATGCATTGTCCCCGCAGTCGACCAGGCGCACGCTCTCCCCGTCGAGCGGCAGCGGCTGCGCGGGCGTGAACTCCGCCGGGAACGTGCCCTGCAGGACGTTGCCGTCCGCGTCATAGAGCACGGTGTAAACGCCGCTGCGGTTATAATGGATGCGGCTGAAGCGGAACTGGCGGTTATTGTACTTGACGCGGTTGGCGTTGTGCTCGACCATGCGCACGAGGCGCGCCTCGGGGTCGTTCGTGGCGACCGTGCCGTTGACGGCGAGCAGGAACGCGAGCACCAGCGCCTCGATGACAAACATCATGAGCGCGAACCAGCCGGTGATGCGCAGCTTTAGTGACGGACGTTTCATGTTTCCTCCCGCAGGACCCAGCCGACGCCCCAGACGGTGTGGATGAGCTTGGTGGGATAGTCCGCGTCGATCTTCCGGCGCAGGTAGCTCATGTACACGTCCACAACGTTCGAGCCGCCGCTGTAGTCATAGTTCCAGAGATGGTTTTCGATCCGTTCGCGCGAGAGCACGACGCCGCGGTTGCGGATCATATATTCGAGCAGGGCAAACTCCTTGGCCGAGAGCGCGATCGTGCGGCCGCCGCGCGTGACATGGTGCGAGGCGGTGTCGACCGTGAGGTCGGCGACGGTAAAGACATTCGTGGCGCTGCCGCCGCGCTTGCGCATGACGACGCGCAGCCGGGCCAGCAGCTCATCGAACGAAAACGGCTTGACAAGATAGTCATCCGCCCCGGCGTCGAGCCCGCGCACGCGGTCGGGCACGCTGTCTTTCGCCGTGAGAAAAATGACCGGCGTCTCGTTGCCGCTCTCGCGCATCTGCGCCAGGAGCGAAAAGCCGTCCATGCGCGGCATCATCACATCGAGCACGATGGCATCGTACTCCGCGCCCTCCAGATAGTCCAGCGCCTCCACGCCGTCAAAGCAGGCGTCGACGCTGTAGCCCTCGGCAGTGAGTGTTTTGGCGAGAATGCGGTTGAGGTCCTGTTCATCTTCCACGACCAGAATGCGCATACACGTCCCTCCTTGTTGTCTGTCTGAAAGATGATTATACCACAGACAGTGCCGGTCTGTAAAATACGAAAACGCACCGGCTGCAAATTCTGCGAGGCTTTTTACAGCCTAAAAAAATGCACCGGCCGCAAAACGGTCGGTGCATGATAATTGGTGTTCGGAAGCTCCTTACACGAGCTCGATGACAGCCATCTCGGCCGCATCGCCGCGGCGGGTGCCGATGCGGGTGATGCGGGTGTAGCCGCCGTTGCGGTCGGCATACTTCGGGGCAACTTCATCGAACACCTTCTTGGCAACATCCTCGCGGGTGATGAAGGCCAGCGCCTGACGGTAGGCGGTCATGTCCTTCTTCTTGCCAAGGGTGATCATTTTCTCGGCGAGCGGCGCGATCTCTTTTGCGCGGAAGACGGTCGTCTCCATGCGGCCCATGTCGAGCAGATCCGTGACCTGCTGACGGAGCATCGCCTTGCGCTGATCGGTGGTCTTACCGAGTTTCCTTGTTCCGGGCATATCGGTTTTCCTCCTTGATAAGAGTAACTGGTTATTACTGGTTGTCGTCGCTCGCCAGGCTCAGGCCCATCATAGCGAGCTTGTGCTCGACCTCTTCCAGGGATTTGCGGCCAAGGTTGCGCACCTTGATCATCTCTTCCTCGGTCTTGTTCGTGAGGTCTTCGACGGTGTTGATATTCGCGCGCTTCAGGCAGTTGAAGCTGCGCACGGAGAGATCCAGCTCCTCGATCGTCATCTTCATGACGGTGTCGGGGCGCTCCGGCTCTTTCTCCACCACCGTGCAGCTGTTGCCGATCGTGTCAGACAGATCGGTGAAGAGCGTGAAGTGATCGCACAGGATCTTGGCGCCGAGGCTCAGCGCGTCGCGCGCCGAGATGGTCTTGTCGGTCCAGACCTCGATGGTCAGCTTGTCGAAGTCCGTCTGGTTGCCCACACGGGTGTTCTCGACAGCGTAGTTGACCTTCAGGACCGGCGCATAGATGCTGTCCACCGGGATGGTGCCGATGACCTGCTGCGCACTCTTATTCTTGTCCGCCGGGACGTAGCCTCTGCCGTGGGCGAGCGTGATCTCCATGGAGAGCGCGCCGTCCGGGCCGAGGCTGGCAATGTGCAGCTCGGGGTTGAGGATCTCGACCTCGCCGTCTGCCTTGATGTCGCCGGCCGTGACTTCACACTCGCCTGCCGCTTCGATATAGACGGTCTTCGGGCCGTCGCAGTGCAGGCGCGCGATGATCCCCTTCACATTCAGCACGATCTCCGTGACGTCTTCCTTGACGCCGGGGATCGTCGAAAACTCGTGCTGCACGCCGGCGATCCGGATGGACGTCGGGGCAGTGCCGGGCAGTGAAGAGAGCAGCACTCTGCGCAGAGAGTTACCCAGGGTCGTGCCGTAGCCACGCTCCAAAGGCTCAACGACGAACTTGCCATACGAGATATCGTCCGGGGATTCCTGGCATTCGATGCGCGGCTTTTCAATTTCAATCATTTAGACTTAACCCTCCTTACTGTATTGTTGCGCCGCTGGGGCGCTGCGGATGTCAGCTTACCAATTTGAGGGTCTCTTTATTACTTGGAATACAGCTCGACGATGAGGTGTTCCTCGACAGGCAGGTCAATGTCGTCACGCGCGGGCATGGCCACGACCTTGCCGACCATGTTGTTGGCGTCGTAGTCCAGCCATTTCGGCGCGGGACGGGAAGCGTTCGCTTCGACGTTGGCCTTGATCTTGTCGAGACTCTTGCTGGAGTCCTTGAGTGTAATAACCATGCCCGGCTTGACCAGGAAGCTGGGGATGTTGACTTTGCGGCCATCCACAGTGAAGTGGCCGTGGGTCACGAGCTGGCGCGCCTCCGCACGGCTCATAGCAAAGCCGAGACGGTAGACGACGTTGTCCAGACGGGTTTCCAGGATGGCGAGCAGGTTCTCGCCCGTGATGCCCTGGCGCTTCTCCGCCATGGCGAAGTAGCTGCGGAACTGCTTTTCGAGCACGCCGTAGTAGCGGCGGACTTTCTGCTTCTCGCGCAGCTGGGAGCCGTACTCAGAGGTCTTGCTGCGGCCCTGGCCGTGCTGGCCGGGGGCATAGCCTCTGCAGTCGATCGCGCACTTCTGGGTGTAGCATCTGTCGCCCTTGAGGAAGAGCTTCTGGCCCTCTCTGCGGCACTGGCGGCAGACAGCTTCGGTATATCTAGCCATAATTCATTTCCCTCCTTCAATCAGACGCGGCGGCGTTTCGGAGGACGGCAGCCATTGTGCGGAATGGGGGTGACGTCCTTGATCATAGTGACCTCGAGTCCTGCCGTCTGCAGGGCGCGGATCGCAGCCTCACGTCCGGAGCCGGGGCCCTTGACGAAGACTTCGACGGTCTTCAGGCCGTGCTCCATAGCCGCCTTGGCAGCCGTCTCAGCGGCGGTCTGTGCGGCGAAGGGGGTGGATTTCTTGCTTCCGCGGAAGCCCATGCCGCCTGCGGAGGCCCAGGAGAGCGCATTGCCCTGGGTGTCCGTGATGGTGACCATGGTGTTGTTGAACGAAGAGCTGATATGCACGGCTCCCTTTTCAATGTTCTTACGCTCTTTGCGGCGCGTGCGAACTTTCTTGCCTTTTGCTGCGTTTGCCATTACATATCCCTCCCTTACTTCTTCTTATTGGCGATCGTGCGTTTCGGGCCCTTGCGGGTACGCGCGTTGGTCTTGCTGCGCTGGCCGCGCACGGGCAGGCCGCGTCTGTGACGCTGGCCGCGGTAGCAGCCGATCTCGGTCAGGCGCTTGATGTCGAGCGCCACGCTGCGGCGCAGGTCGCCTTCCACGATGAAGTGGTGGTCGATGCACTCACGGATCTTTGCTTCTTCCTCATCGGTGAGGTCTTTCACGCGGGTGTCCGGATTGATGCCGGTCATGTCAAGAATCTTTTTTGCGCTGGTTCTGCCGATACCATAAACGTAGGTCAGGCCAATTTCAATTCGCTTGTCCTTGGGCAGGTCAACGCCGGCGATACGTGCCATCTTATTCGATCATTCCTTTCGAAATTTTTGTTCCGCGCGCAAAAAGGGAGGCGACTTACTCCCGCCGGAGGGAGCCGACCTTCTGGCGCGGATGTGTTAGGACTTACAGGGTCAGATCAGCCCTGTCTCTGTTTGTGCTTCGGGTTTTCGCAGATAACCATGACTTTGCCCTTGCGCTTGATGACCTTGCACTTTTCGCACATGGGCTTGACACTCGGTCTGACTTTCATTGTAGTTAACCTCCTACTTGCTTCTCCAGGTGATGCGGCCGCGCGTCAGATCATACGGAGACATCTGAACCGTGACCTTGTCACCGGGGAGGATTCTGATAAAGTTCATCCGGAGCTTTCCGGAGATGTGCGCCAGGATGATGTGGCCGTTGCCGATATCAACCCGGAACGTCGTGTTGGGCAGGGATTCGACGACCGTGCCCTCCAGTTCGATTACATCGTCTTTTGCCAAGGTGTTTGAACCTCCTAAGGTTTTTCGGGACGCACCCGTCAAATGTCGTCTGCGAACGTCAGGATCTCCGGCTCGCCGTCGGTGACGAGCAGAGAGTTTTCGTAGTGCGCCGACAGGCTGCCGTCCGCCGTGACCACGGTCCAGCCGTTGTCCAGAACACGGACCTCGTACCCGCCGACGTTGACCATCGGCTCCACGGCGATCGTCATGTTCTTCTGCAGACGCGGGCCGTGGCCGGGCTTGCCGTAGTTCGGGATCTCGGGCGCCTCGTGCAGGCTGGCGCCGACACCATGGCCGACATACTCGCGCACGAGCGAATAGCCATAGCTCTCGGCATACTCCTGAACGGCGTGGCCGATGTCGGAGATGCGGTAGCCGACGCGGGCAAATTGGATGCCCTCGAAAAAGCTCTGGCGCGTGATGCGGATCAGGCGCAGGGCCTCATCCGAGCACTTGCCGCACGGGAACGTGCCCGCGCAGTCGCCGTTGAAGCCGCGGTAGCGGGCGCCGACGTCGACGCTGACGATATCGCCCTCATGCAGGACGCGGTCGCCGGGGATGCCGTGGATGATCTCGTCATTGACGGAGATGCATGCCGCCGTCGGGAAGCCGCCGTCGGTCATGAAGCACGGCGACGCGCCGGACTTCGTGATGAACTTGTGCACTTCGCGGTTGATCTGGCGGGTGGTCACACCCGGCTCCACCATCTGACGCGCGATGGTACGCGCGCCAGCGGTGATCCGGCCGGCCTGCCGCATGAGATCCACTTCAGGATCGGATTTGATGATAATCATTCCAGACCCAGAGCTTTCTCGATCGCAGCGGTCGTGGCCTCGATGGTCGGCTGGTTATCGACCTTGACGAGCTTGCCGCGCTGGGCATAGAAGTCCTTGAGTGGCTCGGTCTCGGCATGGTAGACGTCCAGGCGCGCCTTCACGGTCTCGGGAGCGTCGTCCTTGCGGATGGTCAGCTCACCGCCGCAGAAGTCGCACTTGCCTTCCACCTTGGGAGGATTGGAGACGATGTGGAACGTGGCGCTGCAGTCCTTGCAGGTCCGGCGGCCGGACATACGCTCGATGATGGTCTCGTCCGCGATCTCGATCGAGAGGGCGGTGTCGACGTCGATGCCGTGCTGCTCCAGCGCTTCCGCCTGGGGGATCGTGCGCGGCATACCGTCGAGGATATAACCATTGGCGCAGTCGGGCTCAGCCAGACGCTCGCAGACGATGCCGATGATGACGTCGTCCGGAACGAGCTTGCCGCTTTCCACGTAGGATTTTGCTTTCAGACCCACGGGCGTGCCGTTTTTCATGGCCGCGCGCAGGATGTTGCCGGTGGAAATGGTGGGGATATTCAGCTTGCGGCTGAGGATCTCAGCCTGCGTACCCTTGCCCGCACCGGGGGCACCTAACAAAACAAGTTTCATTGTGTGCATCCTCCTATCAGCTCAGGAAGCCCTTGTAGTTGCGCATGAGCATCTGCGCCTCGAGTGCGCGGACGGTCTCAAGTGCAACACCGACAACGATGATGATGGACGTGCCGCCCAGGGAGATGCCGGTGAGCTGCTCCGCCTTCGAGCACGCGCTGATGATCAGCGGCGTGATCGCGATGACGCTCAGGTAGATCGCGCCGAAGAGCGTGATCTTGTTGAGCACCTTCTGGATGAATTCGCTCGTCGGCTTGCCTGCACGGAAGCCCGGGATGAACCCACCGTTCTTCTTCAGGTTGTTGGCGACCTCGATCGGGTTGAACTGGATCGTGGAGTAGAAGTAGCTGAAGAAGATGATGAGCAGGAAGTAGATGACGATATACGGCCAGGTGGTCGTATCAAAGATGTGCTTCATGACCCAACCGTTCTGCCACTTCGGAACGAAGGCGCAGATGGTGGCCGGCAGCGACGCGATCGACTGGGCGAAGATGATCGGCAGGACGCCGCTCATGTTCACCTTCATCGGCAGGTGCGTGCTCTGGCCGCCGTACATCTTGCGGCCGACCACGCGCTTGGAATACTGCACCGGCAGACGGCGCTCGGCGTCGTTGACGAGCACGATGAGCACGATGAGCAGCAGGGCGCCGAGGTACATCAGCACCAGGACCCACCAGGCGAGGTCGCCATTGGCGACGTTGTTGATCTGGCGGATGATGGAGTTCGGGAAGCGGGCGACGATGCTCACGAACAGGATGATCGAGATACCGTTGCCGATGCCGAACTCGGTGATCTGCTCACCAAGCCACATGATGAGGGCGGAGCCGGACGTAAAGGTCAGGATGATGACGATGGCTGCCCAGACATTGCTGGCAAAGTCCGCGTTGATGAGGCTGTAGTTGCGCATCATCATATAATACGCAAAGCCCTGCAGCAGGCCGATGGCGACCGTGCTGTAGCGGGTGATGCTGGCGATCTTCTTCTTGCCTTCCTCGCCGCCTTCCTTCTGCAGACGCTCCAGAGCGGGGATCGCAATGCACAGGAGCTGAATGATGATGGAAGCGTTGATGTACGGCTGGATGGACAGTGCGAAGATCGTCGCCTGAGAGAACGCGCCGCCGGACATGACGTTGAACAGGCCCAGGATCGTGTTCTGCAGGCCACTAGCCTGGAAGTAGTCGGCCAGTGCTTTGGTGTCGACGAAAGGTACGGGTACGGCATTGCCGAGACGGTAAAGCAGGACAATCAGAAGCGTAAAGAGAATTTTCTTGCGCAGTTCCTCAATGCGCCATGCGTTACGAAATGTCTGGAGCACCTTACACCACCTCAGCCTTTCCTCCTGCTGCCTCGATCTTCGCTTTCGCGGATTCGGAGAACGCAGAAGCCTTCACAGTCAGCTTCTTGGTGATTTCGCCGTTGCCAAGGATCTTCACACCGTAGGTGCACTTGCTAAGGATGCCGGCATCGAGCAGGGCCTTTGCGTCGACGACAGCGCCGTCTTCAAACTTCTCCAGAGCGGAGACGTTCACGCTCTCGAGCGGTTTGGCAAAGATGTTGTGGAAGCCGCGCTTCGGGATGCGGCGGGCCAGAGGCATCTGGCCGCCTTCGAAGCCGATGCGGACGCCGCCGCCGCTGCGGGCCTTCTGGCCCTTATGACCGCGGCCTGCGGTCTTGCCGTTGCCGGTCGCGTGGCCGCGGCCCTTGCGCTTGCCGACATGGGTGGAGCCCACAACGGGAGAAAGTTCGTTGATATTCATTTTGGGGGCCCTCCTTATTCTTCTTCAGTGACGGCGACGAGATAGCCGATCTTGGCGATCTTGCCGCGGGTCTGCGGGTTATCGGGCTGCACGGTCTCGTTGCCGATCTTGTGCAGGCCGAGGGAGTTGGCGGTGGCAATGTGCTTGGCATTGCGGCCGCTGAGGCTCTTGACGAGCTTAATCTTCAGATTTGCCATGTCTCAGCCCCTCCTTAACCCAGAATCTCTTCGGCGGTCTTGCCTCTGTAAACAGCGACCTGCTGGGCGTTGCGCAGAGACTTCAGACCTTCCATCGTCGCGGCGACAACGTTCGCCGGGTTGTTCGAGCGCAGGCACTTGGTACGGATGTCCTTGATGCCGGCAGCCTCGACCACGGCACGCACGGCGCCGCCGGCGATCACGCCGGTGCCGGGTGCGGCGGGCTTGAGCAGCACGCGGCCGGCGCCAAACTCGCCGATGACCTCATGCGGGATCGTCGTGCCCTGCAGGGTCACGGTGGTCAGGTTCTTCTTTGCGTCCTCCAGGCCCTTGCGGATCGCTTCGGAAACTTCGGCAGCTTTGCCGAGGCCGAAGCCCACGCGGCCCTTGCCGTCGCCGACGACGACCAGTGCGGAGAACTTTGCGACGCGGCCGCCCTTAACGGTCTTGGAAACGCGGTTGAGGGCAACGACTTTTTCGCTGAATTCCTGGGGCTCATCGCTGCGGTTGCGGCGGTTGTCCCGTCTGTCATTGTTATATGCCATTTCGTTTCCTCCTCCCGTTAGAACTTCAGGCCGCCCTCGCGGGCGCCTTCTGCCAGAGCCTTGACGCGGCCATGGTACACGTTGCCGCCGCGGTCGAACACGACCTCGGTGATGCCGGCCGCCACGGCGCGCTCGCCGATGAGCTTGCCGATCTTGGCTGCCGCTTCGCAGTTGCCGCCATTGCCTTCAAAGCCCTTTTCCACGGTGGAGGCGCTGCAGAGCGTCTTACCGGCGACATCGTCGATGATCTGGGCATAAATGTTGTTTTCGCTGCGGAACACGCTCAGACGCGGTCTCTCGGCCGTGCCGGAGATCTTGCCGCGCACTCTCTGGTGACGGCGAACGCGCTGCGCTTTCGTATTCGGTCTCTTAATCATTCAGGCACACCTCCAATTACTTCGCGCCGGTCTTGCCTTCTTTGCGGCGGATATGCTCGTAATCGTACTTGATGCCCTTGCCCTTGTACGGCTCGGGCGGACGCTTCGCGCGCACTTCTGCTGCAAACTGGCCGACCTTTTCCTTGTCGATACCCTTGATAATGACCTGGTTCGGGTTCGGGACATCGATCTGGATGTCCGCGGTCTCGGACACGGTGACCGTGTGCGAGAAGCCCAGGTGCATGACCAGGTTCTGACCTTCCTTCACGGCTCTGTAGCCGACGCCGTTGATCTCGAGCGTCTTGCTGAAGCCCTCGGTCACGCCGATGACCATGTTGTGGATCAGCGTGCGGGTCAGGCCGTGCAGGGAGCGGTGCAATTTGTCATCGCTCGGGCGGGTGACGTGGATGGTGTTGCCTTCGACCGTGACGGTCATGTCCGGGTGCACGTTGTGCGACAGGGTGCCCTTCGGGCCCTTGACGGTGACAACGTTGCCATTGCAGGTGACTTCAACGCCTGCGGGGATCTCAATGGGAGCTCTACCAATTCTAGACATTGTTCTGTACCTCCCTTACCACACGAACGCGAGGACTTCGCCGCCGACGTGCTGCGCACGCGCTTTCTTGTCGGTCATGATGCCCTTCGAGGTGGAAATGATCGCGATGCCGAGGCCGCGCAGGACCTGCGGCAGCTCGTCAGCGCCGGCGTAGACACGCAGGCCGGGCTTGGAGACTCTGCGGAGACCCTGGATGGCCTTCTCTTTGCCGGGGAGATACTTCAGGGTGATGCGGATGACGCCCTGGGTGCCGTCATCAATGAGCTGGAAGCTCTTGATGTAGCCTTCCTCGAGAAGAATTTCGGCGATGGCCTTCTTCATCTTGGAATTCGGGACGTCCACGGTTTCGTGCCGAGCGCTGCCAGCGTTGCGGATGCGGGTCAGCATATCGGCGATGGGATCGGTGATCTGCATTTGTGTTTCCTCCTTAGTTAGAAGTTACCGATGATACGGTTTGGGCGGCGAGGTTCCGCATGAATACATGATTCCCTGCGGCCTTTCGTCATCCCTGCCCTTTCAGCGAAGGGCAAAAGCTTGCTTTCGTGACGCGCGGTCCATTTTCATGTCGCCGCCGGAGGCGGCGGCACGGCCGCGGTGCCGGGCGGCACAAAAGCGGTGAGCCATGCATGCGCGCCGGGTCAAACGCACAGGCATGGGCGGGGCGCGGCACCGGAACTCAGATCATAAGGACCGGCACCGTATTTCAGTGCGCACCGGCAGCCGCAGATCCAGCTGCGGCTGCGCGGGGCGAACTTACGGAAGTTGGGGCTGAACGCGAGGGTTCAGCGCTGGGCGGAAATTTTTCGTCAGGCGACGTGTGCCGCGCTGCCGTCATCCCGCCCTGGGCAAAAACTTGTTGGCTGGGGATGTGCGGTCGGTGCCGCTGTATTTCTCTATACAGCAAGCCGACCTCACAAAGCCAGACGGCAAGTTTTTACCAGGAAGCTTTGCGGACGCCGGGGATCTGGCCCTTATACGCCAGCTCACGGAAGCAGATACGGCAGATGCCGTAGTTGCGCAGGTAAGCGTGGGGACGGCCGCAGATCTTGCAGCGGTTGTACTGACGGGTGGAGTACTTCGCGGGCGCCTGCTGCTTGAGGATCATAGATTTCTTAGCCATTGTGTCGCTCCTCCCTTATGCTTTGGTGACGAACGGGGCGCCCATGAGCTTGAGCAGCTCGCGTGCTTCCTCATCGGTCTTGGCGGTGGTGATGATGGCGATGTTCATGCCGCGGAGCTTCTCGATCTTATCGTACTCGATCTCGGGGAAGATGATCTGCTCCTTGAGGCCGAGGCTGTAGTTGCCGCGGCCGTCGAACGCATCGGCCGAGATGCCGCGGAAGTCGCGGACACGGGGCAGCGCGATGTTGAACAGGCGGTCCAGGAACTCCCACATACGGTCCTGACGCAGCGTGACCTTCACGCCGACGTGCATACCCTCACGCAGCTTGAAGTTTGCGACGCTCTTCTTGGCGACGGTCGCAACCGCATGCTGGCCGGTGATCGCAGTGATGTCCTTGATGACGGCGTCGAGCGCCTTGGCGTTATCCTTGCAGTCGCCGCAGCCGACGCTGACGACGATCTTCTCGATCTTCGGGATCTGCATAACGCTCTCGTACTGGAACTTCGTCATCAGAGCGGGAGCGACTTCCTCCACATACTTCTTCTTCATAGAAGGCATATTTGCCATAGTTCGTTGCTCCCTCCTTTACAGTTCGGCGCCGCACTTCTTGCAGACGCGGACTTTCTTGCCGTCGGTGATCTTGTGCGCAATGCGGGTCGGCTTGCCGCACTTCGGGCAGACGACCATGACCTTGCAGGCATAGATCGGGGTTTCGGTCTTGATGATGCCGCCCTGATCCTGCTGATTTTTCGGCTTCTGGTGCTTCGTGGCGACGTTCACGCCCTCCACGATGAGCTTGCCGCCCTTCGGGTCAGCAGACAGGACTTTGCCTTCCTTGCCCTTGTCCTTGCCGGACAGGACAACGACTTTATCGTCTTTTTTGATGTTCATGTTCTGCGCCCTCCTCAAATAACTTCGGGAGCCAGAGACAGGATCTTCGTGAAGTCACTGTCGCGGAGCTCACGGGCGACGGGCCCAAAGATACGGGTGCCGCGGGGGTTCTTATCCTCGCCGTTGATCAGGACGGCGGCATTCTCATCGAAACGCACATAGGTGCCGTCCGCGCGGCGGACCGGCTTCACGGTGCGGACAACAACAGCCTTGACGACGTCGCCCTTCTTGACCGAGCCGCCGGGGGCCGCCTTGCGCACGGAAGCAACGATCACGTCGCCGATGCTGGCGTATTTACGCTTGGATCCGCCGAGAACGCGGATGCACTTGATTTCCTTGGCGCCGGTATTGTCGGCAACCTTCAGATAACTTTCCTGCTGAATCATGTTGTTGCCTCCTTACTTCGCCTTTTCCACGATCTCGACCACGCGCCATCTCTTGTCCTTGGACAGGGGGCGGGTCTCCATCACGCGGACGATATCGCCAACATGGCACTCGTTGTTCTCGTCGTGTGCCTTCAGGCGGTAGGTCTTGCCGATGATCTTTTTATAGACTTTGTGCGCCACGTGGTCTTCCACGATGACAACGATCGTCTTGTCCATCTTGTCGGACACCACTTTGCCGACGCGGGTCTTGCGGGAAGTCGTTCTCATTTCGTTCATTCTCACTTACCTCCTCACTGCTCGAGCTGCTTTTCGCGGAGCACGGTTTTAACTCGGGCAATGTCGCGACGCACAGCGGAAATCTTAACGGGGTTGTCAAGATGATTGGTAGCGTGCTGCATACGGAGCATGAACAGGTCCTTCTTCAGTTCGACCAGCTTGCTTTCCAGCTCAGCGGCGGACATGGAGCGAATTTCACTAGCTTTCATCTTATTCACCACCAATCTCAGTGTCTTCCTTCTTGACGATCTTCGTCTTGCAGGGAAGCTTGTGGCTGGCCAGACGCAGCGCCTCACGGGCAGCCTCTTCCGGCACGCCAGCGATCTCAAACAGAACTCTGCCGGGCTTCACGACGGCGACCCAGTACTCAGGAGAACCTTTACCGGAACCCATGCGGGTCTCGGCCGGCTTCTGCGTGACCGGCTTGTCGGGGGAGATCTTGATCCAGACCTGACCGCCGCGCTTGGTGTAACGGGTCATGGCGACACGGGCCGCCTCGATCTGGTTGGAGGTGATCCAAGCCGGCTCCTGCGCCTGCAGACCGAACTCACCATAGGTCACCTTATTGCCGCGCAGGGCCTTGCCGGTCATACGACCGCGCTGCACTCTGCGGTACTTCACTCTTTTCGGCATCAGCATTAGTTGTTGCCTCCTTCCTTCGGAGCAGCGGAAGCTGCCGGACGCGGGCCGCGGTTGTAGCCGCCCTGGGGACGATTGCCGCCCTGCGGACGTCCGCCGCCCTGGTAGCCCGGACGGCCGCCCTGGCGGTTGCCGTCACGACGGTCGCGGTTGTAGCCGCCGCGGCCTCTGCGATCGCCGTCACGGCGGTCACGGCGACGGTCGTCGCGCTTGTTCAGATCCATGGTGCGCGGGGTGGTGCGCAGGCTCTGGGAGAGGATCTCGCCTTTGTAGATCCAGACCTTGACGCCGACACGGCCGTAGGTCGTGGCAGCCTCAGCGAAGCCGTACTCGATGTCCGCGCGGATGGTCTGCAGCGGAATGGTGCCCTCGTGGTAGCACTCGGTGCGGGCGATCTCGGCGCCGCCCAGACGGCCGGAGCACATGATCTTGATGCCGCGGGCGCCCATTCTCATGGCGCGGCCCATGGCGTTTTTCATCGCGCGGCGGAAGCCAATGCGCTTCTCGAGCTGCGCGGCGATGTTCTCGGCGACGAGCTGTGCGTTCGTATCCGGCGTGCGGACCTCGACGATGGAGAGGGCGACCGGCTTGCCGATCATCTTCTCGACGGAGAGGCGGATGCGCTCGATCTCCGCGCCGCCCTTGCCGATGACAACGCCCGGACGAGAGCAGTGGATATAGATGCGGACCTTCGCGCTGTCGCGCTCGATCTCGATGTTCGGGATGCCTGCGGAATACAGGGTCTTCTTCAGGTACTGGCGGATCTTGTAGTCCTCAACGATCAGGTCGCCGACCTTCTCGTCACGGGCATACCAGCGGGAATCCCAATCTTTGATGACGCCGACACGCATGCCGTGCGGATTAACTTTCTGTCCCATATCTTCTGCCTCCTCCCTTATGCCTTCTCAGCCACGACGATGGTGATGTGGCTGGTGCGCTTGTTGATGCGGTACATACGGCCCTGAGCTCTCGGGCGGCCGCGCTTGAGGATCGGGCCGGCCGTGGCATAGGCCTCGGCAACGTAGAGGTTGTCCGGATCCATCTCGAAGTTGTTCTCCGCGTTGGCGCAGGCGCTCTTGAGGAGCTTGAGCATGAGCTCACAGCCGGCCTTCGGCGTGTTGGCCATATAGGCCTCGGCGACCTTGGTGTCCTTGCCGCGGATCATGTCGCAGACGATCTGGACCTTACGGGGAGCGATACGGGCGTGCACCAGCTGGGCACGTGCAGTTTTCAGTTCTTCCATGTTCTCTCCCCCTTACTTTCCAACAGTCTTGCTGCCGGCGTGGCCGCGGAACGTGCGCGTGGGCGCGAACTCGCCCAGCTTATGTCCGACCATGTCCTCGGTCACATAGACCGGAACGTGACGGCGGCCGTCATGGACAGCGATGGTGTGGCCGACAAAGGACGGGAAGATCGTGGAGGAACGGCTCCAGGTCTTGATGACCTTCTTCTCGCCGGCCTTGTTCATTTCATCGACCCGCTTCAGCAGCTCGGGAGCGGCAAACGGGCCTTTCTTAACACTTCTGCTCATTACCTATTCCCTCCTTACTTCGCGTTGCGGCGCTTGACAATGAACTTGTCGGTCGCATTCTTCTTCTTGCGGGTCTTGTAACCCATCGCCGGCTTGCCCCACGGGGTGACCGGGCCGGGACGGCCGACAGGCGCTTTGCCTTCGCCGCCGCCGTGCGGGTGGTCGCACGGGTTCATGACAGAACCGCGGACAGTCGGGCGGATGCCCATGTGGCGTTTGCGGCCGGCCTTGCCGACGGCGATGTTGGCATGGTCAACATTGCCGACCTGGCCGATGCAGGCGATGCAGTTGAGGCGGACCTTGCGGTACTCGCCGGAGGGGAGACGGACGGTAGCCATGCCGTTTTCCTTCGCCATGAGCTGCGCGGCGACGCCCGCGGAGCGGACCAGCTGCGCGCCCTTGCCGGGGTAGAGCTCGATGTTGTGGATAACGGTGCCGACCGGGATGTTGGCCAGCGGCAGGGCGTTGCCCGGCTTGATGTCCGCCGCGGCGGAGGACAGGACGGTGTCGCCCACGTTCAGGCCGACAGGGGCCAGAATGTAGCGGCGCTCGCCGTCGGTGTACTCGACCAGGGCGATATAAGCGCTGCGGTTCGGATCGTACTCCAGGCGCAGGACGGTAGCAGGCACGTCCATCTTGTCGCGCTTGAAGTCGATGACGCGGTACTTTTTGCGGTTGCCGCCGCCCTGATGGCGGACGGTGATGCGGCCGTAGCTGTTGCGGCCGGAGTGCTTCTTGAGGACCTCCACGAGCTCCTTCTGCGGCTTGGCGTGCTTATCGACACCGTCGAAGCCGGAAACGGACATATGTCTGCGGGAAGGCGTGGTGGGTTTATAGGTTTTAATCGACATTGTTCAATTCCTCCCTTACACCATGCCCTCGAAGATCTCGATGTTCTTCGAATCAGCGGACAGTTTCACAACGGCCTTCTTGCCGGTGGCGGTCATGCCGGAGGGATTGGCGCCGACGCGCTTCTCCTTGGCACGGATCGTCGCGGTGGTGACCTTGATGACCTTCACGTCAAAGATCTCCTCGATGGCCTTTTTGATCTCGATCTTGCCGGCGTCCTTGGCGACTTCGAACGTGTACTTTTTGATGTCGAGGTCTTCCATGGACTGCTCGGTGATGATGGGACGGATAATGACATCGTAAGCGGTTCTCATTATGCGTACACCTCCTCGATTTTCTGGAGCGCAGCCTTGTCAACGACCAGGACGCGGTGCGTCAGGATCATATAGGGGCTGAGGATGGTGGCGATGGTGCTGCTCACGCCGGGGATGTTGCGGGAGCTCTTGACGAGCTTCTCGTCGACCTGCTCGGTCACGAGCAGAGCCTTGCCGTCGGCGCCGATCTTGGTCAGGAACGCCTTGACGGGGGCGGTCTTGATCTCCTCGACGGCCATGCCGTCCACGACGAGGATCTCGCCGGCAGCGGCCTTGGCGCTCAGCGCGCTCTTGAGGGCCAGTCTCTTGACCTTCTTGTTGAGCGTGTAGCTGTAGTCGCGCGGCTTCGGCGCAAACGCGACGCCGCCGTGGGTCCACACCGGGCTGCCCTTGTAGCCGGCGCGTGCGCGGCCGGTGCCCTTCTGGCGCCAGGGCTTGGCGGTGGAGTAGGAAACCTCGCCCTTGGTCAGCGCGCTCTGCGTGCCCTGACGGCAGTTGGCCAGGTGGTTCTTCACGGAGTCGTGCAGGACGGACTCGTTGGGCTCAACACCGAAAACGGCTTCGGAGAGCGCCACTTCGCCGACCTGATCGCCGGCCATATTAAACAACTTAGCAGTAGGCATATTCGCTCTCTCCTTTCCTTACTTTCTTGCAGAAGCCTTCTGCGGGTTACGACCGGAGGCCTTCTGCGGGTTGGTGCTGATGCCGGCGTCGCCCTTCTTGACGACGGTCTTCTTGACGGTGCTCTTGATATAGACAATGCCGCCCTTCGGGCCGGGGATCGCGCCGCGCACAACGATCATGTTGAGCTCGGGATCGACCTTGACCACGTCGAGGTTCTGGACGGTGACCTGATCCACGCCCATGTGGCCGGCCTGCTTCTTACCCGGGAAGATACGGGAAGGATCGGTGCTCGAGCCCATGGAGCCGGCGTGACGGTGCACAGGGCCGCCGCCGTGGGAGGTCGGGGTACGGCCCTGGCCGAAGCGCTTGATGACGCCGGCGTAGCCGTGGCCCTTGCTGATGCCGGTGATGTCGACCTTGTCGCCTTCCTTGAAGGTGTCGGCCTTGACGACATCGCCCACATTGACAGAGGCGCAGTCCTCGAGACGGAACTCTTTGAGATGCTTCTTGTAGCCGACGCCCGCCTTGTCCAGGTGGCCCTTCTCGGGCTTGGTCAGCTTCTTCTCGGCGACGTCCTCGTAGCCGAGCTGGACGGCTTCATAGCCTTCCTTTTCCTTGGTCATCTTGCCGGTGACCGTGCAGGGGCCTGCCTCGATCACGGTGACGGGGACGACCTTGCCTGCTTCATCGAAGATCTGCGTCATGCCGACCTTTTTACCGATGATGGCTGTTTTCATACATGTTCCTCCTTCAGGTTATTGGTCAGCTCGCTTAGCTCATGGCCAGAGGCTGCTGACTTGACCCGTCCGCACACGCAAGCTGCGGACTGCGGGTTTGTAAATATGCGCTCGCGCGCAGGGTTAACGGGGTGTGCTTACAGCTTGATGTCGATCTCGACACCGGCCGGCAGCTCCAGATTCATCAGAGCCTCGACCGTCTTCTGGGTCGGGTTCATGATGTCGATCAGGCGCTTGTGGGTGCGGCGCTCAAACTGCTCGCGGCTGTCCTTATACTTATGAACAGCGCGCAGGATGGTGACGATCTCGGTCTTCGTCGGCAGCGGAATGGGGCCGGAGACCTTCGCGTCGGTACGCTTTGCGGTTTCGACGATCTTCTCCGCCGCCTTGTCGATCAGCTGGTGATCGTAGGCCTTGAGGCGGATACGGATCATTTTCTTGTTGCTCGTGGTTGCCATGTTGTTTCCTCCGTTACGAATTTTTTTGGCGGCATTGGCTCCGCCTGGTTCGCACGGATGAGATCGCCATACACCGTTCCGTGCGTATCAAACCCTGCCCGAAAAACAAACCGGCTCTCGCCGGTATGCAGCCGCGCAGGTGATATACGCAAGTGCTGGCTGACTCAACCGCCCGATCATCTGCCGTGCAAGGGCGCGGCAGCGGACATACTCCACGGAAGTTACCGGAGACGGGCTCCGCAATCTCCCGCTTCATCGCAGAATGCACCTGTTTCCGCACAGGCGCTTCATAAGAATAGCAAAAACCCTCCCGAATGTCAAGAGGGTTTTTCGCTCAAACGTAGAAATTTTGCAAAAAAGTTTGTGCAGTCCGCCAAAATTACGCCTCCGGCGGTTCGGGCGGCTCCGGGGCCGCCTCCGCCGCGGTGTGCACGGCGGCCGCGAGCGCATCGGCCTGCCGGAGCAGGTCCTCCGCCCCGGTCAGGAGCGTCTGCCCGGCGGGCGTGAGCGCGACGGTGTGCCGGTCGCGCACGAGCAGCGGCACGCCGAGCTCCCGCTCGAGGGCGGACACGGCGCGGCTGGTCGTCGAGTGACTGACGAAGAGCTGACCGGCCGCGCGGGTAAAACTGCGGCAGGCGGCAACGGTGCAGAAAATGCGCAGCTGTTCCAGTTCCATGGCGGATCCCTTAATAATTAAAGGTATAGGGCATGAGCTCGCTCAGGCGGTTGCTGACATAGCGGCCGCCGCCCATGGCGGACAGCACCTCCATATCGGGCGCGAACTCGGCCAGAAACTGCCGACACGCGCCGCAGGGGTAGCAATAGTGCTCGCCGTCGCCGTAGACGGCGATGCGCACAAAGTCGCGGCGGCCCTCGCTGACGGCCTTGCAGGCGGCGGTGCGCTCGGCGCAGATGGTGCTGCCGAGGGCAGCGTTTTCAATGTTGCAGCCGGTAAAGACCGTGCCGTCGCGGCACTCGAGCGCCGCGCCGACGGCGAAATGGGAATACGGCACATAGGCATTGCGGGAGGCCTGCTCGGCCAGATTAATCAGTTGACGATCTGTCATGATCCTGCTCTCCTTCCGTTTGTTTGGGGACTGCGAACACAATATATTTATAGCCGAAGTAGTTGAACAGCGCGACCTCGAGCGTGACGCCGACCTTGGCGATGTACGGGTTGAGGCCGAAGTGCGTCAGCAGGCCGATCATCACCTCGCTCACGCCGAGGGACACCACGTTCCACATCACAAAGCGCAGGCACTGCCGCCAGCGGGCGATGTGCCCGTCGCGGAAGGTGATGCGGCCGTTGAGAAAATAGCTGCAGACTGTGCCGACAAAGTAGCCGATGGCCTGGCAGATCACGGGCGTGAAGTGCAGCAGCTCATGTGCAGTTGTGAACGCCACCCAGTCCATGCCCGTGTCAAAGCAGCCGACGAGCGCATAGGTGGCAAAGCGCTTGGCGCGCGCAATCCACTCTTGTTTCATGCGTTATTGATCTTCCAATCCGTGATGTTGTGGAAAATGTTGTACTTCGTGGGAGAAAAGCCGCCGACGGCGCCGCGGTGCACGTACAGGCAGTGCTTTTCAAAGCAGACGGGCACGATGGGCGCGCTGTCCGAAATGGTCTGGAGCATGGTGCTGCAGGCCGCTGCGCGGTCGGAATCCGCGGCGGCGAGGTAGGCGTTGATGACATCGGCATACGTGCCGGTCGTGATGCCGCCGTAATTGAGCGAGCCGCCGGCCTTGAGCAGCGCCGAGAGATCGAAGTCCGCCGGGAGGGCGACCTCGCCGTAGTACATATCAAACTTGCCGCCCTTGAGCGCATCCTGATAATTGTCCCAGCTGAGCTCGCGCACCTTCACGGGGATGCCGATGCTCGTGAGGTCGGCCGCGATCTTGTTGGCCATGCTGACCTTGGCCGTGCTGTCGGCATAGACGATCAGCGAGAGACTGATGTCGAGCGGGGACTGCCCGTCGGGCATGTACTCGCGCTCGCCGTCGCCGTCGTAATCGACGATCTTCAGCTCGTCGAACAGCTTCTTTGCCTTATCCAGGTCATAGGACAGCGACTCGTTGAGGGCATTGTCATAGAGCGTGCTCGCCGGATGGACGGGCAGCGCGGTGGCGACGGCGCAGTCGTGCAGCAGCGCGACGGCGAACGCGCGGTCGATGACGTAATTGAACGGCTGGCGGTAGCGCGCCGTCATGAAAAAGCTGCTGTTGGTGTTGAAGCCGACATACTGCAGGTTCGTCGTGGCGTACTGGCGCTGGTCGTTCAGGCTCGAAAAGCTCAGGTCCGTGCCGGAGCTGGGGTCACTGAGCGCGAGATCGAGCTGGCCGTTGTCAAACGCGGAGACGATCTCCTCGACCGACTTGCACTCCATGAGATAGACCGTGTCGACGGGCGCTTTGTCCGCGTCCGGGTGGCCGGAATAGACCGTGAGGCTCTGGTGATCGGACGCAAACTGATACAGCCCCGTGCCGCTGGGGTAGGTGCTGTCGGCCGCGTTGTTTTCGATGACCGGGATGTTCAGCAGCGCGGGAAACTGCGTGTTCGCGCGCGCGAGCGTGACCGTGACGGTGCCGTCGTCGCTGTCCTTGACGTCCTTGACGTCCTTGACGGCGCTCAGGCGGCCGGAATACAGATCCGACGCCATGGCGGTCTGAATGGAATAGGCCGCGTCCTGCGCCGTGAGCGCGCGGCCGTCGTGGAAGGTGCGGCCGGCCGCGACGGTGAAGGTCCAGGTCTCCCCGTCGTCGCTGCTCCACTCGGTGAACAGGCCGGGCTCGGCCTCGAAGGCATCGGTGAGCTCCGTGAGCGTCTCGTACACGAGGCCGCAGACGGCGAGGTTATCGGAATTTTGCGTCTTGTAGGGGTTCATGCCGGCGGACGCGCTGTAGTTGAGCGTGAACTTGCCGTCGAGCTCGACGGTGGTCTGCGTGTCCTTCTGGCCGACGGTGTCGCCGGTGTCGTCCGTGGTCTTCTTGCCGCAGGCCGTGCAGCCGAGCAGCAGCACAAGTGCGAGCGCGAACGCGAGCACGCGGGTCAGGTGCAAATGTTTCATGGTGTTCCCCCTTGGGTCACAGGGTGATGACGGCGGCCTGCACGCCGCGGCGGCCGTCCGTCGCGCGGTGCGACCAGAACACGTCCGGCCGGCACATGGTGCAGGCGTCCGACACGGTGATCTGCCCCGCCGGGACGCCGAGCTGCACAAGTCTCCGGGCGTTGACGCCCTTGAGATCGAGCAGGGCCTTGCCGTCCGCGCGCGGGCGCGCGAGCGCGCCGAGCGGCGCATGCAGCAGCGCCTCGGCCGCGGCCACGACCTCGGGCCCGACCTCGAAGCAGCACGCGCCGATGCCGGGGCCGATGGCGGCGCGGATGTCCGCCGGGTGCGCACCGAGGGCGCACATCTGCGCGACGGCGGCGCCGAGAATATCGGCCACCGAGCCGCGCCAGCCGCAGTGCACCGCGCCGATGACCCCGGCAGCGGGGTCGTGCAGCAGCACAGGCAGGCAGTCGGCCATAAAGACCGCGAGCGGGACGCCCGGTTCGTTCGTGACAAAGCCGTCGCAGGCAAAGCGGGGTTCCAGCTCCGGCGGCTGCGCGTCGGCCGCGTGCGCGATGCGCACCTCCGCGCTGTGGACCTGCTGCGCATACACCGCGCGCGTGAGATCCAACCCGGCGGCCGCGCCGAGCCGCCGCCAGTTTTCGCGCACGTTTTCGGGCGTGTCGCCGCGGCGGACACTGAGGTTCAGGCTCTCGAGCACGCCGGTGCTCACGCCGCCGAGGCGGGTGGAAAAGGCGTGGCGCGCCGCGATGTTCGGCGCGGTCAGGTACGCTGCGCCGCGCGCGGCGTGCAGCGGGAAAGCGACTTCGTTATGCATTCTTGCCGCAGCAGTCCTTATACTTCATGGGCAGGCCGTTCGGGCGCAGCTTGCCGCACGGGCACGGGTCATTGCGGCCGGGCTTCTTGACGCGGCGGACGGGGCGCTTCTTCTCGCTGTCGTCCCCGCCGGCATTCGTCGCGGCGCTGCGGGCGACGGTCTTGCGCTCGAGCTTCTGCTCGCGGCGCACGCGCACCGTGAACAGGCGGCGCACCGTTTCGCTCTGGATGCCGTTGACCATCTCGTCGAACATGTCAAAGCCGGCGCGCTTGTATTCATCGACCGGCTTGACGTTGCCGTAGGCACGCAGGCCAATGCCCTGACGCAGGTCGTCCATGGCCTCGAGGTGATCCATCCAGTATTCATCGACCACGCGCAGCATGACCACGCGCTCGAGCTCACGCATGAGCGGCGTGCCGTCCGGCTGCAGGCCGAAGGCTTCCTCGCGCGCGGCATAGGCCTTCATGGCGCAGTCATACACCGCGTCGGAGAGCGTGTCGGGCGTGAGCTTGTGCAGTTCCTCGGCCGTATAGCTCAGGCCGCACGGGAAGAGCTTTTCGAGCGGGGCGAGGATCTCGTGCAGATCCTTGTCGTTTTCGGGGTGGTGCTCCGCCATGCCGGCGGCAATGTCGCCGGTGATGACGGTACGGATCATGTGCTGGACGTGCTCCTGCAGGTCCTCGCCGTCGAGCACCTTGCGGCGCTCTTCATAGATGACGTTGCGCTGCACGTTCATGACATCGTCGTACTCGAGCACGTTCTTACGGGCCTGGAAGTTGCGGCTCTCGACCGTGCGCTGGGCCTGCTCGATGGCGTTGGAGAGCATCTTGTGGTCGAGCGGCGTGTCCTCGTCGACGCGCAGCGTCTCCATCATGCTCTGCATGCGCTCGGAGCCGAACAGACGCATGACGTCGTCCGTGAGCGCGATGTAAAAGCGGCTCTCGCCGGGGTCGCCCTGACGGCCGGAGCGGCCGCGCAGCTGGTTGTCGATGCGGCGGGACTCGTGCCGCTCGGTGCCGATGATATACAGGCCGCCGGCCGCGCGCACGCGGTCCGCTTCGGCGTCGATGCTCTTTTTGTGCTCGGCCATGCGCTCGGCAAACAGGGCGCGGGCCTTGAGGATCTCTTCATCCTCGGTCTCGGCATAGCCGGTAGCCTCGGCGATAACCTCCTCCGTGAAGCCGGCCTTGCGCAGGTCCGCCTTGGCCAGATACTCCGCGTTGCCGCCGAGCATGATGTCCGTGCCGCGGCCGGCCATGTTCGTCGCGATCGTGACGGCGCCGAACTTACCGGCCTGCGCGACGATCTCGGCCTCTTTCTCGTGGTGCTTGGCGTTGAGGACGTTGTGCGGGATGCCCGATTTGCGCAGGAGCTTCGAGAGCTGCTCGCTCTTTTCGATCGACACCGTGCCGACCAGCACCGGCTGGCCCTTCTCGTGGCAGACGCGGATCTGCTCGATGATGGCGCGCAGCTTGCCGGCCTCGTTTTTATACACAACGTCGGGGTTGTCGATGCGGATGACGGGCTTATTCGTCGGGATCTCGATGATGTCGAGGTTATAGATGGCCGCAAACTCCTCTTCCTCGGTCATGGCCGTGCCGGTCATGCCGGAGAGTTTGCCGTAGAGACGGAAGTAGTTCTGGAACGTGATGGTCGCGAGGGTCTTGTTCTCGCTCTGTACGCGCACGTGCTCCTTGGCCTCGATGGCCTGGTGCAGACCGTCGCTGTAGCGGCGGCCGAGCATGAGGCGGCCGGTGAACTCGTCGACGATGATGACCTCGCCGTCCTTGACGACGTAGTCAATGTCGCGCTTCATGATGCCGTGGGCGCGGATGGCCTGATCGATGTGGTGCACGAGCGTGGCGTTTTCGATATCCGCGAGGTTTTCGAGGCCGAAGGCCGTCTCGGCCTTGGCGATGCCGCGAGCGGTGAGCGTCGCGGTGCGGGCCTTTTCGTCGACAACGTAGTCGGCGTCGAGGTCCTCGTCCTCCTCTTCCTTATCGTCGATGGAGGCGTAGGACTTGCACGTCAGGCGGGCGGCAAAATTCTCCGCCTGACGGTAGAGGTCGGTGCTCTCGTCGCCCTGGCCGGAGATGATGAGCGGGGTGCGCGCCTCATCGATGAGGATGGAGTCCACCTCGTCGACGATGGCAAAGGCGTGGCCGCGCTGCACCATCTGGGATTTATAGATGGCCATGTTGTCACGCAGGTAGTCAAAGCCCATCTCGTTGTTCGTGCCGTAGGTGATGTCGGCCGCGTAGGCCTGCTGGCGCTCGGCGCTCGACATGTCGTGCACGATCAGGCCGACGCTCAGGCCGAGGAAGCGGTAGACCTTGCCCATCCACTCACTGTCGCGGCGGGCGAGATAATCGTTGACGGTGACGATGTGCACGCCCTCGCCGGTGAGCGCGTTGAGGTACGCCGGCAGGACGGCGACGAGGGTCTTGCCTTCGCCGGTCTTCATCTCGGCGATGCGGCCCTGATGCAGCACGATGCCGCCGATGAGCTGCACGCGGAACGGCTTCATGCCCAGCACGCGCCACGCGGCCTCGCGCGCCGTGGCGAACGCCTCCGGCAGCAGGTCGTCGAGCGACTCGCCGTCGGCGTAGCGCTGCTTGAACTCGTCGGTCTTGGCGCGCAGCTGCTCGTCCGTGAGCGCGGCGTACTCGTCCGACATGGCTTCGATTTTATCAGCGATCGGGTAGAGCCGCTTGAGCTCATGGTCGCTGTGAGTACCAAATATTTTTTTGAGAAAACCCATTTGTTGACACTCCTTGTCCAGTGTAATTTAGGATTATACCATACATTTATGAATAAAAAAAGAGTGAATCGGCCCCACGATAAATTTTTACCGGATCGGGCATTTTCCCATTGCCGGAATGCGTCGAATGCTGTAGAATATATGTTTGTTTGATAGCTTGAAACAGAGGAGAGAAGCATCTATGCAGGCGATCGGCTTTGACAATGACAAATACCTCCGGATGCAGTCGGAAAAGATCCGCGAACGCATCGGCCAGTTCGGCGGCAAGCTGTATCTGGAGTTCGGCGGCAAACTCTTTGACGACTACCACGCATCGCGCGTGCTGCCGGGCTTCGCCCCCGACAGCAAGGTGCGCATGCTCATGGAGATGCGCGACGAGGCGGAGATCATCATCGCCATCTCGGCGGATGATATCGAGCGCAACAAGCGCCGCGGCGACCTCGGCATCACCTACGACGACGACACCCTGCGCCTGATCGACGCATTCCAGGGCTGCGGGCTGTACGTCGGCAGCGTCGTCATCACGCACCACCGCGGCCAGCCCGCGGCGGAAAAGTTCCAGCGCCGGCTCGAGACGCTCGGCATCCGCGTGTACCGGCACTACATCATCCCGGACTACCCGTCCGACGTCGCGCGCATCGTCAGCGACGACGGCTTCGGCCGCAACGACTACATCGAGACGACGCGCAGCCTCATCGTCGTGACCGCGCCCGGCCCCGGCAGCGGCAAGATGGCCACGTGCCTGAGCCAGCTCTATCACGAGCACAAGCGCGGCGTGTGCGCGGGCTACGCCAAGTTTGAGACGTTCCCGATCTGGAACCTGCCGCTGCGCCACCCCGTGAACCTCGCCTACGAGGCCGCGACCGTCGACCTCGACGACGTGAACATGATCGACCCCTTCCACCTCGAGGCCTACGGCGTGACGACCGTCAACTACAACCGCGACGTGGAGATCTTCCCCGTGCTCAACGCCATGTTCCAGCGCATCTACGGCAGCTCGCCGTACAAGAGCCCCACGGATATGGGCGTGAACATGGCGGGCTACTGCATCAGCGACGACGCCGTGTGCTGCGCCGCCGCCAGGCAGGAGATCCTCCGCCGCTACTACGCCACCGCCTGCGCGCAGCTGCGCGGCCTGTGCGCCCCGGTCGAGACGCAGCGGCAGGAGCTGCTGCTCAACCAGCTCGGCCTGACGGCGGCCGACCGCCCGGTCGTGGGCGCGGCACTCCGGCGCGCCGAGGAGACCGGCGCCCCCGCCGTCGCCATCGAGATGCCCGACGGCACGATCATCACCGGCAAGACCTCTTCCCTGCTCGGCGCGAGCTCGGCCTGCCTGCTCAACGCGCTCAAATACCTCGGCGGCATCCCGAAGGACGTCACGCTCATCTCGCCCGAGATCATCGAGCCGATCCAGCACCTGAAGGTCGAGCATCTGGGCAACCACAACCCGCGCCTGCACACCGACGAGGTGCTCGTGGCGCTGAGCATCTGCGCCGTGAGCGACCCGACCGCCGAGATCGCCATGCAACAGCTCGAAAAGCTCGCGCACTGCGAGGCGCACTCGTCCGTCATCCTCTCGCACGTGGACGAAAACGTGTTCAAAAAGCTTGAGGTGAACATCACGTTCGAGCCGCGCTTCCAGACCAAGAAGCTCTTTCACCGCTGAAATATCCGCGGGGACGGCCTGCGCCGTCCCCCGGTTTGCGATTTTTTCGCATTTTGAACAGGTTTTGCTTGACAAACACCGCGCAGGGATGGTATATTCGTAAAGCTGAATGTGGGACGACCTCTGCGGGTGTAGTTCAATGGTAGAACACCAGCCTTCCAAGCTGGATACGTGGGTTCGATTCCCATCACCCGCTCCATACCTTCTGGGCGGGCAGCAAAATATTGTATGCGCGCCAATAGCTCAGTTGGATAGAGCAACTGCCTTCTAAGCAGTAGGCCGGGGGTTCGAATCCCTCTTGGCGTACCATTTCAGATCTATGGTGGGTATAGCTCAGTCGGGAGAGCACCGGATTGTGGTTCCGGGTGTCGAGGGTTCGAACCCCTTTACCCACCCCACGAAATCGGGGATTGGGAGTGATCCCGATCCCCGTTGTTTTTGCCCCGATATTGGGATGTAGTGTAATGGTAACACACCAGACTTTGACTCTGATATCGTGGGTTCGAATCCCGCCATCCCAGCCACGTCGCTGATGTTCTTCCAACTTCTGCTTTCTGCAAGCAGAGAGCATTCGTTTCCGAACGCCAGCTCCTTCTTCAGCCGCGAATCGCTGCGCTGGATTCGCGTCTGATATTTTGGATAGCAGATAACTTTTCACACCGATATGCCCCAGTAGCTCAGTAGGCAGAGCACCTGCCTTTTAAGCAGGGTGTCCGGGGTTCGAATCCCCGCTGGAGCACCAGAAAGAAACCGTTGAAATTTCAAGAAATCCTTGATTTTTCAACGGTTTCTTCGTTTTTCTTTCGGTGCGCTTCGGAACATTTCGAGACGCAAACTGTTGTCAAAAGTGTTGTCAAAATTCAAGGGCAAAAACAACCCCGTAGAATATCCGCAGAGCTACGGTTTTGTCAGTTTTCATCGCGTCCTATTCTCGTGCCTTCATGCTATATCTCTATGTTCACATCATGCAAAAAGCCCGAGGGACTTCTATCCCTCGGGCTGTACCTTCTAATTGAAATGTCATAAAAATGTCACGGCAAGTGCTTGACATCGGAGCTTGTGTGCGTTACAGTTTAACTTGGAATTTTTATATGAAACGTGCATCGCGCCGCCCCCACCATCATTTGCATCTTCCAAACACAAACAAAGAGAAAGGGGGATGAGCGCTACAATGGAAGCACTATTACTCTCGCATGCCTTTGCTGAGCAACTAACTTATATCCTCGATACTACTCAGCAGATTTGCCTCACGCTTTTGGCTGTATTCCAAATCGCAGAACTCATCCGGCGTCAGAGGTAACCATTTCTCGGCGCGATGCACGTCACCTTCAGCGCGTCTATCAGCAAACGCATAACATTAGATGTACGCTTGAACATAATACCAAAGTTTTTCTGTCGTGTCAACAACTTTTTGTCTTAACTTTGCATTCTTGTAATTGCAAATATGTAAAAAAGCAGCTCCACGGCGGAGGCCTCGGAGCTGCTTTTTGATTATTTATCCTCGTCGGCCTTGTCCTTGAGCTTTGCGAGGCAGTCGGTCAAGAACTTCGGCACCGGTGCCCCGAGGCGTGCAGCGTTCTCGACGATGCTGCCCAGCTCCGTCACGATGTACCAGATAGCGACCATCGGGAGAAACGCCGTCTTATATGTGAACGGCAGGTCGAAGCCAAGGTCGCCGTAATTGATGATTGCGGACAGGGCCACGTCCAGCAGCAGCGCCACCAGCATGGCCACGATACTGCCCAGCTTGTGCCACAGGCCAGCACGCGCCACCGCGCTATCCCACGTGCCCGTCGACAGCGCGGCCCATGAGCCGGTAGCGTAGTCCAGGATCATCGTAATCAGCCAGACGATCACGAGCCAGCCTGTCCACCCCCAGAAAGCCGTCATGCCGGCCAGCACGGCTGAGATGGCCGCTTTCAATTCCAGCGCTTTGCTCGGTGCATTCATGCTTTCACCTCCTTTGCGTCCATCATCCGCTGACAGACAATCATAGACCGCAGCGCGTCCTCGCTGACGTTCAGGTCGTCCCCGCCGACACCGCGAAGTGCGCCCCGGTCAACCAATTTCTGTGCCTCTTTGCGATAGTATTCCGGCATATCGTCGATAGAATGATAGTGCGGGTTTTTGGCTTCGACGTAGCGCATGCCGATAATCGCGCCGCGCACGACATCTTCTGAGATGTCGATGGCTCCATTGCCAGTGCCTTTCAGAGCGCCAGCATCCATCAATTCCTGAACCTCACTTCTGTACCATTCAGGGACGTCATCAATCGTCTTGTACTTTACCATGTTTTCATCCTCCTCTTCGTTCGGGTGTTCCGGCGTCAGCATGGCCAGAAATGCCGCCCACTGCGCCGGGTCATCCACCCACGGCATGGGGCAGCGCTTGCCCGTCACGTCGTAGTGCCGCAGTACGTGGTCGGTGTCGATGCCATAGCGCTGCATGATCTCCCGCGCCAGCGCCGCGGCGTTTGCCACGGTCTCCGGCTTGATGTAGTAGCTGCCGTCGGCGCGCTTGCGGCTGCACATCTCAATGCCGATACTGTTGGAATTGCGGCACTCGGGGTGCCAGTAGCGCTGCCCGGCTTCTGCGCCACAATGCCACGCCGTGTCACACTCGCGCACGGACTGCATCGCGCCGTGCTCGTCGCAAAAATAGTGCGCGCTGGCCCCCAGGCCGCCCACGCGGTGGTAGTAGTCGCAGTTGTTTTTTGCCGTGTCGCCGTTGTTTGCCGTGTAGTGCAGCACAATGTACCGCACCGGCTGCGTGCGCCCGGCGCGGAAATTTGACAGATTGCAAGAAACAAATTCTATCATTCTTTACACCTCCCACGCCGCCGCGTTTGGCTGGGGGCAGCCGATGCTGTGCAGCATGATGCCGCGCGGTTTAAGCGGCGTACCAATCTGGTAGCATCTGTTTTTGGTTGCGTATGCTTGTACAATTTCCATTTGTGTCCTCCTTATTCAGTTACCTCAACGGCTGACAGCGCACCACTATCATCGACCGTGATCTTGAATTTTTTGCTGCTGCCGGGTGTCGTTGACTGCAAGATAAATTCCTTATCATCCACATACTTTTTCGTGGCAATCTGCATATCCTTGGTGGGGAGCGAAAGCATGGAAACTTGTGGCATAAAGCCGTAAGTGTCAGCCGCAGGCAGATACGATATGCTATATGTAGCGATATCGCTCTTTACGATTAACTCAAACGTAATAGCGCAGTCCCTTTCATCGTTCATTGCCATACCAACAAACCGCACAAAGCTAACAGAATATGCCGCTAACTGCAAATAGGATTCAATCGCATCCAAGCCGCTTACGTGCACGACTGGATTTTTTCCAGCCGTAATAGCTTCTTTGATTTGCTCAAACGTTTTATCTAACCTTGCTATTCCGCCAAAATTAAGGGTTGCATCAACCATAAAATCTGCAATCGCCGCGTCAACATTCTCCCTCGCCTGTTGCTTCTGCGCGTCGGTAAGGGTCTGAGCAGTATACAGAACGGCGTCGGAAGAATCGTCGTCAATGACGACGTTAACCGGCGCACTGCCGTCATATAGGTACACATTATGTCCGACTGATATTCTGAGTATCTTGTTTAACGTCGTCCCTTGTGCCGCAACACCGTTGGCTGTTATTGCGACAGTAAACGACTGCGCATCGAAGCCCATACTTTCTAGCGCTCCAGAACCTGAAAATATCCAAGTATTGGCTGCTGGCATTGGAACAAACAGCGGAAGTGTTACCGTATACGCGACAAGCGTGCACCGGCATTCCAGCACCTTCCCCGCCGCATACGCCGCCTTGATGTCGGCCATCGCCACCGGGCAGGTGTAGTTGGGGTAATTGCCCGCAAGGTCGATATAGAACACCTCCGCACCGGAGCCTGTCCGTGCCACCTCATTGATGGCTGTGACAAGGTTATCTTTCGAGGTAGTTTGCAGGGCGGACAGGTCGCCAATTTCGGCGCGCAACTTGTCAAAGCCCGCGCGTTCCGTCGGCGTGTAGACGTAGTCTGCGGGTCTGGCGCGCTTATGGACCGCGAAATCCACCTGCACCTTAGTATAGCCGCCAGCGTCATCTGTGACGTAGGCGTAGGCCATCAGCGGGTGCCAATCTTGCAGCAGCTCGTCCGGGATGATGGCCGTGCCGTCGTCCCCGACATCCACGTCCACGCTGCGGCCAAAGCACTTATTTTGATAGTGGACCTGTTTGACGCCGTCGCCGTCGGTGATCTTGACCCGCCGCCCGGTGTCCCACTGCCACAGCGCCCCGCGCCCATCTGCGATTGTGATTGTCATGTGGTTGCCTCCTTGTACCGTCCCACGACGTAATAGCTGATCTGCGGGGCTTTAACGATCGCATCGGATGCTCGCACGCACTGATATGCCGGGGCGTGCGTCAACCTTGTGCCGATATCATTTTCGGTGTTTGTGGCAAGCCAGATGTTGCCACTTCCAACCGTTGGCGTCGCCGACACCACTGGGTTCTCGAGAAAAGCAAACGGATACTCACGCGCTTTCTTGTTTATCTCGAGGCCCATCCACGATGCGGTATACAGCGGCCCCCATGTCTGCGATGTCATGTCAAGCGACGGTGAGTCGAAAGTAGCCCACATCTCAGCGATGCCGGACGCCCATTTACGCCACATCCACTTTCCGGTTGCGCCCTGCGCGATGATGTAGTCGGCCCCAGCCGCGCCGCCCGAACCGCTGCCGGATGCGCCGCCGTCGGACGTGTTGTAGCTGCTGCCGGATTCGACGCTGTTGCCAATCGACGTTTTGCCGGAAAAAACGAATGTGTAATCCGTGATGATTGACGGGTATTCCCGTCCGTTGATGTCCTTGACGATGACCTTGTCGAAAATGTCAAGGCGCGGATCAGACGGAAGATCGCCAGAAAATTTATATACCGGCTTTTCTTTCAGCTGCGCGTACAGCGACCCGGCAACAGCTTCGGCCGCAACGGTAATTGACCCGGCCGGCCCTTCGATACCCAGCCACAGGTTATCGTCGTTCAGTTCAATGACATAGCCGCCGGAACCGGAAAAGTATGTGTGTTCCTGCCCGTCACTGGCGAACGTCTTTTTCACGCGCACGCCTGTAACTTCTACCGGCGTTTTCGCCACCTCTACAGGGTTGATCCACTGCGTAAGCGTCACATCTGCCGCAGACGTGATCGGACGCACAAACAGTGTATTTCCAGACACCATGGCATTGCCTCCGCAGGCCAGCGCAATTGCTTCGATTACTTGCCGGATGGTGTGTTGTGCGTCCACGGTCCCCAGCCCGTTATACTGCAAACCGTGCTGATAATCCATTGGGCCGGGCGTCAAGCCAAGCTGCTGCGCCGCCAGCTTCCACAGTTCCATATATTCGTGTTCGCCCTGCATCACTGCCGGACACAGCACGTCCGCCGCCTTCATGGCGTCGTAGCAGGTCAGCGTGGTGACTTCGTGCACGGTTTCCACTTCGTACACCTTGAAGTGGCCCATGTCCACCATGCGTTCGATTCCGTCAATGGTGATTGCCGCTTTCAGATGTGCCGTGGCCCCTTCGTACAACGACCAGTAGTCGGCGTTCGACCACCCGATGTCGTACATTTCAATTGTCGCGCATTTGCACACAGATAGCCCGACGGGGTAGCTGCCGGATGATGTCTGCGCCGAGATCTTCGTGCCGCCCGGGCGGAAAGACTGCCGGCCTACCTGCAGATACTGCCCAGCCTTCAGCGTTACAGTTTCACCGTTCCTCTCAAACGTGATATCGTGATCCCACGTAAAAGATGCTTCGACCACAAAGTTCGTCTGCGATGGGTAGACGCTTGTGATTTGACTTTCGACTGTTCGCATATCATGCACCACCAATCACGTCAGCGGATTGACGCTGACCATGTTAAAATCCAGGGACGTAAACAACTCTTTGCCTTCGTTCAGCCGGCCAATGTCAAGCTGCCCCTTGCCGACGTAAAACCACGACGTACACCACGCGCCATAGTAGGCGGAAAAGTAGTGCAGCTGGAATTGCTGGCCTTTGGCGATGATCTTCAGGATCTGCGACAGCATAATTTTGCTGATCGACGCACGGCTATACCCCAGCGCTTCCACCGTGAACAGCGGGCTGACGACGGCCGCGCCGGTCTGGGTGCGGCCGCTGTCCTCCGTGTAGGTCGTCTCAAAGTCGTACGACAGCGCGCCAGAGTCCGGCTGCGGAAGCACCAGCCATTCATCCGACGGACTTTTTCGAATTTTAATGTATTCCTGTGCCATGTGTTACACCGCTACAAGCGGGTTTTTACCCGTTTGCCCTTTCCGCAGTTTTGCTTCGGTAATGACTTCGTCAAACAGCGTGCGACGATCCAGACGCGCTATGAATTCATATCGGCTGCCAGCGCTGCCGGCTTCTTCGCGCACGATCTGGCGCAGCAGGGATTCCGGCGCTTCCAGGTTGTTGCCGTTGCGCTGGTCGCCCAGCACGGCCAAGAACTGCCGGTTCGCCGGAATGATCGCGCCGCGCGCCAGCATCGGGATCTGCGGCACTGGCAGTGGATTCACGCCCCACAAATTCTGGAACGGTGAAATGCCGAGGAAGTGCGCGTTGCGGATCGTATTCAGCATGAAATTGATCCTGTTGAACGGCACGGCGATGATCGTGTTCATGCCGCGGATAATTGCATTGACGACCGTGCGGAAGGTGCTTTCGATGCCCTCCTTGATGCCTGACCAGATACGGCCGCCAGTCGAAAACACGTCTTTGACCTTCTGCCATGCGTCTCGGAATTTGCTCTGAAACCACTCCGGCACAGACTTGAAGGCGCTTTTGATTCCATCCCACGCAGCCACAGCGCCGGATGAGACCTTTTCCCACAGCCCCCTGAACCAGTCCTTTACGGCCGTCCATTTTGCGATGAGCCAATCCACTGCCGCCGCGGCACCTGCTTCCACGTTAGCAAGATGTTGCTCAAAAGCCGCATCGATACTGCTGATCGTTTTACTGATCCATTCCTTTATGGACGTCCATTTTGCGACGATCCACACGACCACTGCAGCTATAGCGGCAATCAGCAGCGGTATCCACGCCCCTGTGATGATGGCAATAGCGCCGCCAATAGTTAGCAGCGCCACGGTAATAGCCGTAAGATTCTTATTGTTGAAGCCGTTTTTAATCACATCACGAATTGCCACGCCAAGAAGGACAAGCCCCGCGACGATTGCCGTGATTGCTCCACCAAGCACACCAAATGCCAGCCCAAGCCCAGTTACAGCCGCAGCAGCGCCGATGATGTACCCTGTCAGATTGTCGAAATTTATGCCGTTTTTAAGCATATCGACAACGTTGATGGCCATCAGGACAGCCCCCGCGACAGCAAGCGCCAGCTGCTTTGCCTTCGACAAATTCCCCAGGAACTTCTTTCCGATTTTCCACGCAGCGAATCCAGCGGCCACCGCCGCCACATACGGCGATAGCTCGCGGACAACGGCTGCGATCTTGCCGATTTTTCCGGTGTCGACCTGATCGGACAAATCAAATTTCGGCGCTGCACCAGATGAACCGCCTCCACCGCCGCCGGAACTATCGTTCGATTCCCAGCGGTTCATTTCATCCAGCCCGGAAAGCTGTTTTTTTGCCTTCTCGGCCGCATCCCCTGCGGCCTCGGTTGCGGAAGCCTGATTATACAGTGCCTTTGCAGATGCATCCGCTTGTGACGCCGTTTTGCCAAACAACGAATTGATAAACACGGACACAACGGCAGTCAATTTGGCAAGCCACGCCAGAAGCGTTCGAATTGCCGGCAAAATATAGTTGTAGATCGGTGCAAAAGCGGAAATCAGATTGCCCCTGATCTGCGCCAAAGATGTTGACATTTGTTTGTCTGCGCCGATAGTGCTAAGCAGCATTTTGCGCATCGTACGCAGCGCTTTGGTAATCATGGTGAAAATGAAGACGCGCTTTGCTAAGCCAGCAATTCGTTTGGTGAATTTCTTAAATTGTTCTGACACATTCTGCGTCGTCAAAGCTGCAAGACGCTGCTTTCCCACATATTCGCTTACGGCAGCGCTGGCTTTTTCCTGCGCGATCTGGCTGCTTTCCAGATTAAGCTGCGCCATTTTCAGCTGCTGCGTCGTTTTCTGGATTGCATCGCCGGTTTCCTGCGATACCGTCCCGGTGCTTCTGGTTTTCTTTTCGTTTTCGGCAACAGCCTGCAGTTCTTCCAGCTGCTGCCGCAGCGCGGCTACCTTCTGTGCGGCCTTGTCCACATTGTTCGCAGCCTTTTTCGCGTTGTTTTCCAGCTTCGCAAGCCCCGCGTCAAACTTGCCGCTATCAATCGCTGCTTCGTATACCAGATCGCCGACAACATCAGCCATCGCGCACACCCCCTGTCATCAGCTGCCGGATGAATTCGTCTTCGTCGTCGGTCAGATGCGCCGACTTGAAATCAATCAATTCCCGGTTTTCGTCGTAGTATTCGCGCTCCCACTTTTCCAGTTTCTTGTGCTTGCGCAGCTTCCGCCGGATGTCCAGGATCGTGGAAAACGTGCAGTCACCGATCTCCATGTAATAGCCGATGAACGTCCACCAGTGCATATACGGCAGTGCGCGCACGTCCCGACCGGCCACGCGGTTGATCGGAGCGATGATCATCGGGAAATCCTGTTCCCAATCCATCTGCTTCGGCTGCGGGCGCTGGTCACCGCGATCCATGCCGCCGTCAAGAAACCACAGCATGAATTTCACCGCGGCGGCCATGTCCGTGATCTGATCCCAGTCCGGATAAAAGATCTTGACCGCCACTTCGGCGCGATCCTGATCTGTCAGCTCTGGGTCATTCAGCGCGGCGCAGATGTCCAGAATTTCGCGGAAGTCGCTTCGGATACGAAAACACCGGCCGCCGATACATGCTGTCTTCGGCAGGCCGGTATTCATGATCTGCGCTTCTTCCTGCGCTGACCGCCGCCGTTGTATTTATCCAGGTATTTTGCCTGACGCTTCTGCGCGGCAGCGGTCGCAGCGTCCATCTCGCGCCGGATCTGGCGCGACACGGCTTCCAGAAACGAAATAATCTGCAGGGAACCGGACGGCGTGAGCGAAACACAGTAGGCTTTGCCGAACACTGTATCGCAGACGGGCGAAGGGAACGCCGCGTCCACCTGTTCGCGTGCGTAGGCGTCCAGTTCGCGGATCGTCGTGCGGGCGTCCGTATCGCTTTCCTGCGTGCCCATTTCGTCGGCTTTGGCCTTGATTGTCATCGCTGCCGCTTCCAGCCGGTCGATGATACCGATGTCGTTCGGGTCAAAATAGATCTTCCGGTTTGCGTCGCCATTGATAGTAAACGCTTTCAGGCCGGTTTCAAAAGAAATGTTATTGCTCACGCCGTCACCCCCCCCTTATGCCGTCGCCTTCGTGAACGTGGCCACGCCGTCCGCAATGGCCGCCGTGCCGACCGTGCGCGTGCCGCCGTAGGTCACGTCAAACGGCATGTCCACCGTCTTGTCGCCGCCCAGCGACTTCACTTCGATTGCGCAGCCGCTATAGCGCTCGGCGAACATCGCCGTGTCCTTCGTGCCGGCATAGCAGTGCACGATCATCATATCCTGTTCGGCCAGCGCTGCGACGTCCTGGTCCTTGATCGCCATCTGCCACAGCTTCGTCAGCGCGGTTTCGCCGGCGTCCAGATTGCACGGGTCAAAGGTCTGCGTGATGGTCGGCGCGGACATGGTGGTAAACGTGTTGCCGAGAATGTCCTGCGTGGTTTCCTTGTTCCAGTCATATTCCTGACTGCTGTCCTCCACGCGCTTGCCGATGATCGACCAAACCGGCGCGGAAGATGTGCCGGTATTCAGGAAGACCATAAGCAGTTTGCGGGCAATCGTCTGGCCCGCGGTTGTGTTAAAAGTCGTACTTTCAGGCATAATGCATCACCTTTCAAAATTGTTGTCGTACCGCATCGACAGGGACACGGCCCAGTCTTCCACACCGTCGGCATAGCGTCCGGCCAGATAGGCCGCTGACACCTGTACAAACGCGGTAATCGTCCGGCCATCGCCGAGGTCCGGCCACGCAGCAAGTGTGTGCTGCTGTCCGTCCGCCATGATCGGCTGTTTTTCAAGCCAGCGCGCCAGCTTGTCCAGCCAGCCCTTGATGTGGATGCGGTCAGTTTCCGACTGCGGTACGGCGCGATATACCACCTGAAACGCATAGTTGCATTTCTGGTACACGCCGCCCATGATATCGGTCGTTTCGCTGATTACCGTCGCCGCGGCGGACGGATAGATCCCGACGCCGGACTTGTCACCCAGCTCGCTGAACCGGATTTCCCGCGCGCCGATGGCCGGGAAATCATTCAGCAAGCCGCTCAGGATCGTTGAAAAATCTTTCGTATCAACCATTTGATTCCCCCAGGATGATCCGCTTGCATCCATCCGCCCATTCTTTTCCGTGTTCGTTTTGGGCCACTTCCGCCCAGTGCGGCACGCCGGTCGCAAACCGCAGGTCGCGGTCAGTCGCAACAAGTGTCGCGCCTTCTCTAAAACGCGGGCCGACATTCGGAATGTTCGCAGGGCCTTTCCCGGTTTTTGAATCCACCATGACCTTACCCATATACAGATACCGTGCATATGGGCCTGGGAACACGACCTGCCGGCCACCTTCCGCGACGTATGAACGCTGCTGCAGGCTACCGGTTTTCAACGGCATGTATAGTTTACTGTCCGCAAGCACCTGCTGCCCCAGCCATTCCTGCGCTTTGGCGAATCGCGGGCCGTATTTGGCGAACCGGAGATTTACCCGGACGTGCCCCTTGACATAGCTGACGTTCTTATAGTGCTTGATGTCGCTCATGATGCCGTCACCTCAAAGTGTGCAATCAGCGGGAACCACGCGCAGGATGTGATGCGGTGGCACTCCGTGACTTTGCACAGCACATCGTATTCCGCCCAGTCGTGCTCGCCGCGGCAGAAATAATCGCCCGGCTGAAACGCAATCATGCCGCTGCGGTCATCCGCCGCCTGGTACACTTCCGGCGCCGCATAGGCCAGCGCGCCAATGGCCGCTTTCGGGACAAGCAGCAGCACATAGTGCCCAGGCACGTCGCCTGTCGTGCCTGGCGTCATAGCGGTTTTTGCTTCCACTTTGACGCCGGCCAGCACGTGCCGCACCCACGTATCGGCCTGACCGCGCGCGCCGCGCACGCGCGAAAAAAGCGTGATCGTATCGCTATGCAGCAGCATCAGCACGTCACCCCCGCGTACAGCACAAGGGTGCCATCCACGGCCACGCCGGAAAGCCAGCGCCGAAGCAAGTCAAACACCAGCTCGTCACGTGCCGCCGTAGTCTTCGCGGCGGTCGTGTAGCAGCTGTCGGCCGCCTTGTATGTGATCGATTCGCTGCCGGACGACACCGACGCCACAGGGCCGGCGGTTTTTACGCCGCCGACGTCTGCGGTTTCAGCCGCGCTGTCACGCGCCTGGTCAATGCGGTAAAGGCATTCGGCCAGTTCGCACGCGCAGTCCTGCAGCTTTTCGGCGTCGATCGTGGATTCCGGCAGCGTGCCGCCGAAGCGGTCGAACGTAAAGCGGTCGATCTCCCGCGATGCCGCACGCAGGTAGCGTGTGGCGGTCGATTCATCGCAGAACGGGGACAGATCGTCCCCGTACCGTTTTACGTATGTGTCAAAATCCGCGTACACCGTGATTCACCTGCCGATCACGCGCTTGCGTAGGACTTCACGTGCACCTGCGCAGCGTCCAGCACACGCAGGGCGGCGTTTTCCTCGACCTGCGCCTTGCTGCCAGCGAACAGCTCGGAGTCGACCATGCGGACGATGCTGAAGTTATCGCCGACACCGAAGGCATTCGGATCGTACATGATGAATTCCACCTTCGCAAGGTTCGCCGCCGTAACGCTGGCCTTCGTACCGCCGTGCGGATAGTAGGCAAGATCAGCGGACGATGCAAAGCCGTTGACTTCGATCCAGGTGAAGCCCATGAAGCTGCCTACCTGGCCGCCGGCAGCGGCGGCGAGCAGCATTTCGTTGGACGTCGGGATATACTTCTCACCAGCGAACTCCAACATCGTCGCGAAGAAGTCCGGGCTGCAAAGCACGATGGTGGGGTTGGCTTTTGCCTTGACCATGGCTTTGCGTTCGGCCAGCACCTGTGCCTTGAAGTTGGCCGCGGTGGTCTTCGTGGTGTTGGTGGATGCCGTGCCCTCGGAGATCAGGCAAGCCAGCGCGCACTGATTCTTTGCCTCCGCGACTTCGCGGGTGGCAAGGGCCAGATGCTCCTCGGCAATCGGGAACGCCACAGCAGCCGCCTGCACGCCGTAGATCTTCTTCGACGCCTGCAGGTTGTTGTTGAAAACGGCCTGAACCAGCGTGTCAGCGGCAGCGGTGTCCTTGAAGTCACGGCCGGGCGTGCCGACAGACGCGGCGGTGGAGGTCAGCTTGTGCCAATAGCAGCCGCCGGCACCGTCGACCATCACGTCCTGATAGGTCACACCGGGCACAAGCCAGGTCTTATAAAAAAGATTGGGAAGAACAGTTGCCTTGTACTGCTCATCCACGTAAAGGGAACCGTACTGGATAGACATAGATCATCATTTCCTTTCGTAATCTTAGCCCCTGAAAAACGGATTGTTTTTGTATTTCTGGGCCACGTATTCTTTTGCGCCCCCCGCCGGCGGCACCATGCCGCTGTGATCTGACGAAAAGCGCGCCTTGCTGGCGGGATCGGCCACAAGGATGCCGGGGATCTCCTTGCCGTTCTGATCGGTGACAAGGCCGGTAAACAGGTCGTCGATCGACTTGCCGCGCGCATCGTCGGACCCCAGAGCCGTTACCAACTTGTCCGTGATGCTTTCGCGCGTGATGTCGTTGACGAAATGCTTTCCCGACAGGAACGTGTCCACCGTACTGCGCAGCTTCACGGCGGCGGCGTCCTTCTTGCGGTTGTCCCGCTCGGTCTGCAGGTCATTGGTCAGGGTCGTGATCTGACTTTTCAGTGCCGCGACATCCACGCCGTCAAAGGCGGCAAGCTTGCCCTGCACGTCTTTCAGCGATGTGTCCAGCGCGTCGTGGCGTTCCTGCAGCTTGGCGAATTCCGCCACGGTCTTGTAGTTTTCGGCGACGGCCTTGCGCAGATCCGCCGCCTTTCCTTCCGGAATCGTGATACCGAAGTCGGAAAGAATGGTCTCGATGTTCTTCATGCGTAATCCTCCTGAACGTGATTTTTAACAGCCCGTCGGCTGTGTGGATTGAGCCGGATGAACCACCGGCGGGGTCGTGATATAGCTAAGGGGCAGCCGGTTCCCCGTCCGCCCCTGCGTATCCTGATTTGATTTTGGGTATAAGAAAACCACCTTGCCGATTGGTAAGATGGTTTTCGCGCGTGATTATTATATAAAATAATTTTCTTTTCAGCCGTTATTTATGCGTAAGTTTTTCTTCATAACCTATCCCGTTGTTACATTCCTTCTGCTTGCTCGGATTTGATCTGAACATATGGTCAACAGGTATTCCATCGGGGAAGGCGTCACAGGCGCATTTCCACCCGTCAATATTTTCTCGTTGGTGGATGCACTTATCACAAGGGTAATCTGTACAAATCATTTTCTTCCCCCCTAATATATTTATCATATAGCGCTTTTGCTTCTTTCGGGACTTCTGCATTTCTGCTTAGCAGGACTTCCACTTCCGCAATGCACTCGGCACCATCACTAAAGGCTGTTGCGCTGATACCTTCTATGTGAACATTCCCTAAAGCTGCATAGAGTTTTTCGACTTCTTCAACACTCAACCCGTGTATAAGCTTTGCATGACCACACTCATGTATAACTGCTTCTTTAAGGCTTTGCGGCAAATTGCTTTTGGTATTTGCAATCATTGCGTCAGCCTCTTTAATAGTCAATCCGCCAAGAATCCGGCTGTTAATATTGATTTCGGCTAATCCGTACTGATTAGTAAACACCTGAAACAGAGCAGAGCTTCCGGTTGTATCATCATAAAAATCGCCAAACCGTGCGGAAGAAATGTACATATCTCCGTTCGATTCAAATTCTTTTATTGTTTCGCCTATAGTGTCCGATACTTCCGGAAGGATATTTTGGGTATCCGCCATCATTTTGAAGTCATCAATGTCAATCGATTTTATTGTACTACTATTTTCGGAATTTTCAACCGCTTTTGTAGGCAGCCCAGACGGGAGCTGCACACCGGTGATCTTCTGTTGTACCCGCGCCGCCGCAGACGCGGTTGACGCCGCCGAGCGATCCCAACCCGCAACAGCCAGCCGCTCGTGATACGGTTTCAGGTCGTTATCGGCGCAGAACTTCGTGTAGGCCGCGTTCTGCTCCTGCAGGCGCTTGGCGGACTGCGTGTATTTTTCCTGCAGTTTTGCCTTGGCCGCCGGATCTTCGCAGTTTTTCACGGCTGTGTGCAGCGCCGCACACTTGCGCTTCTGCGCCCGGATGCGGCGTTCCATCGCACGCTGCGTCTGCGACAGTTCATATGCGCGGCGGTTGGCTTCGGTGTCGATAGGCTTGTTGTGATTCTGACTGACGCCCGGCAGGAACGGCGTAAAAGAATGGCGGCAGTTATAGCCGCACAGGCCCAGCGGGTTCTCCGGGTAGCCGGTCGCATCCAGCAGGTTATCAAACTGCGCGTCCTTGCCGTCGATGCAGTACACCTTGCCCTGCCAGCCGGCATGATCGGCGATTGGGTCGGTATCGGACACACGCGCGCCAAGATGCTGCGACACCAGCACATGATTCCAGCCCATGTCTTTGCACTGCTGGATCGTCATGTTACCGGATGACTGCGCCACGCCGGTGCGGATGCAGCGCAGCACCGCCACTTCCAGCGTGTCCTTGTGGCCGGACGGATACCGAACGGTCGGCTGCACCTGCCCCAATTCCTTCACGCCTTCCAGCATGGCGGCGGTATAGGACTGCGCGCCGGTGCGTACTTTCCAATACGCAGCGTCACAGATGTCGATAAACGCCTGATTGGTCGCGCCGGCCGTCGTGCGTGTGATGTTGGTAATTTCGCCGACCGTGCGTTCATAGGCGTCCGTGATGATCGCCATCATGCCGGGCGACAGGCCGGAAAACGTCACGGCGGCGGCTTCTGCGTCCGCCTTTGCTGCCTGAATGCCGCTATCCTTGAAGATCTTTGCGATTTCCTGCTGCGATTTGCCGGTGCTTTTGGCCAACGCCTTCTGGATTTCGTCCAGATTCCCGCCGGCCTGTTTCAGCACCCACGCCTGCCATTCATCCGTGCCGGTCAGCAGCTTTTCTTCGCCGCGGCCGAAACGGATCATGAAGCGCTCGATCATGTCGCGCGCAATCCATTCCGTCAGGTCATCCAGCAGCGGCAGCAGGGTTTCGCCGATTTCCTGAAACTGTTCCGGGGTGATCATTCGGTATCAGGGAACAGTCCCGGTTTCGCCGTGTTGGCTTCGGCATAGGCCGCTTTCGCATCGTCTTCGCTGAATCCTTCAAAGCGCACCAGATACATCCACCACGGCAAAACGCCAAGCTGGCAAAGGCTTTTTGTGTTCTGCCGGTCTTCTTCGTAGCTATACGTGATATCCCCAAAATTGTACGCCACGGTATACGTGCCATAGGGCGCCAGATCGTAGATATCGGCATAGTCATTCAGCGCCTGAATCAGGTCGTCCACGGCGGCCTGGATGCGGTCGCGGATGTCCTTGATGCGCTGGATGGTGCGGCGGTCATCAGCTTCCACCTGCGTTGCGGTGGCAAGGCCCTGCTTTTCGTTATAGCTAAAATAGCCTTCCGAAAAGCCGCATTTTGTCGACAGGCTTTGCAGCAGCATATTGATGCCGGTCTGGCGTTCGCCGGTTTTCAGCTTGCGATCGATTTCCTGATAGAAACTTTCCGCCGCTGAACCGGCAACGTTTTGCACATAGCGCGGCAGCCGCACGGAAACATTCTTCCGCCCGGGTTCGCGCAGCAGACGGTCATCCACAAGGGCGATCGACCGGGAATCCTGAATTTCGTCCACCATGGCAGACCATGCAACATCCAGCCCACGCAGTTCCGGCAGGGCGTTGGCGTAAATGGACATGCCGCACGCGCCGCCGTCGATGTTGTTGGCGTCCGGCATGGTGCACACGGCAAACAGCGGCGCGGTATCATCCAGCACAGCGTCCGGCAGGATGCCCACCCAATCCGGCACTTCATCCAGATTCACACGTGATGCCGATGTTTTGCCCTTTGCCAGCCGGAACACGCGGTTGGAAACCACATAATGCATCCCGTCGTAGCGGTGATATTCGGCCTTGACATAGTAATAATCCGGCGTTGCCTTCGTGTCGTACAGCACCACGCCGGTCACGCGCTTGCGGTTATCCACAGCCGTGATCGTAAATTCCGGCGGCGTGTACAGACCGATGCTGTCCGGCGTGGGTTTCAGCAGGAACATACCAGCGGCGCAGCCAACGTCCAACATGTCACGCAGGAACGGAATCAGTTCTTCGTTCAGACGTTCCTGCAGCCAATCCGCGCGGGCCGAGCCGGACAGTTCGACGCTGACACCCATCGTCGCAAGGCGCGCAGCTTCGCCGGTCACGGCCTTTGCAAAATTGATGGTGCGATCCTGATCGTTTGCCCACGGTGGGGTGCCCATCCAGATCTGCATCCACAGGTCTTCCGCTTCGCGCATTTCCGGCGTTACCAGCGGCGCAATGCGGAATTCTTCGCGGATCTGCTTTTTCACGCTGTCCAGCGGGATATTGATTTTCACAGGCAGCCAACCTCCTTGAACACTTCGCACATTTTCGGAAATTGCGAAGCAATCCAGTCCACGTATGTTTCGTCATGGCCGTATTCCGGATGCGTAAAGTTTTCGGACAGCCCGCTTTCAAACAGAAATGCATGAATGATCTCATGACGCATAACTTTTTTCTGATAGACGCTAAAGTCTTTCAGGTCGCAGTCTTTGGCCTTTTTTGAAATAACAATGGTCTTTACCGTTTTGTCACAGTAACCATCGCATTTTTCAAGCATTGCATCTTCGGCCGCCGTGGCTTCAATGATTTCATATTCCGTCCCCAAAATATTTACAGTCATGCACTTGCCCCCCTGCGCATCGTCAGCGGTTCCAGTGCGTACCGCGTGGCGTCGATGCTATGGTTATTCACGTCCGGGTATCCGGTGACGACGTTGCCGTCCCGATCCCGCTCGTATTCATACTCTGAAAATTCTTTCGCTGCATTCGGGCAGCGCACCGGGTCGATGATGATGCGCCGACGCTGCAGCCACTTCATGCCGTGTTCGATCGACCCTGGGCCTTTGACGGCTCCGGTGACCGGCAGGCCCATTTCGCGGTGATCGTTGACGCTTTTCGGTTCGGCCGAATCCGCCGTGATGGTGTAATCGTCATAGCCGTGTTCGATGATCCAACGCGCCGTCTGTTCGTTTGATTCCTTGTTGACGTAGTGTTCTGCGAAGATATACACCGCCTCGCGGTCGCTGTCGTAGTAGCAACGGATGAAGCAGTACGGATCGGGATACCAGCCCCAGTCCTCGCCCTGGAAGATGCGGTCGAAATGTGAAATCTCTTCGTCTGTGATCTCCCGCTGTTCCAGATAGTCAAAGACGCTGCCGCCGTCGCCGTTGGCCACGCCCTCGTATTCGTGTTCGTATGCTGCCGGGTTGACTTCCTTCAGGTGCTCCGCATCGGAGATAAACTTCGCGCCCAGCCATTCCGGCGGCGCTTCCGTGTAGCTGGAATGATGGAAAACGCGCCCCGGATTCGGGACAAGCCGCTCCTTGTTGACCCAACTGGACTTGGATTTCGGCGGGTTGTATGACGAAAAATCATAGGAATCCGCGCCGCCGCGCAGCACGGATTGGTTGATAGAACGTTCTTCTTCCGGCCCGCAAAGCTGGTCTTTTTCTTCCTTCCACAGGATGCCGATATAGCCGAACGGCGGCTTGATGGATTTCAGCTTCAACGGGTCGTCACAGCCGCGAAAATAGATCGTCTGGCCGGTTTCTTTCAGCACGATTTCCAGCGGCGACAGCTTGCAGTTGAATTCATCGTACAGCCCCAGTTCGTTGATCGCCCATTTCATCTGGGCATACACGCTGTCTTTCAGAGTGTTGCCCATCTTGCGGATGATACAGGCGTGCATCGTCGGGTTGTTTTTCAGCAGCTCGACGATTTTCAGGGATATATATGACGATTTCAGGCCGCCGCGGCCGCCCTCGAAGACGTACGTCATGTTCGGCTGAATGCGCCGGTTAATGTCGACAAACGCCCGGCCGATGACGCGCGCAGGCAGCTCATAGTGCGCAGATGCACGCGCCGCCGCCCTTGTTTCCTGCTCTTCCTTGATGCGCAGCGACTTCTCCAAATCTCCCGCCGCACGGAGGCGGTCAGCGATGGAGGTTTCGATGCCGAACTGGTCTTTTTCCTGCCCACGCATGATCGCCGTGCGCAGCTCCTGGATCTCTTTCAGGGATGCCGTGCGCTCGGATTCAATTTTTTCCTGCTTCCGCGCTATATAGATTTTGATGTCAGGTTTTGTCAGGTTTTCCGCTCCGATGGATTTGGCGGTTTTCGCCGAGTACCCTGCTCTGCGCGCCGCCTCGGTCGCGTTGCCCAATTCGATGTAAAAATCCGCAAAAGCGCGCTGCTTTGGCGTGAGATTCATGGGATCACCCGCTATAGATTTTCGCCAGCGTTTTTACGACATCCGCCATGCTGTAAGTCTCCAGTACGCGCGTGCTGATATGCTTCCCGGTTTCATCGGTTTCTGCCTTTTCCAGCACGTATTTTGTTACCATCCGGCCAAGCCGCTCGGAGTAGTGCTGTAACTGATTGACTTTGTAATGCTCGCCGCGCTGGTTCAGCGCCGCCTGCAGTTTGTAGGTAAGTTGTTTCAGATTCATAACCGCACCAGAATGCACAAAGCACCGAACCCGAAACCGGGCCGGTGCTTTGCTTTGTTGAGAGACATGAGAAAACCGGAGTTGACAGAGACAAGAGAAAAAGCCATGCGTACATTCTGCAAAAAGAATCAAAGGAAGAGAGGTATATCACAAAGTGACTTGCGGGACCGGTCTCTCTCGCAATCCCGCGATATCACTTTAACACAGATTTTCGCGGAAATGTTCCCGATTTTTTCCCACCTTGCGCTCACATCTCCGTGAGACCGTACATCGTTATCGTGAAATTCCGCAGTGCGCAATCCTTCCAGCGGTAAGCAGTTGTTTTCTCGATGGCCAATTCCCGGCACAGCCGCTCGACGCCTCCGATACACGGCGTGATGTAAAATCGCTGCAGCACGCACCTGTCCCGCTCGGAGAGCTGATTCAAGGCACGATCCACGCGGCGCACCCGGTTCTCGGTCAAGCGCTGCGCCTCTTCCAGCCGCTCACGTTTCAGGATGTTGTTGACGAGCGCATCGTCCCGGCCATTCGAGCCGCCTGCGACCGGATTGCCGTCCGCCGAGGCGCTGCGGATGCTCGTGATCTCCGTCGCCAAGTCAGCGATCTGATCTCTGATGTTTTCAATTGCCGCCTTTCGGTTCATGTAGTTGCGCAGCTCATCAGCCGCCTCCCGCTTCCAGTCCAATTAAGTCACCTCGTTTCGTTCGCCGTAGCTACAAAAATCATATGGATACGCTGACGGCAAAATCCCATGGTGGCGTGGGTGCCCGCAATTACCCATCTCAGTCCTATGGGCACAGTCCTTGCAGTGCACCACCGGCGCAACGTCGGCAGCCGGTAGATCGTGCAAAATGCAGATCGCCTTTGCCCATGTGCGGCGGTTTTTGTCCTTGTCATGTGCCGCGGCGGCCGTCAGTGCTTTATCCAGCGCTTTCCGCTCGATGTATTCAGGTTCCATTGTCCAGCCTCTCTTTCAGCCGCTCCACTTTTCTTCTGCGAACATCGTGCACATCGTCTGCGCAGCAAAACAGCATCTTCATTTGCTCTAGCATAATCTCCACGTCGGCAATCTCCTCGGCGATACTTGCTGGCGAGTATTTGCCGCGCAGGTACTTGCACAGCTCTTTCTGCAGCTCGCTCATTTCCTCCATCATCACCACGATCTGCATGGCGGAGCCGTAGGTGTCCAGCGCTCTCTGCAGCACTTCCGCCTCGCTTATGTATTCAGCCATTCCGCACCTCGCTTCCCGGGACGATACGATCCCAACAGGCCGCGCACAGTACTTCTTTTGCCTCTCGCTGATGAACATGTTCATGCGGGCACGGTTTGTTCTTCGGCTCGTAACCGTAGGTATTCGGGCATCCAAAACACCCGCCAATACAGGTTTCGTCCACCGCGTTCGGATGCTCCAGCGCCAGCAGCTCGCGGAATGTGCAGCCGTGCGACTTCCGCACAAGCATGTCTACCCGAAAAGCGTCCCAATTCGCCGTCGGCACGCCGACATAGTCGCACCACGCGCGTTCCAGCTTCGCGCCATCCGAAGACGACCAGTCCGGAAGGAACACGACGTAGTCCACCGCCTCCATCTCAGCGAAGCAGATGCGCATATAGTCCAGCTTGTCCAGCCCCTCCGGCGCTGTGGCCGGATTGATGACCGTCGCGCCCAGCCGCTCAAGCTGTGCAGCCGCTCGGGCAAATTTCCCCTTATAGTCCGGATCGCCGGCGATTTTCCCTGATATATAGATCTTCATGGTTGCCCTCCTTTCAGAGCACCGGGCGAGTTCCCCCGCCCAGTGTGCTATCGAATCACTGCATGATGACGACCTTGCCCTGTTCAATCAGGTCTTTCAGGCCGCGCTCGAAATACTCAGCGATGTTGCGTTTCGCTTCCAGACGCCAGATGCCGCCATCCGCCTCGAAAAAGGCGATGCCTTTCTCGCTGTCCACGCGCAGGAGGAATTCGCTTTCCGGCTGCGCGACCTCAAGGAACGTGCGGAACGGCTGCAGTTTAATCCGCGGCCGCACATTAACGACTGCGTTGAGCGCAACGCCCTGCCGCGCCGTCACGGCCTGCGTGACGCCATTATCGTTGGTAGACACTGTGTTCTCATCGGACATACGGCTGAGCAGATCCAGCAGATACTCCGTGCCTCCGTTCGGGATGAACAAACTGCGCAGCTCGATCAGCGCAGTTTCTCGGTCACGCCAGCCAGTGCGCATGCCCGGCGCGTCCGCCTGCGCACGATACAGGACATTGCGGGAGAAGTCCGGCAGATACGTCGTCATTACTTCGACCTTGTTATAATCCCGGACATGTACCATGATGGTCGTCCCAACCTTTGCGATCTCGGTGCGCACCAGCTTGCAGACAGCATCCAGACCGCTGACGCTGACGGAATCGGGACGATCCACATGCGGCGGGATCCGCGTAAGATTGGCGTCGGAATAGGTCTGCCCATCAATTTCGAAGATTTTGGTTTCTTTCAGGCTCACGATTTTGTCGATCATTTCTGCGAACATTGTCATATCCTCCTTCGTTATTCGGCTGCCTGCTGGCTGTTCTGCAGCAGATTCAGAATTTTCGGTGCTTCCTGTTCATGCCCGTCCATGCGCATCTGGCCGGGGAGCTGCGGCACCATTTCGGCAACGACCATTTCCCCGTTGCCATCAGTGGTAACGCAAAGCGACGTTGCGACCGGATTGGTCGCCGCGAGCGTGGCCTTGGCAACAACATTCACGCGGATCTGCCGGCGGTCATCGTCCGGTGTCAGCTCGATCGTCAGCGTGATCTTGCGCTTTGCGGTTGCTTTGGTGTTGACGTCAAGGATGTTGTCAACACAGCGCTGCATCTCATAGTCCACGCGCTCTTGGAATGCACCCTGCGCCATCTGCAGGATGCTCGCTCTTTGGGTCTCGTGATTCATGGTTGTCCTCCTTATCCGATCAATGTCGGTATTTCATAATTGCACCAGAGCACTTCCGTGCGCCTGTCGCCATTCTGGTTATAGGCCTTCCGCTCGATGATGTTCCAGCCGCTCAGTTCGCTGTCATACATAGGTGAGTGATACCCGGACAGGATAACCGGCCCCAGGTGTGCTTTCAGCGCTGCCAGCAATGCCTCGTGGTCTGCGTCTGTCATTTCGTGCCGATACTGCTTTCCGCTGCGCGTTTCAAGCAAATACGGCGGATCTGCATAGATCAGCACGTTCTCGTGCCGGAAACGCCGAATCAGCTCCAGCGCCGGGCGATTCTCTATCTGCACTTCTTTCAGCCGCTCGGCCGCGGCCCGTATGTTCTCAGGCATATCGTTCCAGCAGTTCAGGCAGTAACTACGCTCACGCGCATAAACGTCGATTTTGAATCCGGTCTTTTGATACGTCTTGAAGCCGCGCCCCATCCTGCTCCGGATACAAAACCGCACCGCTCGGTCAAAGTCCGTTTGGCCGCGATTCTCGTGCGCATCATCAAAGACGGCGCGCGCATATGGTGTTAAATCGATCTCCCGGGCAAGCCGCTCGGGGTCTGCGCGCAGGACGCGAAAGAAATTCACGATGTCCCCGTCGATGTCGTTCACGGTCTCGATTGCCGAACGCGGTTTGTTGAACAGAACGGCCAAACTCCCGGCAAACGGCTCCAAATAGGATCTATGCGGCGGCATAATTTGCACGATTTCCTGTGCCATGCCCCACTTTGCACCGGGGTAATTCAAAAGTGCATTCACTGATTCACCCCCATCACATGGCCACCGCATCTGCGAGTGCGGCCATCGTCTCGATTTTCCTGGGCACTGCATACTCCGGGAGGTTCGCTGCCACAACGGCTGCGGCCATCGGCGGACAGACGGCATTGCCGCATCTGGCTACCTGCTGTGTCTTCGGGTATGGCTTCCCGGCCGCATCATGGTCGATGATGTAATCCGGTGGGAAGCCCATGGCGTTGTACAGCTCCCGAGGCGACAACATCCGCAGGCCGATATCCGCGATATAGTACGGCGCCCCGCCGATTGACAGGAGCAGCAGATCGTCCTCGCCCAGCGCATAGCCGCAGTACCGGTTCAGCAAGTCGCGGATCTGCGGCCAGTAGTAAAGCCGCTCAGATGTGCCGATTTTACAAAGCACTGCCTTGCAGCAGCCAAACACGCCGCCCGCTGTCTGTGTCGGCAGCGGCTCCGACGGCCGTGTGCCGACCTCGTCCCGCTTGTACTTGACCACGTGGGCAGCGCATACCGCATTGTGGTCGATGGCCGTCACTGTCGGCAGCGGCTCTCCCGCTTTCTCACCGTCCACCCCGCTGTAATACTTGACTACATGTGCAGCAACCACAGCTTCCCGGTCGTGGCTCGTGACCGTATGCATCGGCTCTTGCGCGTCCAACGGTCGGCCGGTACTGTAATACTCCACCAGATTCACGCAGGTAAGGCCATAACGGTTTGATGCGTCCACCGTGCAGATAGGCTTATTCAGGCCAGCCGCTCGGGCGCTTTCTGTTTTCTCCGTGTGGTACTGGATCAGTGACGGCGATAGCAGCATCTGACCGCCGCCACCGCCTGTGCGGACGGTGTTCATCGGCGCGGAGACCGGCGCCCCGACACTGTTGCTGGTGTTCGTCATCGTCAGCGGCGCGAGAATTGGCCGGCAAAGATTATGCTTTCCGCTCCCGACAACCGTAGGCAACGGTGCTGCAATATCATGTACCCGCGGTGCCTGCCCTTTGCGCTCGCCGTACCCCGTCGGTACGATGAACGGTGCCCCGGATTTGATCGTGAACTTGTCCACGCCGCGAATGATACGGCGCATGGTGTTGTCCGCCAGCGGCCGGACGCTGGAAATGCCGTACCGCTCGTGGATTTCATCCTTCGTCGAAAAAATTGAAGGGCACGGCAGCGACCAGTCGATGATCTCCGCTGCGCTGCGCCATGGCAGCAGTTTTCCGCTGCGCACTTCCGCACTGTCTCGCGGGGCGTGTGTGCGCTCCGGCCAGACGATCGCACGTCCGTCGCAGCGGGCAATCAGCACCAGCCGACGTCTGGTAGTCGGCGCACCATAGTCGGCTGCCACCAGCTCGCGCCATTCCACGGTATACCCAAGTGCCCGAAGCTGCCCGACAAACTTCTGGAACGTCGTACCGGCCAGTTTCTTTACCGGCTTCCCCTTACGCACCGGCCCCCACGTCTGGAACTCTTCGACGTTTTCAAGGATGATGACGCGCGGGCGCACCTTCGCCGCCCAGCGCAGGGCAATCCACGCAAGGCCCCGGATCTTGCGGTCAACAAGCGCCGCGCCCTTTGCCTTTGAAAAATGCTTGCAGTCCGGCGAGAACCATGCCAGCGCCACCGGCCGCCCTCGGCAGACCGTCTCCGGATCCACATCCCAGACAGATGCCTGGTAATGCTCCGTGTACGGATGGTTCGCCTCGTGCATCCGGATCGCTGCCGGGTCGTGATTGATTGCCACATTGACGACGCGCCCAAGCGCCAGCTCGATTCCCGTGGACGCGCCGCCGCCACCGGCAAAGCTGTCAACGATGATCTCGCCGTCAAGCGTCTCCTGTGTACGCAGCATCATGTCGCCTCCCCCGTGCCGAGCGCGAGCCGTCCAGCGGCATACAGCTCGTACACCGTCCGTCCGCGATCATCTGCCATATACGGCAAGAAGATCTGCTGCATCGGCACATCGCAGGATTCGATCAGCGCCATTTGTGCCAGCATCCAGTCGCGCACATTCCGCCACGCGGTCATTTCTGCCTGCTCTCGGTCGGCCTTGATCTTCTGCGCCGCGAACACTCGCAGCGTTCCGTCTACGGCCGCCGGCAGGCGGAAGCCGCGCGGCCCCGCCGGCGTGTCGATCCCGAACGCGATTGCCTGCGGCTTGCCATTATCGTAGTCAATCATGATCTTGGTGGCGCCGTGGCGTGCAAGCGCGCCTTGGATTTCCCCGATGGACGTATATACGTCCACTTTCGTCGTATAGTTTTTGATTGCCATGTGCCCACCTCACTCCGGATCGCCGAGAAACAGGATCACGCCCCGGCGCATCTGCACCCGGTACGGCTCCAGCTCCTCGGCCGTCATGTACTTATGGCCGAATAGTTCTTTCATGTTCTGCCAGTCCTCCCACATGATACGATACACTGCGCGCCCGCGCAGGCACACCAGCACAAACGCCAGTGCGCCCATATTGTCGTGCGATTCCAGTGCACGCGCCTGCTCTTCCGTGACCGCACTTTGCAGGATGCGGTCTTTGTCTGTTGCCTTGGCCTCGAACACTACGCTGCTTCCGCCGCATAGCGTGCCCTGAAAATCCGGCTGCGCCTGCTTGGTGAAAACCGCCTCGAACGACCAGCAGCCGCTCGGATTCTGACGCCGGCCGGAAATGACCTTGATCGGCTCCGGTGTCTTGTCGATCTCCGCGATGCCATGCGCCCGGTAATACGCGCAGGCCGTGAGAATCTGCGCCTCAAAGCCTTCCCCAGTCGCACGGCTGATACTCCCCTGCGCCTGGCGCGCTGGGTTTTTCGCCGACTCCTCGGCGTGGAAAAACTGCAGCGTCTTTTCATACGCCACAGGATCCAGCTTGCGCGCCGCCTGTTTCTGATAGCGTGGCGGCAGGCTGTCCATACGGATTCCCATTGTGTGCGCTCCTTCCTATGCGGTGTCTTTGATCTCGTAATACTCCTGCCACGGCCAGCCGCTCAGCTCGTGCCAGCCGCTCTTATACTCCGACCCATCGTCAAAGCGATAGAGATGCATCCCCCGTCTGGCCTTCGGCTCTTTTCTCCACGTCTCGGCCTTGGTCACCTGATAGCGGGTCTCCGGCTTGGCCATGCCGGCGCTGCAGGTATACCGCCGGCGGCGGATGCCCTGCTCGCGGCAGCGGCGCATGGTGGAGCGTGATTCCTTGATGAGGTAGGACGCGAGCTTTGCGTGGTTCTTGCGGTCATCGAGCATCTGGAAGCTGATAGACCCCGCGCCATTGGTCACCTTTGTCCAGGCAGCGGCGATGATCTGCGCATCAAAGCGCGGCAGGAGGATGTGATGATGCACGTTCGTCATGTGCTTGGTTTCGAGCACGGCGATGTATTTCAAGCGCTTGCCCGCTTTGGCGTACGCCTTGCGCAGCTCGCGGAGGAACGCTGCCCTGTCCCGCTCGGCCTGTTCCAGCGTGATCTCCTTGTCCCAGTAATGCAGGACCATGTGATAATCGCCATAGCGATAGTTACAGTTGATGAGCCAGCGCAAATGCTCCTCGGCCACGCGCTCGTTGATGCGCTCCTGACACTTGGAGGTCTCCTTCTCGGATGATCGCTTGCGCGGCTTGACTTCCTTGCTGTGCACACGGGATGAATACATCTTGCGGTGCTCGACCGTTTCCCCGCACACGACGGTGCGATGTACATACGGCATGATTGCCTCCCTGTCTGTCTCCGGTCGAGTTAGTAATTGGTCTTACCGAAGCTGAAAACGCCTTGCGGCGTCAGCGTTTTTCGGCTTGCAGGGCGGGCAACTGTATGCTATAATATATAGTGTAGCGCGCCCTGTGCGCTATTGGGTTTTCACCGCCTGCGGGTTTGACGATCTTCGCAGGCGGTGTCTTTTTATGTCTCCGGCGGCGCCCACATGACGCGCGCCCCGTGGACGACTTCCTGCCATGGGACGCCCCACAGCTCCGCCGCGCACTGGATCGCCGCGAACGGCGATGCGCACGGTACGACCACGGCCTTGCGCCCCGGGAGCGCCACCCGCGCGCGGCCTTTTGCGGCCCAGCGGTCATGCCGGCGTCGCATGGCCAGCTCTGCCGGTGACATATATACGACCTCCGGACGTCTCATGCGACGCCGAGCGCAGCGAAGAGGATGTGAAACAGCCACCCCGCCAGCGCGATACCGGCGATGAAGGACGCGCAGACGATGCCGTCTTCGGCACCCCAGATGATGTAGCGGCGCACCTTCGCCTTGGCGCGCGGATCTCCGAACACCTTCATTCGTCGTCGCTCCCCTCTGCCGTTCGGTACAGCATCTGCATGTTGTTCGCGCAGATATTGCACACCGGCGTGCCGTGGATGTACCGGATGTCGTTCACGCTGCCGCAGAACGCGCAACCAGGCGCGTACTTGCGCAGGATGATGCCTTTCCCGTCCGTGTAGATCTCGACAGGGTCTTTCTCCTGGAGATCGAGCGTCCGGCGCAACTCCCTTGGGAGCGTGATACGGCCGAGCTCGTCGACCTTTCTGACGATTCCTGTTGCTTTCATTGGTTTCTCCTTTCTCTTGACCTATCTGGCCAGCATCTGGGCGAGCGCCACGGCGCTGATGCCCTCTTTCCCGCTGACGTTGTACCGCTCGCGGCACACCCGTCTGCTTTGCCCTGTATAATTGCTGACGTCTGTCACCGTCAGCACCCGGCGGCCGCCGGTGAACTTCAAGATTTCCTCCAGCTCAAGCCGGAAGGTTTCTTTTTCTCGCGGCATATGTACCTCTCTCCTTTAAAAAAATGTACTGATATTGAAAACTTCGGCGCTCTCTGATATACTGCAAATGGAAAACATGGAAATTCTGCGTATGAAAGGATGTACCACTCATGGTAAATGAAGATTGCGCCCGTGATTTGCTGCAATACCTCGACAGTTGTCTTGAAATCAGCAGTACCGGAAAACGTGTCAAGCCCATAAAGCTCAAAAAGGTGCTTCATGAGGAGCCGCTCAGCAATTACACATCCGACGACATTTACAATGCTGCGGAATATCTGGTGAAGCTTGGGCTAGTCAATCTGCCCATCACGCGCAGCACAGCACTCAAGGGCGGAGCACGTTCATATGTTTTTACAGGTATTTCGGCAAAAGGAACTGAATACTTAAAAGTGACGAGAAATCCGACCACATGGGAAAAACTAAAGTCCCATTTCCCAAGTGTGTTCAACGCTGCCATATCCAGCATTTCCTCCTTCATCCTCCAAGCTGGAATAGAACTGCTGAAGTAAGGAGGGAAAATTCATGGATCACACACTTACCAGAGACGCGAAAAAGGCTCTCGCCACGATCTACAAAGCCTATAAATCGAGGCGCGCAAACGGGGAAGCAAAATCCTCCGCGGTTTATTTCGATACCGAATCGCACGATGCCGCCGCCATCGATGCAGTCGTCTCCGACAGCTTGGCAGAGCTGTCAAACGCGAAATATGTAAAAACGGACATCTGCGGCAATTACACGCTTACCGATTCCGGTATCATATTCATGGAGAATTTGTCCGTCGACACCATAAAGGAATGGCTATCATTCTCCGCCCAGTTCATCCCCTGACGATCCGGCGCAAAAGCGCTCGAAGTCCGCTTCATTTCCGGCGCGGAACCGCTCCACATCAATGCCGGTAATGCTCAGCTCCGCTACACCTTCCTTCACGTCGAGGCGGATGCCGCCAACGCCGACGCCGATCATAACGCCGTCGAGCAGTACCGCGCTCTGCCTTCCGTTGCTCGCAATCATCATTTTTGCCGCTTGGTACATGTCCTCACCTCCAATCGAATGAATAATGAATGCCCTTGTTTTCCCGCTCGGATATGATAGAATCGGCTCGAAGGGAGGCAAAGCAAATGCAGGAACCGAATCCGAAGCGTGTGATGGAATACGAAATGCGTCTCTATCACTGCCACAAAATCAAGCGGAATGTTCAGATCCTTGAAGATTACGAGGTCATCGACGGTGTTCGTACCCTAGTGCGGTGCTCATGTCCAGTTCACATGGGCACGGCATCGACCGACCGTCACTGCAATGGCATAAATGAGTTTGACTTTCCGTGTGGCTATGCTGACTGGCGGCAAACGAAATAACATCCTCCATCATGCCGTCCGTCATTTCACATGGCGGCGTGTAGCAGAAAAGGCGCAGGCAGCACTTTGTGCAGTCCGCCTTTTCTTTTTGGCAGTGCGCCCGCAGCGCCCTGTGAAGTTCCATAGAATCCATGTCCTCACCTCCAATTGAATGAATTGCAAAAACATCTGCAAGGTCTTGCGGATATTTTTTGTGTTATGCGTGAATTTGATTCACTATCACTGCAAAAAAATATGGTCTCGCTGTTCTCTGCTCAACCCAAGAATTGAAGTCATGCTCACGATTTCGCTCGCCTTAAAGTCTGTTACGCCTTCCATCTTGCGGTTGAGGCTTGCCATAGAAATGCCCATTTTCTCCGCAACATAGCCATATTTCAGCCCTCTTTCTCGCATTGCCCGCCGCAGTTCCTCTTTGTCAATCATCTTATCACCTCCGCAATTTTGGACGTGAATTTAATTCACATCTAGAATATATCACCATTGTGAACTCGTGTCAACATTTTTGTTGAATTATTTTCACATTTATGATATGATGCGCGAGAGGTGAGGCTTCAATGGCTAATCTATATGAAAATATCCGCAAACGGCGCGAGGCTCTTGGCATGTCGCAAAATGAGCTCGCCACAAAAACTGGTTATTCTGATAGGACATCAATTTCAAAAATCGAATCTGGTAATGTTGATCTAACGCAGTCACGTATCATGGCGTTCGCAAAAGCGCTTAATACAACAGCCTCCGAACTTATGGGCTGGGACGAAGAAAGATCTCGATCTGATAACAGCCCGTCAGAGCGCAAAAATGTTGTCCGCATTGCCGGCCGTGATGGTTCTTATGTTGAGAAGAAATTGAGCGACGAACAAGTCGCCGCTCTGAAAACGCTCATCGATCAGCTCCCGGAAGCCGATGACCTTTGACATCACATACGAAACGAGCTGATTCCAAATGACAATCGGGGAAAAAATCAGGGCCTCACGCGAATCTGTTGGTCTCACGCAGGAAGAGCTCGCCTCTATGTGTGGGACAACCAAACAGACAATCTACAAATACGAAATTGGAAAAGTGGTCAACATCCCGCTTGACCGATTGGAAACAATAGTGGATGCCATCGGCGTCTCACCAGCATATTTAGCCGGATGGGGAACAAGCACCAGCAACAGTGCAGCCGCTCGCGGCAATGGAATTGGAGATAGAATCCGAAGCTGCAGGCTGCAACTCGAACTGACCCAAACACAGCTTGGCTCTCTACTCGGCGTAAAAAAGAACGCAGTAAGCAAGTGGGAATGTGGGCGTGTCAGCGATATTCCTTTATCCAAAATTAGAGCCATGGCAGATTTGTTCCACGTCCCGGTTTCATACCTGGCCGACGATTCGATGAGCGATCCAACCACTCTAAAGCCAGCTAATACAAGCCCGAACTTGATTCGACTTACTTACGGTGGAGCAACCACTGAAAAAGCACTAAGCAGTGAACAAGCACTCGCTCTGAAAATGATTATCGACCAGTTCCCGGAAGCCGATGACCTCTGATATAATCTGCAAACTGATCGTATACCAGCCGCTCGAGCGGTGAGGTCAAAAAGCGCTGCCGCCGGTAAAGCTCCTGCATGCGCGTCCAACGGAATTCGGCAGCCGCTCGGCTGATGTCGCACAGCCGCTCGATGTCCTCGGCCGACTGAACGCCGCAGCCCCAGAGCACACAGGCCGGGGCAAGCAGACGCGAGGCAAACACGTTGGCCGCCTGCTCGATGGGGTTGTCACCCGGATCTGGCTCGCGGCACACGAGATCATACCGGCCGACGTGACCGAGGATGATGTGCCCCAGTTCGTGTGCGCAGGTAAAGCGCTGCCGCGCCGGGATCGCCAGGCTGGACACCATGATCGTCGGCGCGCCGCCGATGACGGTGGACATGCCGTCGTTGCTGTCCCGCTCGGCCGGCGTATACCTCCGCACGGACACGCCCAGTGCCCGGCACACGCCGCTGATCCTGATCGGCAGCTCTGTCACCTCGCAGTCGATCAGGATGCGCCACGACGCATCGCGCGCGTCTTTGTAGTCTTGATAGTTCACCTTCCATCGCCTCCGCGCTTATTATGCGCAGGGGCGACGGTATAGCACAGTCCCTTTTATCGTACAGAGAAGAAAGAATAGACATTCCGACCATAAAATGATAAAATTGCTTTATATCTCCTTACGATAAAACCAACGCAAAAGAAAGATGGGTGTTGATTATGAGTTGGCTTTTCAAATCACGCAAAGAGAAAAAGCAAGCCGATCAAATTGCCAAAAACATGGTCAAGCAAATATCCGAATCATTCGAATCTGCTGGGAAACCAATCTCTCCTGAAGAATATTCGCAAATACGTCAACGCGAAATTGAATGGTTAGAAACACATTACGACCTGAGCAGCGCCGCAGGCATTGCCTCTATCCCTGAACGTTCCGGGCTACCTCGCCCACCTTTTGGCGGTGTCACCGGAAACATTGACTACTATCTTCGAAATAAAAGTGCGGAATATGAAAACCACGGAAATATTGAACTTGCGATTCTTTGTCTCCAAAAATCAAACGCTATCCGCATGGCATGCCGATCAGGCTATCGAAAAAGCGATTATTATCGTCTCGTTCGTTTACTAGCTCAAAACGGCTTTGTAGAAGAAGCAAAAGCCGAAAAAGCTAAAATTGACCGCTTTTTTGGGAAAGAAGAAACTGACGCCTTTGTAAACAAAGATAAAGAGCTACGAGACAGCGTTTTGCAAGCCGCAAGAGCCTTGCACACTGACCTTGTAATCATGTCTTCACACGAAAACAGCTGCACCGAGTGCGCAAAATATCAAGGGCGTGTTTTTTCACTTTCCGGGAAAAGCTCAAAATTCCCCAAGATACCAGATGTGTTTTTTACTTATGGAGCGATTCACGAGGGATGCAGGCATTCATTCTCCCCATATTGTGATGGCATCAGTTCCGCCCCATTGAAATACACGTTATCCATTCAGAAAACTTCTAACAAAAAGCATTCAAAGAACATAGTAACATTCAGTAATCGACCTTTTGTTGATGACCGTCCACCAGAAGTCATTGAAGAAGCCGCTCGATTTCAAGATGAGTTAAAGGCCGAAGCTCAAAAGCGGCAAATATATTATGATACCATTATTGAAAAAGACGCCGAACGGTGGCAATGCAAACGAGAATTCAACTGGATTCAATCCAATTTGCCGGAACTATGCCCAAAATCACTAAGCGGCTATAGACGGATGAAATCGCAAAACACAAAGAACTATCAAAAGATCAAGGCCTTGGCAGCAGAAAAGGGCGTTAAATTATGAATGTGCAGCCTGAACTCTATAGGGTCATGTACCGTATGGCCCACAAATACGGCTGGAATTGGGGCATCACGCGCGGCCTCATCAATCGCCGGTTCGGCACGAACTACACCGCCGATGAGCTGAAAGAGCTGTACAGGCAGCATTTCCTGACTGTGAAATAATGAAAAACCGCCCCGGTGCTGGAACACCGAGGCGGTGAATGTGTGGGCAGACAACTGGCCCATTTACTTTGTTGCTGCTACTCTATCGGATATCAGTTTTTGCTTAATTCCCATGATATCGTTGCGGCTGTATGTTACGCCACGTTCTACCAGCCGAAGATATTTCATGGCTTTCCTGCGAAGCATAGTATTGAGGGCTTTATTCTTGCTGACATAATGGTAAGCGCTGATTCTGTATGGTGCTTTTATGTATCGTTCATCAATCGGGAACATGTCTCCAATCAGAAACACTCGCTCCTTCGAAGCAACCAATCCAATATGATAATAGATACATTTGCCGACGCCGCGCTTTTTCTCTTCTTTCGCAATTTTCCTTTTATAATTATCAACTTGTGAACTGATTGGAATCACCCAATCCACACCGTCGGTATCTTGAAACAGATAATAGTACGGCCTTCCTTCCTGCTTATTGTCAACCCAGTATCCGTTCCCAAATTCGGTGAAGTATCGGTCTTTAACCGTATAAAGGCCATGCGCAACCAACTGCATAGGCTTCTCCTCTGTCTATAATGCAGAAGCCCCCCGCTTTCTGCAGAGGGCTTCGTGTGTTGCAAGCCTGCACTTGTATGCCGCACGCAGGCGGGCGGCAATCGTAAGCAAGTCGCACTCTTATTAGCCGCTGGCGACAGGCGGCAGTTGCGGGGTGGACGCGAGATGACGAAACATGTGTTTCTTATCTTGCATAGGATGATAAACATCCTACGGTTATATTTTATGCTTTTTTCTCGGAAATGTAAACATCTAATTGCACATAATTTACTATCTTTGGTTGTCTAACTTTAACAAATATGTGCATTTTTGCACTTGACTGCTCGCTCTCTTTACTCCTTGTAAGAATCCATTCCTTTCACTGGTGCAGTGCTCTAGGGAAACAGTTAAATTTCAAAATCAAGCGTTTTTGTAATTCAACATTTCATCGCACTGTTCTCTTTACAAATTTCCGAACATTTCATTCTTATACAAAACCGCCCCGGCGCCGCAACACCGAGACGGCCATCTGTTCCTCCGGGAACACATTCTGAAAAGCAGAGATGTGCAGAGGATCATGTCATTCTCATAGTAGCATATCTCTCCCCGCTTTTCAAGGAAGGGAGACACCAATGGCAAGAAAAAGGACAAAATACACGCTGCGCAAAGATGGCCGCATCGTCCTGTCTGACACCATCAATGGCGAGCGAAAGTATTTCTATGGGAAAACCGACAAAGAAGTCGAACAAAAGCGTGATGACTATATCCGTGAGTGCGAAAAGCACGCGAACGAGGCTGCTGGCAAGGGCCGGACATTCGAGGCCGTCGCCGATGACTGGTGGGAGCAGTGCGAACCGCGCCTGTCTCCAAACACCGTATGCGGTTACAGAACAGCAAAGAATCGCGCTGTGGACGCTTTCGGCGACCAGTATGTCACGGACATCACCGGTCACCAGATTGTCGTCTTCCTGCAGCGCTTCGCCGCGCGTGGCTACTCGCAGAAGGTCATCAACAACACAAAGTCCGTGATGCGGCAGATCCTCGACTATGCCTTCCTTTGCGGCGATATTGATGCAAACCCCTGCATCGGGATCCCGACCCCAAAAGGAAACCCGCGCGTACCCAGAAAGCCGACGCCGCCGGACGACCTGCAGAAAATCGAAGAATCCAAGACAGAGAGCCTGTTCGCACGAATGTCGTATTTCATGGCGTACACGGGCGCACGTCGCGGAGAAGCCGCTGCGCTGAAGCAAAAAGATATTGACCTCACTACACGGACTGCGTGCGTCGCGCGTGCCGTTGCATATTCCGACACGCGAAAGCCGGTTCTCAAATCCCCTAAGACCGAAGCCGGCGTGCGCTACCTAGACCTGCCGGATAACGTCATCGAGATCCTGCCGCACTATGACGACCCGGAAACATTCATCTTCTTCCCTGACGGCTTGCCGACAAAGACGGAGCTGGAATCCGGCCTAAAAAAATACCAGCAGAGCCATGGCATCCAATCGACTGCGCATCAACTCCGGCACGCATATGCATCCATGCTGCACAGCGCGAATATCGATGTCAAGGATGCGCAGTATCTGCTCGGGCACTCTACCGTCGCAATGACGCAGGATATCTACACCGACCTTGAGGACAAGCGTAAACAGCAGGTACACAACAAGGTCAACCGGTACGTAAAACGCAACGTAAAGTTGTCAAAAGTGTTGTCAAACGGAGATAACCGTTGAAAACACTAGATTTTATTGGGGTTCGAATCCCCGCTGGAGCACCAAAAAATATTCCCTCGCCTTTTGGCGGGGGAATATTTTTTCCGGCTGCTCCCGGGGAGTCGAAGTTCATCCCCGATAGGGGAAATCCCCGCTGGAGCACCAAAAAATCTCCTCGCCAAAAGGCGAGGAGATTTTTTTCTGGCTGCTCCCGGGGAGTCGAAGTTTATCCCCGGCAGGGGAAATCCCCGCTGGAGCACCAAAAATCTTTCATCTCAAAAGGATGGACTTTCCACCGCGCCCGTGATAAAATTGAATAAACAGTCGAAAAAATCAAATACAGGAAAGTGAGTGCGTATTATGGATTTTATAGACCAGCTCAAACAATTTGCTAAGCGTGTGGACACTCTGAAAGATTCTATCCAGACAGAGGAAGCCACAAAAACCGCCATTATTATGCCGTTTTTCTCCATGCTTGGCTACGATGTTTTTAATCCACAGGAATTCGTTCCAGAGTACACTGCAGATGTAGGCATTAAAAAGGGTGAAAAAGTCGATTACGCCATCATGAAAGACGACACACCTGTTATCCTAATTGAATGCAAATCCATATCTGAAAATCTGGAGCGTCACGACTCTCAGCTTTTCCGCTACTTCGGCACAACAGATGCAAAATTCGCAATTTTAACAAACGGTCTCATCTATCGCTTCTTTACCGATCTGGATAATCCCAACAAAATGGATAGCGATCCGTTTTTGAGCATCAATATTCTTGATATTCGTGAAAACCAGGTGCGTGAGCTTAAAAAATTCTGCAAATCAGAATTCGATATTGATTCCATTTTCAGCACTGCATCGGAACTGAAGTACGTGCATGAGTTTAAAAACCAATTTGCGGAGCAGGTAGAAAATCCGTCCGACGAACTGACGCGGCTTTTCCTGCAAGGCTGCTACACCGGCCAGAAAACGCAGGCTGTCATTGAAAAATTCCGACCCCTTCTGAAAAAAGCGCTCAATGATTACATTAGTGAGACGATGAACGATAAAATTAAAAACGCGCTCGGCGGCTCTGGCGGCAGCGTTTCCGTCTCTGAAAAGCCAACGGCGGAACCGGTAGGTGCAGAAAAGGATGCGGATATTCCTGACAGCAACGAATCGAAAATCGTGACGACGGAAGAAGAACTGGAAGCCTACTTCATCATCAAAAACCTGCTGAAAGACGTCGTTGACCTGCAAGACATTACATATAAGGACACCGAATCCTATATCAATATTCTCTACAAGAAAAATACCCGCAAATGGATTTGCCGCTTAAAACTCACCGACACAGTGAAAACACTGATTGTGCCGGACGAGGAGAAAAAGGGCCAAAAATTTAACCTGACAAGTGTATACGATCTGGAACAATACAACGATCTGCTGCACAAAATATTGGCTCGTTATATGTGATTCCAGTATGAAAAAGAGGGATGCAAAGTTGCATCCCTCTTTTCAGCGGTGCTTGCCTTTGCGCCAAAATGCAAGTATAATCGGGGCATCGAGACAAGATAAGGAGGAATCCGCATGGAAAACACGCTCAAACAGAAACTTGCCGCCGGCGCGCAGCCGATCGGCACCTTTTTTGACACCGCCAGCGTGAGCCTCATGGAATGCCTCGGCCGCACGGGGCTCGACTTTGCCATCATCGACAACGAGCACTCCCCCATCGAGGCTGAGACCACCGCCGCGCTCGTGCGCGCCGCCGAGCTGAGCGGCATCTGCCCGCTCGCGCGCGTGCGCGAGATCAGCCGCCCCGCCGTACTCAAGCTGCTCGACGTCGGCGTACAGGGCCTGATCGTGCCGAACGTCAAGACGCTCGAGCAGGTGCAGGAGCTCGTGAACTACGCGAAATATTACCCCATCGGCCAGCGGGGCTTCTGCCCGTCGCGCAAGGACGGCTGGGGCTTTGACGGGCTCGGCTCCGTGCCGGAGACCATGCGCCACTTCAACGGCGAGACCCTGCTCTTCCCGCAGTGCGAGACCGCCGAGGCGCTCGATATCATCGAGGACATCTGCGCCGTGGACGGCGTGGACGGCATCTTCGTCGGGCCGTTTGACCTGTCGATCTCGATGGGCATGCCGGGGCAGTTCGACGCGCCGGAATTTCAGGCGGCCATCACGCGCATCGTCGCCGCCTGCCGCGCGGCCGGAAAGTACTGCATGTTCTTCACCGGCACGGCCGACGGCGTGGTCGACGGCTTCCACAGGGGCTTTGACGCCATGGCCTACAGTCTCGACGCCGCGCTGTTCATCCAGAGCGTGAAGCGCGATATGGAAGACATCCGCAGCCGACTGTAAAGAAGATATGGATATAGCAAAGGCGCGCACCAGCCGGTGCGCGCCTTTTTTGCATACCTCAATGCTTATCCCCGCAGAAGGCAGCCTCGTCGTTCGACCAGCCGCGGTCGAGCAGCCAGTAGGTCGTCTCGTCGTCGGCCGCCATCTCGTCGTCCGTCAGCTCGCGGTCCTGGTGCTGGCGTCCCCACTTGAGCAGCTCATAATTGCGCAGCTCCTTGAGCGTGAAGGGCAGGCCCAGCTCCTCCGCCACCGGCAGGAGCACGTGCTCGGTCATCACGTCACGGATCTCGAGACTGCCGGGATAGCTGTCCATCGCCTGCTGCACGCGCGCCTGCAGGGCAGGGTCGGCATCATAAATCTCAAAGAACTTATCCACATTCGTTTTCGGTTTGTCTGCCATATCGGTCACTCCTGATACAGGTATTTTCCTGCATTATACTACACCCCGCGCCCGCGCGCAAGGCGCGTTCACGCCTCCGGCGATTCGGCCAGCTGCGCGAGCGCGCTGCGCACCGCCGCGATCACAAACGCGGAAAACGTGCAGTCCTTGCCCGCAATGGCCGCCTCCACGTCCGCGATGACATCATCCGGAAAGCGGATGGTCTTGTTCGTCGTGTGCGGTGTGCGCGGTATCTGAAATGCTGCCATGATGCCGCTCCTTTCTTCGTTTTTTCATGATTGTACGGCGTTTTGCACCCGTTTTATGCATTGCATTCGCGTTGCGTTTTGCGTTATAATCAAGAAAAAACGGAAGGGGCGGAACATTATGGATATGAACAAACTATATAAAAAGGCATATATTGTTTTGTTCAACTCGATCACAGATGCACTAGCCGCGCCCGAAATGGCCGAACACATCCTCAAAAACGCGCAGCAGCTGGCTGAAGAGATCATCCTCACGGGCGCAGACTGACCGCCCGCACCCGCGCGCACCCTGCCGAATACCATGGGTACGGGAGGCAATCGCCTCCGGAGGAAGGGGAAGCAACCATGACACAGATCCAAACGCTCAGCGAGCTGCAGCCCGGCCAGAGCGCGACCGTGCGCAGCGTGTGCGCGCCCGATGGGATGCAGCGGCGGCTGCGCGACCTCGGCCTGATTGAAAACACGCGCGTCGTCTGCCTCGGCCGCAGCCCCATGGGCGACCCGAGCGCCTATCTCATCCGCGGCACGGTGATCGCGCTGCGGCGGTGCGACTGCTGCGGCATCCGCGTGGCCGTGCCGTAAAGGGGGTGCGCGCATGGGACTGACGCACCGCTCTGTCGGCGCGCACGCGGCCGCGTTCGGCGGCACACGCCGGGCGGGCGAGCGCGTCGTGGCGCTGGCAGGCAACCCGAATGTCGGCAAGAGCACCGTCTTCAACGCCCTGACCGGTATGCACCAGCACACCGGCAACTGGGCGGGCAAGACCGTCGGCTGCACGTGCGGCCGCTGCCGCTCGGCGCGGGAGAACTATTTTTTCGTGGACATTCCGGGCACGTACTCCCTGTGCCCGCACTCGGCGGAGGAGGCCGTCGCGTGCGACTTTGTGCGCGGCGGCGAGGCCGACGCCGTGGTCGTCGTATGCGACGCGACGTGCCTGGAGCGCACGCTCGTACTCGCGCTGCAGGTGCGCAGTGTGACGCCGAACCTGATCGTGTGCGTGAACCTGCTCGACGAGGCGCGGCGCAAGCGCATCACCGTCGACCTGCCGGAGCTGCAGGCGCAGCTCGGCGTGCCGGTCGTGGGCGTGACGGCACGAAAGAAGAAAACGCTCACCGTCCTGCTCGACGCGCTCGACACCGTCGCGGCGGCGCCGCAGCCGCAGCCGGACGCAGCGCCGCCGGCAGACCCCGCGAACGACGTGCGCCGGGCAGAGGCCATCTGCCGCGCGTGCGTGACTTACGGCACGGCCGAATACGCCGCGCGCGACCGGCGGCTCGACCGCCTGCTCACGAGCCGGGCGACGGGCTACCCCGTCATGCTGCTGGGGCTGGCGGGCGTGCTGTGGCTGACGATCGCGGGCGCGAACGCCCCGTCGGAGTGGCTGGCGCGCGCGCTCGGCTGGGTGCAGGCGCAGTTTTCGGCCCTGCTCACGGCGCTGCACGCACCGCTCTGGCTGCAGGGGCTGCTGGTGGACGGCATGTTTCGCACGCTGGCGTGGGTCGTGGCCGTGATGCTGCCGCCGATGGCCATCTTTTTCCCGCTGTTCACGCTGCTCGAGGACGCGGGGTATCTGCCGCGCGTGGCGTATAACCTCGACCGGCCGTTTCACGCCTGCCATGCGTGCGGCAAGCAGGCGCTGACGATGTGCATGGGCCTTGGCTGCAACGCGGCGGGCGTGGTCGGCTGCCGCATCATCGACTCCGAGCGCGAGCGGCTGCTCGCCGTGCTGACCAATAGCCTCATGCCGTGCAATGGGCGGTTTCCGGCGCTCATCGCGCTCATGACCATGTTCTTTGCCGCGGCCGGCGGCAGCTCGCTCGTCAGTGCGCTGCTGCTCACGGCGGCGCTCGTGCTGAGCGTGGGGCTGACGTTCGGCGCGACGTGGCTGCTGAGCATGACCGTGCTGCGCGGCAGACCGTCGGCCTTCGCGCTGGAGCTGCCGCCGTACCGCGCACCGCAGGCCGGGCAGGTCATCGTGCGCTCCGTGTTCGACCGGACGCTGTTCGTGCTCGGGCGCGCGGCCGCCGTGGCCGCACCGGCCGGGATGATCCTGTGGACGCTGGCAAACATGCACATCGGCGGCGCGAGTCTGCTGGCGTGGTGCGCAGGTGCGCTCGACCCGCTCGGGCGGCTGATGGGCATGGACGGCGTGCTGCTGCTGGCATTCGTGCTCGGATTTCCGGCCAACGAGATCGTGCTGCCGATCGCCGTGATGGGGTATCTGGCGCAGGGCAGTCTGGGCGATTCGCTCGGGCTGGCGCAGATGCACGCGCTGCTGACCGCCAACGGCTGGACGTGGACGACCGCCGTGAGTGCCGTGCTGTTTTTCCTGCTGCACTGGCCGTGCTCGACGACGCTCTGGACCATCCGGCGCGAGACCGGCAGCACGAAATGGACGCTGCTGGCGGCGCTGCTGCCGACGGCAATGGGCATGGCGCTGTGCACGGCGTTCACAGCGCTGGCACGCGCACTCGGCTGGTGAGCGGATTAGGCCGCGGCCGCCGGGACATACTAGCCGCAGGACGCAGGAAAGGAAGAAGCAAGTGACCCGACCGACCACGGAGGAGCTGGCACGCCGCGCGCTCGAGTCCGTCGCCCGGGTGCACGGCGTGTCTGTTGCCGATGTGCACGCCGCCGTGCGCGGGGCGGCGGAGCACACGAAAGCCCTCGGCGCGCTCGCGCCGGAGGAGCTGGTGGCATATCTCGCGCACAAGAGCAGGAACCGGGAGCCGTAACGGCTCCCGGTTTTTTTGCCTGTCGGAAAACCCCAATTGGGTTTTCCGACAAAAGGCTTACAGTCTGCTGCGCGCAGAATTTGTGCGCCGATGGCACACAAATTCCACACTTGCAGCCTGAGCGGTATTTTCTCTGCCGCACATGTCGCCAGAGAAAATGATTTCACTTTTTTGCCGCCTGCGGGCGGCAAACTCTGCGAGGCTTCTTCTGTGCGGGGCCGGTGCTTTCATATGCTCCCGGTTTTGTCACGCCGCGTCGAAAATCGCCGTTGTGCCGGGGCGCGGTTCGGATTATAATGGAAGCACCACACCGCGGCCCGGCCGCGGGAAGGAGCGGACCGACATGAAATTTCTTCACCTCGCTGACCTGCACCTCGGCAAGCGGGTCAACGGCTTTTCGATGCTGGAGGATCAGGCATATATTCTGCGGCAAATTCTCGCCATTCTGGACGACGAGCGGCCGGACGGCGTGCTGATCGCAGGCGACGTATACGACAAGCCCGTGCCGCCGACCGAGGCCGTCGAGCTGCTCGACGGATTTTTGACCGAGCTGTGCACGCGCGGCGTGCCCGTTTTGCTCATCAGCGGCAACCACGACTCGCCGGAGCGGCTCGCCTTCGGCGGGCGGGTCATGGACAGCTGCGGCATCCACATCGCGCCGGTTTATGGCGGCGCGGTCGCACCGATCGTGCTGCGCGACGAATTCGGCCCCGTATCCGTATGGCTGCTGCCGTTTTTGAAGCCCGCGCACGTGCGCCGCTGGTTCCCGGACGCGCAGATCGAGAGCTACACCGACGCCGTGGCCGCCGCCATCGCGCACATGGACATCGACGACAGCGCGCGCAACGTGCTCGTGACGCACCAGTTCGTGACCGGCGGCGCGCGCAGCGGCTCGGAGGAGCTGTCCATCGGCGGGACGGACAATGTGGACAGCAGCGTGTTCGCGCCGTTTGACTACGTGGCGCTCGGCCACCTGCACGGCGCGCAGCAGATTGGCCGCCCGACGATCCGCTACGCCGGGTCGCCGCTCAAGTACTCGTTTTCCGAGGCGAGCCAGCGCAAATCCGTCACCGTCGTGACGCTGGGCGAAAAGAGCGCGGTCGACGTGCGCACCGTGCCGCTGACGCCGCTGCGCGACCTGCGCGAGATCCGCGGCAGCTACGACGAGCTAACCGCACGGAGCTTTTACGAGCACACGACCTACCGCAGCGACTACCTGCACCTGATCCTCACGGACGAGCAGGACGTGTTCGACGCCGTGGGCCGGCTGCGGGCGATCTACCCATACCTGATGACGCTCGACTACGACAACGCCCGCACGCGCGCCGCCGTGGCGGTGGCAGCGCCGGCGGCCATGGAGCAGCGCACACCGCTGGAGCTGTTCGAAGCGCTCTACTTACAGCAAAACAACCAGCCCATGAGCGACGAGCAGCGCGCGTTCGCGGCGCAGCTCATGGAGGAGATTCAGGAGGCGCAGCCATGAGACCGCTGAACCTGACCATGTCCGCCTTCGGCCCGTACGCCGGGCAGACGACCGTGGACTTTTCCGTGCTCGGCACGTCCGGGCTCTACCTCATCACCGGCGACACGGGCGCCGGCAAGACGACGATCTTTGACGCGATCACCTACGCGCTCTACGGCGAGGCGAGCGGCGAGAGCCGCGAGAGCTCCATGCTGCGCAGCAAATACGCAGCGCCCGAAACGCCGACGTTCGTGGAGCTCACCTTCTTAAACGGCGGCAAGACCTACACCGTGCGCCGCAATCCCGAATACACGCGCCCGAAAACGCGCGGCACGGGCACGACCGTGCAGAAGGCAGACGCCGAGCTGACGATGCCGGACAGCCGCATCATCACCAAGGCGCGCGACGTGACCGCCGCCGTGACGGACATCGTCGGCGTCGACCGGGAGCAGTTTGCCCGCATTGCCATGATCGCGCAGGGGGAATTCCGCAAGCTGCTGCTCGCCCAGACGGACGAGCGCAAGGCCATCTTCCGCCAGATCTTCCACACGGGGCAGTATCAGGCGCTGCAAAACCGGCTCAAGGAGGAGACCGCCGCGCTCGACCGGCAGTGCGGCGAGCTGGAGGCCGGGCTGCGGCAGGCGGCCGGGAGCATCCGCTGTGACGCGCCGGAGACACTGCCGGACGCGCTGGACACCGACGCGCTGCTCGCGGCGCTGGACACGCTGCTGCACGCGGACGAAGCCGCGCTGACGCAGGCGCAGGCGGAGCACGCGGAGACGGAGACACAGCGCGAGCAGGTGCTCTCCGACCTCGGCAAGGCGGAGGCGCTTGAGGCCGCGCGCGGGAAACTCGCCGAAGCGGAGAGCGCGTGGACGGAGGCACAGGCGGAAATGAAGGCGGCACAGGCGGCGCTGGACACGGCTACGGCCTCGCAGCCGGAGATCCAGAGCCGGCGGCAGGGCATCACGCGGCTGGAGGACGCGCTGCGGCGGTATGAACAGCTCGACACACTGCGCGCGCAGGCGGAGGCGGAACGCAAACGGCTGGCGCAAAAGCGAAGCGACCTCGACGCGGCGCGCGCCCGGACGGACGCGGCCGCGAAGGGACTGGAGACCGCGCGCGGGAAACTGAGCGGGCAGCCGAAGCTGGCCGTGGCCGCCGCGCAGGCCGGGCACGCGCAGGACGCGGCCGCGCAGCGCTGTACACAGCTGGCGGCGCTGGAGACGCAGCGGCAGCAGTGCGCCGAGCTGGAAACGGCGCTCACCGCCGCGCAGGCGGAATATCAAAAAGCGGCCGAGGCCGCGCAGGCGGCGCTGGCGCACTACGGCGCGCAAAACCGCGCCTATCTCGACGCGCAGGCGGGCATCCTCGCGCGCACGCTCGTGCCCGGGCAGCCCTGCCCGGTCTGCGGCGCGACGGAGCACCCCTGCCCCGCCGCCGCGCCGGAACAGGCGCCGGACGCCGCCGCGCTCAAGCGCGCGCTCTCGGACAGCGACCGGGCACAGAAAACGGCCGCAGAGCGCAGCGCGCAGGCGGCCGGTCTGCGCGGGCAGCTCGACGCCGTGCGCGGCGCGCTCTCGCAATCGTGCCGGGCGCTGACGCCGCCGCTCGACCCGGACACGCTGGCGGAGACCCTCCCCGCTCTGCGCGCAGCGGCTGCGCGCGACGCCGAAGCGCTCGCAGCGCAGCACACGGCGCAGCAGCAGGCACTCTCGGCGCTGCAGGCGCTGGAGGCCGGCCTGCCGGCGCAGGAGGAAGCGCTCCGGCGGCAGCAGGCAGACATACAGGAACGCGCGCAGGAGCTGTCCGCACGTGCGGCGCGATGCGCGGAGCTGGACGCGGAGGCCGAACGCCGCGCACAGGAGCTGCCGCACGAAAACCGCGCGGCAGCGCAGCGCGCGCTCGTCGAGACACGCACGCAGTGCGAGGCGCTGCAGCAGGCGCTGGACACGGCGCGCGAACGCAGCAGCGCGGCACAGTCCGTGCTCGCCGCGCTGACCGGAAAGCGCGACGCGCTGCGCGCACAGATCCAGGCCGCGCCGCCGGCGGACATCGCCGCCCTGCGCACGCGGCGGGATGCGCTGACCGTGCGCGCCGAGCAGCTGCAAAGGCAGATCAGCACCTGTGATGCGCGCCTGGAGCAAAACCGCGCGGCCCGCACCGCCATCGACACGCGGCGGCAGCAGCACGCCGCCGTGCGCGCGCGCTGGCAATGGGTGCACGCGCTGGCCGCGACGGCCAACGGCGCCGTGCCCGGCAAGGAAAAGATCATGCTCGAGACCTACATCCAGACCGCGTACTTCGACCGCATCCTTGGCCGCGCGAACACGCGCCTGCTCATCATGTCCGGCGGGCAGTACGAGCTGCGCCGCTGCGCCCGCGCGGGCGACAACCGCAGCCAGACCGGGCTGGAGCTGGAGGTCATCGACCACTACAACGGCACGGCGCGCAGCGTCAAGACGCTCTCCGGCGGCGAGACGTTCGCCGCCTCCCTGTCGCTGGCGCTCGGCCTGTCCGACGAGGTGCAGGCAACCGCCGGCGGCGTGCAGCTCGAGGCCATGTTCGTCGACGAGGGCTTCGGCTCGCTCGACAGCGAGGCGCTGCAGCAGGCGCTCGCCGCGCTCGTGGGCGTGTCGGGCGGCAGCCGCATCGTGGGCATCATCTCCCACGTGGCGGAGCTCAAGGACCGCATCGACCGGCAGATCATCGTGACGAAAGACCGCAGCGGCGGCAGCCGCGTGCAGGTTCAGGCATAAAGCAAAAAAGCCCCGGCAGCCGAAGCTGCCGGGGCTATTCTCTGAAGCAGTATCACTCCACGACAAACAGCAGATACCACTGCCCGTCGACCTGGACGAACTCGAAATAAAAGTCGTTGTCCTGCCCGTTTTGATACGTCACGTCGCAGGCAACGATGACATTGTCGTCGATGCGCACACCGAGCTCGCGCTGGAGCTCACGCACGTCGCTGGCGTCGAGACTGTCATCGTCATAGACGTAATAATCATCGATGGCCTTGCCGTAGTCGTAATACCAGTCGTCGAGCTGGATGAGGGCGGCCTCGCGGCCGGCGGCGGTATCGTCGTCCTGCATGTAGGTGATAACCTCCGGCAGGAAGAGATCGAGCATGGCGTCGGTGTCATCGGCCTTGAAATACGTGAAGTAGCGCTCGAGGAGCCGGTCCACCTCCGCGCCGCCGGCCGTGCTGGGCTCGCCCGCCTGACGGGCAGCGAAAATGCCGGCCAAGACCGCCACGATCACGACCAGTGCGGCAAAGCCGCACAGCAGACCGATGAGCAGCTTCTTCGGCTTGTGCTTCGGGCCGATCTCCGGCGAGGAGACCCCGCCGCCGGGCGCAGGCGCATACCAGTCGCCCTGGCCCTGGGGCGCTTCGGGCGCGGGCATGCCGCAGACGGTGCAAAAACGCGCGCCGGGCGCGAGCCGGCTGCCGCAGCGCGGGCAGATGCCCGGGCCAAACGGAGCTGCCGCGCCGGTGTAGGACGCGTTCGCCGTGTCCTGCTGCGGCGGTGCGGACTGTGCCGGGCCAGCGGAAGCGGATCGCGTTGTGTCGGACGGAGCAGACGGTTCCGGCGCGGGCGCGCCGCAGTTGGTGCAAAAACGCACGCCGTCATCGAGCGGCGCGCCGCATTTCGTGCAGGTGCGCGGGGCGGCGGGCTGCGCGGACGCAGTGGGTTCGGCCGGCTGGGATGCCGGCGGGTACGGCGCTTTCGGGGCGGCGGGCTGCTCGGGCAGCATGGCGCCGCAGGCGCGGCAGATCACGGCGCTGTCAGACAGCTGCGCGCCGCATTTCGGGCAGAGCATGGCAAGACCTCGTTTCTGTTTCGGATTTTTTCTCATTGTAACATCCGGCTTTCGATTTTACAATCCATTCTTTGCGTGTTATACTCACATTATCTTCTATTCTGATTTTTTCCGGAGGCAACAGATCCATGAACATCACTGCCATCATCTATGACGCCGACGCGCGCCGCACGGCCTACATCCTCGGCACGGTCATCGGCAACTGCAAGCTCTTCCCCGCCGAGCGCGCCCCGCGCGACTGGAGCGGGTACGCAAACGTCATCACCGTCACCGCGGGCGAGGACGGCCCGGTCGTGACCGCCGGGCTGCAAAAGCGCGTGACCTTCCGTCCGAAGGGCGAGGACGAGACCGTCGCCGCGGCCGAGCTGATCGCCAAGGCCTTCTGCCCGCCGGAGGCCCCGATGCCGACGGATGCGCTCAAGGCGCGCATCGACGCCTTTCTGGAGGCGCACAACACGCTCGCGCTGGCGACCGGCTGCGGAAAATGGGTGCGGTGCACACCGCTGGAATACCTGCGCGTGGACGGCAGGCTCTACATCCTCACCGAGGGCGGACTGAAGTTCAAGGGCATCTGGTGGAACGGAGCGATCTCCGCCGCCGTGTTTGACAGCTACGCGGGCATGGCGTCGCTCGCCGGGCTGCAGATGACGGGCACGGCCGTGTACATCGACCCGCTGAGCGACGAATACCGCAGCGTGATCGAGGCACGCGGTGTGCAGCTGCAGCAGCTGCAGCAGATGCCCGCGATGCTGCACGCGGTGCGGCTGGACATCACGCGCTACGAGCTGCTCGACGGCGCGCTGCGCGCCGATGGCTACGCCGCGCGGCAGGTGCTTGATCTGGGCTGATGTATTCTATTTTTCCATCTGTGCCATACTATGGTTAGGGAGCTCCCGCTCCGAAACCGGACACAGAGGAGGGTGAAACCTTTGCACAAAGCAGGCACGCAGCCGGCCATCCCGGTCGGGCTGGGTATGGCGCTGGTGCACAACCAGCAAGCGCTGGCAAAGTTTTCGGCGCTCACGGACGAGGAAAAGCGCGCATTCATCGCGGGCGTGCACGGCATCGACTCGCGGCAGGAGATGCGCGCGTATGTCGACCGGTTCGCAGAAAGCTGAAGATACCCCCGCTGCATTTTTGCAGCGGGGGTATCTTCATGTCTCGAAGCGGATGAGCGTGCAGAGCGTGTCGCCGCTGTAGACGCACACGAAGGGGTTTCCGTCCGACAGGCGATATTTGAGCGTGACGGCATCTACGTCCTTGACCGCCTTCGGGTAGACCATGCGAAAGCCCGTGAACGCATCGCGCGGCACGGTGTCCGGCAGGGCCTCGAGCGCAAAGTCGAGATACTTCGTGTTATGTACATGGCCGTTGAAGTCAATGTCGCTGCGGCGCAGGGGCAGCGTTTTCTCCCCATCGAAGGCGGCGGGGGCACGCAGGCGCGGCGCGGCGGACGCGAACACGCCGCGCGTCTCCGGCAGATAGGACCGGAAGCGCTGCTGGTCGATGCGGATGATCTTCTGCGCGCGCAGGTCGAACAAAATGAGCCGCGACTCGGCGCACACGAGCTCCGTGCCGCTCTCGTCCGCGAGCGTATAGTCGCGGAAGATGCGCCCGGTGGGCACGCTGTCGCGCACCCAGGTCGTGACGCGCAGGGGCGCCTTGCTGTCCGGCCGGCGCACGATCTGGACGCGCCAGTCGGTCAGCACCCAGGTGATGCCGTTGCGGCTTTCCTCAATGATGTCGTCGCCCGAGCTGTCGGAGTGGCGGCTGGCCGTGTTTTCAAAAATGCGCAGGATCGCTTCATACCCCAGCTTGCCGCTGGGGTCAAAATCGGCGACGCCCGGCTGATAAATTTCCGAATAAAACATAATGATCGCTCCGTAATCGTAAAATTGTGTGCCTTCAGGCGCCCGGCAGGCAGCCGTTTGCGAACATCCAGCTATAGGCCAGCGCCCAGGAACCGAAGAGGTCCGTCTCGTGCAGGGCGCGCACCTGCGCGCGCGTATACCACGCCGACTCGATCTCCTCCATGGGGTCGGCGCTCGGGCGGAACGTCCCCTCCGCCGTGCCGAAAACGCAGACCGTGCGCTCGTCACCGATGCCGACCGTGCACGCCGCCGGCGGCAGCACGTGCGTGATGGCCGTCAGGCGCAGGCCGGTCTCCTCGCGCAGCTCGCGGCGGGCCGCCTGCTCGGGCGTCTCCCCCGGCTCGATGAGGCCGCCGGGCAGGCCGTAGATGCGCTGGCCGAGCTCCATGCGAAACTCGTGGATGAGCGCGATGTGCTCGCGCGCAGCATCCGTGAGCACCATGACGACCGCGTCCGTGCGGTGGTGCTGCAGGTGCTCGAGCGAGTCGATGTTCCGGTCGCGGCTGACCATCTCATACGTGCGCGGGCAGCCGGTGCGGTCGATATAGTGCAGGTCGTAGCGGTGCAGGAACGCGCCGCCGTCCTTCTTTTCAATGTCAACGAATTGCAATGCGGGTCGCCTCTCTGGTCATGATAGCTTAGGATACCACGTTTTGCGCCGGGGTACAACCGGAAATGATAATAGATCAGCCGCTGTCCTTTGACAGCGGCTGATCTGTTGGGGGAAGAAAGAAAGGGAGGATGCGGGGCAGGCCGACCGGCCGCGCCCAGTATGAGGATACCACACCTTTCTTAAAAAATCATGAGTGTCAGCCGGTCTCCGGCAGCGGCACGATGCCGTGCGCGAGCTTGAGCTGCAGCACGCGCAGCACGCTCGCATCGAGCGCATCGGCCGTGAGCGTGCCGTCTGCGAGCGCCTGCTCCACGGCCGCGACCGCACCGGGCACGTCGCTGATCTCAAGCAGCATGTCGTTGCCGGCGGCGAGGGCGCGCACGGCCTTCTCCCCGTCGGTATACTGCGCGAGGGCCTGCATCTGCAGCCCGTCCGTGACGATGACGCCGCGGAAACCGAGGTCGTAGCGCAGCAGGTTCGTGACGAGCTTGTGCGAGAGGGACGCGGGCGCATCATCCATCGTCGGCACGGTCAGGTGGCCGACCATGACCATGTCCGCCCCGGCGGCGATGCCGGAGACGAAGGGCTTGAGGTCCTCCTGCCGCAGCTGCGGGAGCGTCTTATCGACCGTGGCGGCGCCGTTGTGCGAGTCCGTGGCCGTACTGCCATGGCCGGGGAAATGCTTCAGACAGCAGATGACCCCGGCGTCACGAAAGCCGTGCACGGCGGCGGAGACGAGCGTGGCCGCCTCGTCATAATCATCGCTGTAGGCGCGGTCGCCGATGGCGTTGCTGCGCTTGTTCGTCCAGACATCGGCCACGGGCGCAAAGTCGGTGTTGAAGCCGTAGGCCGCGATGTCGTGCGCGAGGGTCTGGGCATTGTCATACGCGCCCTGCGTGCCGAGACTGCGGTAGCTGTACATGCTGTTCAATTTCGTTGTGCCGACGGTGTTCATCAGGCGCGCGACGCGGCCGCCCTCCTCGTCAACGGTGACGAGCGGGGCCGCGGCGCAGGCAGATGAGAGCGCGGACGTGAGCGCCCGGAGCTGCTCGCCGGAGGTCATGTTGCCCGCCGAGAGCAGAAAGCCGCCGACGGGATAGTCGCGCAGCGCGGCGGCGAGGTCATCCGTCATGGCCGTGACGGCGCCGCCGTCCGTGAGCGCCTCGGGGTGCACGATGAGCAGCTGGCAGATCTTCTCGCGCGTGCTCATGCCGTCGAGCAGCGTCTGCGCCGCATCCTTCTGGACGGCAGCGGATGTGCGGGGCGTGGGCTCGGGCTGCGCGGCGGTCTGCCCGCGGCGGACACACACGACCACGAGCAGCACAGCCAGCGCCGCGAGCACGAACAGGTAAATGGCCGCGCGCCAGTTTCGCCTTAAAATTTTCCAAAATGCATTCCATCTCATGTCTCCAGTTTACCGCACCGACGGCAAAAACGCAATGCCATCCCATCGACGCGGCGGACTTGTTTCGTTCACAATTTCGTGCTATAATAATGGACAAAATTTCGGGGGCGCGTGCTCCCAGACAGGAAGTGCTTTCTTTTATGACAAAAATTGATATTTTCTCCGGTTTTCTCGGCGCCGGCAAGACCACGCTCATCAAAAAACTGATCGCCGAGGCCTACACGGGCGAAAAGATCGTGCTGATCGAAAACGAGTTCGGCGAGATCGCCATCGACGGCGGCTTCCTCAAGGACTCCGGCGTGCAGATCAATGAGATGAACTCCGGCTGCATCTGCTGCAGCCTCGTGGGCGACTTTGCCGACGCGCTGCAGAAGGTGCTCGAGCAGTTCCACCCCGACCGCATCCTCATCGAGCCCTCGGGCGTCGGCAAGCTGAGCGACGTCATCCGCGCCGTGCAGGGCGTGCAGTCCGACGAGCTGGTGCTCAACGGCTTCACGACCGTGGTCGACGCGAACAAGTGCAGGATGTACATGAAGAACTTCGGCGAGTTTTTCAACAACCAGGTCGAGAACGCAAGCGCCATCATCCTCTCGCGTACCGAGGGTATCCGCCCCGAGAAGCTCGACGCCGCCGTGGCGCTGCTGCGTGAAAAGAACCCGACCGCCACGATCGTGACCACGCCGTGGACGGAGCTGGACGGCAAGCAGATCCTCGAAACGATGGAGCGGCGCGACACGCTGTCCGCCGAGCTCGAGCACCTCAAGGCCGAGGCCGCCGAGGACGACGACGAGGATGAACACGAGCACCATCACCACCATCACGATGATGACGAGCACGAATGCTGCTGCGGCCATCACCATCACCATGACGACGATGATGACGATGAACACGAGCACGAGCATCATCATGACCACGACGAGCATGACCACGAGCATGACCATGACCACTGCTGCGGCCATCACCACCATCACCACCACGCGGACGAGGTGTTCACGAGCTGGGGCACCGAGACGCCGCGCAAATACACCGACGACGAGATCCGCACCGCGCTCGACGCGCTCATCAACGAGCACCGCTACGGCGTCGTGCTGCGCGCCAAGGGCATCGTGCCTGCGACCGACGGCGGCTGGATCCACTTTGACTACGTGCCCGGCGAGTCCGACGTCCGCCGCGGCAGCGCACAGGTCACCGGCCGCGTGTGCGTGATCGGGTCGCACCTGGCCGAGGATGCACTGAAGGAGCTGTTCCACATTGGCTGACACGAAACAGCAGGCGCCGGATCTGCCGGTATACCTGTTCACCGGCTTTCTGGAGGCCGGCAAGACGAAATTCATCCAGGAGACGCTCGAGGACAACCGCTTTCACAAGGGCGAGCGCACGCTGCTGCTGCTGTGTGAAGAGGGCGAGGAAGTCTACGAGCCGGACAAGTTCTGCGCCGGCAACGTCTTTGTGCGTAACATCGACGAGGAGTCCGACCTCACGGTCGAACACCTGAAGGCGCTGCAGGACGAGATCCAGCCCGAGCGCGTGCTCGTGGAGTACAACGGCATGTGGATGCTCGACTCACTCTACGGCAACCTGCCGGAGGGCTGGGCGGTCGCGCAGGAATTCCTGTTTTGCGACGCGACGTCGTTTTTGAGCTACAACGCGAATATGCGCCAGCTCACGGTGGACAAGCTCAAGAGCGCCGAGCTCGTTGTGCTCAACCGCTACAACGATAGCATGGACCGCATGGAGATGCACCGCGTCATCCGCGCCATCTCCCGCCGGTGCGACATCGCGTATGAATACACCGACGGCAAGGTCGTGTACGACGACATTGAAGATCCGCTGCCGTTCGACCTTGACGCCCCGGTCGTCGAGATCGAGGACCGCGACTTCGCCATCTGGTACCGCGACATGTCCGAAGAGCCGAAGAAGTACGACGGCAAGACCATTGAGGTCAAGTGCCGCTGCCTTGTGCGCAAGAACGTGCCGAAGGGCTGCTTCATCGCCGGACGGCACATCATGACCTGCTGTGTGCAGGACATTCAGTTCGCGGGCATCATCTGTGTGTGGGACCGCGCCGACGAGATCCGCAACGACGAGTGGGCCATCATCACGGCCCGGCTGGACTACAAGTTCCACCGCGCCTACGGCCGCAAGGGCCCTGTGTTCACGGTGCAGTCCGTGCAGGAGGTCGAAAAGCCGGAGGAACCGGTGGCCACGTTCTATTAAACCGCGAAGAAGCCTCGCAGAGTTTGCCGCCCGCAGGCGGCAAAGAAAATGCAATCATTTTTTCCGGCGGCATGTACGGCGGAAAAAATACTTTTCAGGCTGCAAGTGTGGAATTTGTGCGCCATCGGCGCGCAAATTATGCGCGCAGCAGACTGTAAACCTTTTGTCGGAAACCCCGAATTGGGTTTTCGACAAGTGAAAAAAATCAGCCGCCCGGTGGGCGGCTGATTTTTCTATGCCGAAATTCAGTTCTCGCGGTCCTCGGCCGTGGACAGCAGGACGCGGTCGTTATCGAAGGCCTCGCCCGCCTTGGCGGCGAAGGCATCGAGCAGGCCCTGCACGGTCATGTCCGCGCGCTCCGGGCCGGAGACATCGAGCACGATGCGGCCGGCGTCCATCATGAGTGTGCGCGTGCCGAGCTCGAGCGCCTGGTGCATATTGTGCGTGATCATGAGGCAGGAGATGCTGCGCTCCGACACGACGCTGCGCGTGAGCGCGAGCACCTTATCGGCCGTGACGGGGTCGAGCGCGGCGGTGTGCTCGTCGAGCAGCAGCAGCTCGGGCGTGACCATGGTGGCCATGAGCAGCGTCAGCGCCTGGCGCTGGCCGCCGGAGAGCAGGCCGACGGGCGTGTTCATGCGGTCCTCCAGCCCCATGTCGAGCTGGGCGAGCGCGTCACGGAAAAAGTCGCGGTCGCGGCGTGTCACGCGGCGGAAGGACTTATGCTTTTCCGGCGAGCGGAGGTAGGCCACGGCGAGGTTTTCCTCGATGGTCATGTGCGGCGCGGTGCCCTTGAGTGGGTCCTGGAACAGGTGGCCGATGCGGCGGCTGCGCTTGTGCGACGGCAGGAACGTGATGTCCCGCCCGTCGAGCGTGATCGTGCCGGCGTCGACGTAAAACACACCGGCGATGGCATTGAAGAGCGTGCTCTTGCCGGCGCCGTTCGAGCCGACGATGGTGGCAAACTCCCCGTCGGCCAGCCGGAGCGAGAGGTCGGACAGGGCGCGCTTCTCGTTGACGGTGCCGGCGTTGAACGTCTTGGAAATATGGGAAACTTCAAGCATCGGTCTCGTCCCCCTTTCCGGACAGGGCGCGCAGCTTGCGGGCGTTGGACTTGATCTTCGCCAGATGGACGTAGTCCTTCATGTTCGGCGCGGCGATGGCGACGGCCACGATGACGGCGGACACGAGCTTGAAATACTCGGCCGAGATGTTCAGCCGCAGCGCCAGCGCGATGATGAAGCGGTAAACGATGCTGCCGAGCACGACGCAGACGACGCGCTTGCCCACGCTGCCGCGGCGGCCGGCAAAGACCTCGCCGATGATGAGGCTCGCCAGCGCGATCGTGACCATGCCGGTGCCGAGGTTGATGTCGCAAAACTTGTTGTATTCCCCGATCAGGCAGCCGGACAGCGCCGTGAGGGCGTTGGCCAGGCACAGGCCGATCGTGATGGTGGCTTTCGGATTGATGGAGGAAGCGCTGACCATATCCAGACTGTCGCCCGTGGCGCGGATGGACAGGCCGAGGGACGTGCCAAAAAAGCGGATGAGCACGAGCACGATCACGGCCGCGATGAGCGCGAGCAGGATCAGCCGGCTCCACTGCCCGCCGACAAGGCTCTTGAAGAGCGAAAACACCGTGTCGACCCCGGTGATGGACACGTTGGACGAAAAGCCCATGACCGCGAGGTTGATCGTGTAGAGGCCGGTGTTCGAGATGATGCCGGCGAGGATGCTCTCAACGCCGAGGCGCGTCTGCAAAAAGGCCGTAACGTAGCCCGAGAGCATGCCCGCCGCCATGGCCGCGAACAGCGCGAGGATCGGGTGGCCGGCGATGGTGAGCATGGCGCCCACGGCGCAGCCGAGCGTGAAGCACCCGTCCGTGGACAGGTCGGCGATATTCAGGATGGAAAAGCTGATGAACAGCGCCAGCGCGACGAGGCCGTAAATGAGGCCGACCTCGAGCGCCGTCTGCAAAACGGTCAGCATGGAACTCCCTCCTTCGGGATGTCAGATATCAGTCAAAATTCTGCTGCGTGGTCGTCTCGAGCACGGAGCTGCACTTGCCGTCGAACGCCTGCTTGACAGCCGCGAGGTCGTAGCCGAGGGCGGCACAGCTTTCGGTGTTGATCATGGCGATGCCGTTATCGAACGTGGTCACGGGCAGCGTGGCGGGGTCTTTGCCGTCAACGAGCACCTGCACGACCATGTCGGCCGTGATCGTGCCGAGCTTGGTGTAATCCACACCGTAGCCGACGAACGCGCCGTTGAGGGCGAAAGAGTCCGCGCCGCAGTACTGCGGGATCTTGGCATTGAGGAACTTCTCGTAGATGGCGAGCTCGGCGGTCATGATGGTGTTGTCGGTCGGGGTGAAGACGGCGTCGACCTTCTCGGCGATGAGCGCATCGACGGCGGAGGTGACTTCATCGGTGGTGGTGCCGGTCTTTTCCACGCAGCGGATGCCCTTGCCCTCGAGGTAGGCCTTCGCGTCCTCGATCGGCTGCTTGGAGGAATCCTCGCTCTTGGAGTAGAGCAGGCCAACGGTCTTGGTGTCCGGGTTCTGGGCGAGCATCAGGTCGAGCAGGCCCTTGGTGTTGAGCGCGTCGCTCGTGCCGGTGATGCGGCCGCCGGGCGCGTCGAGCGAATCAACAATGCCGGCGCCGACGGGGTCAGACACGGCGGAGAAAACGATGGGGATCTCGGTGTCCTCGGTAGCGGACTGCATGATCTTCACGGCCGGCGTTGCGATCGGGACGATGAGGTCCACGCCCTTGCTGACGAGCTCGGCGCCGATCTGGTTAAGCGTCGTGCCGTCGGCCTGGCCGTTGTAGAGCGTGTAGTCGAACTTCACGCCCTGCTCCGTGGCCTTCGCGTCGAGCTCGGCCTCGATGGCCGCCTCGATCTGGTTGAGGGACGCATCGTCCACAAACTGCACGATGCCGACCTTATAGGTCTTGCCATCGGCCTTGGTGTCCTCGGTCTTGCTGCCGCAGGCGGACAGGCCCATGAGCGCGGTGACGGCGAGCACGCCGCCGACGATCTTCTGGAAAGTCTGATTCATAGTATATTCTCCTTCTATATTGAAAGCGGTTGGTTTTGAACTGTTCGGATACGGTCTGACGCGGCAAAAATTCTCCGGCCGCCACGCCATCGTCTGGTTTTGCGGGTCATCTGCATCCCTCCTGCGGTAATTTGAGCAATAAAAAAAGCCTCGTCCACGAAACGGTTCCATCCGTTTCATGGGACAAGACTGTAACTCCTGCGGTGCCACCCATGTTGGCGCTCATGCGCCCACTTTGCACGTACGATCATACGCTCCGCCGGATAACGGCCGCGGCCACCGTCGCCCCTCATGCTGCTGCAATCGGTTTGCCCTCACGAGTCCATTCGCCACCCGTCCGCTGCAGCGCTTCCACCGTCCGCTGCTCTCTGAAAGCCTCGTGAATGGGTACTCCTCTCGGTCATCGGTTTCTCGATGGTGTTACTCTACCACTTCCCGCGCCGGATTGCAAGCCCCATTTTCACGAATCTGCACCCGTTTTTCGGGAAATCTTTTGCGCATTGCGCACAAACGTCCCTGACCGGCGGTCAGGGACGTTTGCGTGTGTCAAACTCTGCGAGGCTGTTGGGGCTGTCAGCTGCCGCAGCGTTAATTTCCGGTGTAGACGAAAGCGTTCGGCAGCGTGCGCCCGGCGGTGAGCGCGGGGTTGGAGCTGCGCATGATGTACTTGCCCTTGTACCAGATCATGGCGCTGGTGCCGCCGTCGAGGTTCATGGCCTGCATGCAGTCGTGCTTGGTCATGATGGCCGCGCAGTCCGGCACGCTGATTCCGACCGACGTCGTGAGCCGGCCCTCAACGAGCAGGGCGATGATCTCGCCGTACTTCGACTGGCCGAGGCAGGCGCGCGGCTGCAGGTCGGAGAAGCCGCTGCGGGCGTTGACGACCGTCTCCCCGTCGATGATCATGGCGGGCGAGAACTCGACCGCGTCCGTCGTGTCGGGCGAGACCGAGGAATCGCTGTCGCGGATGTAGATGCGGTTGTCCTTATGCAGCTCGAGACGCTTGTAGCCATAGCCCATATGGCTGCCGTAGGACTTGCCGTTGCACATGGCGTAGCCCGCGAGGGTACCGCCGTTGCCGGTGCCGCCCGGGTCGATGAAGCCCGAGCCGGTCATGCCGATGACGCCGCCGTGGGCCTCGGCGATCTTGCCGCAGACCTGGCCGACGCTGCCGAGCGTGGACGCGGCCTGCAGGCTCAGGCGCGACGGGTCTTTCATAATAACGAGCACGCCGCGGTAAGTGCTGCCTTTCACGCGCGCGATGAGGATCTTGTTGTGCGCGTCGATCGCAAGCACCTGCTCGCCCTGGATGGTGCGGATGCTGGTGCCGTCAGCCGTGAGGGCGGACTTGTCGATGTTGATGCGGCTCCAGCCGGCGGCGAGGGCGTCGGGATGCTCCTTGACATACGCCTGCATGCTCGGCACATTGACCTCCCAGAAGAGGTTGTAAAACGCGATCTCTTCCTTGCTCATGCCCTCGGTGTTCGTGAGCGTCGGGTTGCGGGACTCGGACTCGCCTTCGCCCCACTCGCTGTTGATGCCGATCTGCGCCTCCCTGGCGGCCTCCATTTCGGCGAGGACCTTGTCAATGACGCTGCGTGGGATGAACGCCGTGGCCAGCCACTGGTGGCTGAGCGTGTTCATGGCCGTCTGGATATAGGCCGTGCGCCACTTGGCGATGAACGGAATGTCGGAATAGACCGCCGTCAGGTACAATCCGGCCAGGATGGCCAGCACGAGGAACAAAATGAGCAGCCGGCGGCCGAGGCTCTTTTTCTTCTTCGGCTTTTTGGCCTTTTTCGCCTTGCGGCCGTGCTTGCCGGCCGCGGCCGGGGCGGCCTGCGGCGGGCGGCGGCGGGCATCCGGCGCGCTGCGGCGCGGCCGGGCAGCGTCATCCGTCCACTGGCTGGCATAAGCCTGCTGCGCCGTACGCTGCTGGGCGGGACGCTGCTGGGCCGGACGCTGCTGGGCGGGGCGCTGCTGGGCCGGACGCTGCTGGGCGGGGCGCTGCTGGGCCGGACGCTGCTGCGTCGGGCGCTGCTGCGCCGGGCGCTGTTGTGCCGGGCGCTGCTGGGCCGGGCGCTGCTGGGCCGGGCGCTGCTGGGCGGTATCGGAAGCGGGCCGCTGCGTGCCCGTGGGGCGCGGCGGCGAGGAAAACAGCTTCAAGAGGCGACTCCTCCTTTATGTACGGGAGATTACGAAGGGCTTGACGGCCGGGCGCGGAAAATGTTCCGCGCGCCGCAGGAAAAACGGGAAGGCCCGCCGAGCGAGCCTTCCCGGAAACGTGCAGGGGTGCGGCCGCTCAGCAAAGCTGCGCGCCGGCGGGCACGCTGTCATCGAGCATGAGCAGGTTGAGCTTGCCGTCCTTCTCGGCCGAGAGGAGCATACCGTTGGAGGCCATGCCCATCATCTTGCGCGGCGGCAGGTTCAGGATCGCCACGACGGTCTTGCCGACGAGCTCCTCGGGGCGGTAGTACTTGGCGATGCCGGAGAGGATCTGCCGGTCGGTGCCGCTGCCGTCGTCGAGCGTGAAGCACAGGAGCTTATCGGACTTTTTCACCGGCTCGCACTTGAGGACCTTGCACACGCGCATGTCGCACTTGGAAAAGTCGTCAATCGTCACGTCCGGCAGCACGGGCGCGGACTTGGGCGCGGCGGCCGCTTCCTTCGCGGCCTTGAGTGCCTCGAGCTCGGCGAGTTCCTTGGCCATGTCGATGCGTGGGAAGAGCGTCTCGCCCTTGTGCACCGTGACGTCCGCGGGCAGCACGCCCCAGACGGCGGCATTGTCCCACGTGGTCTGCTCTGCCGCGGCGCCGATCTGCGCGAAGGCTTTCGCGCAGCTGTCGGGCATGAAGGGCAGCAGCAGCGTGACGGTGATGCGCAGCGTCTCGAGCAGGTTATACAGCACTGTAGCCAGGCGCGCGCGCTTGCTCTCGTCCTTGGCGAGGACCCAGGGCGCCGTCTCGTCGATATACTTGTTGGCGCGGGAAATGACCTTGAACACCTCGATGAGCGCCTGCTGCGTGCCGAAATTGTCCATATAGCCGGCATACGTCTCGCGCAGAGAGGATGCCATGGCGATGAGCTCATCGTCGAGCGCATCGTGCTCGCGCTCGGCCGGGAGCGTGCCGCCGAAGTACTTGATGACCATGGCGACGGTGCGGCTCAGGAGGTTGCCGAGGTCGTTGGCGAGGTCGGTATTGATGCGGGAGATGAGCAGCTCGTTGGAGAAGTTGCCGTCACTGCCGAGCGGGAACTCGCGCAGGAGATAATAGCGCAGCGCGTCCACACCGTAGCGCTCGGCGAGCAAGACGGGGTCGACGACGTTGCCCTTCGACTTCGACATCTTGCCGCCGCCGAGCAGCAGCCAGCCGTGGCCAAAGACCTTCTTCGGCAGGGGCATGCCCATGCTCATGAGCATAGCCGGCCAGATGATGGAGTGGAAGCGCACGATCTCCTTGCCGACCATGTGCACGTCGGCGGGCCAGAACTTCTCGTAATCGTCGTACTTGTCGTTCAGGAAGCCGAGGGCCGTGCAGTAGTTGAACAGCGCGTCGACCCAGACGTAGACGACGTGGCCGGGGTCAAAATCGACCGGGATGCCCCACGTGAAGCTCGTGCGCGACACGCACAGATCTTCCAGGCCAGGGTCGATGAAGTTTTTGATCATCTCGTTGACGCGGCTGGCAGGCTCGAGGAACGTGCCGCTGAGCAGCAGCTCGCGCACGGGCTCGGCATACTTCGACAGGCGGAAGAAGTACGCCTCCTCCTCGGCATAGTGCACCTCGCGGCCGCAGTCCGGGCATTTGCCGTCGACGAGCTGGCTCTCGGTCCAGAAGCTCTCGCACGGCGTGCAGTACATGCCGGAATACTTGCCCTTATAGATATCGCCCTTGTCGTACATCTTCTTGAAGATGCGCTGCACGGCCTCGACATGATAATCGTCCGTCGTGCGGATGAAGCGGTCGTTGGAGATGTTCATCAGCTTCCACAGCGCGCGCACGCCGCCAGGGCCTTCGACGATGTTGTCCACGAACTGCTTGGGCGTGACGCCGGCAGCCTCGGCCTTCTCCTCGATCTTCTGGCCGTGCTCGTCCGTGCCGGTCAGGAACATGACGTCATAGCCGCACATGCGCTTGTAGCGCGCGATCGCATCAGTCGCAACCGTGCAGTAGGTGTGGCCGATGTGCAGTTTGTCCGAAGGGTAATAGATTGGGGTCGTGATATAAAACTTTCCTTTGCTCATACTGCATTCTCCTCTGTATTAGTCTTCACCGGCGTCACCGGGGTCGTAGACGGACGGATAGGGCGTCGGCTGCGGCTGCGGCGTGGGGGTGGGCTTCGGCGCGGTGCTGGGGGTAGGCGTCGGCTGCGGCGCGGTGCTGGGGGTGGGCGTCGGCTTCGGCGTGGTGTCGTGCGAATGGTAGGTGCTGTTGGCCTCGAGCGTGTGGCTGATCTGCTTGCCGTCCTTATCGTAGACCGTGCGGTAGGTCGTGGCGCGCAGGCCGTTGGCGGTGTAGCTCATCTTGACATAGCTGCCGTCCACATCCGTGCCCCAGATCTCGACCGTGACGCTGCCGTTTTGGACATACGCCTTGATCTCGATCGGATAGTCGCGGTTGTTCGTGAATTTGAACTCCGGCCCGCCCCAGCTGACCGTGGCGTCCATACCGGGTTCGATATAGCTCACGGGGAAGTAGTGGCAGGTGCGGGTGTTGATCTTGAGGTTCGAGACCATGGCGCAGTAGTACAGCGTGGACGACACCTGGCAGATGCCGCCGCCGACCTCCTGCACGACCTGGCCGTTGGAATAAGCGCCGGCCTCCTTGAAGCCGTTGGCCTTCGTGCGCTGGCCGACGACGTCGTTATACGAAAACGTCTGGCCGGGCTGGAGAATGACGCCGTTGATCTTCTCGGCGGCGAGCTTCACGTTCGTGATGCGGTTGCTGCTGCTGCCGGAGAGCGAGGTGGTCTTCGTGGCGAGCTTGTCGGCCAGGAGGTGCTGCTGCAGGCGCTCCTGCGTCATCTCGGGCTGCGTGAGCGTGGCCGGGATGGTGACGGTATCGCCGTTGGCGGCCGCATCCCACAGGGGCTGGGCGGCGGCCACGTCAAACTGGATACCGACCTTGCTCTCGGTGGCGGACTGGGTCTCGGGGTCGTAGCCTGCGTTGACCGGGTCGCCGCAGACGGCGTCGTGCAGCTCCTGCAGCGTCATCTCGTCATCGCCGCTCATGTCGACCGGGTAGGCCGACGTGCCGAACTTGCCGGCGCGGATGTCGCCGAGCACGCGGTCGGCGACGGCGGCGGGGTCGAGCGTGATCATACTCGCGCCCTTGACGACGAGGATGGCGCTGTGCGCCTCGTCGATCTCGATGCTGCCGGCGGAGAGGCTGACGTTGATCTCGGCGGCCTCGCGCTCGATACGCGTGCGCAGAGCGTCCTCGTCCATGTCGGCAAGGTTGTCCGAGGCGACGTCATGCCCCTTGAAGGCGCAGCGCAGCCACGTGAAGAAGTTGGTGAACACATTGCCGCTGCGGCCGTAGGCATAGGCCGTCTCGGCGGCGGCATCGGGCGTGGCGTCAAAGCCGATCTCCGTCGCGGTGACGGTGATGGACCGGTTGCCGGGGAAGGTCATGGTGAGCACCGGGGCGCTCGTATCGTCCCAGCCGGCGGCGCGGATGGCGTCCACCGCGGCGGACTGCGTCATGCCGCCGACGTCCGTGCCGCAGACAGAGACGTTCGGGAAAATGGCGCTCTTTTTCGCCACGAGCACCATGCCGACGGCACCCGCCGCCACGAGGACGGCCAGCACGATGAGCACGACGCGCACGGCGATCCGGCCGCCGCGGCCGCGCGGTTTTTTCTCTTTGGGCGCCGGCTGCTGCCGGGCGTCGGGCGCGCCGCGGCGCGCCGGCTGCTCCTGCCGGGGCACGGGCGGGCGCTGGGCCGCCGCCTGCTTCGGCGCGGCGGCGCGGCGGGCAGCCGCCTCGCTCTGTGCGGAACGGTTGGCGCCGCTGCGGTGTGCCGAGCGCTCCTGCGCTGCGAAATCCGCCGCCTCGCGGCGAGCGGCCGCGCTGCGTTTGGAAGTGTTGCCGTTGAGTTTCATTTACTCGAATCCCTGTCTTTCCCTGTCAAAATCGGATTATTTAGATATGTATTGCGGAACGCTTCCGCCTCGCTGGGCGGGAGCTTGGCGCGGGGCTGCCGTTCGATCTGCGGCTTCATCCACGGGTTGTGCTCGGCCTTGCGCTCGGTCTGCGCCTCGAGGAGCTTGCCGATGAGCACGTTCGAGATGAGAAAGCCCGCCGGCGTGAAGTGCCAGCGCTCCCCGTCCGCGACGGCCCAGCCGGAACGGACGAACGTTTCCAACTGCTGCGCGATGCCGGAAAAATCGCTGCGGTACAGCCGCGCATACTCCGCGCGCGACACGCCGTGCACGGTGCGCATGCCGAGCATGAGATACTCCGCCGCGCGCTCGAAATCGCCGATGGTCTCGTACTCGTCGATCATGTCCTCGCCGTGGAGGACGCCCGCGATGTAGCGGTCGAGGTCGCGCACATAGCTGTAGCGCGTGCGGCCGATGCACGAGTGCGCGCCCGGGCCAAAGCCCATATAGTCGTCGAGCTGCCAGTACTTCAGATTATGCCGGGATTCATAGCCCGGTATGCTGAAATTCGAGATCTCATACTGTTCATAGCCGTAGCGCCGCAGCTCATCGACCATGCACAGGTACATGTCCGCCTGCTCGTCGTCCGACGGGATGAGGGGCGAATCCTTCAGCTCGTACATGGGCGTGCCCTCCTCGAGCTTGAGCCCGTAGCCGGAGATGTGCTCCGGGCGCAGGGCGATCGCCTTGGCGAGCGTGTCCGCCCAGTCGCTGCGGGTCTGGCTGGGCAGGCCGTAGATGAGATCGAGGCTGACGTTGTCAAACCCGGCGGTGCGGGCATTTTTCACGGCCATCTCCACCTGGTGGAAGCTGTGGCGGCGGCCGATCATTTTCAGGATATCATTGTTGGCCGACTGCATGCCGATGCTCAGGCGGTTGAAGCCCGCCTTGTGCAGGGCGCGCAGGTCGTGCAGGCGGACGCTGTCCGGATTGACCTCGACCGTCACCTCCGCGCGCTTGAGCAGGCGGCCGGTGGCCTTGACGGCGTCGAGCAGCTCGATGAGGCGCGCCGCGCCGTAAAAGCTCGGCGTGCCGCCGCCAAAATACACCGTGTCGATGTACGCCGGGGCGATGCGCCCGGCGCTCTCTTCGATGTGCTCGAGCAGGGCGTGCTGATAGTCCGCCATGCGGTCGGCCGCGCCGGCGCAGGAATAAAAATCGCAGTAGCCGCACTTGCTCGCGCAAAACGGGATGTGGATATAGATACCGAGACGCGGTTCCATAGACAGCTCCTTACATGGGGATGCCCCGGCCGCCGGAGTGCGGCGGCCAGGGGGGATAGATCGGATCAGATGAGCGTGCAGACGAGCTCGGAATACGCGGCCGGATCCTCAAGCGGCTCGCCCGCGATGAGCAGCGCCTGCGCGTGCAGGATCTTGGCGATGCGGGCGGCCTTGTCCTTGTCGCCGGCGTCGAACGCTTCCTTCATGGCCTGATAGGCGTGGTGGTTGGCGTTGAGCTCGAGCACACGGATGGCGCGGATATCGGTCGGCGCGCCGGGCATGCTCTTGAAATAACGCTCCATCTCGAGCGTGACGCCACCCTCCGTGCTCAGGCACACGGCGCTGGACACGAGCTTATTCGACAGGCGCACGGACGCGACCTGGTCGCCGAGCGTCTCCTTGACGAAGTCGAGCAGATCCTTGTCCTCGGCCTGCTTGGCCTCGGTCTCCTTCTTCTCTTCCTCGGTCTCGAGGCCGAGGTCGTCGGTCGCAATGTTGCAAAACGGCTTGTCGGCGTAGGTCTTCATGGTGTCGACGAAGTACTCGTCGATCTGCGAGGTCATGCACAGGACATCGTAGCCCTTTTCATGCAGCTGCTCGGCCTGCGGCAGGCTGAGCAGACGCTTAACGTTCTCGCCGCAGGCGAAGTAGATCTTCGTCTGCTCGGCGGGCATGGCATCGACATATTCCTTGAGAGAGACGAGCTTCGTCTCGCTCGTGTGGTAGAGCAGCAGGTCCTTGATCTCGTCGACCTTGTCGCCCGTCTCGGTGACGGCGCCGGCGCGCAGCATCATGCCGAAGGCGGCGTGGAACTGCTCGTACTTCTCGCGGTCGTTGGTCATGAGCTTCGTCAGCTCGGACTTGATCTTCTTGCCGAGGTTCGTGGCGATGAGCTTGAGCTGGCGGTCGTGCTGGAGCATCTCACGCGAGATGTTCAGCGACAGGTCGGGCGAATCGACCACGCCGCGGGCAAACGCATAGCACGGCGGCAGGAGGTCGGTGCACTTGTCCATGATCATGACGCCGGAGCTGTAGAGCTCGAGACCGGGGTCGGATTCGCGGGTGAACATATTCGCCGGAGCCTTGGCCGGGATGAACAGCAGCGCGCGGTAGGAGATCAGGCCCTCGGCGTTGACGCGGATGACGGCCAGCGGGTCGTCCTTGTCGTGGAACTTGTCCTTATAAAACGCGATGCACTCCTCATCCGTCGCTTCCTTGCGGCTGCGCTGCCAGATGGGGACCATACTGTTGATGGTCTGCTCCTCGGTCTTCGTGACCATCTCCATCTTCGGCTCGCCCTTTTCGTCCTTCTCGCCGGTGTCGACCCAGTCGCTCTGCTCGACGTCCATGACGATCGGCCAGCGGACATAGTCGGAATACTTGCGGATGAGCATCATGAGCTTCCAGTTTTCGAGATAGGTGGAGTACTTCTCGCCGGCCTCGTCTTCTTTGATGTGCATGATGACGTCCGTGCCGACGGTGTCCTTCTCGGTCTCGGTGATGGTGTAGCCGTCCGCGCCGGTGCTGACCCACTGGTAGGCCGTGTCGCTGCCGTAGGCGCGAGTGACGACCGTGACCTTGTCGGCGACCATGAACGCGGAATAGAAGCCAACGCCGAACTGACCGATAATGTCGATGGCGGCGTCCTCCTGCGCGTTCTCGCCGAGGCCGTCCTTGAACTTCAGCGAGCCGCTGCGCGCGATGACGCCGAGGTTGCTGTCGAGCTCCTCCTTCGTCATGCCGATGCCGTTATCCGACACCGTGATCGTGCGCGCGTCCTTATCCGGGGTGACGCGGATCTTGAAATCGCTGCGCGCCATGCCCACGTTTTCATCCGTGAGCGACTGGTAGCAGAGCTTGTCGATCGCGTCCGAGGCGTTCGAGATGATCTCGCGCAGGAAGATCTCCTTGTGCGTGTAGATCGAGTTGATCATCATGTCGAGCAGTTTTTTCGACTCGGCCTTGAATTGTTTCTTTGCCATATCTATGCCTCCAAAAATTTTATTACACCTTCAGATCCGCACCGGCCTGCATGCAACAGCGGCCCACGGTACAGATTTTAATATTATAGCACATCGGCCGTTTTTTTCAACACCTGCCGCCAGAATAATTGGGATTGTGCGGCCCGTTTTTCGTGGTATAATAGGGTGTTAAGAAAAAAAAAAGATTCTGTGAGGTGGCTCCCATGAACGATCTGAAAGACCTGCTCGATGCGCGCCTGTTCCTGCTGGACATGGACGGCACGCTCTACCTCGGGGACGATGTGTTCCCCGGCGCGGTCGACTTCATCCACACGCTGGCCGATACCGGACGGCAGTACATTTACCTGACCAACAACTCCTCGCGCGCGGGCACGGACTACATCACGCGCCTGCGGCGTCTGGGCTTCCCGTGCGAGGCTGAGAACGTGTTCACCTCCGGCATGGCGACGGCGCTGTACCTCAACCAACACTATGCGGGCAAACCCGTGTACCTCGTCGGCACGCAGGCGTTCCGCCGCGAGCTGCTCAGCTACGGCATCCCGCTCGTGGACGACGGCGCGGAGATCGTCGTGGCCGGGTTCGACACCGAGCTCGTGTACGAAAAGCTCGACAAGGCCGTGCACTTCCTGCGCCGCGGCGCGGCCTTCATCGCCGCCAACCCCGACTGGGTCTGCCCCATGCCGGCCGGCGAGGTGCTGCCCGACTGCGGGAGCATCTGCGCGCTGCTGACCGCTGCCTCCGGCGTGCAGCCGACCTACATCGGCAAGCCGAACCGCAACATGGTCGACGTCATCTCGGCGCAGACCGGCGTGCCGAACGCGCAGATCTGCTGTGTGGGCGACCGGATCTACACCGACATCGCCGTGGCCGTGAATGCGGGTGCGCAGAGCGTGCTCGTCATGTCCGGCGAGACGGACGAGGCGATCCTCAAAGCGTCCGACGTGCAGCCGAAATACGTCCTGCGCGACGTGGCAGAGCTGGCGCAGATTTTGCGCGATGGCGCGGCAGTGTGAGAAAAAAGTTCCAAAAACTTTTGAAAACCGCTTGACAAAAGCGGACACAAATGTTAGGATATGTTCAGTAAACATCGTTTTTGCAAATGATGTTGCGAATCCCTCGTTTGTGTTCTCTCTTCCACTTTGCAGCGTCCGGGTCTGCATCCGCCGCGGACGTGCAAGCACAAGCAAACAACAGCAGCCACGCCGGCGAACGCCGGTGTGGCTGCTGTTGCTTTTTCATCCTGCGTAAACGTGATACATGAGGTACTGGCGGAAACCAAAACGCTTCCACCTCATCCGCCTGACGGCGATGCAAAGATCTCATCCGAGGCGGGCCTTGCCCCCTCGGGCTCCCCTGCGACTTAGATATCGGCGCGGAACCATGCGCCGGGGCGGTAGTGCTCGAAGATGACGATGTCATAATCGTGCTCGTGCGTCCAGGCGCGGCTCGTCCAGCCGGCGCGCGCGGCGCCCATGGCCTCACACAGGCGCACGCTCAGCGGCTTCGGCCCGATCTTGTAGGCGATGAACTGCGGGCGGGCGATCACGTTCGTGAGCACGTTTCCGACGATGGCGGCCGCGGGCTTATTGAGCGCCTTGCCGTAGTCCTTCGGCGGCTGGCTGAGCTGGCCGCGCAGGATATCGGGCGCGTTGCGCCGGAACCACGCGACGATCGTGGGGTCAAAGCTCTCGACGCAGTACGGCCCGCCGTAAGTACGCAGGGCGGCGAGCGTCAGCGCGCACAGGCGGCGGTTATTGTGCCCGCGCTTGACCTCGAGCAGCAGCGGCACGCGGCCGCCGAGCGCTTCGAGCGCCTCGGCAAAGGTCGGGATGACGCAGTCGGTATCGCCGAGGCGCAGCGCGCGCAGCTCGGCGAGCGTGAAATCATCAATGACGCCCGGCACGCCGCACATGCGCTCGAGCGTATCGTCGTGGAACACGACGAGCTGGTCGTCCGCCGTCAGGTGCACGTCCATCTCGACGGCGTAGCCCGCCTCGGCCGCGGCGCGGAAGGCCGGGAGCGAGTTTTCCGGCACGGTGCCGTCCTCGGTGTGCAGGCCGCGGTGCGCATAATTGCGGTACAAAAACGGGGCTTTCTGCGCGCGCGTGGCGCGGCCCGGCGCGACGAGAAACGCAAACGCACCCGCGCAGGCGGCGGCCGGTGCGGCGATCTTGCAGGCAGTTTTCCAATTCATAACGAGTCCTCCTTTCGGCGGCGCGGACCGCCGGTTTGCTTTGTCCTTATTAAACAACAATTTCTGCTTTTCGTCAAATGCCTGTTGAATTGCCGGGCAAGGTATTGTAGAATGAGACAAATCCGATAGAGACTGATGGAGGTAATCCAGTGAAGCTCAACTACAAGCGCACCATCTGCGTTGGCTTTGCCTTTTTCCTGATCTGCGCCTTCTGGCAGGCGTATGACAACACCATCCCGCTGATCCTGACGAACAAGTTCGGCATGTCGCAGGCGTGGTCCGGCGTCATCATGGCGCTCGACAACATTCTGGCGCTGTTTCTGCTGCCGCTGTTCGGCGCGATCTCCGACAAGCACACCGGCAGGCGCGGCCGCCGCACGCCGTTCATCGTCTTCGGCACGATCGTCGCGGCCATCGCGTTCATCAGCCTGTCGCTCGTCGACGATGCGCAGTTGAAAAACATCGACGCGGCCGCCGCCATCGACGATCCCGCTGCGCTACGCGTCGTGTACCAGCAGGAGGCCGACCGCACGCTCAAGACCCCCGACGGCGAGACGTTCGTGCTCGAGGACACGTTCACCGAGGACGAATTTGCCGCCATCACGAGTCAGGTCACAAACGCCGAGGGCAAGACCGTGACGAACCACGACTACACGAACTATGTCGTGCCCGCGCGCCAGGCCTATGCCCACCAGACGACCGTGCAGCACCCCGGCGCGCTCATCGGCTTTATCGCGCTGCTGCTCGTCGTGCTCTTGGCCATGGCCACGTTCCGCTCCCCCGCCGTCGCGCTCATGCCCGATGTTACCATCAAACCGCTGCGCAGCAAGGCGAATGCCGTCATCAACCTCATGGGCACTGCCGGCGGTATCCTCGTGCTGGCCATCGGCATGGCCTTCGCCACGAGCTCCGTGCGCAACTCGCTCATGAGCTACACGGCGTACTTCGCCGTGATCGCGGGCATCATGCTGGTGGCGCTGCTGATCTTCCGCCTGACGGTCAACGAGCCGAAGTTCGTGGCCGAGATGCAGACTGACAGCAAGCGCTTCGGCATCGACAACGGCGACAGTGACGACGCGCCCGCAGGGTCTGGCAAGCTCGGCAAGGCCGAGCGCCGGTCGCTCATCTTCCTGCTGCTGTCGATCGTGCTGTGGTTCTTCGGCTACAACGCCGTGACGTCGAAATACTCCGTCTACGCGAGCAACATCCTGCACAAGGACTACAACCTCACGCTCATGCTCGCGCAGGCCGCCGCCATCGTGGCGTACCTGCCCGTCGGCATCGTCGCGTCCAAGATCGGCCGCAAGAAGACCATCCTCGGCGGCGTCGTGATGCTGGCCGTCGCGTTCGGCGTGGCCGCCTTTCTCAACGCCGAGAGCCCCACGATGCTCATGAACGCCATGTTCTGCCTCGCCGGCATCGGCTGGGCCACCATCAACGTCAACTCGTTCCCGATGGTCGTGGAGATGTGCTCCGGCAGCGACGTCGGCCGCTACACCGGCTTTTACTACACGGCCAGCATGGCCGCGCAGGTCGTCACGCCGATGTTCTCCGGTTTCCTGATGGACAAGCTCGGCATGACCGTGCTCTTCCCCTACGCCGCTATCTTCGTGGCCGGCGCGTTCGTGACGATGCTCTTTGTGCGCCACGGCGACAGCCGCCCCATCCCCGCCAAGGGCCTTGAGGCGCTCGACGTGGACGATTGACCGAAATTCACATTTGGAGGATGCAAATACTATGGAACGTCTGACCCGCAAACTGAAAAAGGGCGGCTACTCCGCCAACCGTCACTCCGAGGCCCAGCTCACCGAGCGCCTTGACCAGCTCAAGGGCGTGCACAAACAGTGGCTGCAGGACGTGTCGGATATGATGACCGGCATGAAGCAGAGCGAGGCCGCCGGGCAGGAGGGCGCGCTCACGCTCATGATGCTGCAGGCGGGCTACGCCGCGATCGTGCGCATCGGCCGCCGGTTCGAGAGCGCGTGCCCCGTCGAGGGCAGCGGCGACAACACCGCCACGGCGCTCGGCAAGCTCGAGGATCTGTACGAGCAGTGCGTGTCCGAGCTTGAGGACGTGGAGGAAGGACTCGAGGAGTGCCGCGAGAACGGCTTCACGGACGATCTGGCCTATGACGAACTGATGGTGACGAAGCTCGGCATCTCGCAGCTCATCAAACAGTTCGACATCGCCACCGGCTACGCCGAGCCCAGCCCGGAACCGTACCAGTACCAGCCGAAAGCGGACACACCGGCCGAATGAGCCGCTGTCATATTTCAAGAGAAAGAAAAGGAGACCCACCAACATGAAACGTACCTTTACCGCCATTATCTGCACGCTGCTGCTCGTGGCCGTGCTCGCCGGCTGCGGCAGCACCAACCCGTTTGACGCCGCGGCCAAGACCTTCTCCGACGAGGGCATGACGATCACGCTCACGAGCGACTTCAGCAAGCAGTCCATGGACGGCTACACCGTGTGCTACGCCGCCAAAACGGCCGCCGTGTTCGCCCTGCACGAGACGAACGATCAGTTCGCCGCCGCCGGACTCAACGACGTGACGCTCGAGCAGTACGCTGCGCTCGTCATGCAGAACAACAGCAGCCGCAACCCCGTCGCGGGCGACGACATCAACGGCTGCCCGACGATCCTCTATGACTTCTACAACGAGGATAAGGACGTCGAGTACCGCTACCTCGCCGTGATGTATCAGGCGGACGACGGCTTCTGGCTCGTGCAGTTTGCGAGCGCGAAGGACGATTTTGACACCTACGAGCCGAGCTTCGTGGAGGCTGCCAAGAGCGTCAGCTTCGGCGCATAAGCGCAGCGGATCCGGCACAAACCGGCCGGCAGCGTGTTTGCTGCCGGCCGGTCCGGTTTTTGGGCGGATGCCCATATGGAAAGGAGGCTGCGCGATGGCAGCGGCGACGGACGAACGGCTGATCTATGAGATCCTCTCCGCCGTGGGCGAGATCCCGGAGGGAAACGTTGCGACCTACGGGCAGATCGCGCGGCTGATCGGCCGGCCGAAAAACGCGCGGCTGGTCGGCCGCGTGCTCAGCCAGGCCGAGCGCTACGGCGACTATCCGTGCCACCGCGTGGTGGATCACAGCGGGCGGCTCGTGCCCGGCTGGGACGCGCAGGCGGCGCTGCTCGCGCGCGAGGGCGTGACCCTGCGCGACGCGCAGCACGTGGATCTGCGGCGATACCAGTGGCAGTGCGAATGAAAGCGCAAGGCCCTCCGCACCGGGTGGAACGGAGGGGTTTCAGCGAGTCAAAAAAGCCTCGCAGAGGTGGCCTCCCGCAGGCGGCAAAAAAGTGCAATCATTTTCTCTCACGACATGTGCGTGAGAGAAAATACTTTTCAGGCTGCAAGTGTGGACTTTGTGCGCAGCAGACTGCAAGCCTTTTGGCGGAAAACCTTTATGGTTTTCCGCCATACGCAAAAAACCTCCGTGCCGAGCGGCACGGAGGTTTTTGACTGTGTAAGGGTCGATTACTTGAGTTCGACAGAAGCGCCGACTTCCTCGAGCTTCTTCTTGAGCTCCTCGGCCTCGTCCTTGGAGACCTGCTCCTTGATGGCGCAGGGGACGCCCTCGACCTTCGCCTTGGCTTCCGCCAGGCCCAGGTTGGTGATCTCACGGACGGCCTTGATGACCTTGATCTTCTGATCGCCGAAGCCGGTCAGAACGACGTCAAACTCGGTCTTCTCCTCGGCGGCAGCAGCAGCGCCGGCCACCGGAGCGGCGGCAACAGCAGCAGCGGCGGAAACGCCGAACACATCTTCAATCTCGTGCACGAGCTCGGACAGCTCGAGGACGGACATAGCCTTGATCTCTTCGATCATAGCAGTGACTTTTTCGCTAGCCATGGTAATTTTCCTCCTAAATAGTTAAGTGAAGTGGTCGCCTTATTCGGCGGCGGGAGCTTCGGCCTCGGCAGCCGGCGCGGCAGCGCCGCCCATCTGCTCGACGACCTGATTCAGGCAGACAGCCAGACCCGTGATGGGGGCCAGCATCGTGCCCAGGACCTTGGAGTACAGCGCATCCTTGTTCTGGAGCTGCGCGATCTCCGCGATCTCAGCGTCACTGAGGACCTTGCCCTCGAGGAACGCGCCCTTGACGATGAACTTCTCGTCCTTCGCCATCTTTTCGCTCATGTCGTGGATCATGCGGATCGGGACGATCGGATCGGCCGTGCTGGTTGCGAGCGAAGTCGTACCATTGAGCAGATCACTCATTGCCTCGAGACCGACGTCCTTGAGCGCAAAGCGGGTCAGGGTGTTTTTGACGACGGAATACTCCACGTCATTCTGACGCAGCTCGGTGCGCAGCTTGGTGTCTTCATCGACGGTGATGCCCTTGTAATCGACGAACACGCCGGCGCTGGCGCCCTTGAGCCGCTCGGCCAGAGCGGCGACGATCGCCTGCTTCTCGCTGAGAACTTTTGCGTTCGGCATAGTGTGATTTCACCTCCGTGTGAAAGATACACGCCCAAAAAAATTTCCGCGGCCAAAGCCCCGGAAACAGAATAGAAACATCATAATGGATGCATCCTCGGCAGGATTTCCGCGGTCAAGCCACCTGCTGTCTTTGGAGCGCTACAATAGAATACCAGATGCGCCCGCGCGTGTCAAGCATTTTTCTCGCGGCGGCGCGGTTTTTTAAAAGGAGATGGCCCCCGGAGGAGTACCGGAGGCCATCGCAAAAAAATCCCACAAAAAACTTTTACCCTAAACTGCTGTGCTTACTCTGGCATAATTTTACACGTGTGTCAAGCCTTTTCGCGGCGATCCGCGCCCCGGCGGATGCGGCCGTCGCGCCGCTCACCAGTCCATGCTCCCGAGCCCCTCGCCGAGCGACATACCGCAGCGGCCGTGGCCGGGATAGAGCGTGAGCTCCGGCGGCAGCGCGCGCAGAAACGGCACGGTCCTGTCCATGAGCACGGCGGCGTCGCCCCCGCGCAGGCGCGTGATGACGGCAAAGCCCGGCACGAGCGAGTCGCCGCTGAAAAAGGCGTCCGGCCCGATGCGGTAGCACGCGCTGCCGCGCGAATGGCCGGGCGTGGCGTAGCCCTCGAGGTGCAGCGCGCCCCAGTCGAGCGCGATGTGATCGCCGAAGGTCATGTCCGGGGCATACGTCTCGGTCTTGAGGTGCAGGCCGCGCAGAAAGTCACGTGCCTCCGCCCCGCGCGACACGCTCAGCGCCGCGAGCAGCACAGGCGTCGTGTTGCCGGGGTTGCGCAGCCAGGGGGTGCAGTTTTCCTGCCAGAGGGTGCGCGCCGAGAGCGCGCGCTGCATCCGGCCGAGGCCGGAGATGTGGTCGATGTGCTCATGCGTGAGCACGATCAGCGCGTGATACCCCTGCAGGCGCTGCATGGTCGCCTCGTCCGGCCAGGGGTCGAGGACAATCGCGTCGCGCCCCTGCGTGACGACGTACATATTGGAACCGATGGGCGGAAAGGGAATGCGTTCGATCTGCATAGGCCGTCAGTCCTCCCGGGGCAGGGCGAGCAGCCGGCGGCTGAGCGGCAGCTCGGACGGGAGGCTGTTTTCCAGCGTGACGACGCCGTGGCTACCGCCGCGGACCCAGCCGCGGCGCACGAGCTGGCGCAGCGTTTCGCGGGCGGTGCCGTCGCTGCCGTCGTAGAGCGTAACATTGCCGCCGAGGGCGGCGCGGATGGCCCGGCGGGCGAACGGGAAGTGCGTGCAGCCGAGCACGGCCGCATCCACGCGGCCGGCATACGGGCCGAGCTGCCGCGCGAGGTAGGCCGTGAGCGCGGGGGAATCGAGCTCGCCCCGCTCGACGAACTCCACCAGCTCCGGGCACGGCAGCGGCACGATCTCGGCGCAGCCGGCGCACTGGTGCATGAGCGCGACGAACTTCTCCTCGCGCAGCGTCAGCGGCGTGGCCAGCACGAGCACGCGCCGGTGGTGCGCCACGGCGGGCTTGAGCGCCGGCTCGATGCCGATGACGGGGATGTCCGGAAAGGCGGCGCGCAGCGGGCCGATGGCCGCGCTCGTGGCCGTGTTGCAGGCGATGACGGCGGCCTTGATGCCGCGGTCATACAGCCGGCCGATGACATCCTGCGTCAGGCGGCGGACCTCCGCGACCGGGCGCACGCCGTAGGGGGCGTTGGCCGAGTCGCCGAAATAGAGAAAGTCCTCCCCCGGCAGGCGCTGCACGAGCGCGCGCAGGACACTGATGCCGCCGAGGCCGGAATCAAACACCGCGATCGGAAGCTCCGTCCGCTCCATGGTACGCCCTCCTTCCCGAATTTCGTACAGAATGCATCTATTGTACCACATTCGGCGCAGTTTTCAAGTCAGGCGATGGCGCGCCGCCGGGCACGTCCGTGCACAGTTGGTGCGTGAGCAGGATGGAAAGCGTCTGGTTGCAGGCGATCATGGACGCGGCGACGGCCGTGCAGAGCAGGGCGCCGAAGGGGGTGATGCGCCGGCTCATGCGCGCGATGCCCGCCCTGGCCGTGTCGAGTAGGCCGGTGGCCTGAAAGATGCCAGAATAGGCCGCCGAAAGCATGAAAACATCCCCCGGAGCAGACGCTCCGAGGGATGCGTTTTTGTACGGCTTACTTGTTCCAGGGGTTGGCCGGGTCGGGGTCCGTCGGGTCCCAGCCGCGGTTCGGGCTGGAGATATCGAGCCACGGGGCCGACGGCTTCGGCACCGGGAGGGACGAGGCGTTGTAGATCGACACCGTCGTACCGAGCGGGCAGTTGTCGTAGATCCACTTGGCGTCCGCCACCGTCAGGCGCACGCAGCCGTGCGAGCAGACTGTGCCGAGCTGGTTATACAGCCGGTAGGACAGGTCGTTTTTATTCGGGCTGTTGTACGGCGAGGAGTGGAAGAGATAGTTTCCGGTGATCTGCGTGCAGTACTGCCCCCAGCAGCCCTGCAGCGGATGCCAGGCTGCCTTGAACGGCGTGCGGAACGTGCCGATCGGCGTGGTCCGGCCGGGGCCGCAGACGAAGGCGTGGTGGAGGATGGAGTAATCGCCGCTCTTGTCCAGGCCGTACACGAGCACCGTGCACTGGTTGCGCACGACCTCGAGCTTGTAGGGGTACTGCGCGCTCTGGAGCTGCGCATACTCCGCGTCCGTATAGTTGTTGACCGGGACGATGAACGTGGTGCGGATCACGTCCGTGCCGCATATAAGCAGGATCTCCACGGTGTGCTGCGCGGGCATATTGCGCTTCCAGACGGACTCTTCCACGTGGAAGCCCGGCGTGATGGACTTGCCGTCGAGCGTGTAGTGGCGCGTGCGCTGCTGCACACCGTCCACATACCAGATGAGGGTCGCCTCGCCCGGTGTGGTCTGATATTCCGACGGGAAATAACGGTATGTCACGTACAGGTCGACGGCTCGGCACTCCGGAGAGAGCGCAGGCACGGGGTCGGTCGTGAGTGTGTCAACGCCACGGAGCATGGGGTCATACTCCACATTCGTCTTGTCGGCCGCGAGCGTGACGGTGCAGCCGCGCGCGAGCAGACGCACAAGGCCGGCATGGCCGGTGCCTGCGACCGTCGTGTCCTCAGCCGCGACGGCGAGCGTGTCGACCGTGCCGCCGACGGTAACGGTGCCGTTCGGGTCGGTGCGCACGACGAGCGTGCCGGTGATGTTCATGCCGCCGAGGTCACGCCCGGCAGGGCCGCCGAGGTAGAGCGTGCCGGTGAAAGCGTCCGCCGTCAGGGGCGCGGCGCCGGTATAAATGACGCGGCCGGAGGCCGGGAGCGCAGCGGCATCGGAGCAAAACTGCAGGCCGAGATTATAGAGCATCTGCGCGATCTCGGCGCGGGTGATGCTGGCCGTGGGGTACAGGCTGCCGTTATCGCCGTTGACGATGCCGGCCTTGACCAGGCCGCCCACCTTGGCGACCGCCCAGCTGCCGACGGACGAAGCGTCCCGAAACGCCTGAATGTCGGCGGCCGTACCGTCGGGCACGGCGAAGGCGCGGGCGATGACGACCATCGCCTCCTGGCGCGTGATACTGCGGTTCGGCCCCATCGTGCCGTCACCGTAGCCGTTGAAGATGTTCATCTGCGCGGCGGTGCTCAGCTCCGAATAGTACCAGGCGGTGGTGCTGACATCGGTAAAATGCGCAATGTCCTTGCCCGCCGTGCAGCCAAAGACACGCACGAGCATGGCGGCCATCTGGGCGCGCGTGGCGTTGTCATTCGGCATCATGTTGCCGCTGGGATCGCCGAGCAGGATACGGTGATCGCAGGCAAAATCCAGCGCCGCCTGATACCACGGGCCGGACGGCGTCGGTACGGGCGAAGGCTCGGGCGAAGGCGCGGACGTCGGCTCGGGCGAAGGCTCAGAGCTGGGTTCCGGGCTGGGTTCGGGATCGGTCGTGGGCGTCGGCTCCGTTACGGAGGCGGTGGGCTGCACGGGGTCAGGCTCTGCGGCGACGACCGGCACGACGGCCAGCGTCAGCACGCACGCAAGCACGAGCAGCAGAGACAAAAGGCGTTTGCGCATGGTTTTCTCCTCCCTGTTTTCCTGTGGGGTGTGCGATAATCTCATTATACCGGACGGCGGTGATTTTTCAACATATTTCCCGGCGATTTCAACTTTTTTAAGTTTTTATGACATACAAAAAGCAGCGCGCCGGACAGCACGCTGCAAGTTTACATAATTCAGTTTACATAATTACAGACTCAGCAGCTCCGCAACGTCGTCCTCCCCGTAGACACGGATGCCGTGCGCGGACAAAAGCGCCGCGGTGACGCCGTCGCCGGGCACACGTGTGCCGGTGAACGTGCCGTCGTAGATCTCCCCTTTGCCGCACGAGGGGCTGCGCTGCTTGAGCAGGGCGGCCGTGCAGCCGAAGCGCTGCGCGAGGGCGAGCGTCTGCTGCGCGCCGCGGGTGTAGGCGTCCGTGACGTCGGCGCCGGTGCGCGCAACGACGCGGCTGCCCAGCCGCTCGGACGGGGCGCGCGGCGTCGGCAGGCCGCCGAGCTGCTCCGGGCAGGCGGGCACGAGAACGTGCCGGGCCATCAGTTCGCGCAAAACGCTGTCAGGAAGGCCCTTGGACGCGCCGTCATACCGGCAGGCGACGCCGAGCAGGCAGGCACTGACGAGAACGGTCATCGCGCGCCCCGCTTTCCGCGGCTCCACGTGAAGCCGAAGATCATGCCGAGCACGCCGCCTGCGATGTGCGTGAGCTGGGCGAGGCCGGCCGTGCCGGTGACGGCCTGAAAGATCTCGCTGCCGAGGTAGAGGATGAGCACGAGGATGAGCGTGAGCGGGATCGTGCCGGTGCGCATGCCGGCGAACGACGCGAGCACGATGAGCATGAACACGACGCCGGACGCGCCCATGAGCGCGCTGTTCGGGAAGAAGAACCACAGCACCAGCCCCGTGACGAGCGCCGTGAGCGCGATGGCGAGCAGGATGCGCTTGCCGCCGAAGCGCTCCTCCGCCGTCGGGCCGACGACGAGCAGCATGACGATGTTGCTGCAGTAGGCAGCAAAATCCGGGTGGCCGAGCACGTGCAGGAAAAAGCGCGGATAGGTCAGCCAGTCCGTCAGCGGCGAGCGGTAGACGCAAAAGAGGTTCTGCGTCGTCCAGCCGTCGGTGAGCTTGCCGAGGCCGAGCGCGAGCAGGCTCAGCAGCGCGAACGTGAGGATGACGGGCGAATTATACAGGATCGTGATGGAGCGTTTCTTCATAAGTACCTCTCAAAACCAAACACGCGCAGGTCGTCCGGGACCGGCGCGGTGATGTGCAGGAGCTGCCCGGTGACGGGCTGCGTGAGATCGGCCGCGGCCGAATGCAGCGCGGGGCGCGCGAGCAGCGACGCATCGCCGCCGTAGAGTGCATCGCCGAGCAGCGGATGGCCGAGCGCGGCGAAGTGGACGCGGATCTGGTGCGTGCGGCCGGTGCGCGGCGTGACACGCAGGAGCGTGTACCCGTCCCGCTCGGCGAGCACGGTGTAGTCCGTGACGGACGGCTGGCCGTCCGGTGATATGGCGCGGCGGGTCGTGCCGTCGTCCGCGCGGGCGATGGGCAGGTCGATCGTGCCGCTTACCGGCAGGCCGACACCGCAGGCGACGGCGAGATACGTGCGCCGGAAGCCGTCGGTGTGCAGCACGCGGCGCAGCCGGTCGTGCACATAGCCGCTGCGGGCGACGAGCATGACGCCGGACGTGCCGCGGTCGAGCCGGTTGACGGGGTGAAAAACGGCGTCCGGGCCGAGATAGGCGGCCAGCGCGTTGGCGACCGTGGGGTCGCCGCGGTCGTACCCGCCGTGCACGGCCATGCCGGCGGGCTTATTGAGCGCGAGCAGGTCGGCGTCTTCATACAAAATGTCCAGCGGCACGGCCACGGGCGTGAAGCGGCCGCCGGAGCGCTTGTCGTCGATGCGCACGGTGAGGGTGTCCCCCGCCGCGACGCGGTCGACGGTGCGGGCGTGCGCACCGTTGAGGCAGATGCCGTCCGGCACGGTCTTGACGCGGGCGATCGCCCCGTCGGCCATGCGCAGTTCACGCCGGAGCAGGCTCCTGACCGTGCGGCCTGCCTGCTCCGGCGTGACGGTGAGCGTCAGCCGGCGCATTCCTGCGCGGCCAGCGCGGCGGCGTATGCGGCGCGGGTGCGGCTGTCAAAGCAGACCATGCGCACGCGCGTGATCTCGGGATGGTCGGCGAGGTAGGCCGTGATCTCGCGCACGGCGATCTGCGCCGCCTGATCCAGCGGGAAATGGTAGATACCCGTGCTGATGGACGGGAAATCGACCGTATGGCAGCCGTTCTCGCTCGCAAGGCGCAGGCAGTTGCGGTAGCAGTTGGCCAGCAGCTCGGGCTCGCCGTGCTGCCCGTCGCGCCAGCGCGGGCCAGGCGTGTGGATAACGTGGCGCGCCGGAAGGCGGTAGCCGCGGGTGATCTTCGCCTCGCCGGTGCGGCAGCCGTTGAGGCCGCGGCACTCGTTGAGCAGGCCGGTGCCGGCGGCCATGTGGATGGCGCCATCCACCCCGCCGCCGCCGAGCAGCGAGCAGTTGGCGGCGTTGACGATGGCGTCGACATCCGACTTCGTGATGTCGCCCTGAATAATTTCCAAACGGTTCATGCGTTGACCTCCCTGTCGTTGATGGTGACGGTGATGTGATCGTCCTGCGCGTCGATGCCGATGTCTCCGGCGGCCTTGCGCCGGGCGACGATGGCGGAAGCGATGGCGTCCTCCACGTCGCGCTGGATGGTGCGGCGCAGGTTGCGCGCGCCGTAGGTCTCGCTGTAGCCCTTACGGACGAGGTAGTCGATGACGGCGGGCGTCCAGTGCAGGGTCATGCCGCGCTCGGCCATGGCGGCGCGCACTTCGTCGAGCATGAGGGCGGCGATGGCGCGGAAGTTTTCCTCCGTGAGGTGGTTAAAGTAGACGATCTCGTCGATGCGGTTGAGAAACTCCGGACGCAGGAACTCATTGAGGGCGCGCTGCGCGCGCTCGCGGCTCTGATCGTCCGTGCTCAGGCCAAAGCCGAGCGCGCCGGTGCGCGTGTTGCTGCCAGCGTTCGTGGTCATGATGATGACCGTGTTTTCAAAATTCACGGTGCGGCCCTGCGCGTCCGTGATGCGGCCGTCGTCGAGGATCTGCAGCAGCAGGTTCATGACGTCCGGGTGCGCCTTTTCGATCTCGTCGAAGAGAACGACGGAGTACGGGCGGCGGCGGATCTTCTCCGTGAGCTGGCCGGCCTCGTCATAGCCGACGTAGCCCGGGGGCGAGCCGATCATGCGCGAGACAGAAAACTTCTCCATATACTCCGACATATCCAGCCGGATGAGCGACTCGGGCGCGTGGAAGAGCTCGTCGGCGAGGCGCTTGACCAGCTCCGTCTTGCCGACGCCGGTGCCGCCGATGAACAGAAAGCTCACGGGCTTGCGCTTGGCCTGCAAGCCGACGCGGTTGCGCCGGATGGCGGCGCAGACGGTGTCGATGGCCTGATCCTGGCCGACGATGTGCGCGCGCAGCCGGTCGCCGAGACCGGCGAGCTGCTCGAACTCATCGGCGCGGATGCTCGCGGCCGGGATCTTCGTCCAGAGCTCGATGATGCGCGCGAGGTTATCCGCCGTGAGCTCCGGGCGGCCCTTGGCGCGCAGGGCGTCGAGCTCGGTCTGCAGCTGCATCTCGCGGCTGCGCAGCTCGGCGATGCGCTCGTAGCGGCGGTCGAGCTCCTGCTCGTCATACTCGTCGCCGGTCTTCGGCGGCGCGGAGGCAAGCAGCTCGCGCTCGCGCGCGTAGTCACCGATCTCCTTTTCGACCTCGTCCGCGCGGATGAGGTCGGGGTTTTTCAGGTTCACGTCCGAGCAGGCCTCGTCGATGAGGTCGATGGCCTTGTCGGGCAGGAAGCGGTCGGTGATATAGCGCTCGCTGAGCACGACGGCGAGGCGGCACATGTCGTCCGGGATGACGACGCCGTGGAAGTCCTCGTAATAGCGGCGCACGCCCTTGAGGATCTCGACGCTGTCGTCGATGCTCGGCTCGGCCACCGTGACGGGCTGGAAGCGGCGCTCGAGGGCCGCGTCTTTTTCAATGTGCTTGCGGTACTCGGCGAACGTCGTCGCGCCGATGACCTGGATCTCGCCGCGCGAGAGCGCCGGCTTGAGGATGTTGGCAGCGTTCATGCTGCCCTCGGCGTCGCCCGCGCCGACGATGTTGTGCACCTCGTCGATGACGAGGATGATGTTGCCGACGCGGCGGATCTCCTCGATGAGGCCCTTCATGCGGCTCTCGAACTGGCCGCGAAACTGCGTGCCCGCCACGAGCGCCGTGAGGTCGAGCAGGTAGACCTGCTTGTCGCGCAGCTTATAGGGCACGTTGCCCTCCGCGATGCGCTGGGCGAGGCCCTCGGCGATGGCCGTCTTGCCGACGCCGGGCTCACCGATGAGGCAGGGGTTATTCTTCTGGCGGCGGTTGAGGATCTGGATGACGCGCTCGAGCTCCTCGGCGCGGCCGACCATAGTGTCGAGCTTGCCGTCGCGCGCGCGCTGCGTGAGGTCGATGCAGTAATTATTCAGGAACTTGAGCTTGCGCGGGGCAGCGCCGCGCTTATCGGCCGCACTGCCGTCGGCGTGCGGCGGCTCGGACGCGGCGGCGGCAGCGTCCTGCGCCGGGGGCGGGTTCTGGTTGAAGAGGCGGTTGAGAAACGGGAAGGTCGCGGTCTTGCCGTCGTCCTCGTCGGTGTCGGCATCGGAAGCGTCGGCATCCGCATCGGCCGCACCGTCGCCGCCGAGCATGCCCATGCTGCCGAGCATTTCCGCCACGTCGCCGGTGAGATTGTCGAGATCGGCGTCCGAGATGCCGAGCTTTTCCATCATCTCATCGACGGGCTTGATGTGCAGCTCGCGCGCGCAGCGCAGGCACAGGCCCTCATTGTGGGACTCTCCGTTTTCGATTCGTGTGATAAAGATCACCGCTACGTTTTTCTTGCAGCGGGAGCAGAGTGTAGGCTGCATAGACTGGTTCTCCTGTTCGATAGATTCCGTGCGCGCCGGTCACACGCCCACGCCGAGCGTGAGCACGTCGATGGCCTGCAGCGCTTTTGCCAGGGCGGTGTGCGCGAGCGTGTCGCGGCCGATGACGGGCCCGGCAAACTGCAATGCCCAGCACAGCAGGATGCCGAAGCACACGCCGTTGACCGCGCCGAAGGCGGCGCCGCCAATGTCGTTGAGTTTCTCCCGGTTCGGGAGCTGAAAGGCCAGGTTCGGCAGGTTGCCGATCGCGGCCAGAATGAGCAGAATGAGCAAAAAGCCGACGGACGTGACGAGCACGTAGCACAGCCGCGCGCAGTAGACCTGCGTCATGGCGGCGCGCAGCGTGATGTCCTGCTCGTCGCGCATGGCGAGCGCGGCGCTGGCCATGCGCCGCGCCGGCCGGCCGGTGACGCCGGCGGCGGCAAAGCACTGCTCGGCGTATTCCTGCGCGGTGTCGGGGTGCGCGGCGACCCAGTCCTCGCCCGAGAGGCCAGCGTCGTTATCCGGCAGCTCCGTGGCGACCACGTCGAGCTGGCCCTCAAAGTACCCGCCGGCAAACGGCTCCGCCACCGGCAGGAGCCGGTCGGAAAACAGGCCCGCGAGCAGCGCCGCGCCGTAGAGCGCGACGACGATGGCGGCAAGCTGCGCGGCACTGAGGATCAGCCCGCGGCGGTAGCCGCCCCAGACGGCGGCCAGAAAAATGGCGGCAAGCACCACTGTCAATACGATCTTCATTGGTGTATCCCTGTTCTTTCTCTCTAGACTGCGGGGGTCAGAAGGCGAGCACCTCGGCGCTCGAGCCGCTCAGGAGCAGCGCCGCGCCCCGGCGCAGCAGCACCGAGCGGCGGACGCCGAGCAGGTTCTGCTCGACGGACTTGATCTCATCGAGCTGCTGGTTATAGAGCGTGAGCCGGTCGCTGTACTGCACGAGCACCTGCTTGCCGTTAACCGACAGGCTCGTGACGGCGCCGGTGGTCTCGCACTTACCGAGTTCGCTGCCGGAGGCATTGACCGTGACGAGCTGCTCGGCGCTGCCGGAGCGGTAGCGGCTGAGCGCGAGGGTGACAAAGCCGTCGCCCTCAGCGGCGTAGTCATACAGGTACAGGTCGCCAAAGGGGTACTCGGCGGTGAGCTTTGCGTTATCGTCAAAGAAGGCCAGGCGCGTCTGCGACACGCAGCAGACCTTGCCGCCGCGCCAGAAGAGGTCGGCAAAGAGCTCGTCGGCGCACGCGGCGCTGCCGCGCTCGTCTTCACTCGTGAGCGCGAACGTGTGCACGACACTGCCGGAATCCTGCAGGCAGAGCGCGGCGAGATACTTCCCGTCCGGGCTCACGGCAGCGCGCACGAGGTAGCCCGTGCCGGAATACCAGACATAGACGGCCTTGCCGGAGGCGTCATACACCGTGACGGCGCCCTTATAGCCCGCGGCGTCCGAGCAGACGGCGAGATAGCCGCTGTCGCTCAGGTCGGCGCTGATGATCTCGCCGGCGGGATCGATATCGGTCTTATTGCCCTTGAAATCCGCCACGCACAGCGTCGTGCCGCCGATGTCATAGGCGCACACGCGCTCGCCGCCGACGGAGATGCCCGGCTGCGAGAGCGTGAAGATCTCGTGCAGGACGGTCTTGCCGTTTTCATCGAGCAGCTGCAGGCCGCTCGAGGACACGACCGCGAGGCGGCTGTCCACCGTGCGGAAGGTGCGGCTGGCGCTGGAGTCGAACGTGTAGGGCGCGCTGTCGTCCAGATAGTCGCTCGCCGAGCCGGGCCGGTCGCGCAGCAGCAGATACAAAAACAGCAGCACGGCCAGCACGCACACCGCCACGATGACGGTCTGCCGCAGCCTGGGATTGTGTTTTGGGTGGTCGTTCATGGACATTCCTCCCCTATCCGCCGGTCGGACGCGGCGTCAGGCCTGATTCATCATATCGCCGACGGCGCCGTCGTACCACACGCGGTTGAGATACAGCCCCTGCGGGGGCATGGTCGGCCCTGTGAGCCGCCGGTCGCGCGTGGCCAGCAGCGCCGGGATAGCCTCCGGCTCGATCTTGCCGTAGGACGCATAGACCATGGTGCCGACGATGGCACGCACCATATTATACAGGAAGCCGTCGGCGCAGACGGCGATGGAGATGAGCGGGCCGTCGCGCTCGGCGCGGCACCAGTGCACCGTGCGCACGGTCGTGCGCGTCTCGGTGCCGACGGAGCGCACGGCGGCAAAGTCGTGCGTGCCCTCAAAGGCGCGGCCGGCGCGCGCGAGGCGCGCAAAATCCAGCGGCTGCGGATAAAAGCAGACGCGGTGCTCCAAAAACGCATCGCGGATGCGGGAATTGTAGATCTGATAGACGTATTCTTTCTGGATGCACGAGCCGATGGCATTGAAGTCCTCCGGCGCGGCAACGGCATCGACCACGGCAATGTCCGCCGGGAGGCGGGCATTGACCGCGAGGGGCACGCGGTCGATCGGGATCGTGCAGTCAGTGCGGAAATTGGCGCAGTAGCGCTTAGCGTGCACGCCCGCGTCCGTGCGGCCGCAGCCGACGACCTTGATCGGCTCACCGCAGACCTTCGTGAGCGCGCGCTCGAGGGTCTCGGCGACGGTGACGTCCGTCTTCTGCACCTGCCAGCCGTGATAGGCCGTGCCGTCATACTGCAGGCGCAGGGCGATGTTGCGTCTCACAGGCCGAACCTCGCCAGCACGATCACGCCGGCAAGCACGAGCGCGCTCCAGACCATGGCAAGCGTGTCGCGCGTGCACCAGGTGAGCTGCTTCATGCGCGTGCGGCCCTCGTCGCCGTGATAGCAGCGGCACTCCATGGCCACGGCCAGCTCGTCCGCGCGGCGGAATGCCGACACGAACAGCGGCACGAGCAGCGGCAGCAGCGCCCGGGCGCGCTGAAAGAGGTTGCCGGTCTCAAAATCGGCGCCGCGCGCTTTCTGCGCGGACATGATCTTGTCGGTCTCCTCGATGAGCGTGGGGATGAAGCGCAGGGCCATGGACATCATCATGCTCATCTCGTGCACGGGCACTTTGAGCTTTTTGAGCGGGCCGAAGAGGATCTCCATCGCGTCGGTGAGCGCGATGGGCGACGTGGTATAGGTCAGCAGGAACGTGCCGGCGATGAGCATCGTGATGCGCAGGACCATGAACACGGCGCGCACGAGGCCCTCATAGGTGATGGTGATCTTCCAGAAGGACACGAGCTCACGCCCGGGCGTGAAGAAGATATTGAGCACGGCCGTGAGCGCGATGATGATCCACAGCGGCTTGAGCCCGCGGAGGATGACTTTCAGCGGAATGCGCGAGAGCGCGATGCACACGCCCGTGACGATGAGCATGACGGCGTAGGACACGTAGCTTTGGGCCGTGAACAGCGCCGCGATATAGACGATGGTCAGCAGGAGCTTGCAGCGCGGGTCGAGCCGGTGCACGATGCTGCTGCCGGGGAAAAACTGGCCGAGAGTGACATCTTTCAGCATACGCCCGCCTCCTTCCCGACGGCGAGCAGCGCGTCCGTAAGCTGCTCGAGCGTATAGATCGACGGTGGGAGCGGAATGCCCCGGTCGCGCAGCGCCTGCGCGATGCGCGCACTCTGCGGCACGTCAAGGCCGATATCCAGCAGCTCCTGCGTGTGGGCAAAGACCTCCGCCGGCGCGCCGTCAAAGGCGACGTGCCCGGCGTGAAAAACGATGAGCCGGTCGGCGATGCGCGCGGCATCGTCCATGCTGTGCGTGACGAGCAGGACGGCCGAGCCGGTCTCGCGCCGGTAGGCGGCGATGTTTTCAAGCACGCCGCGGCAGCCCGCGGGGTCAAGGCCGGCCGTGGGCTCATCGAGGATGAGCACCTGGGGGCGCATGGCGATCACGCCGGCGATGGCGATGCGGCGCTTCTGCCCGCCGGAGAGCTCGAGCGGCGAGCGCTCGAAGAGCGACTCGTCCACACCGGCAAAGCGCGCGGCCTCGCGCACGCGCGCATCGACCTCCTCCGTGGAGAGTCTGGCATTTTTCGGGCCGAAGGCAATGTCCTGATACACCGTCTCCTCAAAGAGCTGGTGCTCGGGATACTGAAAGACGAGGCCGACCTGAAAGCGCACGTCGCGTGTGGCGGCCTTGCTGCGGTGGATGTCCTCCCCGTCGAAGAGCACGGTGCCGGACGTGGGCGCGAGCAGGCCGTTGAGGTGCTGGATGAACGTGCTCTTGCCGGAGCCCGTGTGGCCGATGATGCCCACGAACTGCCCGGCGGGGATGGCGAGATCAATATCGTCGATGGCGACTTTTTCAAAAGGCGTTCCGGCGCTGTAGACGTGCCGGAGATGATCCGCCCGGATGATTGGCGTCATAATTTCGTTTCCTTTATCTATCGGTGAAGATCGGTGGTTACGGTTTCAGAGCGGCAGCGACGGCGTCCGCACAGTCGGACACCGTGAGCGCGTCGAGCGGCACGTCCATGCCGTGCGCGCGCAGCGCGTGCAGCAGCCGGACGGTGACGGGCGCGGTCAGGCCCTCCCGTTTCAGCAGATCGACCTGCGAGAAGACCTGCTTCGGCGCACCGTCGGCAACGACGGCGCCGTTCGAGAGCACGATGACGCGGTCCGCGCCGATGCACTCTTCCATATGGTGCGTGATGAGCACGACCGTGATGCCCTGCTCACGGCAGAGCTTCGTGGCCGTGTCGATGACCTCGCGCCGGCCGGCCGGATCGAGCATGGCCGTCGGCTCGTCGAGCACGATGCACTTGGGCTGCATGGCGATGACGCCCGCGATGGCCACGCGCTGCTTTTGCCCGCCGGAGAGCAGGTGCGGCGCGTGCAGGCGAAAATCATACATGCCGACCTGCTTGAGCGCGGCATCCACCCGCGCGCGTATTTCCTGCGGCGGGACGCCGAGGTTCTCGGGCGCGAAGGCCACGTCGTCCTCGACGACGTTGGCGACGATCTGGTTATCGGGGTTCTGAAAGACCATGCCCACCGTGGCGCGCACGGACAGGAGATTGTTCTCGTCGGACGTGTCCATGCCGTCGACATACACCTTGCCGCCGGTCGGCAGCAGGATGGCGTTGAAGTGCTTGGCGAGCGTGCTCTTGCCGGAGCCGTTGTGCCCCAGCACGGCCACGAACGAGCCGCGCGCGATCTCGAGCGAGAGGTCGCCGAGCGTGGGCCGCTCCTCGCCGGGGTAGGTAAAGGTCAGATGTTCGGTTCGTAAGATCGGTTCCATGGTGTTCCTTTCCGCTCAGCGCTCCCAGCGGCAGGCCGCCCCGCACGGCAGCACGAGACCGGACGCCGCGACCGGCAGGCCCAGCTCCTGCGATTCGCTATGGCCGCCGAAGCGCCGGGTGAAAATGCTCTCCGAGAGATACGTGAGCACCGACGGGCTCAGACCCGTGGTGTAGGAATTGATGATGACAAAGAGCGGATCGTCCGACAGCACGCCGGACACCAGCTCCACAAACGGCCAGAGGTTCGTCTCGAGCTTCCAGACCTCGCCGCCCGGGCCGCGGCCGTAGCTCGGCGGGTCCATGATGACGGCGTCATAGCGGTGGCCGCGGCGGATCTCCCGCTCGACGAACTTGCCGCAGTCGTCCACGATCCAGCGGATGGGCCGGTCGGCCACGCCGGAGGCGGCGGCGTTTTCCTTGCCCCAGGCGACCATGCCCCTGGCAGCGTCCACGTGGCACACGCTCGCCCCGGCGGACGCGCACGCGACCGTGGCCGCGCCCGTGTAGCCGAAAAGGTTGAGCACCGAGACCGGGCGGCCGGCCGCGCGGATCTTCGCCATGGCGTAGTCCCAGTTGGCGGCCTGCTCGGGGAAGATACCCGTGTGCTTGAAGTTCATGGGCTTGACGCGGAACGTCAGGTCCCGGTAGCGGATGTCCCAGCTCGGCGGGAGGGTGCGCTTGTCCCAGCTGCCGCCGCCGGTGTGGCTGCGGCTGTAGCGCCCGTCGGCCGTGCGCCAGCGGGGGTCGGTGCGCGGCGTGTCCCAGATGGCCTGGGGGTCCGGGCGCACGAGGGTATATTTGCCCCAGCGCTCGAGCTTTTCACCGCGTGAACAGTCGAGCACCGCAAAGTCCTGCCAAGAATCCGAAATCCACATAGCTGCTCCTCTTGTCCGGCGGAGAGAACCGTGCAGTTCCAGTGTGCGCCGGAATGGTGATACTTAGACAGTGTATTATAGCATCAAGTGCCGCAATGGTCAATGTGTCCTTCGGGTTTGTCGAAAAGAATTTGCAAAACCTACTTAACCACACGAAAAACGCAATGCAAAAAGTAAATTGCTTTACTTTGCGCTGTTTTTCTTACATAATAGTAGACAAGAAGCAAGGTCGTAGTAAATTCTTTTCAGTGAGGGAGTTGGTGCTGACCATGAGCATAGGAAATCAAATATCAGCAATTCGTAATGAGCAGCAATTAACGCAAGAACAGTTTGGTGAGTTATTCCATGTTACAAGACAGACGGTTTCGAATTGGGAAAATGAAAAGAGTTATCCGGATTTACAGATTCTCATAGCAATGAGCAATCAATTTGATGTATCGCTTGATACATTACTGAAGGGGGATTCCAAAATGGTAAAAGCTATTGACAAGGAGCGCGTATTGGGAAAAATAAAGCATGAGAAATCACTCGTAGACTTCTTTACGGGTGCTGGTACAGGACTTGTTGCCTCTTGCTTTCTCTCGTCAGCGTCAACAATTAGGACTGTAGTAATGATTGTTGGCTTTGCCATGATAGGCATTGGTTGGTATAAAAGGGCTAAATCCGATAAAGAAGTGTTTAAGTATATGGAGGAGCGCGGACAGGAGTGACTTTATATGAGCATTTCTCTACTGTGCCATTAAAAAGATGCCCCTGTGAGGATTGACCTCACAGGGGCTTTCTTATTTTCTCAGGCGCTGAGAGTGCCGTTTCGTAGTGCCTCCACCAGCAGCAGCACTTGCCATTTGGGGATGGTGTACTCGTTGCCATCCAGCAGCAACAGCCAGTATACCTGCCGCTCCAGTAGCAGGGTCTTGTCCGCGTTCCATCGCTTGATGCCGACCTCGTAGACACCATCTCCCGACAGCTCCACATCGAACCGTCGGCCTTTCGGTGTCTTTGGCGGCCACTGGTATTGCAGGAACTTGCGGGCAAAGCGGTACTTGGGGTCTGGACCCATGATGCGGGACACATAGGGATACGCCCGCGTGTTGGGGATATGCGGCACGAATATGGAGTAGCCCCAGTACCAAATGTCATCGTCGTCCTCACACAGAGGAGCATTATTTCTGTGGCTCGTGTCCATCGGAGTTGCCCTCTGCCACCTACGACTCAAACCCCGGCGGCGTCAGCTTCCGAAGGATTTCCGCCGCTTCCTCGGCGGTGTAGTGATTGTAGAGGCCTGCTGACGGATTACTCTTTTCCTCATAGAGTATGTTTGCGATTTCAAGGTTTTCCTCGTCACCCATGTTACGAGCCTTGTTTCGCAAGCGTCCCAGTTCACGAAGCTCTACTTCTTCAACAGAGAGCTCACCAGAAAGGATTGCCTTTTGCCTGTCGCTGTAAAACGGCGCGAAGGGTGCCACATAGTCTGGACTATCCTTATTCGTGTAAAGGAAATGCGGCGTACCTTTTTTCATAAAAACACCTCCTGTCATAGAAAATTCTACAACAGGAGGTGCGTGCTTTGTAGCACATAACTTTGAAAATGCAGTCTTTCTTTTTTTGATGCTGAAAGCACAATCATTCACTTATGGAACGACCACGCTTCCTTCCCTCAATCCCACATCAAATCTTAGATATCCGGGCCGTCCAGAGGGCCGGAATTGTAAACAAATGATAAAGAATCGCCCGCCGGAGCACCGGCGGGCGATTCTGGGTGGGACTCGTTTGCGCGCGGGCGCGCTCAGCGGCGGCCGCTGCCGACGTGGTCGCGGTCGAATTCATGCAGCGTCTCGCGCATCTGCGCGCGGCGGCGGGCCTCCTCGGCCTCCATCTGCGCGCGGCGGCGGCGACGGCGCTCGGCCTCGATCTGCTTGCGGCGGCGCGCCAGCCACAGCACATAGCCGATGACGGCCAGCACGACGAGCAGCAGCACGACGAGCACAATGGGATTCGTGAAAAAGGCGCGCAGGTGGCCACCGATGTACGCCCCTTTCGACACGGCGACATCGACCGCCGCGACAAGCTTGACCGTGCCGTAGACCGTGCCGTCATACGACACCGTGAGCTCGCCGACCTCGTCCCCCGCCTTGACGGGGGCTTCGAGCGGTTTGCCGTCGCGCTCGGAATAGAGCGTGACCTGCTGCTCAAACTGCGGCGCGCCGCCCGCATCGGCCGACGGCAGCACGGCCGAGATGCTCTGCGCCGGGCGGACGGTCACGCTGTCACTGTCGCGCCCATAGCGCACGGGCACTTCGCAGATGAGGTCGCTCGCGCTGACGATATCGCGCCAGCCGTAGTTGGCAAACACCCAGCGGTAGGCCGAGAGCGTGTCGGAAAAGCTGCCGAAATCGGTCGTGCCGTTGGCGCGGGTCGTGCCCTTGCCGCCGAGCACGACGCACAGCAGGCGCACGCCGTCCTTCTCCGCCGTGGAGATGAGGCAGTAGCCCGCGGCATCGGTGTGGCCGGTCTTGACGCCCTTGGCGTATTCGTAATAATAGCCGCGGTACATCGGGGACTCGGGATTGATGAGGCCGTTCGTGTTCGAGAGCGTGCGCTCGTCGGACAGGTTCGTGGCCGGGACGGTGTGCTTGACCGTGTTGCAGATCGTGGCGAAGAGCTCATGGCTGAGCGCTTCTTTCGTGATGCGGTAGAGGTCGTGCGCCGTGGTATAATGGTCGTCGTTCGGCAGGCCGTGGGGGTTGACAAAGTGCGTGCCCGTGCAGCCGAGGGCCTGCGCGCGCTCGTTCATGCGCTGCACGAACGCCGAGATGCTGCCGCAGACATACTCCGCGACGACGTTGCACGCCTCGTTGGCCGAGGAGATCATGGCACAGTAGAGAAAGTCCTCAAACGTCATGGTCTCGCCGACCTTGATGTCGGCATTGCTCGCGCCCTCGACCATGTCGGCATTGCAGTCGTCATAGGCGGTGACGGTGTCGCTCAAGTTCACGTCGCCGCGCTCGACCGCCTCGACCGCGAGCAGGAGCGTCATGATCTTCGTCAGGCTCGCGGGGTAGGCTTTGGCGTCGATGTTGCGGGTATAGTAATACTGGCCGCTGTCCTCGTCGGCGAGCAGGACGCAGTTGGCCTGCAGCTTTTCATCGAGCGCGGACTTGACCGCGTCGCTGCCGAAAACATACGACCCCTCCTGCGCCTGGACAGTGCTCTGGGGCACGCCGTCGGACGAGACGTTTGCGGTGCTCTGGGGGGTATCGGCCGAATTGTCCGCGGTGTTTTTCGCGGCGGCGGCCGGGAAAGCCGCCGTCAGCAGCAGGCAGACGATGAGCAGCAGCGGCAAAATGCGATATTTTTTCATATCTTTCTCCATGGAACTATGATATAATGGAATATCCGGCCGGAGACGGCGCTGCCGCGCGGCCGGGACAAATGGCAGTGTCTTGCCCCATTATAATAATTCCGGCGGCGAAAAGCAAATCATTTCCGCGAAAAGACGCAAACGGAGGGACCGCGATGAAAATACTGGTTGTGGACGACGAAAAAACCATCGTCAAGGGCATCAAATTCAACCTCGAAAACGAGGGCTATCAGGTGGACGTGTGCTATGACGGCGAGACCGCCGTGGACATGGCGCGCCGCGGCGAGTACGCCGTGATCCTGCTCGACCTCATGATGCCGAAGCTCGACGGGCTCGGCGCGTGCCAGCAGATCCGGCAGTTTTCCACCGTGCCGATCATCATGCTCACGGCCCGCAGCGAGGACGCAGACAAGCTCATCGGCTTTGAATCCGGCGCGGACGACTATATCACGAAGCCGTTTAACATCCTCGAGCTCAAGGCGCGCATCCGCGCGCTCATTCGCCGCTCGAGCATGGCCCCCGCCGCCCCGGCCGAGCCGGACGGCGGCAAGCTCGTGCGCGGCCACATCGAGATCGCCCCCGAGCGCCGCAGCGCCCGCCGCTTCGGCCAGAACGTGGAGCTGACGCTCAAGGAGTTCGACCTCATCGAGCTGCTCATGCGCAACCCCGGCAAAGTCTACTCGCGCGAGCAGCTGCTCGACCTCGTGTGGGGCTACGACTATCAGGGCGATATCCGCACCGTGGACGTGCACATCCGCCGCCTGCGCGAGAAGCTCGAGCGCAACCCCGCCGCACCCGAATACATCATCACCAAGTGGGGCGTGGGCTACTACTTCGCCGAGGCCTGACGGATGAAGCAGCATCCGTTTCGCCTCCGGCTGCCGCACAGGCTGGTATCGAGCGTGCAGTTTCGCTTCGCCGTGACGTTCACGATCCTCGTGGCGATCCTGCTCGCGCTCATGAACACCTACCCCACGCGCGCCTCGCGCGACATCGTATTCACCGAAAAGCAGAGCGCGCTGACAAACCGCGCCGCCGTCGTGTCGTCCTCCCTGTCGCTGCTCGACAATCTCACGCCGGACAACACCCGGCAGGTGCTCGCCCTGCTCGACCTGCGCGACCTGACGCGCATCATCGTGACCGACAGCGAGGGGCTGGCCGTGTATGACTCCGCGAGCGAAAACAACATCCGCGGCAAATACGTGCTCTACCCCGAGCTCGTGCGCGCGCTCGACGGACAGGCCGTGTTCTACTCGCACTACACGACCGGCGCGTTTCTCAGCCGCGCGGCCATGCCCGTCATGAACAGCGGCCGGACCGTCGGCGCCGTGTACGTTTGCGAGAGCGACGGCGAGCGCGCTGCGCTCATCGGCAGCATCCAGCGCCGGCTCGCCACGATCACGATCGGCATCGGCGCGGCCGCGCTCGTGGTGCTGTGGTTTTCCATCAAGATGCTCACGCGGCGCATCACGCAGCTGGCCGACGGCGTGCGCACCGTGCAGCGCGGCGACTACAGCTTCCGCCTGACGCTCTCGGGGCACGACGAGCTGACCGAGCTCGGGCAGGAATTCAACAACCTCACCGAACGGCTCGAGACGACCGAGGCCCAGCGCCGCCGGTTCGTCTCCGACGCATCGCACGAGCTCAAGACGCCGCTGGCGTCCATCCGCCTGCTGTCGGACAGCATCTCCCAGAGCGCGGACATGGACAGCACGACGATGCGCGAGTTCGTGGCCGACATCGGCAGCGAGGCCGAGCGCCTGCAGCGCACGACCGAGAAGCTGCTCGACTTGTCGCGGCGCGACGACGGCGTGCAGCCGGACGTGACGATCGTCGACCTGCAGCAGGCCGTGCACGGGACGCTGCACCTGCTGCGCCCGCTGGCCGACCGGAGCAGCGTGACGATCACGTGCCTCATGAGCGAGGGCGTGACCGTGCGCGCGTCCGAGGACGACATTTACCACATCGTCTTTAACCTCGTTGAAAACGCCATCAAGTACAATCTTCCGGGCGGGGACGTGACCGTGCGTGTCGAGACGCGCGGCGAGCAGAGCATCCTGTCCGTGGCCGACACCGGCATCGGCATCCCCGAGGCCGACCGGCCGAACATCTTCAACCGCTTTTACCGCGTGGACAAGGCCCGCTCGCGCGAGCACGGCGGCAGCGGTCTCGGCCTGTCGATCGTGCACGACGCGGCCGCGCTCTACGGCGGCGTCGTGACCGTGGACGGCGTGGAGCCGCACGGCACGCGCTTTACCGTGACGTTCCCGCGCGCGGCGGCGAGCGGCGCGCCGGAGACGCAAAAGGAGGTGCCGGAGACATGAAGCGCTGGCTTCCCCTGCTGCTGACCCTCGCGCTCGCGCTCGGCTGCGTGGGCTGCGCCAGGCGGCAGACCGTGACGGTATACCGCATCGCAAAAGAGGGCGCTGCCCTCCTGCAGACGGAGACGATCACCGTGCCCGACGGCACGGATCCGGTGCAGGTGATGATCGACGCGCTCGGCGCGGCGCCCGGCGACAGCACGTGCTTCAACCCCGTGCGCGGGTGGCTGACGCTCGGCGGCTACCGCATCGACGATGCGGGCACGCTCTGGCTGACGGTGACAAGCTCCGACACGGCGAGCGGCATCGTGCGCACGCAGGCGCTGACCTGTCTGGTGCTGTCCGGCACGGCGCTCGACGGCGTGTCGGCCGTCGGACTGGAAGACACGGACGGCGACGCCCTGTACGCCCCGCTGACCGCAAATGACCTTGCCCTGACCGACCCGGCCACGGACGCACAATCCTGAACGCAGACCCATTCCCACGGAGGTGTATTTTTCATGCTCAACAACATTGCCCGCATCCAGCGCGCGCTGACACAGGCGCACCTGGACGCCATCCTGCTCACCGATGAAAACGACCGCCGGTTCGCCACCGGCTTCCCGTCTTCGGACGGCGCCGTGATCGTGACGGTGCACCAGGCATTTTTCATCACCGACGCCCGCTACATCGAGGCCGCGCGCGCCGCGCTGACCGGCATCGCCCAGGTGCTGCTGTGCTCGCGCGAGGCGCCGATGCGCACGCTCGTGCAGGGCATCCTGCGCGAGGCGAACGTGCAGATCCTCGGCGGCGAGGAGCAGACAACGAGCTATGCCGAGTTCACAGCCTATGAGCAGCTCTTCGGCCTGAAGCTGCAGCCGGCGCAGAACCTGATCCGCAGCCTGCGCGCGGCCAAGCAGCCGGAGGAGCTGGCGATGATGTATCAGGCGCAGCAGATCACGGACGAGACGTTCGCGCAGATCTGCACCGTCATCCGCCCCGGCATGACCGAGCGCGAGATCGCGGCCGAGCTCATCTACCGCATGCTGCGTCTCGGCGCAGAGGGCACGAGCTTTGACCCCATCGTGCTCACCGGCCCGGACACGAGCATGCCCCACGGCGTGCCCGGCGACCGGCGCGTGGCCGCGGGCGACTTTGTGACGATGGACTTTGGCTGCCGCAAAAACGGCTACTGCTCGGACATGACGCGCACCGTCGCCGTCGGCATGCCGACCGACGAGATGCGCAGCGTGTACCAGATCGTGCTCAATGCGCAGCTGGCCGGCATCGCCGCGGCGAAGGCCGGCGTGACCGGCGAGCGCGTGGACGGCGCTGCGCGCAAGGTCATCAGCGACGCGGGCTACGGCGCGTACTTCGGCCACAGCTTCGGCCACAGTCTCGGTCTCGACATTCACGAGCACCCCATCGCCGCCCCCGGCGTGCACGCGAAGCTGCCGGAGCACACCGTCATCTCCGCCGAGCCGGGCATCTATCTGCCCGGAAAATTCGGCGTGCGCATCGAGGACGTGATGCATCTGACGGCCGACGGCGCGGAAATTCTCACCCGAAGCCCGAAAAATCTCATCATTCTGTAAATACCCGCTTGTCAAACCACGCAAAATCGTGTAAACTATATAAGATTCGTGTAAACTATATAAAATTTTTGATTCTGATCATTCTTGAGGAGGATTCCTATATGATTACTGCAGGCGATTTCCGCAACGGCGTTACTTTCGAAATGGACGGCCAGGTCATGCAGGTCGTCGAGTTCCAGCACGTCAAGCCCGGCAAGGGCGCGGCTTTCGTGCGCACCAAGATGAAAAACGTCATCACCGGCGCCGTGACCGAGACGTCCTTCAACCCCACCGCCAAGTTCGAGAGCGCCACCATCGACCGCAAGACGATGGAGTACAGCTATAACGACGGCAACCTTTACTACTTCATGGACCCCGAGACCTACGAGCTCATCCCCATCGACGAGAGCGCGCTCGGCAGCAACTTCCGCTTCGTGAAGGAGAACATGGAGTGCGTCATCAGCTCCTACAAGGGCAAGGTGTTCCTGGTCGAGCCGCCCACGTTCGTCGAGCTCGAAGTGACCGACACCGATCCGGGCTTCGCCGGCAACACGGCCACCAACGCCACCAAGCCCGCCACCCTCGAGACCGGCGCTGAGATCAAGGTGCCGCTGTTCATCAACCCCGGCGACCGCATCCGCGTCGACACCCGCGTGGGCGAGTATCTCGAGCGCGCGAAGGGCTGAGAAACAACAAGATAGGAAAAAGGCGCTGCCGCGGCAGCGTCTTTTTTGTTTGCGGGTGCGAGCGGAGCGCGGTGCATGGGCGGCAGCGCCGGAAGAAACCGCGGCCCTTCCACGGCATCCGTCGCGGCGTACCGCCGCGCCACCTTCTCCTCAGGAAGAAGGCATCGCCTTGCGGCGATGCGTGATCTCATCCGAGGCGGGCCTTGCCCCCTCGGGCTCCCCTGCTGCGCAAACACATACGAAATCATGCACCATTTCCCCGCAAGGAGAAGGCTTCGCCTTGCGGCGATGCGTGATCTCATCCGAGGCGGGTCTTGCCCCCTCGGGCTCCCCTGCTGCGCAAACACATATAAAATCATGCACTATTTCCCCGCAAGGAGCAAGGAGAAGGCTTGAAAAGAACCAGCGCGCCGGGCAAAGCCGGCGCGCTGGTCATTTTTTCTTTCGCATCCGCGTTATTCGGCGCTTTCCGTCTCCGGGGTCTCGGTCTGCGCTGCGGCGGCGTTGGCCGCGTTGACGTCATGATCCAGATCCTTGATGAAGCAGCGGCGGCGCTTGTGCTGCTCTTTCTCGAGCCGCTTCCACTGCGCGAGGATGTGGTCATTGAGCTCGAGCATCGGGCCGGTCTCGGCAAAGCGCACGCCGTGGCGGTTGCAGCTCTGACAGACATGATCCATCATGACGGCATTGATGCCCTCGGCCTGCAGATCAGGCCGCACGGCCGTGAGCAGCATGATGAGCGTGTCGCTGTGGTGCAGGTCGTTGAGCACGCCCGCCCAGCCGAACGGGAACAGGCGGCCGTCGGAGTGCTTGAGCGCGACCGAGGGGTCAAGCGCCGTGACGCCGAAGGCCACGAGCTGATCCTGCTCATCGACCACGAAGCAGACAAAGTCCGGGTCTACGAGCGGGATGAACTTGTTGGCATAGCGCTCGATCTGCTCGTCCGAGAGCTCCACGACACCGTAGAGCGGCGCATAGGCCGCGTTGACCAGCTCAAAGACCTGGCGGACAAACGGGCCGTACTCGCTCTTGTGGTGCACGGTGGCCACGTGCAGGTGCTTGCGCTTGAGGATGAACTCCGAGAGCTTGTGCAGGCGCTCGGCCTCCGCGCCGCCCGGTTCGGGCACGGTGATGCGGTACTCGATCCAGTCAACATCCTTGCGGTAGCCGAGTCGGGTGAGGTGCTCGAGATAATACGGCGCGTTGTAGTTGGTGAAAAACAGGCTTCGGCGGTCAAAGCCCTCGACGAGCATACCCTCGCGGTCCATGTCCGTGAAGCCGAGCGGGCCGTGCACCTGGTCGCAGCCCTTTTCGCGCGCCCAGCGCTCGACCGTGCCGAACAGCGCCGCCGAAACCTCGGAATCATCCACGAAGTCCACCTGGCTGAAGCGCATGCGGTGCGTGCCGAACTTGTCATTGGCCTTGTGGCTGAGGATCGCGCCGATGCGGCCGACGATCTCTCCGTCGCGCCGGGCCAGCCAGCAGCGCGCCTCGCAATAATCAAACGCGGGGTTTTTGCCCGGCGTCCAGTCCGAGAGGTCATCGCCGTAGAACGAGGGAATGTAGTTTGGATTATCGGCATAGAGCCGATTGGGATACTGCATAAACTGGCGCAGCTCGTGCTTGGTCGTGACCTCGGTCACGACGACCGGGCTGTGCTTTTCAAACTTCTGCATGAGAATATGCTCCTTACAGCAACAATGACCAGTGGGATCTGGTCTGGCGATAGTATAGCGCGCATTTCGCCGGATTTCAACCTCTGCGTGCGTGGTTATTCACCCAATCGGTACGGTTCGACACAAAAAATCCCCCGGAGCGATGCTCCGGGGGACCATTTTTCCTGTTTCTGCTTACAGGAGCTCGGGATACCATTTGTCGATCGCGTCAACGATCGCGGCAGCCTTGCCCTCCTTGCAGATCTCCAGAATGTCGGATGCGAGGCCGAGGCCCCAGTGGACGAATGCATTTGCGTTCATGCTGCTTTACCCCTTTCTTGATGTTCCGCCGCCGCACACACTTCGGCGCCGGACAGATTGGCGGCAATACCGGTTACAGGTTTATTTTACCGGATCCGCACCGGATGTCAAGCGGACAAACAGCGCCATGTGCGCAATTTTCCTTACCGCTTTCTTAGCGCGTTCCTGACAGGTTTTCGCGGCTTTTCCCGCCGCGCGGCTTGCACTGCGCACCGGAATCGGCTATAATGAGCGTTGCGCCTGGTTTGTGTCAAAAAAAGGCGCGACCATCGTGAGGGGGGAACAGCATATGCAATGCCGCGAATGCCATGCGGAGCTGCCGCAGGGCGCGCGCCGCTGCCCGCAGTGCGGGCGGCCGGTCCTGCACGAAAAGATCTGGAACAACAAACGGCTGCGTGCGCTGCTCATCGGCATCACCATCGTGCTCATCGCCGTCGGCGCGGGATTCGCCGTCGTCGCCTCGCAGGACGCGGCCGTGAACAGCCGCGTCAAGGACGCGATCTGCAACTTCCAGTTTGACACCGCCGAGACCCTGCGCGGCGACGTCAAGCTCTTTCCCGCCGGGGACAATAGCCTGCGCACGGAGATCATCCGAACCGGCCGGCTCTATCAGGCCGGGCAGTACACGCAGGCGCTCATGTATCTCGACGACCTGCGCGAGACCTACACCGACGCAGGCCTTGCGGCCTACAGCGGCGTGCTCGACACCATAGAGGCCAAGAGCCTGCCGCAGATCTACGCCGCGGCCGCGGAGGCCTACAGCGCGCAGGATTACCAGACCGCGCTGGCAGACTACACCGTGCTCGCCGCGCGCAATTATTCCGACAGCGACAAGCGCCTGTTTCTCACCAACGCCCACCTGTGCGACAGCCTGGGCCAGCTTGCGCTGGCTGCCGGCATGACCAACGCGCAGGCCGCGCAGAAGCTTATGGAGCTTATCGGCTTTTCCGACACCAATCAGGTCATCATGCGCGACGACAGCTACGCGCAGGCGTTTTTGACCGGAAGCTGGAGCAGCGACGCGGGCGAGCTGACCGTTGCCGACGACGGCACGGTGACCTGCTCCCTGCCCGGCCTGAGCGGGAAGGAATGCTCCCTGCGCGATGGCGCCATCTACGCCGGAACGGGCGAAGACGCCGTGGCGTTTTACCGCTTTTCCGTGCTCAGCGACCGTATGATGATCGCCGACGCCGTCGGCGACGGCCGCGCTTACACCATGTTCCGGCAATAAACACCGCACATTTTCTGCCCCGCAGCGCCCATGGGCGCTGCGGGGCATTTTTTTGCCGGGCCTGAACAGGCGGATTGAAATTGCTCCTTGCTATTTCCATTTTTCATACGTATAATAAAATTGGTTGTATCTGAACTTGCAGACCGACAAAAATGGGAGGAGAAAGAACATGAAAAAGCGCATCATCAGCCTGCTGCTGTGTCTGGTGCTGACCGTGTCGCTCGTGCCGGCCGCCGCCGCGGCGGACACGGGGGACGCCAGGACCGTCACAGTACGCTACGCTTCCGGTCACGGGATCGACACCCACGACTATGAAGCGGCCTTTACGTACAGCGACGATCTGTTCACCCGGAGCGGCTACACGTACCGCAAGGATCTCGCGCTGATGTCTATGGGTCTCGCGTTCGCGGCCTATACGAGCAAGGACTCCGAAAAGACGGACAACTACGCCACCGGCAACCGCAACTTTGTGTCCATGGCCGAGCAGTGCGGCTTTGAGAATATCCAGTCGAACAAATGGATGTTCCAGCCCGCCGAGGCCGACTCCATCGGCATCAGCTGCGCCAGCAAGACCATCCGCGACAACGGCGGCAGCTACACGCTCATCGCCGTCGGCGTGCGCGGCAACAACTACCACGCCGAGTGGGGCGGCAACGCCCGGCTCGATGCTGCGGGCGAGCACAAGGGCTTCGCCCTCGGCCGCGACCAGGTGCTCGACTACCTGCGCGGCTACATTGCCGACACCGGCATCTCCGGCCGGGTGAAGATCTGGATCGCGGGCTACAGCCGCGGCGCGGCCGTGTCCAATATGGTCGGCGGCGCGCTCGACAACGGCTACAGCCTCGGCGCGGGCGTCAGCCTCAGCCCGCACGACCTGTACTGCTACTGCTATGAGCCGCCCATGGGCGCGATGAAAGAGCAGGTGCAGGGCCGCGTGTATGACAACATCCAGAATCTCGTCAATGAAAACGACCTCGTGACCTACGTCGCGTTCGACAACTGGGACTTCGCCCGCTACGGCGTTGACCGCGTCGTGCCGACCAAGGGCGACGACAACTACCTCACCTACAAGGCCGCCATGCTCAGGGAATTCGTGAAGATCCCGAACAACGGCGGCATCTACTGGCCCGACTACTTCCAGGCCTGGGGCATTGACCCGAAGGACATCACGAGCGGCGATCTGGGCAAGATCTTCAAGGTCAACATGACGCAGAAGGAATTCTACGCCGACCTCTGCGAGGCGATCACGACGTGCCTCGCCTCCTCACGCGAAGACTATGCGGAGAACATGCAGGACTTCCTTGTGGCCCTGCTGGCGGATATTTTCGGTGCGGCCGATAAGGACACCTCCGGCGTGGCCGAGGACTTCGCCAAAAAGGTGCAGGACAACTGGAAGAAGCTCTTCTACTCGCTGACCATCCCCGGCATGATCAAAAACGGCACGGCCGCCAAGCTCCTGACCGGCTATCTGGTCGAGGCGCTGCAGGAAAACGGCGTTCTGACCTACGACCTTGCGGGCATCGAGGCCGCGATGGGTATGCTCGCGCCGCGCCTGTCGAAGATGGCGCTCAAATACCCAGGCACGACGATGACGCTGCTGGCAAACCTGCTCGTGATCGGGCTGGCCCACTGCGGCGAGCCGGGCCTCGCCTGGCTGCGCAGCCTGCCGGACGACTACATGACCAGCAAGCAGACCGTAAGCTACACGGGCCTGTTTGACGACGTGGCTGCGGACGCATGGTATGCCCCCGCCGTGGACTACGTCAAGTACGGCCGGATCATGAACGGCATGGGCAGCAACCGCTTCCAGCCCAACACACAGATGACGCGCGCCATGTTCGCGCAGGTGCTCTACGCGCTCGAGGGCGCGCCGTCCGTGCGCGGTCTGAGCTGCCCGTTTACCGACGCGGGCGGCAGCTGGTACACCGACGCCGTCATCTGGGCGTACAACGCGGGCGTGGTCGCCGGCGTGTCCCCGACGCGGTTTGCGCCGAACGAAGCGCTGACCCGCGAGCAGATGGTGACCATGCTCTACGGCTACGCCGGCCGCGAGCAGGCGCTCAGCGGCTCAGACGGCGCGCTCGCGGGCTATCAGGATCAGGCGCGCGTGTCAACATGGGCGCGTGAGGCCATGGCCTGGGCCGTGGGCACCGGCGTGATCGCCGGCACGTCCGCGACCACCCTCGCACCGCGGAAGACCGGCACACGCGCCGAAGCTGCGACCGTGCTGATGCGGTTTTGCGAGCAGTGATCCTGCAATCGAAAAAAACACCCGGATCTCTCACGAGATCCGGGTGTTTTTATGCGGTTTACTGGCCGTTGGCCGCCGCCGCTTTCGCGCTGCGGCAGTTGGCGCGCAGCACCGGCATGAGCGCCGTGAGCGCAATGTCCAGCTTGCGGGAATAGTCCCCTTCCATGCCGTTGTTGATCCAGTCGATGAGCATGCCGAACATCATGTCCGTGTACATGCGGATGATCGCCTCGAGATCCTCGGGCGCGATGTCCATGTTCTGCGCGTAGCGTGTGATGACCTGGCGGGCATAGTAATCGCTCGTCTCCCACGTGAAGCGCTCGAGCTCTTCCTTGCCGTAGCCGTGGTAGATGTTCAGGATGGCCTGCCGGTCGTTCGAGAGGTTCGCCGCCAGCGTCAGAAAGCCCTCGCGCATGGTCTCGAAGTTGCCGTTCGTGTCCAGAAACTGCTGCACGCGCAGCTCAAACACGTACTGCGTGAGCACGTAAACATCCGTGAAATAATAGTAGAACGTCTTGCGGCTGCAGCCAACGGCGTCCGTGATCATCTTGACCGTGATGCGGTCGATCGTGTAGTCGTTGAGCAGGTGCATATATGCATCCGCGAGCGCCGTGCGCGTCCGGTTCTGCTTCATGAAGTGTGCCTCCGTTCCTGCGCCGGGCAAACACCGGCGCTGTTTTTTCTGGCCCTATAGTAACCCACATGTCACCATAATTCATTGGTCATTATTGCGATGATGTAACATTTTTGCACACTTTGCGAAACGATTCTACCCGTTTGTCCGGATTTTTCAGGAATCCAGCTCTCCCTGCAGGCGGCAGGTGCGCATCATGAACAGGGCAAGCTGCGCGCGGTTGGCGCCGGTATTCGGGCTGAGCTCCGTGCTGCTCGTGCCGTAGAGGATGCCCATGGAGACCGCCCACGTCGTGGCGGAATACGCCCAGTCGGGCACGGTGTTCCAGTCCGTATAGCCGCCGATCGGGCGCGGGCGGACGCCCTTTTCCGGGCCGTAGGCGCGGTAGAGCATCGTGACCAGCTGCGCGCGCGTGAGGCGGGCATCCGGCGCAAAGTGCGTGTCGTCCGTGCCGAGCACGACCTCGTTGGCATAGGCCCAGCGCACAGCGGCAGCATACCAGGCGTCGTCCGAAACGTCCACAAACGGCGCCTCCGGCAGTTCGGACACGTCCGGCTCGTCGGCCATCCGATAGAGGATCGACACGAGCATGGCGCGCGTCGTCTGCCCCATGGGGTCGAACTGGTTCTTGCCGACGCCGTTCATAAGGCCGAAGAGCACGCAATAGTCAATGCCCTCGTGCATCCAGTCGCTCGCTGCCGGCATATCGTCAAACACGCCGCCGGCACAGTATTCGTCACCGACGCAGGGATCCGGGATCTTGTCCGTTTCCGTCTTGCCGCAGTCGACGCAGGTGCGCTCCATGTTCATGGCGCCGTCGTCCGTCTCGATGGCCGTCCAGGCGCTCCAGTGGTGCACCGGATAGTAGTACTGCACCGCCTCCGTGATGCGCTCGCTGCCCTTGAAATAATGCACGGTGCTGCCGTTCGTGAGCGTCATGGAATAGATCGACTTCACGGCCGGATCGAGCACGCGGTACTCCGTGGCCGAGACCTGGCCGATGATCATGACATAGTGGCCGTTGGCCGAGTAGCCGTTGAGGTGGATGATCGGCGGGCTGTAGCTGCCCTCGCCGTCGACGTAGCGCGCGATAGCCTCTGCGAGCGAGGCCTTGCTGTACGTCGCGCCGCTGAAGGCGACGTCATCCGGCGTGGTGGCAAAGGGTGTGCCGTAGTGGCCGCGGCTGAGCCAGTAATCGCCGAGCGCGCCGGGCGTGGCGTCCAGGCCGAGGTACGACAGCGCCATGGAGATGCACGCCGTGAAGCACTCGTGGTTGGCATAGTTCCCATAGCTGCCCCAGTAATCCGAGCAGAACAGATCGCTGTAGGCCGGCACCTGGCAGACGTAGCGGACCGTGCCCGTCTTCACGTCGGCGTTTTTCGTATATTCCACGCTCGCATACGGCGCGGCATCGACCCGGTCGGCCGCCGCAGCACCCACCGTCAGGCAGGGCAGCAGCCCCGCCAGCAGGCACAGCGTCAGCGCCAGACTGAGGATTCGTTTCTTCATAGATGACTCCTTATGTTCCGGTATTTTGCCTGGTTGTTGACATAACGCATACACACAATTGCTTATCTTACACCAACTGTTACGGAATTGCAACCTTTTTTGCTTTCTCTGCCAGCTTTCGTGGGGCGCGGCGGGCAAATTGCGCCCGGTTTTGGCGCGGAAAGTGGGGACGCAGAGATTTCGACAGGATCCGCAAATGGCGTTATGTAAACCTCTGAGGCGGAGAATCCGGTCGTGATCACGCGGACGTGCGCGGACGGTGCGGAATATTTTTCGTGACGTACATAATATTTCGCTTGACAGATATGCAAATGCATAATAAAATGGAAATAGAAGGGGCCGCTTCCGACACTGTGCGGCCAAGCGCAGCCGATCTCCGACGCGAAGCCGGGCAAATGCGCGGCTTCCACAGCCAAAGCTGCCGCTTCGGCGGGGAAAATGCCGCCGAACCGGCTGAGATGCAGTGTTATGTAAACCGTAAGGAGGTGAGGGACCGCCGGAATGAAAAAACGGAAACGATCCGTGGCCGGGCGCGGCCCGGGGCATGGCATGGATTGAACTGCACCAGTCGCTGCCGCAGCACCGCAAGCTGCTGGCCCTGCGCGACGCGCTGGGGCTGCGCACGCCGGCGGCACTCGGGCACATGTGCCTGCTGTGGCTGTGGGCGCTGGACAATGCGCCGGACGGCGACCTGTCCGCCCTGCCGGCAAGGCAGCTGGCGGAGATCTGCCAGTTCAGCGAGCGCCGGGCCGGCGACCTCGCGGTGGCGCTGCGCACGTCCGGGTTTGTGGACGCGGACTGGCGGCTGCACGACTGGGGCGACTACACCGGCCGCCTGATCGACCAGCGGGCGGCCAGCCGCGAGCGGCAGCGGCGGCGGCGCGCACGGCTGCGCGCGGCGGCCATGGAAGAAAACAAGGAGGATGGTACATGAAAAAGCAGACGAACACCGACCTGCGGCGAAAGCTGCGCGAGCAGCGCGCGGCGTATGAGGAGCTGCTGGGCCTGTCGGGCGCGATTTTGGCTGCGCTGTGCGTGCGCTGCGGCGACGGCGCGACGCTGCGGCTGCCGAAGCAGGCCGTGCACGACGCGCTGGAGACCTACGAATTTGCGGCGGCTGCCGACGGCGAGGACTACGTGCTCTCGTACCGGGAGCGCGCGACATGATCGACCTCGAGGACGAGAAGGAGCGCATCCTCGAGCAGCTGGCGGCCATGGTGGCCGATGCGTCCGTGAAGCCGGAGCTGCGGCTCAAGGCGGCGGGCATGGTGCTCGGCCACGAGCGGGGCAAGGCCGCGCCCGCGAAGGACGAGGGCGCGGCCGAGCCGGAGGTGCTGCGCTTCGAGGGCGCGCTCGAGCAGTGGAGCCGGTAGTGAGGAGGCGCGATGGCACGCAAAAACGAACCCTATATTTATAAGGTACTGCGGCGCGAGACGCCGAACCCGCGGCAGCAGGCGTTCTTCCGCGCGGTGGCGGCCAACATCGCCTACGGCGGGGCGCGCGGCGGCGGCAAGAGCTGGGCCATGCGGCGCAAGCTCGTGCTGCTGGCGATGCGCTATCCGGGGCTGAAGCTGCTGCTGCTGCGCCGGACGCTGCCGGAGCTGCGCGCCAACCACATCCTGCCGCTGCAGCGGGAGCTGGCGGGCTATGCCGCGTGGAGCGGCGCGGAGCGCGCGTTCCGGTTCCCGAACGGGTCGCGGCTCGTGATGGGCTACTGCGACAGCGACAGCGACTGCGCCCAGTATCAGGGGCAGGAGTACGAGGTGATCGGCTTCGAGGAGGCGACGAACTTCGAGCCCGACTGGCTGACGTTCATCGCCACCTGCCTGCGCACGACGCGCACGGACTTCGCCCCGCGCATCTACTACACGTGCAACCCCGGCGGGCCGGGCCACGCCTACATCAAGCGCCTGTTCATCGACCGCGCGTTTCACGACGGCGAAGACCCGGCGGACTATGTGTTCATCCCGGCGAAGGTCTACGACAACCAGGTGCTCATGCAGCGCGACCCCGGCTATCTCAAGCGGCTGGAGGCGCTGCCGCCCGCACGGCGGCGCGCGCATCTTGAGGGAGACTGGAACGTGTACGAGGGGCAGGTATTCGCCGAGTGGCGCGACGACCCCGCGCACTACGCCGACGGGAAGTGGACGCACGTGATCGAGCCGTTCGACATTCCGAACACGTGGCGGGTGTACCGCAGCTTCGACTTCGGGTACGCCAAGCCGTTTTCCGTGGGCTGGTGGGCGGTGGACTTCGACGGGCGGCTGTACCGCATCCTCGAGCTCTACGGCTGCGTGCCCGGCGAGCCGGACACCGGCGTGCGCTGGACGCCGGAGCAGATCTTCGAGCAGATCCGCACCACGGAGGCCACGCACCCCTATCTGCGCGGCCGGGATATCCGCGGCGTGGCCGACCCCGCGATCTGGGACGCATCGCGCGGCGACAGCATCGCCGACATTGCCGACCGGTACGGCGTGTACTTCGAGCCGGGCGACCACAAGCGCCTGCCCGGCTGGATGCAGGTGCACTATCGGCTGGCGTTCGACGCTGCCGGGCTGCCAATGCTGTATGTCTTCCGCAACTGCCGGGACACGCGGCGCACGCTGCCGCTGCTGCGCTACGACGCACACGCGCCCGAGGACGTGGACACGCGGCAGGAGGACCACATCGCCGACGAGATCCGGTATCTGTGCCAGTCCGACCCCATCGCGCCGCGGCCCGTGGTACAACGGACGCCGAAAGTGTTCGACCCGCTGAGCAGCGATTAGTTATGTAAACAGAAAAAGACTGCGATGGCAGTCTCTTTTTCTCGCAAAATACGAAAAGTTATGTAAACCATTTCGCCGGAAACGGCAGCAAAGGAGAGTCTATGACAAACGAGAAAACGAACCCCATGCCCTACCGCGCGGCGGATGCAGCAGCGATGCCGGCGACGGCAGAGGCGGCCGGGCCGGACATGGCCGCACCCGTGATCACGCCGGACGACGTGGCGCGCGGCACGGAGCTTCTGCGCCGGTACAAGGACGGCAAGCGCGCGCTCGAGGCGCGCATCATCGCCGACGAGCAGTGGTACCGCCTGCGGCACTGGCAGTATCTGCGCGACCGCCGGCGCGAGCAGGGCGGCGACGTGGTAGAACCGACGAGCGCGTGGCTGTTCAACGCCATTGTCTCAAAGCACGCCGACGCGATGGACAGCTTCCCGGAGGCGGTGATCCTGCCGCGCAGCGAGCAGGATGAACCGGACGCGAAGGCGCTGTCGGCCATCGTGCCGGCCGTGCTGGAAAAGACGCACTTTGAGCAGGTGTGGTCCGATGCGTGGTGGTACAAGCTCAAGCACGGGTGCGCGGCCTACGGCGTGTTCTGGGACAGCGCCGGGAGCAATGGCCTCGGCGACGTGGCCGTGCGCCAGCTCGACCTGCTGAACCTGTTCTGGGAGCCGGGCATCACGGACATTCAGGCCAGCCGCAACCTCTTCGTGTGCGCGCTCATGGACAACGACGACATTTCCGCCGCCTGGCCCGACGCGCGGCCCGGCAGCTGCGGCGTGGAGCTGGCGCAGTATCTGTATGACGACGCGGTGGACACCTCGAACAAGAGCATCGTCGTGGACTGGTACTACAAAAAGCCGCTGCCCGGCGGCGGCACGGCGCTGCACCTCATCAAATTCACCGGGCGCGACCTGCTCTACGCGAGCGAGAACGACCCCGCCATGGCCGGCGGCTTCTACCCGCACGGGCAGTACCCGGTCGTGTTCGACGTGCTCTACCCCGAGGCCGGCACGCCATGCGGCTTCGGCATGATTGCCGTGAGCAAAGACCCGCAGCAGTACATCGACCGCCTGAGCGGCAACCTGCTGGAGATGAGCATGAAGGCGTCCACCCCGCGCTTCTGGGTCAAGAAGGGCTGCGGCGTGAACGCGCAGGAATTTCTCGACTGGTCGAAGCCGCTCGTCGAGGTCGAGGGCAGCATCGACGACGAACGGCTGCGCCAGATCAGCCTCTACAACCTCGACGGCCAGTGGGTGAACATGCTGCAGCTGAAGATCGACGAGCTCAAGGAGACGAGCAACAGCCGCGACGTGACGCAGGGCAGCGTGTCCGGCGGCGTGACGGCGGCGAGCGCCATCGCGGCGCTGCAGGAGGCCGGCAGCAAGTCCAGCCGCGACACGCTGCGCGCGAGCTACCGCGCGTTCGAGCGCGTGGTCGAGCTCGTGATCGAGCTCATCCGCGCGTACTACACCGAGACGCGGCCGTTTCGCGTGGCGGCGCCGGGCGCGCAGGGCTATGCGTTCTGCACGTACTCCAACGCCGGGCTGCAGGCCAGGACCGTGGGCATGGACGCCGACGGTATGGCGCTGCTGCGCGCGCCGGCATTCGACGTGTCGGTGCACGCGCAGAAGGAGAGCCCGTACGCGACCGCGTCGCAAAACGAGCTGGCACGGCAGCTGTATCAGCTGGGCGTGTTTAACCCCGCGTTCGCGCAGCAGGCCGTGCCGATGCTGGAGATGATGCAGTTTCCGGGGCGCGACAAGGTGCTTGAGGCCGTGCGCAGCAGCATCGTGCCGCCGCAGCCGGAGACGCCGGACGCGGGCACGGACACGTCCGCCGACCCGCTGCTGCGGGCGCAGGCAGAGAAAAACCGCGTCATCACAGCAAGCGCCCGCTGAGGGCAGAAGGGAGCACAGAGTATGAACGAACAAAACATCCCCGCCGCGCCGGAGCAGAGCGCACCCGCAGCACCCGAAACGGCCGCGCCGCGTGCGCCGGCCGAGGAGGCCGTGACCGTCGGCGCGCTGCGCGGCGCGATCGAGCGCAAGGCCGAGCAGCGGGCGCGCCGCGCGGCCGAGGAATCCGCCGCGCGCTGGTCGCGCGAGGCGGACGAGCTGGCGGCGCAGTGCCCGGACTTTGACCTGGGCGCGGCGCTGAGCGATGCACAGTTTTGCGCGCTGCTGCGCGCCGGTGTGGACGTGCGCACGGCGTGGTTCGCGCTGCACGCGCAGGCGCTGCTGGAGGCGGCCTGCGTGCGCGCAGGCCGCAGCGCCGAACAGCGCGTGGCCGAGCACATCCGCGCCCGCGGCCTGCGCCCGGCCGAAAACGGCCTGGGCGGCGGCGGGGCCGGCATCGTGGTGCGGCCGGACGTGTCGCGCATGAGCCGCGCCGACCGCGCGGCGCTCGCCGCGCGCGCGGAGCGCGGCGAGCGCGTGAAGCTGAGCCTGTGACCCGCTTCGCGTACATCCGCCGGGACGGGCGGTGCGTGCTGCGCGCGGACGGCCACGCGGACTTCTGCCCGGGCAGAGACATCGTGTGCGCCGGGGCGTCGGCGCTCGTGTGCGCGCTGGCAGGCGCGCTCGATGCGCTGGGCGCGCAGGGCGTGCAGCGCACGCTCTGCGCCGGGCACGCAGCCATCGCAGCGGACGACCGGGCCGATGTGCGCGCGGCGTTTACCGTGGCCGTGACGGGCCTGCGGCAGCTCGCCGCGGCCTACCCCGGCCACGTTGCGGAGGACACCGGCCGCGTCCCCGCGCAGGAGACAAAACCCAACGGCAGCGCAGCGGCCGGGCGCTGCCCCGGCGCTGTCCCCGGAAGCGGACAGCAGAGAAAAAAGGAGACATGAGTATGGAAAACATCCACATGGACCTGCGCCTGTTTGACGCAAACACGCAGGTGACCACCCAGCAGAGCCTGACCGAGGAGATGAAGACGTTCTACTCGGACTACCTCATCGACGCGGCCGAGCCCGAGCTCGTGCACGACCAGTTCGCGCAGAAGCACCCCATCCCCGCAAACGGCGGCAAGACGATCCAGTTCCGCCGCTTCGCCCCGCTCGGCAAGGCGCTGACCGCCCTGACCGAGGGCGTGACCCCCGACGGCCAGAGCCTGAGCATGACCACCGTCGAGGCGGCCGTGCGCCAGTACGGCGGCTACATCCAGATGAGCGACCTGCTGCTGCTGACCGCCATCGACAACAACCTCACCATGGCCACGAAGCTGCTCGGCGCGCAGGCCGGCCGCACGCTCGACACGATCACCCGCGAGGTGCTCGTCGGCGGCGACAACGTGCAGTATGCCGACGAGTCCGTGTCCGCGCGCTACCTGCTGCAGGGCGGCAACGCCAGCGCCGCCGACAACAACTACCTGACCGTCGACTGCATCCGCCGCGCCGTGCGCGCGCTCAAAAACGCCAACTGCCGCCGCATCGACGGCGCGTTCCCGGTCATCATCCACCCCGACGTGGCCTATGACCTCATGAACGACCCGAAGTGGCTCGCCCCCCACCAGTACGTTGACACCGAGCACATGTACGAGGGCGAGATCGGCAAGATCGAGGGCTGCCGCTTCGTCGAGAGCACGGAGGCAAAGATCTTCCACGCGGCCGATCTTGCCGGCGACAGCCGCACCCTGCTCACGGCCGGCGCGGTGAGCGGCAAGACCACCTTCCCGTTCGACGGCGGCACGGTCCAGGCCGGCGCACTCGTCGGCCGCCAGGTACTCATCGGCAATGCGTGCGTGACCGTCACGGCCAACACCGCAAGCTCCATGACCGTCGACGCCGCCGTCACGGCCGAGGACAACGCCATCATCTACCCCGGCGAGGCCGGCGCGCAGGGCCGCGACGTGTACGTCACGCTCGTGCTCGGCGCCGACGGCTACGGCACGACCGAGATCACCGGCGGCGGTCTGGAGCACATCGTCAAGCAGCTCGGCTCTGCCGGCACGGGCGACCCGCTCAACCAGCGCGCAAGCGTCGGCTGGAAGGCCACGAAGGTCGCCGTGCGTCTCGACGACAGCGCCATCCGCCGCATCGAGACCTGCAGCACCTACACCGAGTAAAGAAATCCACCCCATGCCTCCCGCCCGCGCGGCGGGAGGCGCACCTACAACAAGGAGGAAACAACTATGGCAACCAGAAAAAAGACCGACCGCGCCGCCGCTGAGGCCTGGCTGAGCGAACCCGTGACCGTACGTCTGTTCCGCGACAACGGCAGCTACAAGGAGGACAAGGTCGTGACCGTCAACGGCGAGACCGTGCGCATCCCGCGCGGCGAGGACGTGATCATCCCGCGCCGCTTCGCGCTCGTGCTCGCCCAGGGTGAGGCACAGGACGCGCGCACCGGTGCGCTCATCGAGCGCGAGACCGCCCGCTTTGCCGCCGAGAGCGGCGCGTTGGGGCTCTGACCATGGCGACGCTTCAGCAGGCGCTCACGCGCATCGACACGATCTGCCCCAACGCATGGGACGACGCGGCAAAGCTGCTGTGGCTCAACGAATGCGAGAGCATGATCCAGACGCGCATCCTCGGCACTGCACCCGAGGCGTGCATCACCTATGACGCGGACACCGCGCGCAGCACCGCGCTGCTCGTGCCCGCGCCGTTCGACCGGCTGTACGTGTACTACGTCATCGCCATGTGCGACTACGCCGCGCTCGAGACGGCGCACTACGCCGACAGCATGATGCTCTTTAACGCGGCGCTCGACGAGTACGCCAAGTGGTATCAGCGCACGAACGGTACCGCGGCCGCGACTCCCGGCGCGGCGGCGCAGATCGCCGCCAACAGCGCCGCCCGGCACACGCACGAAAACAAGGGCGTGCTCGACGGCATCACGGCCGCGCGGGCCGCCGCGTGGGACGCGAAGGTCTCCCCTGCCGCGCTCGGCCCGGCCGTGAACACGGCGCTGCAGGCGGCAAAGGACTCCGGCGCGTTCCGCGGGGAAAAGGGCGATCCCGGCGAAAAAGGCGAACCCGGCGCACCCGGTAAGACCCCTGTCAGAGGCACGGACTATTGGACGGCAGCTGATAAGCAGGAGATTGTCAACAGCGTCATAGCCGCCCTGCCTGATGGCACGGAGGTGAGCTACTGAGATGAAAAAGCTCTACGAAGAAACCGCCGTACAGGACATTGCAGCAGCTATCCGCGAGAAAAATGGCACTGCAACGAAATACAAAGTCGCGGAGATGGGCGATGCTGTGAGGCGCTTGAACACCGGAATGGAAACCGAAGTGTACACATTTGATCAGTGCCGCGCAGAGGTAGACAGGTATCTGAAAAACGTCACTTACAACCCCTCGGACTACGCTGTCTCGCAGATACCCGAATATGTGACGACAGTGAGCGCAAACCGACCTGTTGGCGTAGACATTGTGATGAAGTCCGCCGGAACGCTGACAATCGTGGACGGGTACACAGGTAACAGTGTTTCGCAGCCGGTCAGCGCAGGAGCAATCACAATCTATAACTGCACACCGGGCTCGATATCAACTTTTGTGCTGCTTGTTGGCGGAAAAGTTATCCAGCAGGGCGTCATTAAACCGACCGGAGCGTGCCGCATGATTCATTTGCTGAACGTGGGCAACGTGCGCGATCTTGGAGGCTGGGATTGCGATGGTGGCAGGGTAAAGTACGGGCTGCTCTTCAGGGGCGGCGAGATGTATGGATATCTGACCGATGACGGCAGACAACAGGCGATTGATATGCTCGGAATCCTCAAGGAAATTGACCTGCGTTTTGCGTCTGAACTGAACGGCAGGACAGAAAGTGGCTTTGGACCGACCGTAGATATGCTGTGGGTTGATATGACATGGAACGACCTTGCGTATCAGAAGTCAAGCGGGAATATCAAGGCGATCTTCGACCCGCTCTTCGATTATGTCATCGCAAACAAGCCGACATACTTCCACTGCTCTGCGGGCGCAGATCGAACGGGCGTGGTCGCTCTGCTGTGCGAAGCGATACTTGGGGTATCACAATCCGACTGTGATAAGGATTACGAACTCTCGAGTTTTAATTCTGGCGTCAGCACAGATGCGGAAGCCCGTCGCAGGAACGAAACGCCGTGGACGCGCGAGATTAACTACTTGAATGCCTATCCTGGTGCGACATTCCGCGATAAGGTGGTTAATTTTATGGTGTCGTGCGGCATTACAATCGAAAAAATCAACGCTTTCCGAGCAGCTATGATCGACGGGACGCCGGAGACAGTGACGGCAGATATCGCAACGTACAGCATCACAAAAACACTCACTGATGTCACAGTCAGCAACGGAGCGGCATCTGTGCAGCAGTACCAGCCGTTCGTAGCAAGCATCACTCCCACGAACGGCAAATTGATTGAATCCATCAAAGTGACGATGGGCGGGAAGGACGTGACTGCTGCTGTATTGCGTGGCAGCACGGACGTGCTGAGGCGAGCTGTACGGGTCGCTTTGACAAAATGCACAAGTAGCAACCCACGCGCGTATGTCATCGACGGGCAGTCTTATTGTACTGCGATAACTGCCGACACGGGGTGCGAAGTCAGTAATGTAAAAATCATGATGGGAGGTGAGGACGTGTCCACATTTTACAAAGATGGGGTCATAGCTATTCCAGAGGTGATCGGCGATATTGTTATCACGGCAACCGCTGTAGCCCAAGCCCCAGCATATACAAACCTGCTTGATGCCGCGATTGACATGGATGGAAACGTCATCGGGCATACGCCTATGTATAAAAATATGCGATACAATAGCAGCAGCGGTGCACCTGTTGCACACTCAGGGACGAATATCACGGGCTTGCTCCCGGTCAAAAAGGGTGATGTCGTGCGTATTCGATGGAAAGGGAACACTGATGTGTCATATCAATCTATCAAGTTTTTCAAGTCTGACCGAACCCAAGTCAAAGTCGGATATACATCTTTGGCCAATATCGAAAAAGGCCAAGCAGGGCCTGTTATAAACTTTAATGCTGCCAATGGAGTTGCCGATTTTGAGTTTACCAGCTCAAATGGCGCAGCCTATTTTTCAATCGTGCTCTACGACACGCTGGAAAATGTAATTGTTACTACAAACGAAGAAATCATATAAGCCTCAAAAGAGCCTCTTGTTGATTTTACAGGATGCCCTACAGCATCGGATTGATGAGATGCAGAGATGAAGGAGGTAACAGCTGATGGAATTTGTTTCTTGCGATCCGTCAAATTACCGCGCCGGGCGCACGCAGCCGGTGCGGTACATCGTGATGCACTACACGGCAAACAACGGCGACACCGCGCGCAACAACTGCGACTACTACCACCGCGTGGGCGGCCTGCAGGCAAGCGCACACTATTTCGTGGACGAGCACGGCGCGATGCAGTCCGTGCGCGAGGGCGACACGGCGTGGCACTGCGGCGCGCGGGCGTACTGGCACCCCGAGTGCCGCAATGCCAACAGCATCGGCATCGAGATGTGCAGCCGCAAGCGCGCCGACGGCAGCTACTACATCCTGCCGGAGACCGTGGCAAACGCCGCGGCGCTGGCGCGGGAGATCATGCAGCGCTATGGCATCGACACCGACCACGTGCTGCGGCACTACGACGTGACGGGCAAGCGCTGCCCCATGCCGTGGGTGGATGACCCGGCGCAGTGGGCGGCGTTTCTGGCCATGCTGACGCCGGAGCACCCGAACGAAGAGGAGGAAGAAGATATGGTACGATACAACAAAATCGACGACGTGCCCGCGTGGGCGCGCAGCGATGCGCAGCGGCTCATCGACCGCGGCGCACTGCGGGGCAATGAACGCGGCGAGCTGAATCTCTCGCTGGACATGCTGCGCACGCTGATCGTGTGCCAGCGGATGGTCGATCAGGCAAAGGAGACATAAATGGACCGACTCACAACGATCAAAGCGGCCGCCTGCACGGCGGCCGCAGCGCTGACGGCCTTCTGGGGCTGGACGGGCTGGCTGGCGGCGGCATGGTTTCTGGCCATGCTGCTCGACTATGCCACCGGCAGCGCCGCCGCCCTGCGCGCCGGAACGTGGAGCAGCCGCGCCGCCCGCGAGGGCCTGTGGCACAAGGCGGGCAGCGTGGCGGGCGTGCTCGTGGCGGCGCTGCTGGACTTTGCCCTGCGCGTGCTGCTCGGCAGCGTGCCGGGGCTGGGCATCGACTACGACGTGCTGCTGTGCCCGCTCGTGACGGCGTGGTATCTGCTGACGGAGCTGGGCAGCATCGCCGAAAACGCGGGCGCGCTCGGCGCGCCGATGCCGCAGTTTCTCATGCGGGCGATTGCCGCCCTGCGCGCCGGCATTTCCGACCGCGGCGGCGGAGACGGGGATGGAGGCGGCGCGGCATGACGGACTTTTCCCCGCTGAATTTCCCGCTGCCGGAGCGCACCGGTGCCGAGGGGCTCGACGCGCGCGTGACGGCGCTGGAGGAGACGATCGTCCGGCTGCTGGAGGCGCTGCAGTACACACTGACGAACCTCGGGCGCGAAAACTTCAACCCCGCCGCGCTCGAACGGCTGCGCGCCGAGCTGCGCAGCGGGCAGACCACGAACCAGTAAGGAGGCAGGCAATGCATCTACCCACATTTCCCCGCGCCATGCCCGTGACGCGGCGCGTACAGACCGACTTTCGCGGCTACGACCACCGGCCGGGCTGCCCGGAGGGCGGCATCTACGAGATGACGAACGGCTCGGCGGCCGACGCGCCGCTGTTTTCCACGCGGCCGGGCCGCACGCTGACCTATCCGACCGGCGGCGGCAGCGCGAACGGACTGATCGCCGTCGACGGCGGACTGCTCTGGTGCACGGGCCAGACGCTGTATTTTAACGGCACGCCCGTCGACGGCTGCTCGCTCGTCAACGGGCCGAAGGTGTTCGCCGAGCTCGGCGGCACGGTGCTCATCTGGCCGGACAAGGTCTGGTACCGGCCGGATATGGGCACGTTCGGCAGCGCCGAGCCGAGCTGGAGCGGCACGGTGGCGCTCCAGCGCTCGGACGACAGCAGCGGCGCGCGCGCCGATTCCGTCGCCGCGAGCGGCATCGACACGCCCTTTCGCGTGGGCGACGCCGTGACGTTCAGCGGCTTTTCCACGCCGGAGGACAACGGCACCTACATCATCCGCGCCATCGCGGGCGCGGTGCTCGTGTTCGACCCCGACACGTTCTCTGCCGTCGGAGCGGTCGAGCACATCACGGTCACGCGGCGCATGCCCCTGGCGCTGCACGCATGCACATATGCCAACCGCATCTGGGCCTGCGCGCAGGACACCGTCTGGTGCACGAAGCTCGGCGACCCGCTGAGCTGGTACTGGTACGAGGCGGACGAAAACGGCACGGTCGCCACGGCGGCATGGAGCGTGGACGTCGGCACGCCGGGCAACTTTTCCGGCTGCGCGGCGACGGGCAGCGGCGTGGTGTTTCTCAAGCCGGACGGGCTCTGGCGGCTCTACGGCACGAAGCCGGACAACTTCCAGCTCATCGCCTCGGCGGCGCTCGGCACGGAGAAAAACTCCGGCCGCTCGCTCGTGACGGCGGCGGAGACGCTCTACTACCTCTCCCCCGCCGGGCCGGCGCGCACCTCCGGCGGACGGCCGGTGCGCATCGGCGACGCGCTCGGGCGCACGCTCACGGCCGGCGCGGCGGGCACGGACGGTACGCGCTGGTATCTCTCGGCGCACGATCCGCAAAACGCCTGGCACCTGTTCGTATACGACACGCGCAGCGGCCTGTGGAGCCGCGAGGACGCATTTCACGCATCCGGGTTCGCCCGGCACGACGGCGCGCTCTACGCGCAGGATCCGAGCGGCGTCTGGCGCTTCGGCACGGGCAGCACGGCGCAGCTGGAGAGCATGCTGGAGACGGGCGATTTCGTCAGCGGCAGCCCGGACTGCAAGCGCCTGCTGCGCGTGCAGCTGCGGCTGGAGGCGGACGCGGGCGCAAGTGTCACGGCGGCGGTGCAGTATGACTCCGACGGCGTGTGGCACACGCTGGCGACCGTGGCGGCAGGCGCGAAGCGCTCCGTCACGCTGCCGGTGCTGCCGCGCCGGTGCGACCACTTTCGCCTGCGGCTGACGGGCACGGGGGCGTGGCGGCTGCTGTCGCTCGCACGCACGGAGACCGCCGCCGGACCGCAGCACTGAAGAAAGGAGACCTTATGGCCACAAAATACAAATACGACAAGGACACCGACTACGCCGCGCTCATGGAGCGGGCGGCGCAGCGCGGCGACAACGCGGCCGCCGCGATCTATGAGCAGCAGCGCAACGCGAAGATCCGCGGCGAGGGCATGACCGACGTGACGCAGTCGAACGACTACGCGCAGTATCTGCCGCTCGAAGACGTGCCGGACTACGACGACACGCACCGCCGCCAGGCAGAGTCCCTGCTGACCGAGCGCGACACGACCGGGCAGCGCGCGCGCATCGACCAGATGCTCGACGCGCTGCTCGGCGAGGAATTCGACTACGACCCGGCATCGGACAAGCTCTACGCCGCCTACCGCCAGCAGTATGAGCGGCAGGCGGATCTCGCATCGGCCAACGCCCTCGGCGCGGCGGCCGCGCTGACGGGCGGGCGGGCCTCGACGGCGGCCGTGGCGGCGGCGCAGCAGGCGGGCGGATACTACCGCGCGATGCTCGCGGGCAAGCTGCCGGAGCTGGCGCAGCTCGCCTACGAGCGCTACAACGGTGAGCGCAAGACGCGCCTGAGCGCGATCGACGCGATGCTCGACGCGGCCGACAGCCGCGATGGCGTGACGAAGGCGCAGATCGCCGCGCTGCTCGACATGGACGACGCGGCCTACGACCGCGCGGACAGCAAGCTGCAGCAGCAGGCCAAAGACGCGGCCGACCGCAAGGCCGCCGCCGACAAGAAGGCCAAGGAGGAAAAGGCCGCGCAGGAAGCGGCGGACAAGGCCGCGCGCAGTGAGGCGCGGCGGCAGATCACGCTCATCCTGCGCAACGGCGGCACCGTACCCAACGACCTCTGGGAGCAGAGCGGCTACAGCGCCGTGACGATCGCGGCCATGCTGCGCGGGCGGAAGGGTTAAGCGTTATGTAAACTTAGCGCCGGTTTCGCTGCAATCAGTCGCTGTCGTGCCTTGCACCGGAAAATAGTTATGTAAACTGCACGAAGGAAAGAAGTCCCGGAAGCGAAAACGCTTCCGGGACTTTTGCGTGCTGTGTCTGCGCTCAGGCCGTGGCCTGCTTATAGCGCATGAGGATGGTTGCGACCTGCGCGCGCGTGGTGCTGCCGCCGGGTTCGAGATAGTCCGTCTTGTCGTGCGGAAGGCCCTTGATAAGGCCGTTGCCGACGGCCCAGGCCATCGCGTCGCGGGCATAGGCCGACACGCTGCCGGCGTCGGGGTAGTCGGCGAGCGAGGCGGCGTTGCCGGTGGCGTCCGGCGCGTACTTGGCCGTGTACCGGTACAGGATGGCGGCGAGCTGCTCGCGCGTGATCTGGCCGTTGGGGTCAAACGTCGTGGCGCTCGTGCCGTTGACGATGCGCGTGAGCTTCGCCCACAAGATGGCGTTGGTATACCACTGGCCGCGCGGCACATCGTCAAACGGAGCGCGGAGCTTGTCGAGCTCATAGCCCTCGACGACCTTCGGCTCGCCCTGGATGCGGTAGAGGATGCACACGAGCTGTGCGCGCGTGCACGTGCCGCTCGGGTCGACAGTCGTGGCCGAAAGGCCGTTGATATAGCCGCTGTAGATGCAGTAATCCAGCCCCGCGTGCGCCCAGTTGTCCGGCGCGGGCATATCGCGGAAGGCGTAGCCCGGGCAGGTCGGCCCGCCGGGGCAGGCAGACGGCAAACCGGTAGCAGGAATGGTTTCTGCCTTTGTCTCTCCACAGACGGAACAAGTATAAACTCGAACCCCGGATGTTGTTGCAGTCGGCTTAATAACGACCTCTCCTGCATTCATCTTATGGCCAAACGCCGCCACTTCATTGCGGTGTTCTACAGCTCCGCATTTTGCACATGTATACAGGTCATAACCATCTTCCGTGCAAGTTGCAGGAGCACGCTTTGTCAGCTGCCAAGTATGCATATGTACACCGGTCGCCGGAATCGTCTCCGTTTTGGTATCCCCGCACACAGTACAGGTATAGGTGCGGACACCTGCCATATCTTCTGTCGGCTTCGTTGTCACTTGCCCGCTGTTCCATTTGTGTCCCAGCGGTTCTGAAGCGTCATATCGCTGTGTCGTGCCGCAGGCACTACATGTGCACAAGATATAACCGCCCGTCGTGCAAGTGGCCGGAATCTCCTTGGCAACAAACGTATGCTCACCCGTTGCAGGGATTGTCTCCGTCTTCGTCGCGCCGCAGTCCGTGCAAGTATAGGTGCGGACACCAGCATGAATGCAGTCCGGTTTCGTGGTCACGACGCCGGCGTCCCACGTGTGGGTGTGCAGCTTCGGGATGTCCTCGCCCACGCGCGCGTTGCAGCGCGCGCAGATGTGATAGCGGTAGCCGGTGGTCGTGTACGTCGGCTCCTGCGCGACGACCCACTCGCCCCAGTCGTGGTCGAGGGCGGGGATGACATCGTCATAGTCCTTGCCGCAGGTCGGGCAGGTGCCCTTGTAGTGGCCGGACTCGGTGCAGGTCGGCTCCGTGCGCACGTCGGCATAGCTGTAGTCATGGCCCTTGGCGGGGATGACCTCGTCGATCTGCACGCCGCAGCGCGCGCACGTGCCGACGACGCGGCCGGGCTTCGTGCAGGTGGCCGGGAACAGGTCGCAGCGGCTCAGGTCATGGCCGAGCGCGGCGATCTTCTCGGTGCGGGTCGCGCCGCAGGCCGAGCACTTGTAAAACACCGTGCCCTGCTCGGTGCAGGAGGCCGGGAAGGTCTGCGTCACCCAGGTGTGGTCGGTGGCGGCGACATAGGTGTCGTCCACAGGGGCATAGGTGCAGCCCTTCACCGTGCAGGCGTGGTGCGTGTAGCCCTGCTTGGTGCAGGTGGGGTCGACGACCGTGTCGGCGAACTGGGCGATGTGGTCGCCGTGCCAGAGACCGGTCTTGTAGCCCTGCCACGTGCCGTCGTCCTTGAGCTCGGCGGCCCAGACGTAGCTGCCCTGCGTGTAATAGACCACGCAGTCGCGCGGGAAGGAGCTGTTGGTGTCCGCCGCGCCGGTGATGGTCTTGGCGGGGGCGTTTTTGAAGACGGCGCGCTTGAGCTGCGTGACCTTTGCGATCTGGGTCAGGCCCGCAGCAATATCATCCGCGTGCTCTTCGTTCCCATCCGGATTGTCCGGGTCGAGAATCCTGTTGAGGGCAGCCTTGATGGCGAGCTGCAGCGCGGCGTCCACACTGGTGAAAGCGCGGCCCTCGATCGTGTCGATCTTGTCGCCGAAGTAGGCCTCCTCGAGCAGCTCGCAGCCGGCAAAGGCGCAGCGGTCGATCTGCGCGACGCGGTTGGAGAGATCGACGGACTTCATGTGGTTATCGCCGGCAAACGCGGCCACACCGATGGTGAGCTTCTTGTCTCCGGGACTGAAGGTGAGCTCCTCCATATAATAGTCGCACATGAAGGCGTAGTCACCGATGCTCGTGACCTGCGAGGGAATGTTGAGCTTCTTGTGGTGGTTGACGAACGCGAACGCGCCCTTGCCGATCGTCTGCAGGTTCGACGGCAGGCCGAGCGTCGTGTCCTCCTGACCGAGGATGCGGTCCCACGCGAAGGCCCACGGGCCGATATACGTCAGGCAGTTCGGCAGGCGCAGCTCGGCAAGCATGGTGCAGCTGTAAAACGCATGATCCTCGATGCGCTTGAGGCGGCTGCAGGCGCCCGCGCGCACGAAGGTGAGCGTGTCGCAGCCGTAGAAGGCGTACTGATCGATGAGCTCGAGCTTGCGCGGCATGTTGATGGCCGAGAGGTACTCGTCGGTATAAAACGCATGGTCGCCGATGGTGGTGATACCGTCGTCGAGGAACATGCACGTCAGGTACTGGCAGTCCTTGAAGGCGCGGTCGCCGACGTTCGTGACGCCGGTGAACGACTGTTTTTTCCCATCCCACTTCTCGGTGGTCGCACCGGCGATGTAGGCCAGAGCCAGATACTCCTCGCCGAGGTTTTCCACGGTCGTCGTGCCGAGCTTCTGCCCCTTGTCGTTATACTCCGTGACCTCCACGTTGCCCATCCACGGGGCTTTCTGACCCTTGACCGCGTAGTCCGCCATCGGGCCGTCGCCGAAGATGTACACGCCGTAATACTGCGCGTCCTCGCGATAGTCGTGGATCTGCCAGACCTGCTGCAGGAAGGGGTTGTCCTGCACGACCGTGGGGTTCGTGACCTCGTAGATTTTATAATGTACGCTGGCCTCGTTCCCGGCGGGGCCGCAGTCGCCGTGGGCGACTTCGTTGCCGAAGAGCTTTTTGATCTGATCCGGCTGCTTGATGAAGTCCTCGAACGCACCCGCGATCGTGCCCGCCTGCGCCGGCGGGGCGCACACGCTCAGCAGTCCGGCCGCGAGCACAAAGCACAGCAGCAGCGACAACACTCGTTTTTTCATATGGTTCCTCCCTCCGAAATGGACATTCCGGTAACAATGTCTACACGGCCAGTATACAGGACGTACCCCGCTTTTGCAACGGGTCGTGCGCGCATGGGCGCGAAAAAATGCACATTTTGTTTACACAAATGAAACAAAATGTAACGCTCAAAACGTTTTTTCGGCGATCCCCATTGCACACTTTCCCAGGCATATGGTATATTTTCGACAGATAGGTATTACGGTTGTACACATGCATCACAACAAAGGAGGACAAAGGATGAAAAAGCGCGTGCTCTCGCTGGCGCTGTGTCTCGTTCTGGTCGTGGGGCTGTTCTCCGGCCTGACCGTGAACGCATCGGCCGGCAAAATCGACGATCTGAAAAAGGAGATCGCCGAGAAGCTCATCAAGGAGAAGATCGAGCAGCTCAAGGAGGAGTTTGAGATTCCGGATCTCGACACGGATGCCATTCTCAGCAGCTTTGCGACCGCGGCCACCTCGGGCGACTTCGGTGAGAACAGCTGCCTGCACTGGGAAGTGAAGGGCTCTCTGCTCGGCGGACAGACGCTGACCATCTCCGGCACCGGCGCCATGCCCGACTTTGATTTTCCCAACGGCAACCTCGCACCGTGGTGGAACTATGAAGCGCTGGGTATGCTCACGAGCTTCGGCAACTTCAAGCTGGAGGGCGAGCTGAAGAAGGTCGTCATCAAGGACGGCGTCACGAACGTGAGCAACTACGCGCTGTTCTTCCTGCCGGCCGCCACGCAGGTCACGCTGCCGGAGAGCGTGACGAGCATCGGCCGCTACGGCATCGCCATGTGCTCCAAGCTCACGGGTCTGTCCATCCCCAAGGGCGTGACCGGGATCGGCGACTTTGGTCTCGCGGGCAACGGGCTGACCGCCGTCACGCTGCCCGACGGGCTGCAGAGCCTCGGCCGCGGCGCGTTCGACTCCTGCGCCAGCCTCACGAACACCACTCTGCCCGCCGCCATCACGGCCGTGCCCGGCAAGTGCTTTGCCGACTGCACGAAGCTGCTGAACGTCAAATACGCCGGCACCGTGACCGCCATCGGCGATCTCGCATTTGAAAGCTGCAAGGCGCTCACCGCAGCGCCCATCCCCGAGACGGTGACCGAGATCGGCGCGTCCGCCTTTACCGGCTGCACCGCGCTGACGGACGTCACCATTCCCGCGGGCGTGAGCACCATCCCCGAGGACTGCTTCCGCGGCTGCACCGCGCTGACGGACATCAACCTGCCCGGCACGGTGACGAGCGTCGGTCACAACGCCTTCACCGGCTGCACCGCGCTTAAGGACGTGCGCTGCTACGGCGCGGCCCCGGCGGTCGAGCCGGGCAACTCGGAAGCGCACAGCTTTGAGCCCGCCACCGTCACCATCCACTACAACCCCGCCATGAACTGGACGCTCGACGCCGACGGCAAGTGGCAGGGCTACACCGTCAGCGACAAGGGCGCGTGCCTGCACACCGACTACGGCACGACGGAGCGCACCGTGCCCGCCACCTGCGGCAAGGCCGGCCGCGTCGACACCATCTGTGGCAACTGCGGTGAGGTCATCTCGACCAGAGAGCTCCCGCCCACCGGCGCGCACGACTGGGGCAACGGCGTTGTGACCACCGCGCCGACCGAGACCACGCCCGGCGTGCGCACCTTCACCTGCACCGTCTGCAGCCAGACCCGGACGGAGGCCATCCACGCCACGGGCGCGCACGACTACCGGTTCACCACAACCGTCGCCCCGACGTGCACGGACGGCGGCTATGACCTCTATACCTGCAGCGGCTGCGGCGCGACCGAAAAGCGCAACCTGACCGACGCGGCCGGCCACAAGTGGGACGGCGGCACCGTGACCACCGCGCCGACCGAGACCACGCCCGGCGTGCGCACCTTCACCTGCACCGTCTGCAGCCAGACCCGGACGGAGGCCATCCACGCCACGGGCGCGCACGACTACCGGTTCACCACAACCGTCGCCCCGACGTGCACGGACGGCGGCTATGACCTCTATACCTGCAGCGGCTGCGGCGCGACCGAAAAGCGCAACCTGACCGACGCGGCCGGCCACAAGTGGGACGGCGGCACCGTGACCACCGCGCCGACCGAGACCACGCCCGGCGTGCGCACCTTCACCTGCACCGTCTGCAGCCAGACCCGGACGGAG
>CDZP01049187.1_pt1 | contig 178759 bp, 173 predicted proteins | sample 554941 | NCBI WGS metagenome assembly CDZP01 (sample SAMEA3182064, study PRJEB8094) | gut metagenome | biome: human; feature: gut; material: Stool; isolation source: human stools | place: Canada | collected 2013-01-28
GGTCTACGAATTCCTTGATGCTTATCTGGTCGGCTATTTGGTCCTCTTGCAGTTGATTTTGGATGTAAGCTTTAATTGCTTTTTTGTTTCGCCCTACTGTATCTACGAAATACCCTCTGGCCCAGAAATGTCTGTTTCCATACTTGTACTTGAGATTTGCATGTCGGTCGAATATCATCAGGCTGCTTTTTCCCTTTAGATACCCCATGATCTGCGATACGCTATACTTTGGAGGGATACTGATTAGCATATGGATATGATCCGGACACGCATTTGCTTCTATAATCTCTACTCCCTTTTGTTGGCATAATTTTCTTATGATTACACCTATGTCCGCTCGAATTTCCCGATAGATTTCCATCCTTCGATACTTAGGCGCAAATACTACATGGTATTGACACCGCCAACTGGTATGTTCTAAACTACTGATATCTGGATTTTTCATGAATCAGTCTCCTTGTTTTTGTGAATTTGGTCGGCAAACCTTTCATTCACTCTAACTTGGAGACTTTTTCTTGTCTACTCCGCCCCTCGCTATAAGCTCTTTTTCTCCCCCGGCATAGCCGGGGGTTGCCTTTGTCAAGACAGTCAAATGGCAAAAGCTCCGGTCTTTCGACCGGAGCTTTTAAAATGCGGATTATTCAGCGGCGTAGACGGAAGCCTGCTTCCGATCCTTGCCCAGACGCTCAAAGCGCAGGGTGCCGTCCACCTTGGCAAACAGGGTATCGTCAGTGCCGATGCCCACGTTGGTGCCGGGATGGATCTTGGTGCCGCGCTGACGCACCAGAATGTTGCCGGCCTTGACGAACTGGCCGTCCGCGCGCTTGGCGCCCAGACGCTTGGAGTTGGAGTCACGACCGTTCTTGGTGGAGCCGCCGCCCTTCTTGTGGGCGAAGAACTGCAAACCGATCATCATCATAATAAAGGACCATCCTTTCTGTAGATTTCAGGGAGAATTATTCATCCTCCAGAACTTCGATATGTTCGGGATACTCGTCGTGGAGCTGAGCAAAGTAGACCATCATGCCCGTCAGAAGTGCCTGACAGGTGCTCTCCGCTGTCTGGCCGAGGCTTCCCGGCAGACGGAGGGAGATCGATGCGTCACTTTCCCGCACCTTCACGGATGCCGCCAGACCCAGCACATCGTTCACCGTGGTCTCCACGAGACGAACGGCGCTGGTGATCGCCGCGCAGACAATGTCCGCACCGGCCTCAGCGTAACCGCTGTGACCCTGTACGTCAAAGCCTGTGATCCGGCTGCCCTGACTGCGGAAGGTGATCGTCGTCATGCTCAGACAGAGATCTTGCCGATCTCAACCTTGGTGTAAGGCTGACGATGGCCCTGACGTTTCCGGTAACCCTTCTTGGGATTGTACTTGAAGATGCGGATCTTCTTGCCCTTGCCGTTCTTCACGATCTTGGCCTCCACGGAAGCACCCTCCACAACGGGAGCGCCGAACGTAGCCTTCTCACCATCGATGATAGCCAGGACCTGCTCGAACTTTACGGTATCGCCAGCCTCGTTGTCCAGCTTCTCGATGTAGATCACATCACCCTCGGACACCTTGTACTGCTTGCCGCCAGTCACGATAATTGCGTTCATTCTTTTCAACTCCTTCATTTACGGGCTCGCTGTCGGGGGCGATTTCCGAAGAAATACTTATAACCCATTCAAAGCGGCTCTATTATTATATCTGTGCACAGTCAATTTGTCAACGGTTTTTCCTAAGAAAAACAAGCAAATTCATTTGCAAAAGTAAATGCAACCCCACCATTGCATTTAGTCTTACAAATCTCAGTGTTGCATTTACTCGTACAAACGCAGGTGTAGGTTTCATCACACACTGAAAAATAAGAACTCCAGAATCTAAATTTGATTCTGGAGTTCTCGTTTTTATCCGAACAGCTCGTCCAATTTTTCTTGGAGCGTCCCTTCCTTTGCGTAGGGCAGGGCATCAAGCTGCCGGAAATTATGCTTGATGTCCTACATACCCTCATTAAAGCCGAAGATATAGGATAACGCAATATGATAGATGATTTCTGTTGGAGCCAATCCATAGACCTGTTTCTCAAAAATATGGCGAAGGCGTTCTTTCGGGTCAGGGAACTGTTCCTTCATTCGCTCACTCTGATACAGGCGCTTGACGATTTCTGTGATGTATATGCCGGATTTCATGTAGAGGTCGATAAAAGTCTTGTCCGGGTCATCGAAACAGCCGGGGTTCTCAGTTTCAAGCATATCCACCATCTTCTTGACCATTGTCTTCGGGGTGAAGATTTGGTTGGTCTTCTGCGGCGGGATATAATCGAAGATGTCCTCGATACTCTTTTCATCGAAATAATCCGCCAACTTTTTCTTGAGCCGAAGGAATTCCTTCACAGAGTCATCGAATACGACCGGGTCAAAGAGATTGCCCGCAAACTCCTTTTCCTCCCCTGTCTCAGCGTCCTTGTACTTACCGCCGTCACGAAGGAAACGGAACTGGTCGAGGGTAATGCTTGTCACCTCAAGGAACACAGGATTCGGGATAACGGCATCGAAGGTTGCCAGCGTAACGGTATCATTGCCATAGGCCATCAGGAATGACGGTATCGTGCGGGAGAAGCCCCTCAGGTGGTCCCTGACGGAATCTTCTATACCCGTCTTTTCCCGTTCCTTGATTTTCTTCTCAACCGTCTCAACAACATCCTACGTAGATGTTTCAATGAAAGTCTTTACGGTATTGGAAAGCTGGTCCTGCAAATTGGCTTGCAAGTCCTACTTTTTCTGTTCAAATTCTTCTTCGATTTCCGTCTCAGTTTTTCCAGTCTCATGGCGAGAGCGCATCGCCGCCAAACGGTCTTTCTCCGCAATTTTCTGCTCGATTTGATAGTTGTTATGTCTTTATGAGCAATGCGGATGAATTGATGGTCAGCGAAAAGACAGCCTATAACTATTTAAACGCTGGCCTTTTTGACGCTGATAAGATGGACTGTCCACGCATCATCAGGATGCGTCCGAGGCGGAGCACTCCAAAGCTGAAAATCGACAGACACTGCTATGAAGGCCGCACTTACGAAGATTTTATGCGCTTCATTGCGGATAACCCGGATGTTCCTGTCGTTCAGATGGACTCTGTCATTGGAAACAAGAGTGGGAAAGTCCTTTTGACTATGTTTTCCCGGAACACCAATCTGCTTCTTGCTTTCCTGCGTGACCACAATACCGCCCGTTCTGTTTTGGATGTATTCAACGACCTCTATGCCATGTTTGGACGGGAAACCTATTGTAGACTCTTTCCTGTCATTTTGACTGACCGTGGCAGTGAGTTCAGCAATCCGGTCCCCATCGAACAGGATGAAAACGATGAGCTTCGCAGTCTTGTTTTCTATTGCAATCCCAGTGCCCCTTATCAAAAAGGCGGCATCGAAGTAGCCCACGAACTGGTTCGGCGTGTTTTGCCGAAGGGCAAATCTTTTGATGACCTTCAGCAGGAGGATATTGACCTGATGCTTTCTCATATCAACTCGTATAAAAGAGGAAAGCTGAACAGTCGGTCTGCATACCAACTGTTCAACTTCATCTACGGGGATGATATTTTGCCGAAGCTCAATATCCGCGAAATCGAGGCAAACGACATTGTTCTGTCTCCGAAGCTGCTGAAGAAGTAACCCTCAGCATTTCAGATGTCAAACAGAGAACTTTCAGGGGTGCGATTTACCTTTACAAAAAAGTAAGCGGCAATCGGACCTCTGGGAGTTTTTTGCCTTTTTCCCGATTTCTTGCCTTATGCTATTGATTTTAACACATTCTACGCCATTGAAAAGAGAATTTCCCCATATTTGTAAGAGTGAATCGAAGTTTTTGAACTTTGCTGTTGCATTTACTTCTTACAAACTTGCATTTACTTTTGCAAGTGAGCAAAAACAAGCAAATTTCTCGATGAAATTCACTTGCCGGAGGTATTCCCCCCAGTTTTCGGGCCAGAGGTGAATATGCCGACCGAAAACTACACCCTGACCGTTAGCCGTCCGACACCCTGACCGCTGAAAACGGACACCCTTTCCGCTGGTCCTACACCGAGGCCGTGGTGCATGCACCACCACGTCGGTCCACGGACACCGCCCAAATGGTGCACAGCGGCCGGGCACATGGTGCACCCGGCCGCCGGGGAAATTACTCTGTCATACCCATGCGCTTGCGCATTGACTCACCCTCGATCTGAACCGTGTACGCGTTGTAGATGATCCGGTCGCAGATCGCGTCCGCCAGAGTTGGATCATACAGATTTTCATGCCACTCACTGGTGTCGTACTGGGAGCAGAAGATGGTGGACGCCACCTTGTTCCGAGCTTCCACCAGCTCCAGTACATCCCGGGCTTCTGCCTCCTTCAGCGGGTACAGCAGCCACTCGTCCAGAATGAGCAGCTTCACCTTTTTCAGCTGCTTCATATATTCCCGATAGGTCCCATCCCTCCGGGCCACAGCGATCTCTACCAGAAGATTCGGCAGCCGGAGATACCGAGCGGCGCAGAAGTTCCGGTTGTCCGCCACACCCAGGGAACAGGCCAGGAATGTCTTTCCAGCACCGGTAGCGCCCAGGATGATCACATTTCGTGCCTCCTGAATGTACGAACAGGATGCCAAGCGGAGGATCTGCTCCCGGTCCAGATGCCGTTCGGCAATATACTCAATATTCTCCACGCTGGCCTGTGTATCTGCATAGCCGGCCTTCTTGATCAGGCCAGTGAGCCGGTTGCTTTTCCGCGCACTCCATTCGGCATCCACCAGCATAGCGAGCCGATCCTCGAAGGGCACATTCCGGAACTGCGGGTCTTCCAGCTGGGCAGAAAGCTGCTCTGCCATGACGCCCATGTGGATCTCTCTGAGCTTACGAATCGTTTCGTTACTGAACATTATTTCTTCCCCCTTCTGTAGCACTCAGCACCACGGGTAAACCTGTGGGCCTTCTGAGGCACAGATTCTGGATCCACATCTTCCGTCTGAAGCAGGTCCTGCTCAGACTTCAGAATAGCCTGTACACTTTTCAAGCTAGGAGAAGGGCTGAAGGTCAGAGCTTTTCGACAGGCGTCCTCCAAGCGGACCACAGAATAGTGGTCAGACAGCTTTAGGAGGGCCATGCAGGATTTATAACCCTGCTGCTCTACCTTGTGAGCAGTAAGGAATACTCGCACAACAGCGGCAGTATTTTCGCCAATAGAGGACGCCCAGCGAAGGAACCGTTCACTGTTCCATTGGAGGTAAGCGGTGTGCTCCGGAGGCATATGCTCCTTAAGCGTACTGTACTGATTGGGGCGGCCATACAGCCGAAGGTGGGAGGCCACTCTGGTACCGCAGAAATAGATTTCTACAGCGGAGCCGGTGAGTCGTACATCCACTTTCTGTTTGATGTATTCGTATGGGACCGAATAGTTCATGCGATCCACTGAAATGTGGTAGTTATATTGCACCGTGGCCGTTTTCCATTCTGCCAGCTCAAACGGATTTGGCGGTAGCGGCAGAAGGAACAGCTTTTCTTCCTCAAAGTCAGAGGCTCTGCTGCCATCTTTCTTCTGAAACGGCTTGTGGTTGAAGTCAGCCAGCTTTTCCCAGATTGCACGATTCAGTTCATCCAAGGAGAGAAACTGACGGTTCCGCAACGCAGCAAGGATCCAGGTGGAGACAACGCCAACGGAGCCCTCCACGAACGCTTTGTCCTTCGGTGTCCGTGGGATAATTGCGGTGCCGTAATGCTCCGCCATTTCCTGGTAGGCTTTGTTCAGGACGGTCTCCGTGCGGATATTCTTGATGACGCCGGTCTTGAGATTGTCCGGGGTCAGGATTCGGGTGACTCCACCGAAATAGTTGTAGGCATGAACATGAGCTGTGATCTATGCTTCCTGCTTCATGTTGAGGAACGCTTCCGTATAGGCGTAGCCGCTGTACGGAAGCACTGCTACAAAGAGATAGGCGGGCAGGCGCTCGCCGGTGTCCGTGTCCGTAATCCCAGCGGTCTGACCGGCCCAGTCCACCTGGAGGTTCTCACTGGGCTTGTGCTCCAGGTGCATGGTCGCTTTCGTTTTGTGAACATAGTCGGCGTAGTACTTGTTGAACTGCGTGGACTTGTAGGGGAGCTCACCGTTTTGGCGGCACCGTTCGCAATACTCCACCCACAGTAGGCTGAGCGTGACGCCGCTCTTCTGCATTTCCTTGTGGACCCACTCGTAGTCCGGCATACTGTACCGCTGCCCCATAGATGTGGCAGGGTACAGCTTACGGGTCACTTCCTCAGAGCTAAGGTTCTTCACCGCATTCCACGAGAGGCCGTTTTCTTCAGCCTTGTGCAATGCCGTGATGACGGTGCTCCGGGCGCAGCCACAGCTCTCGGCGATGCGCGTTTTGTTGAGACCCAGACTATGAAGTCTGATGATCTCTTTGTAGTTGGTCATCGTGTTTCCTCCTGTTGTTAGATTACATCTTTCGATGCAATTCCATTATACAGGGGGTGTCTGACCGGCGGCGAGAGTGTATGATTTCAGCGGTCAAGCTGTCTGACCTGTGCGGTCAAAGTGTCCGTCGGAGGGCGGCGTATTCACAGAGGCAAATTTGCAGTTCCCATATTTTCTGGTATCTGTCCAAAGTTAAATTTCCGCTGCCTGATTTTCAATGCACTGATCATTAAAGTCCTTCAGCGCTGCAAATGATCCGTCACGTTGCAGACAGGCAATTTCTGCAAAACGCAGATGACAACTTAAGACAAAAATATACAACTATGTGCTAAACCGTATTTTGACAAAGCTCACAGCACTCCACGAAATCCACACAACAAAAAAGCGACGGTCAAAAGACCGTCGCTTAGTGTTGGCGCTATCTATCTTCCCAGGCCGTTGCCAGCCAAGTATTGTGGACAGAAATGAGCTTAACTACCGTGTTCGGAATGGGAACGGGTGGACCCTCATCCTAATCAGCACCAACTATATGTCATCGAGCACTGCTCGAAAACAAACTATATTATATTGTCCTTCGCGCCTTTTGTCAAGACACTTTTTAAGTGGTGACCCGTACCGGATTCGAACCGATGTTAACGGCGTGAGAGGCCGCTGTCTTAACCACTTGACCAACGGGCCATGGTGCGCCTTCACGGACTCGAACCGGGGACCCACTGATTAAGAGTCAGTTGCTCTACCAACTGAGCTAAAGGCGCATACTGAGACTACCTTCATGTACCCTCAAAACCGAACAATGCAACTTCCGCTTTTCAGGCCTTGCCTGCTTCATTCGTAGGTCAAGCCCTCGGGCTATTAGTACAAGTCAGCTACACACATTACTGCGCTTCCACCTCTTGCCTATCAACCAGGTAGTCTTCCTGGGCCCTTACTCCATGAAGGATGAGAGATCTCATCTTAGGGGGAGTTTCACGCTTAGATGCTTTCAGCGTTTATCTCGTCCGTACATAGCTACCCAGCTATGCCCTTGGCAGGACAACTGGTGCACCAGAGGTACGTCCATCCCGGTCCTCTCGTACTAAGGACAGCTCCCTTCAAATCTCTTTCGCCCGCAACAGATAGGGACCGAACTGTCTCACGACGTTCTGAACCCAGCTCGCGTGCCACTTTAATCGGCGAACAGCCGAACCCTTGGGACCGAATACAGCCCCAGGATGTGACGAGCCGACATCGAGGTGCCAAACCTCCCCGTCGCTGTGGACGCTTGGGGGAGATCAGCCTGTTATCCCCAGGGTAGCTTTTATCCGTTGAGCGATGGCATTTCCACTCACATACCACCGGATCACTAACTCCAACTTTCGTTACTGCTCGACCCGTCGGTCTCGCAGTTAGGCTGGCTTATACGTTTACACTCATTGCACGATTTCCGTCCGTGCTGAGCCAACCTTTGAGCGCCTCCGTTACTCTTTTGGAGGCGACCGCCCCAGTCAAACTGCCCGCCTAACAGTGTCCCCCGACCGGATTCACGGCCGCAGGTTAGAAACCCAGCAAATCAAGAGTGGTATCCCACCAGCGACTCCACACTGGCTGACGCCAATGCTTCCTAGTCTCCCACCTATCCTGTACATGATTTACCGAATTCCAGTATTAAGCTGCAGTAAAGCTCCATGGGGTCTTTCCGTCTAGTTGCGGGTAACTGGCATCTTCACCAGTACTACAATTTCGCCGGGCGGGCTGTTGAGACAGTGCCCAAATCATTACGCCTTTCGTGCGGGTCAGAACTTACCTGACAAGGAATTTCGCTACCTTAGGACCGTTATAGTTACGGCCGCCGTTTACCGGGGCTTCAATTCAATGCTTCACCTTGCGGTTGACATCTCCTCTTAACCTTCCGGCACCGGGCAGGCGTCAGCTCATATACGTCATCTTTCGATTTAGCATAAACCTGTGTTTTTGGTAAACAGTTGCTTGGGCCTATTCACTGCGGCCTCTTTCGAGGCTCCCCTTCTTCCGAAGTTACGGGGTCATCTTGCCGAGTTCCTTAACAACCCTTCTCCCGTTGGCCTTAGGATTCTCTCCTCATCTACCTGTGTCGGTTTGCGGTACGGGCACCTTAGTATACACATGAGCTTTTCTCGCCTCCAAGCATCGCGGACTTCCCTACTATATTTCGGTCCCTTTCGCCCGGGTCAACCAACGCCCGGGTTCCGCTATCTCAAAGTGTCCCTCATGCTTAAAGTTCGGTGGTTACGGAATTTCTACCGTATGTGCATCGCCTACGCCTCGCGGCCTGAGCTTAGCTCCCGACTTACCTTGGGCGGACGAACCTTCCCCAAGAAACCTTAGATTTTCGGCCATTATGATTCCCACATAATTCTCGCTACTCATTCCGGCATTCTCACTTCTGTACAGTCCACCGCTGCTCTCGCTGCGACTTCACCCCATACAGAACGCTCCCCTACCACTGTCTTTAGACAATCCTAAGCTTCGGTTGTATGCTTAGCCCCGTTACATTTTCCGCGCAGAGTCACTCGACCAGTGAGCTATTACGCACTCTTTTAATGTGTGGCTGCTTCTAAGCCAACATCCTGGTTGTTTTCGCAATTCCACATCGTTTTCCACTTAGCATACATTTGGGACCTTAGCTGTAGGTCTGGGCTGTTTCCCTTTTGACAATGAAACTTATCTCACACTGTCTGACTGCTAGTCATCAATTATCCGGCATTCAGAGTTTGATAGGCGTCGGTAACTTTATCAGCCCCTAAACCATTCAGTGCTTTACCTCCGGTAATCTAAACTAACGCTAGCCCTAAAGCTATTTCGGGGAGAACCAGCTATCTCCGAGTTCGATTGGAATTTCACCGCTACGCACAAGTCATCCACCACCATTGCAACGGGGGTTGGTTCGGTCCTCCATGGGGTTTCACCCCCACTTCAACCTGCTCATGCGTAGGTCACCCGGTTTCGGGTCTATGGCAACGAACTTCATGCGCCCTATTCAGACTCGCTTTCGCTTCGCCTCCGGTACTGAATACCTTAAGCTTGCTCGTTACTATAACTCGCCGGACCGTTCTACAAAAAGTACGCCATCACACTTTAACGTGCTTTGACTGCTTGTAAGCACAAGGTTTCAGGTTCTCTTTCACTCCCCTCCCGGGGTCCTTTTCACCTTTCCCTCACGGTACTGCTCCTCTATCGGTCATCAGGTAGTATTTAGGCTTGGAGGGTGGTCCCCCCTGTTTCCCACAGGGTTTCACGTGTCCTGCGGTACTCTGGATCCAGCCTGAAACAATTCGTCTTTCGCCTACGGGGTTCTCACCCTCTGTGACCGGCCTTCCCAGACCGTTCGGCTAAACTATTGTTCCGTATAGCTGTCCGCAACCCCGGAGAATAAATCCTCCGGTTTGGCCTCTTCCGCGTTCGCTCGCCACTACTTGCGGAATCTCGGTTGATGTCTTTTCCTCGCCCTACTTAGATGTTTCAGTTCAGGCGGTTCCCTTCCTACACCTATTTTATTCAATGCAGGATGACTGGATATTGTCCAGCCGGGTTGCCCCATTCGGAAATCTACGGGTCACAGGATATTTGCTCCTCACCGTAGCTTATCGCAGCTTGTCACGTCCTTCGTCGGCTCCTGATGCCAAGGCATTCCCCTTGCGCTCTTATTAGCTTGACCAATCGAAAACAAAGCTTTTCGCTTGTTCTCGTTGTGAATTATGCAGGCAATTCTTTAGAGAAATTGTAATCGTTACCCATCTATACGATGTTCCACAATTAAAATATACGCTCCTGTGTCTTTTCAGACACAGAACCTCTCTGTTGCCTTACTTCACTTTGTTGTTGCATTGTTCAGTTTTCAAGGTACATTGTCCGATCACTTTTGCGATCAGATTTGAAGATCCAACCTTTCAGTCAGGTCTTCAAATCCAACAACAAACGTTGTTTGGTGGGCCCGAGTGGGCTCGAACCACCGACCTTGCGATTATCAGTCGCACGCTCTAGCCAGCTGAGCTACAGGCCCGTTTTGGTGGAGATTAGCGGGATCGAACCGCTGACCTCCTGCTTGCAAGGCAGGCGCTCTCCCAGCTGAGCTAAACCCCCAAAATCTCCCGGACCACATCCCTCTTTTCGGATGTGCGCCCTCTAAATTAAACAACGTGAAAACTTACTCCCCAGCGGCTGACCAGGATGTTATCCAAAAGCCTTGGCTTTTGGAAGTTCTCCTTAGAAAGGAGGTGATCCAGCCGCTCGTTCTCGAACGGCTACCTTGTTACGACTTCACCCCAATTATCGAACCCACCTTCGGCCGCGCCCTCCTTGCGGTTAGGCTACGGACTTCGGGTGTTCCCGACTCTCATGGTGTGACGGGCGGTGTGTACAAGGCCCGGGAACGTATTCACCGTGGTATGCTGACCCACGATTACTAGCGATTCCGACTTCACGCAGGCGGGTTGCAGCCTGCGATCCGAACTGGGACGGCTTTTTGGGGTTCGCTCTGCCTCGCGGCTTTGCATCCCTTTGTTGACCGCCATTGTATTACGTGTGTAGCCCAGGTCATAAGGGGCATGATGATTTGACGTCGTCCCCACCTTCCTCCGTTTTGTCAACGGCAGTCTCGCTAGAGTGCTCTTGCGTAGCAACTAACAATAGGGGTTGCGCTCGTTGCGGGACTTAACCCAACATCTCACGACACGAGCTGACGACAACCATGCACCACCTGTCTCTGCTTTCCCCGAAGGGCACCTAATGTATCTCTACTTCGTTAGCAGGATGTCAAGACCTGGTAAGGTTCTTCGCGTTGCTTCGAATTAAACCACATAATCCACCGCTTGTGCGGGCCCCCGTCAATTCCTTTGAGTTTCAACCTTGCGATCGTACTCCCCAGGTGGGATACTTATTGTGTTAACTGCGGCACGCAGGGGGTCAGTCCCCGCACACCTAGTATCCATCGTTTACAGCGTGGACTACCAGGGTATCTAATCCTGTTCGCTCCCCACGCTTTCGCGCCTCACCGTCAGTTACCGTCCAGTAATCCGCCTTCGCCACTGGTGTTCTTCCTTATATCTACGCATTTCACCGCTACACAAGGAATTCCGATTACCTCTCCGGCACTCAAGACATACAGTTTCAAATGCAGTTTCAGGGTTAAGCCCTGAGATTTCACATCTGACTTGCATGCCCGGCTGCACGCCCTTTACACCCAGTAAATCCGGACAACGCTTGCCACCTACGTATTACCGCGGCTGCTGGCACGTAGTTAGCCGTGGCTTATTCAAGTGGTACCGTCTTCTACTCTTCCCACTTAAAAGAAGTTTACAACCCGAAAGCCTTCTTCCTTCACGCGGCGTTGCTGGGTCAGGCTTGCGCCCATTGCCCAATATTCCCCACTGCTGCCTCCCGTAGGAGTCTGGGCCGTATCTCAGTCCCAATGTGGCCGGTCAACCTCTCAGTCCGGCTACTGATCGTCGCCTTGGTGGGCCGTTACCTCACCAACTAGCTAATCAGACGCGAGGCCATCTTTCAGCGATAAATCTTTGGCATTTCGACCATGCGATCAAAATGCGTCATGCGGTATTAGCAGTCGTTTCCAACTGTTGTCCCCCTCTGAAAGGCAGGTTCCTCACGCGTTACTCACCAGTCCGCCACTAAGCATTCCTATCATTTGGCCGAAACCTCAATCAAGGGTGCTCCGTTCGACTTGCATGTGTTAAGCACGCCGCCAGCGTTCGTCCTGAGCCAGGATCAAACTCTCTATAATATGGTATCTAAACGACCGTAGCCGCTTAAATCAATCATAGAGTCATTTATCATGACTTCATTTACTTCTATTTTATAGTTGCTGCTTTCGGCCGAATTGACTACGGCCTATTCACCCACAACTTCGTCGCGAGCCTCGTGAAAAGCTCGCTCCGCTGGTGCTTTCTTTTCTCACGTTGTTTAATTTACAAGGTGCACGTCCCTCAAGCGGAACAGTCACTATTATATCAGGCTCAGTTCGTTTTGTCAAGTACTTTTTTCAAATCTTTTTCAGATTTTTCTTTCGGATCTTTTCAGATCTTCAAGCGCCCGACTCATCCACTTCATCGCCGTCAAACAGCTTTATTAGAATACCAGACGATCAAGGAAAAGTCAACACGTCTTTCGACGGTTTGTTCACTTTTTTCCAACCCCTCTAAAACAGTTTACATAATGTTATTATTTTACGTGTTTAACTAATGTAGATTATAGTTGTCATCATCTGTGCTTATCTATTTTTTGACGCGTTTCGTCATTTTGCCTTATCAGGTAAATCAGCTGTCAAATTCATGCAAAGGGCCGGACACCGTCTTTCTGTGTCCGGCCCTCCAAAAAAACTACTTTAAGAGCAGCGGTTGAAGCTGTTTTCCCTCCAGTGCTGCCTCTACTGTTTTTCCGATCAGTTCAAAATCCGCCGCCAGGGATGTAGGTTTCTTCTCCGGATCATCCTGTCCGAAGGGCACAAAGTAATAATGCTTCCGGTTCAACAGCTCCCCGATGTTCTTGGCCGAGGCGGAAAGGCCGTCATTGGTGGAAAAGGCGATCACCACGGGCCTGCCGCACCGCAGATGGGATTTGGCCGCCATGGTCACCGTTGTATCGGTGATGCCATGGGCCAGCTTCGTCAATGTGTTGCCGGTACAGGGAGCGATGACCAGCACGTCGATCATCCCCTTTGGTCCCAGCGGCTCCACCGACGGAATATCGTAGAGTACCTCATGGCCTGTCAATTCCTCCAGCTGCTCCAGCAGTGCGTCGGACGTTCCGAACCGCGTATCCGTAAAAGCGGTGTTCTCCGACACAATGGGAATGACCGTCTCGTATTCTTCCGTCAGCCGTTTTAGCGCTGTAAGCGCCTTTTCGTGGGTGCAGAAGGACCCGCACAGGGCAAAACCCACCCGCTCCGTTCTCATAAAATGACCCCCTGTTCTTTTATAATAGTATAAACCGTGTCCCGGATCACGGCACCCGCCGTCTTGGGCATCAGCTTTCCCGGCAGTCCTCTGGCCCAGATACATTCCAATCCCAAAGCCTCGGCGGCGCTCAAATCGATCCCCTGAACGGACGCCACATCCACGCAGAGACAGTCCGGCTTCAGTTCCCGCAGACGATCCGCACCAAATACTGGCTCCGGGACGGTGTTGACCACCACGTCAAACGCGCCCAGATTTCCTTCCAGCCTTCCAATGTCCGCCGTTTCGTATCCATACGCTCTGGCCCATGCAAGACTTTCCGGCCGTCGGGCTGCCGCCGTCACACGGGTGCCCATGGCCGTCAGTCGGTGGCACAGCAGCTTTCCGATGCGCCCAAAGCCCAGCACCAGACACTGACTCCCCAGCAGGGATCGTTCCAAATGCTCCAAAATCACTTGGACTGTTCCCTCCGCCGTGGCAGCGGCATTGGCCACTGTCAATTCTTCGCGTTGGAAATAGTCGACAAGCTTCAGGTCCAACTCCGCCGCAAGGGCTGCCTGGGCAGGCTTCACCTGTCCCGCCAGGATCAGCTGATCCCGCCGAAGCTGGCGGAACAGCGCCCCCGCGCCCCGCCGCGGGCCTTCTATGTTCAGGGTATCCCCCTCCTTACACAGCGGCAGCGGCAAAATCACCACCTCCGCCGCTACGGCAGCGTCCCAATCCATTTCTCCGGCCACGCCGCAGGCCGCCACTGTGTATCCGTCCCGGCGCAGCAGCGCCAGCAATTCCTCCTGTCGGCGGTCACCGCCGATGATTCCAAATAGCAAAATCCACGCACCCCCTTGCCCCAGCGTATGACGCCGACGCAAAGCTGTGCGTGGATCTCATCTGATTTTTCCGGCTGCCGTCAGCAGCGCATCCCGGTCATTGGGCAGTGTTCCGTCCATGACCTGGTCCAATAGCCCTTGCAGCGTCCGGCCCACCGCCGGGCCGGACAGTCCCAGCCCCAGCAGATCGTTTCCGTTCACCGCCAGCTGCTTCAGAGAAAAGCAACTTCCCTTTTCCAGTTCCCGGTCCAGCATGGCCTCGATCCGGTCGATCTCCTTCTGCCGGCCACGGAATTCCTCCGCCTGCCCCATGTTGTCCGCCCGCTGGATGGCGAGAAGGTATCGGAAATTCCGTTCTCCGAAGCGGTTCAGCATCCGGCGGACGCCCTTTTCCGTCTCCACCCGATGATCGTGCCACTCCACCAGCTCACCGATCCGCTCCTTGGCGGCATTGTCGAACCGCAGCCGGTCCATCACGCCGTCGGCAATGCGGCGGGAAACCACGCCGTGTCCCATGAAATGTCCGATGCCCTGCGTGTCCAAGGCGAAGCACTCCGGCTTACCCATATCGTGAAACAGCACCGCCCAGCGGAGCACCGAGTCTGACGGCGCGGCGTCCAGAGCATGAAGCGTGTGCTCCCATACGTCATAACAGTGGTGGGGATTCCGCTGGTCAAATCCCACCATCGGTAAAATCTCCGGCAGTACCACGCCCACCACCTGCGGATACTGACGCAGAACGGCCGGAGCCCACGGGCCGCAGAGCAGCTTCGTCAGTTCCTCGTGGACACGCTCCGGGGCCATCTCCCGCAGCAGATCCCGACAGGTCATCAGTGCCTTGTCGGTTTCCGGTTCGACGGAAAAGCCCAGCACCGCCGCAAACCGCAGGCAGCGCAGGATCCGCAGGGCGTCCTCCGAAAACCGCCGCTCCGGATCGCCCACGCAGCGCAAAATTCCCTCTTGCAGGTCCGCCTGTCCGTTGAAGGGGTCATACACCGTCCCCCGCAGGTCTGTTGCCATGGCGTTGACGGTAAAATCCCGGCGGGCCAGGTCTTCTGTCAGATCAGGGGTAAACGTGACCTGTTCCGGGTGGCGGTGGTCGGCGTAAACGCCGTCCCGGCGGAAGGTGGTGGTCTCCACTTTGCCCTCCTGACAGCAGACGGTCACCGTACCGTGCTTCAGTCCCGTGGGAATAGCCCGGTTGCCGAAAACCTTCATGGTCTCCTCCGGCAGCGCGGAGGTGGTGACGTCCCAATCCTCCGGCATGCGGCCCAGCAGGCTGTCCCGGACACAGCCGCCTACGCAGTACGCCTGATGGCCCGCCGTCTCCAGTGCCGTCAGCGTTTCCCGCACATAGGCGGGAATTTTTAAGTTCACTCGTTTTTCCCGCATATTTCCCGCCCCTTTCAGTTGCATTTTCCAAAAACACATACTATAATAAATTGATTTGGAATCGATACTACTATACACCATTTTCCGCCGTCACGCAATCACGGCGTTTTTTGAAAGGAAGAGCCTTTATATGATGAACAATCCCAAGCCCATTTCCGAATTTCTGGTTCCCGGCAAGCGCGCCCATCTGGTAGGCATCGGCGGCGTGTCCATGTGTCCGCTGGCAGAGGTGCTGGCCGGTAAGGGTCTGCTGGTGCAGGGCTCCGATATGATGGAGAGCGACTCCGTCAAGCATCTGCGCTCCAAGGGCATTTCCGTTGCCATCGGCCACAACGCGGAAAACTTAGGAGACTGCGATTTTGTGATCCGCACCGCCGCCGTCCATGACGGCAACCCGGAGATCGCCGGCGCCATCGCCCGGGGCATTCCCGTCTACGAGCGGGCGCAGGCCTGGGGTGCCTTGATGCGGAAATACCCCAACGCCCTGTGCGTTTCCGGCACCCACGGCAAAACCACCACCACCTCCATGTGCACCCACATTTTTATGGCGGCGGAGCAGGACCCCACCGTGATGATCGGCGGCACATTGCCTCTGCTCCACTCCGGCTACCGGGTGGGCCACGGCGACACCATTATTCTGGAATCCTGTGAATACTGCAACAGCTTCCTCAGCTTTTATCCCACTGTGGCGGTGATTCTGAACGTAGAGGCCGACCATCTGGATTTCTTCAAGGATCTGGGGGACATCCAGCATTCCTTCCGCTCCTTTGCGGAGTTAGTACCGCAGGAGACCGGTCATGTGGTTGCCAACTATGATAACGCCAGCGCCAGAACAGCTCTGAATGGTCTGGACCGTCCTCTGTTCTGGTTCAGCCTCCACGATCCCAAGGCCGACTGCCACGCAGAGCACATCACCTGGGCCGACGGTCTCCCCAGCTTCGACATCGTGATCCACGGCGAGGTCTACGCCCATGTGGAATTGAAGGTGGGCGGCGAGCACAACATCTGCAACGCTCTGGCCGCCGCCTCCGCCGCCTATGTGCTGGGTCTGCCCGGCAGTGCTGTGGAGAGCGGTCTGGCCGGCTTTACCGGCGCGGGCCGCCGCTTTGAGTACAAGGGGGAGTATCACGGTGCCAAGGTCTACGATGACTACGCCCACCACCCTGACGAACTTCATGCCCTTTTGACCATGGCCCGCCAGCTTGGCTATCAGCGGCTGGTGGTGGCCTTCCAGCCCCACACCTATTCCCGCACGGCCAAGCTGTTTGACCGGTTCGTGGAGGAATTGAAGTTGGCAGATGTGGCAGTTCTGGCGGAGATCTACGCCGCCCGCGAGCAGAACACCATGGGCATTTCCTCCGCTGATCTGGCCCGGAACATTCCCGGCAGTGTCTACTGCTCTACTTTAGATAAGGTAACTGCCCAGCTGCGGGAGCTGGCCCGCCCCGGCGACCTGATCCTTACCGTAGGCGCGGGAGACATCTACCGGGCCGGCGAAAAGCTGCTAAGCGAAACGGAGGATTGACCGTGACCGTTTCTGAGATTTACACCACCGCCCCCACCCAAGGCCCCGAAAAAGTTCTGGAGAGCTTCGCCCTTCTGGACCATCTCCACATCCCGTACAGCCGGGTAGAGCACGAGCCTGCCGAGACCATGGAGGCCTGCGCCGCCATTTCTGACGCGCTGGGCATCCGCATCTGCAAAAACCTTTTCCTCTGCAACCGCCAAAAGACCGATTTCTACCTGCTGACCATGCCGGAGGACAAGCCCTTTCACACCAAGGACCTCAGCGCCCAGATCGGCTCCTCCCGTCTCTCATTCGCCCCGCCGGAGCTGATGGAAGAACTGATTCGCTGTACCCCCGGCTCCGCCAGTGTTTTAGGACTGGCCTATGACACGGAGCATCGGGTCCGGCTGCTGATGGACCGGGAGACCTACGAGGCGGCGCAGTTCGGCTGCCATCCCTGCCTGAACACCGGCAGCCTGCGAATGGCCACCGCTGACCTTCTGAACGTGTTCCTCCCCCACACCGGCCACACGGTCACGGTGGTGGACCTGCCCAATGAATAAGGAGGCGCCATGAAAAAGTTGATTGCCGCACTGTCCCTGCTCTTTGTTCTCTCCCTCACCGCCTGCGGCAACTCCGATGCCGCGCTCCGACAGGAAAACGAAGCCCTCCGCCAGCAGATATTGGCTTTGGAGGCTGAACGGGACAATCTTACCAAAGAAAACAAGGATCTGACTGAGGAAAACGCCGCGCTGGACGACACAGCCCCAGAATCCGGGGACGATGAGGCCAATCCCATCGACCGCTTCTTTGAAGGTGTGGATGTCGGTTCCTCCACGGCAGAGATGAACGCCGTGGCCGACAGTTGGGCCGGTGCTTGGGAATCCGAATGTCGGAATGCTGCTAAGTGGCTGAAGGGACAGCTCCCGCTTCAGGAGGATCAGGCACTGGTGGATGCTTACATCGCCTCTGCCGAGGAACAGTCCGCCCGGATGGACATTATGGCTATCTATCCCATTGCGGACCTCACTCTTCCGCAGACTGACCGGAGCGCTTCCAGCGGCAGTCTCCGGGGCGTCCTCTGGGCTGGCGCCCACCAGCAAGTCTGGAAAGACACCTTTTATCAGCTGCTCTATGTGGCCCCGGACTATGCCGGCGGCGCGGATTCCGCCGTGTCCTATCAGTTTCTCTTTGACGTAGAGGCAGCACAGACGCAGCTGGACTCGTTGCTTTCCGCAGATTGAAAAACGTTGTCCATTGTAACCGAATTATAGTTGACATAAAATCCATCCTATATGCTGTTCTCAAAAGCAGATGTGGGGTGGATTTTATGAAGCATACGTGCTTGCATTGTTGGCCGCAGCATTACCCCCCCCTCCTTCACCGCCTACGGCGGCTCCCAACCGGGCACACCGTCGGCACTGGAACCCGCAGGCTGACTGCTTCAGGTTTCCGTGCAAAGTTCTCCATTCAAGCTCAACACTCCTTATAAAAAAATCCTGCCGCAATGCGGTAGGATTTTTTTATAATAGGATTCTTTACTTGCTGAGAGCCTCGTCGATGGCCTTGGCGGCAGTCTTGCCTGCGCCCATGGCCAGAATGACGGTAGCAGCACCGGTCACAGCGTCACCGCCAGCGTAGACGTGCTCACGAGAGGTCAGGCCGTCCTCGTTGACCACGATGCCGCCCTTCTTGTTGATCTCCAGACCCTTGGTGGTGGACTTGATCAGGGGGTTGGGGCTGGTGCCCAGAGCCATGATAACGCAGTCCACGTCCAGCTCGAACTCGCTGCCGGGAACCTCAATAGGACGGCGGCGGCCGGAGGCGTCAGGCTCGCCCAGTTCCATCTTGATGCAGCGGATCTTATTGACGTTGTCGTTCTCGTCAGCCAGGATCTCCACGGGGTTGTTGAGGGTCTTGAAGATGATGCCCTCTTCCTCGGCGTGCTCCACCTCTTCCTTACGGGCGGGGAGCTCCTCCATGCCGCGGCGATAGACCACATAGACCTCGGCGCCCAGACGCTTTGCGCAGCGGGCGGCGTCCATAGCCACGTTGCCGCCGCCCACAACAGCCACCTTCTTGGGATGCTGGATGGGAGTGTCGGAATCGGGCTTATAGGCCTTCATCAGGTTGATACGGGTCAGGAACTCGTTGGCGGAGAGAACACCCTTGTAGTTGACACCGGGGATGTTCATGAACATAGGCAGGCCGGCGCCGGAGCCGATGAACACGGCCTCGAAGCCCTGCTCCTCCATCAGCTCGTCCACGGTGATGGTACGACCGATGACGGTATCGGTGGCGATGGTAACGCCCAGCTCCTTCAGGCCGTCCACTTCTTTCTGAACGATGGTCTTGGGCAGACGGAACTCGGGGATGCCGTACACCAGAACGCCGCCAGCCAGATGCAGAGCCTCAAACACGGTGACGTCATAACCCTTCCGGGCCAGGTCGCCGGCACAGGTCAGGCCGGAGGGACCGGAACCCACCACAGCCACACGGTGGCCGTTGGAAGCGGGCTTCTCCGCAGCGCCGGAAGCATGCTCACGGTGCCAGTCGGCCACGAAGCGCTCCAGACGGCCGATGCCCACAGGCTCGCCCTTGATGCCGCGGACGCAGTACTTCTCGCACTGGCTCTCCTGGGGGCAGACACGGCCACAAACAGCGGGCAGAGCGGAGGTAGCGGCGATGATTTGATAAGCGGCCTCGAAATCGCCCTTGGCGACCTCGGCAATGAAATCAGGGATATGTACCATCACGGGGCAGCCCTGCATGCAGGGCTTGTTCTTGCAGTGCAGGCAGCGCTGGGCCTCGTCCAGAGCCTGCTCCTCGGTGTAGCCCAGAGCGACCTCGTCAAAGTTCTTGTTCCGGACGTTGGGGTCCTGAGAGGGCATGGGATTCTTCTTCAAAGACATATTGGCCATGGTTATTCGGCCTCCTTCTTGAACAGGTTGCAGGTCTCCTCGTACTTGTGGGCCTCGAAGTCCTTATACATCTGGTTCCGCTTGACTGCCAGATCCCAGTCCACCTTGTGACCGTCAAAGTCGGGGCCGTCCACGCAGGCGAACTTCATCTCGCCGCCCACGGACAGGCGGCAGCCGCCGCACATGCCGGTGCCGTCGATCATGATGGGGCTCATGGAGACGGTGGTGGGGATGCCGTAAGGCTCCGTGGTCTTGGAGACGAACTTCATCATCACCATGGGGCCGATGGCGAACACTTCATCATACTGGTTGCCGGCGTCGATCAGCTCCTTCAGAGCCTCGGTGACCAGCCCCTTGCGGCCATAGGAACCGTCATCGGTGCAGACGATCAGCTTGTCGCTGGACTTCTTGAAGTCCTCCTCCAGGATCACCAGATCCTCGGAGCGGAAGCCCACGATGGCATGGACCTCAGCGCCATCGTCATGGAACTTCTTCAGCACGGGATACGCAATGGCGCAGCCAACGCCGCCGCCCACAACGGCGACCTTCTTCTTGCCCTCGGTCTCGGTGGGCTTGCCCAGGGGACCCACGAAGTCTGCCAGGCAATCGCCTTCCTTCATGTGGCTGAGCTTCACAGTGGTGGCGCCAACCGTCTGAACAATGATGGTGACGGTGCCCTTTTCGGGATCATAGGCGTTGATGGTGATGGGGATACGCTCGCCGTTTTCGTCCGTCCGCAGGATGATAAACTGACCGGGCTGAGCCTTTTTGGCAATGAGGGGCGCTTCGATCTCATAGAGAGTTACGGTGGGCCTCAGTGCCTCTTTTCTCACGATTCGGTACATATTGGTGTCTCTTCCTTTCCTATCTGAAATTCTTCCAACATAATAAATCGCACATTGTCTGAATTTTAACATAGGTGCTTTCATCCGTCAACTGCTTTGGAGAAAAAAAGCGCGAAATTCTGAGAAACCGTGCAAATTCTTTGCCATCCCACCCTTTTTAACGCTTCTGTGACCGATGCTGCCCTGCCAAAACCGCTTTCCGGGCCTGAAAACCGCCGAAAACCCGTTTCAAAACCAGAATTCTATGGTATACTACCAAACAGGCGCAATTTTTCCCCGGAAAAAATTTCTTCAAATTTTCGGGAACTTTTTTCGTTCCCCTGCGTCTATGGTATACAGTGCCGCTTCGGCGGCCATTCAAAAAACTTTCTGCAAGGAGAACACACATGAAAAAAATTACTTCCTTGGCGCTGGCTCTCGCGCTGGCCCTGACCCTCACCGCCTGCGGCAAGAAGGACAACACCGCCGGAAGCGGCGATTCCAGCGTACCCGCTGATGCCACCGCTCTGCTGACCGCCGTGTGGGACGCCCACTCCGACGATGAGAAGTTCCCCGCTGCCGGCGGCGACTATGATAATCCCGTGGAGGACGCCCCCGGCGCCGTGAGCATTGCCGACGCCGACAATCTGAACTACATGCTGACCCTGCCGGTGGAGGACGCCGGTAAGATCGACGGCGCCGCCTCCCTCAGCCACATGATGAACGCCAACACCTTCACCTGCGGTGCTTTCCACGTCACCAGCAAGGACGATGTGGAGACCGTTGCCAGCGACCTGCGGGATGCCATCCAGTCTAAGCAGTGGATGTGCGGCTTCCCTGACAAGCTGGTGATCTTCACCTACGATCAGTATGTGGTGTCTCTGTACGGCGACGAGGAGTTGGTGAACACCTTCCGCGACAAGTTCACCGCCACCTATTCCGACAGCACCATCGCTTATGACGAGGCGATCCTGTAACGTTTCCGCTTTTCTCACAGCGTCCGCACCGAATCGTGCGGACGCTGTGAAATTCAATTTTGGAGTTGCCCTATGCTGTTTTCCAGTATTCCGTTTCTCTATACCTTTTTACCCTGCGTCCTGATCCTGTATTTTCTGGTCCCCGGCTGGCTGAAAAATACGGTGCTGCTGCTCAGCAGTCTGTTTTTCTATGCCTGGGGCGAGCCTCGCTTCGTGGTGTTCATGGTCATTGCCATCGTACAGGGTTATGTATTCGGCCTGCTGGCCGAAAAATTCCGCGACCGGCCCAAGCAGGCGAAGCTGTGCCTGTGGGCCTCCGCCGTTGTCAGTCTGGAACTTTTGGGCTACTGCAAGTACGCCGACTTTTTCATCAGCGGCTTCAACACCCTCACCGGGCTGTCCCTCCCGCTGCTCCATGTGGCCCTGCCCATCGGCATCAGCTTTTACACCTTCCAGATTCTGAGCTACGTCATCGACGTATACCGGGGCGATGTGACTGCCCAGCGGAACCTCATTGACCTTGCCGCGTATGTGGCCATGTTCCCCCAGCTCATCGCCGGACCCATCGTCCGGTATGCGGATATCGCCCCCCAGCTGAAGCATCGCACCCACACGCTGGCCGATGCCGCCTACGGCGCCCGCCGCTTCATCCTCGGCCTTTCTAAAAAGGTACTGCTGGCCAATGTCCTCTATGAACTGATCTCCGCCTACAAAAGCGCCGCGAACGTCTCCGTCCTGTTCGTCTGGCTTTACGCCGCAGCCTATGTGCTGCACCTTTACTTCGACTTTTCCGGTTACAGCGATATGGCCATCGGTCTGGGCCGTATCTTCGGGTTCCATTTTATAGAAAACTTCAACTATCCCTACATCTCCGCCAGCGTCACGGAGTTCTGGCGGCGGTGGCACATGAGCCTCGGCAGTTGGTTCCGGGACTATGTGTACATCCCGCTGGGCGGCAACCGGGTCTCCAAGGCCAAATGGTTCCGCAACATTTTCATTGTCTGGCTGCTGACGGGCCTGTGGCACGGCGCGGCATGGACCTTCATCCTGTGGGGACTGTTCTTCGCCGTGTTCCTGACGGCGGAAAAGCTCTGGTACGGCGAAGCTCTGGCCCAGACACGATTCCTGAAGCATCTCTATGTTCTGCTGCTGATTGCAGTCAGCTTCGTTATCTTTGATGCCGCCAGTGTGTCGGACGCCTTCCGTACCATCGGTTCCCTGTTCGGTCTGGGTGGGCTGCCCCGTTCCGACGTCCTGGCCCGCTATTATTTTGACAGCTACTCCGGCGTGTTCCTTGTAGCCATCATGGGCGCTACACCGCTGCCCGCCAAGATCGTCCGGCAGTTCTCCGAGGATGGCCCCGGCAAAAAGATCATGTCCGTTGTGGAGCCGGTGGTGCTGCTGGGCCTGCTGGCGGTGGTCACCGCCTATCTGGTGGACGGGTCCTTCAACCCGTTCCTGTATTTCCGCTTTTAAAGGAGGTCCCGCCATGTTTGAAAAATGGAAAAACATCCTCACGGTGGGGCTCCTGTCCGCGTTTGTTCTGGGTTTTGGCATCTGGGCGGCGGTCAAGCCCGCCGATGCGCTCTCCACCAGTGAGCGCCGCCCGCTGGCCCAGATGCCGGAATTGTCCGCAAGCAGCTATCTCTCCGGCAAATTCATGTCCGGCTACGAGGATTACGCCACGGACCAGTTCCCTCTGCGGGAGCAGTTCCGCACCCTGAAAGCCCTGATGGGGCTGTATGTGTTCGGACAGAAGGACAACAACGGCGTCTATCTGGCAGACGGCTCCGCCGCCAAGCTGGAATATCCCCTGAATGAAGGCTCCGTTGCCCACGCCGCCGACCGGTTCCGCTATCTCTACGAGACCCTCATGGCCGGGACCGACGCCAAGGTCTACTTCTCCGTGATCCCCGACAAGAATTATTTTCTGGCGGAGACCAACGGCTATCCCGCTCTGGACTATCAGGCCCTGACGGACGCTCTCCGGAAGCAGACGGAGTTCGCCGCGTATATCGACCTGTTCGGCACGCTGACCGCCGATGACTACTACCGCACCGATTCCCACTGGCGGCAGGAAAATCTGCTGACCACAGCGGATACGCTGGCCGCCGCCATGGGTGCTACGCTGCCGGACGACCACTATACGGAATGGACACTGGACCGGCCATATTACGGTGTGTATTACGGTTACGCCGCCCTGCCTATGGAGCCGGACCGGCTGACTTACCTCACCAGCGACCTTCTGGACGTCTGCACAGTGTACAACTACGAAACCGGCAAGACCGGCCCCATTTACGATCTGGCAAAGGGTACCGGCAAGGACCCCTACGAGCTGTTCCTCTCCGGGTCCGTGTCGCTGCTGACCATTGAAAATCCCAATGCGGATACAGACCGGGAACTGGTGATCTTCCGGGACTCCTTCGGCAGTTCTCTGGCCCCTCTGCTGGTCCCCGGCTATGCCAAGGTGACGCTGGCGGACATCCGCTACCTCCCCAGCAGCCAGATGGGAAAGTACCTGACCTTCACCGATCAGGATGTGCTGTTCCTTTACAGCGCCCCGGTGCTGAACAACAGTGAAACTCTGAAATAAGCCGCAAAGCGTCTGCCGGAAATGGCAGGCGCTTTGGACTTTTCTACGGAAATAAGGCAGTTTCCTTTTTTATCTTGTACTTTTGAAAGAAATCATATATAATAATAGCCTGATAATTATGCTCCGGAAGTGCGCTCTGCGTCGGAGCAGCGGAAAGGAAGGTTATCCTATGCTGAAATTTCATTCGGAACAGGGCGAGATCTCCGTCTCCAGCGCTGTTTTTTCCAACATTACCGGCATGGCTGCCACCAACTGCTTCGGTGTGAAGGGCATGGCCTACCGCTCCATGACGGACGGTCTGGTCCATCTGCTGCGGCGGGAGGCCATGAGCAAGGGCGTCAACGTGATCTATAACGAGGACGAATCCATTTCCATTGAACTCCACATCATCGTGGAAAACGGCGTCAACATTCCCGCAGTGTGCCGCTCCATCATGAACGAGGTACGCTACGTAGTGAATAAGAACACCGGTGCGGAGGTCCGCGCTGTGGATGTGTTCGTAGATTCCATGATCCTGTGAGGAGGACAGCAGAAGAATGAGTAAAGAAATCACCGGTGCGCTTTTCAAGCAGATGATCCTGCACGGGGCCGCCGCTATCACGGCCCAGAAGCAGGCAATCAACGATCTTAATGTATTCCCCGTGCCGGACGGTGACACGGGCACCAATATGTCCATGACCATCGCCACCGCTGCCGAGGCGCTGCGCAAGGCCGCTCCCGCCTCTGTGGGGCAGGCATCCTCCGTCACCGCCTCCGCTCTGCTTCAGGGTGCCCGAGGCAACTCCGGCGTCATCCTCTCCCTGCTGTTCCGGGGCCTTTCCAAGGCTCTGAAGGGCATGGAGACCGCTGATGCCGCCGCCTTCGCCGCCGCCATGCAGGAAGGTGTGGCCGCCGCTTACAAGGCCGTTATGAAGCCCGCCGAGGGCACGGTGCTGACGGTTTCCCGTCTCGCTGCCAAGCGGGCTGTGGACACTGCCGCTGAGGGCGCCGACGTGGAGGCCACCTTAGCCGCTGCCATCGAGGAGGGCTATGACGCGCTGGCCCAGACCACGGACATGAACCCGGTACTGAAAAAGGCCGGCGTGGTAGACGCAGGCGGCAAGGGCTACCTGCTGATCCTGGAGGGTATGCTGGCAGAGCTGCGGGGCGAGCCCATTCCCGAAAGCATGGAGGAGCCTGAAACGCACAAGGAAAAGGCTGACTTCAACGCCATGGCGCAGGAGGAGATCACCTTTACCTTCGACACCGTGTATGTGGTGCGCAAGGCCCGGGAGGACATCGACCTCATGCCCCTGCGGGCTTATCTCAGCAGCATTGGCGACAGTCTGGTCATCGGCGAGGATGACGAGACCTTCAAGGTCCATGTCCATACCGACATTCCCGGCGCGGCCCTGACGGAATCCCAGAAATACGGCACACTGGAGCTGGCGAAGATCGAGAATATGCGCTCTCAGGCCGACGCGCTGGCCGCCGGCCAGACCGCCCAGAGCACTGATGATCTGGACGCCATCGAGGAAGAACTGGAAAACGGCGAGAGCGGTCACAAGGTTGCCGCCCCTGAAAAGGCCGTGGGCTTTCTGGCCATCTGCGCCGGTGACGGCCTTGCCGCCGTGTTCCGGGATCTTGGCTGCGACGCCGTGGTTTCCGGCGGTCAGACCATGAACCCCTCCACGGAGAGTATTCTGGCCGGGATCGATCAGGTCCCCGCTGAGACCGTGTTTGTTCTGCCCAACAACGGCAACATCATTATGGCCGCTCAGCAGTGCCAGGGACTGACGGAGAAAAACGTGGTGGTCATCCCCAGCAAGACTGTTCCCCAGGGCATCACCGCCATGATGAACGTAGACCCAGAGGCGGAGGTCGCATCTATTACGGAGGCCATGACTGAAGCGCTGTCCACCGTCACCACCTCTCAGATCACCTATGCCGCCCGGGACTCCGACTTCGACGGCTTTGAGATCCATCAGGGTGACTATCTGGCCCTGAAGGAGGGCAAGCTGTTCGGTACCGACACCCAGCTGGAAGCTCTGCTGGAAAAGCTGGCAGAGGAAGGGAAGGACTCCTCCTTCATCTCCCTCTATTATGGTGAGGACGTCACTGAGGACGCCGCCCAAGCTGCCGGCGCCCGGTTCCAGGCCGTCTGTCCTGACGCGGAGATCAGCGTGCTCTCCGGCGGTCAGCCTGTATACTACTATATCATTTCCTTTGAATAATCCATCAATTACAAACAGGGCAGTCCATCGGACTGCCCTGTTCTTGACAGAAGGAGAACATGATGCTGTTTTTGTGCTATCCCAAATGCTCCACCTGCCAGAAGGCCAAGGCCTGGCTGGAAGAACGGGGCATTTCCTACGACCTGCGGGACATCAAGCAGAACAACCCCACCGTTGAGGAGCTGACCGCGTGGTATCGGAAAAGCGGTCTGCCTCTGAAAAAGTTTTTCAACACCAGCGGACTGCAATACAAGGCCCTCGGTCTGAAGGACAAACTGACCGCCATGAGTGAGGACGAGCAGCTCGCTCTGCTGGCCACCGACGGGATGCTGGTGAAGCGCCCCCTGCTGGTGGGTGAGGACTTCGTTCTCACCGGCTTCCGCGCCGCAGAATGGGAAGCGAGACTGGGATGATCCAGACGATCGACTTCGCCCCCCTGGACGGCATCACCAAAATCGTGTTCCGTCAGGTGTGGAGCCAGTTTTTTGGCGGCGTGGACCGCTATTTCATTCCCTTTTTCTCCCCTACCCCCCATCATCTGATGACGCCCCGGGACCTCCGGGAGGTAGACTATATCCACAACGCCAATCTCCTCTCGGTGCCTCAGGTGATGACGAAAAACGCCGACGATTTCCTCTGGGCCTGTGATGTCCTCAAGGACATGGGCTACACGGAGGTCAATCTGAATCTGGGCTGTCCCTCCGGCACCGTTACCGCCAAGGGCAAGGGCTCCGGGTTTCTGGCCCATCCGAACGAGCTGGCCGCCTTTTTCGATGAGGTGTTTTCCAAAAATCCACTGCCGGTATCCGTCAAGACCCGGCTGGGCTATGAGACGCCGGAGGAATTTGCCGCTCTGCTGGACCTCTACAACCGCTATCCCATCGCCTGTCTCACCGTCCACCCCCGTGTGCGGAAGGAAAAATACCGGGGGCCTGTCCATCTGGACGTATTTGCTGACGCACTGGCAAACAGCCGCAATCCTGTGTGCTACAACGGCGATCTGCGGACAGTGGGCGAGGTCCGTTCCTTGGAGGACCGATTCCCGGAGGTCACTCATGTGATGATCGGCCGGGGACTGGTGGCGGATCCAGCGCTGGCCCGGAAGCTCCGGGGCGGCAAGGGCACCGACCGGAAGGAATTGATAGATTTTCTGGCCGCCCTGTATCAGGGCTACACGGACTTCTATCAGGGGCAGGTCCCTACCGCCGCCCAGCGGATGCGGGAGGTGTGGTTCTATCTGATCCATCTGTTTGATGACGCGGAAAAGCTGAATAAGCAGCTTCGCCGGTTCCGCACCCCCTCGGAATATGAACGGATCCAGGCAGAAATTCTGGCCTCCTGCCCGATTCGGTCTAACGTTCAGGGGGATCTGATCTAAGCACAAAACTTCATGCATGAGCAGCGCGCCACGAACATGCACAAATGCCAGTGCGTGAAGTTTTCGTGCATCATTTCCGGTTGCCCCGCTGGGGCGAGGAAATGGCACATTTTTTATTTTTCTGTGCTTTTGCATAGCAAAAAACTTCTCCAGTTAAACTGGAGAAGTTTTTTTGTTGAAATACCGTTATTTCAAATGAGCCTCCGCGGCGGTCAGGATATTCCGCATGAGCATAGCCCGAGTCATGGGGCCAACGCCGCCGGGGACCGGAGTGATGTAGGACGCCTTCGGCTCTACAGCGGCAAGATCCACATCCCCGCAGAGCTTTCCGGCCTCGTTCCGGTTCATGGCCACGTCGATGACCACTGCACCGTCCTTCACCATATCGGCGGTGACGCAATTCACCTTTCCCACGGCGGATACCAAAATATCCGCCTGCCGGGTGATGTCCGCCAAGTCCGGCGTTTTGGAATGGCACAGCGTCACGGTGCCGTCCGCCTGGGTCAGCAGCGCCGCCATGGGTTTGCCCACGATATTGCTGCGGCCCAGCACGACACACCGCTTTCCCGCCGGGGAAATGCCATATTCCTGCAGCATTTCCATGACTCCCGCCGGGGTACAGGGCTGGAACACCGGATCGCCGATGTTCAGCCGCCCCACGTTGTAGGGGTGGAAGCAGTCCACATCCTTTTCCGGGGCGATGGCGGCGATCACCGCCGCCTCCTCCAAGGGCTCGGGCAGGGGCAGCTGCACCAGAATACCGTCCACCGCCGGATCACGATTCAGTTTTTCAATGAGGTCCAGCAGTTCCCGCTGGGTGGTCTCCGTCGGAAGCCGGTAGGGAAAGCTGCGGATACCGCACTCTCCACAGTCCGCTTCCTTACCCCGGACATAGACCTGCGAGGCGGGGTCCTCCCCTACCAGCACCACCGCCAGCCCCGGCTGACGGGGCAGCTTGGCGGCTTTCTCCGCTACCTGGGCCTTTACCTTGGCCGCAAGGGCTTTTCCGTCAATTCTCGTTGCCATGCGTCTCTCCCTTTTCCGGTTTCTCCTGTGTTTCCGTATCCGGAACGGTCTCGGCGTCAGGGGTCTCCACAGCCTCCGTCTCCAACGGGTCCGCCGCTTCTCCCTCCGTAGGCACTTCGTTCATAAGGGTCTCCGCCAACACGGCGTCCTCCGCTTCTGCAGCGGCCAGACGCGCTTTTTCTGCCGCCACCTGATGGACCCACAGGCTCTCCGGCGACCGCTTCTTGATGCGGATGTTATAGAACAGCATAAAGGCTGCCACCGCCACCATCACAATACTCAGCGCCTGAGACACCCGGATTCTCTGTCCGAACAGCTCCCAGTTGAAGAGGTACAGGCTGTCGGTCCGCAGGCCCTCGATCCAGCTGCGGCCCAGGCCGTACCACAGGAAATAGAACCAGGTGTTCTCCCCGTCGAACCGACGGCCCTTGGACACGATGAACAGGATCAGCAGCAGGCCAATCAGATTCCAGAAGCTCTCATAGAAAAAGGTAGGATGGACCTCGATGCTGGTATACTGGCTGACCCACAGCTTCATCCGCCAGGGCAGGGTAGTCTCCCCGCCGAAAGCCTCCCGATTGATGAAATTGGCCCACCGGCCGATGATCTGGCCTAACAGCAGGCCCATCACCGCTACATCGCCCATGGCAAAAAACGGAAGCTTATGGCGCTTTGTGTAGACTAACGCTACCAATACACCTGCGATCACCGCGCCGTAAATAGCCAGTCCGCCGTCCCAGATCCGGAACATGGCACCCCAATCCAGGCTGCCGTCCGTATTCCGGTAAAGGTCCAGATAGAACAGAACATAATAGAACCGGGCACCGATGATGCAGCAAGGCACCGCCCAGAGCACCATGTCCATAATGTTGTCCTCAGTCAGGCCATAGTGCTTGGCCTGCTTCATGCAGAGATACAGCCCCGCCAGCATGGCAAATGCCAGAATGATCCCGTACCAGTAGATCCCGTGGCCGATATGGATGGCCACCGGGTCAATGTTCAATTCCCAATCCCCGAACAGGCCGGGGAAGCTGATGGGCATGTTTTTCAGTGCGCTCACAACAGGTTCTTCCTTTCGGCGGCAAAGAGTTTACCCCGCCGCATATGTTTTCTGCAAGAGACCCAACGGGCCTTTTCGTCTCTTCCCAAAGACTTATTGTTTCGGCACGATCCGGCTGAGGACCATCCGCTCCGCCGTGACATTGGTTTTCAGGAACGCCGCAACGTCCTCCGGCGTGATGGATTCAAATACCTCCGGGAAACGGAGGGGATCATAGCCGTGGAAATAGCCCTCCGTCAAGGTCACAGCGATGTTCTCAAAGGAGTTCAGTCCCCGGAGATTGGCGCCGAAGGATGCCTTGCGGATCCGTCGGAAGTAGTCTTCGTCCACGCCCTCCGCCGCGATGCGGGCAGCCTCCCGCAGGATGGCGTCGGTGACGGCATTGGCATCCTTGCTGTCGCCGCCGGCGTAGAGATAGGCCACGCCGGGCATCATCTCAAAGGCACCGCCGAAGCTGGGGTTGATGAGGCCCTGCTCATAAAGCCGCTGATACAGCGCGCTGGACTCGCCCAGCAGAATATCGCTGGCCATGTCGCCCAGGATGGCGGCGCGCATATAATCGTTGCCCTCCGCCGCCGGAGCGCACTTGAAGCCCGCCAGGAACTGCGGCGCGGAGACCTCCATCTCCAGAACGGTCTCCTTCTCCGCCACGGTCTCCGGCTCCGTGCCGTAATCCCGCTCAATGATAGGACCGCTGAGCTTGGGCAGCACCCGGTTGGCCAGATCGATCACATGGACCGGGTCCACGTCGCCCACCACCGTCAAAATCATGTTGGCCGGGGTGTAGAATGCCTTATGGCAGTCGTACAGCGTGTCCGCGGTGATTTCGGCAATACTTTCCACCGTACCGGCAATGCTGGTGCGGGCCGCATGGCGATGATACATGGCCCGCAGCATCCGGGTGTAGATCTGCCAGTCGGGGTTGTCCTCGATCATGCGGATTTCCTGACCGATGATGCCCTGCTCCTTGGCAACGCTCTCGTCGGTGAAATAGGGAATGGACACAAAGGACAGCAGAATCCGCAGGTTTTCCTCAAAATGCTCCGTGGAATCGAAATAGTAGGCTGTCATGGCGTTGGCGGTGAAGGCGTTGGGTTCCGCGCCGTTTTTTGCCAGCTCCTGCAGGGCGTTGCCCTCCCGGGTATCGAACATCTTGTGTTCCAGATAATGGGCGATGCCCGCCGGGGTGTTCAGCCACTGCCCGTCCAGACAGAACCGGGTATCCATACCGCCGTAGCGGGTGGAGAAAAAGGCGTACTTTTTGGCGTAGCCGGGCTTAGGCACCACGCAGACCTCCAGTCCGTTGCTCAGCCGTTCCCGGCAGACTGCCTCGCCGATCCGCTCATAAAAAGTCTCTTTCACGCTTCCCCCTCCTTCCCCTTCAGGAAATACACCGTATCCAGCTTCACGGTGCTCATGGCACGGCAGATCCGTTCCGCCGTCATGTCCTGAATGGCACGGGCCAGGTCCGCCGGGGTCTCATGCTGCCCTGTGGCAGCCTGTCCCAGATAAAAGTTTTCCAGCTTGCCCTGAGAATCGCCAACGGTTGCATAGCTGTTCAGCAGCGTGGAGCGGGCGCCTTCCAGCTCCCAGTCCTCCAGTTCACCCTTCTGAACGGCCTCCAGCTGGGCCATGATCTCATCGTAAGCCCGCTGATAGTTCTGGAACTCAATGCCGGAGGACACGGTGATGAGACCCTTCTGCCGATGGTAGAGGGAGGACGCGTAATAGCAGAGGGACAGCTTCTCCCGGACGTTCAAAAACAGCTTGGAGTTGCTGGAGCCGCCGAAGAGGGTGTTGCCCATCAGCAGAGCGGGCACATCGTCACTGCCGCAGGAAAAACCCATGCCCAGCTTGCCCTGGGTCACGTCCAGCACATCCTCCACATGCTGCACGGATTCCCGGCAGACGTGGGGCGCCGCCGTGGAGATCACCCGGACCTCCTCACGGGGCAGGGTGGCAAATGCCGCCGCCAACGCCTGCTTTACCCGTTCCAGATCGGCGCTGCCGCTGTATATGATCTCCAGCGGCGCTGTGGAGATCAGATCCCGGTACTGGGTATAGACCTTCAGCGCTTGCAGCTTGTCCACCGTCTCCTCGTCGCCCAGACGGGGCACGGCGTAGGCCTCTCCATCGCACAACGCCCGCAGCAGACGGCTGTCCGCCCAATCCCGCTTATCGTTGATGAGAGACCGGATGGCCTCCAGCAGATTGGTCTTTTCGCTTTCAAAATACTCCGGCACAAACCGGCCGTGGTAGGTGACAGGGTCGCAGACCAGCTCGCCCAGCAGTGCCGCCGCCGGTTCCAGCAGCCGTTCGCCGCCGGGGGCGTACCGATCGTCAATAAAGCTGGCCACAAAGCCCACGCACTGGTTTTCACCTTTTTTCCGCACTGTGTAGTCGATGGAGGCATCGTAGAGGTTGTCCATCTTTGCGGAGAGCGCTCCCATATCGGGACAGCTTACCGTACCCCGCCGCAGCACCGCCGCCAGCAGTGCGTTGGCTCCCGCCGTCTCCCGCCGCAGGGGCGTGACGAACTGTGCGGAAAGCAGACTGGTTTTGAATTTTCTCGCCGGCAGATAGGTCAGGTGGACGCCCTCCGCCAGCCGGATGCGTGTCGCTTCCAAATCATCAACTCCTTATGGACCGCGCAGGCAGCCCGTTCAATGTCAATACAGAGTTTATTATATGTCAAATATATGAATAATTCAAACCTTTTTCTGTGGGCCTCCCCATCATTTTTGCCACTGTGCGCAAAAAGCGGAAAAACCGGCGGTCTCCCGCCAGTTTTTCCGCATAAAACGATTCTTTTTTATTCCAGCACCCGCAGGAGATTTTCCGATGCGATGGCCTGCCGCTCCGCCTCCGAAAAGCCGATCCGTTCCAGCTCAAAAATGAAATTCTGAGCCTGACCGCAGTCCTCCATGCCCTCGCACCCCTCATAACCGGGGCCGAAATACTCGCAGAAGTCAAAGCCGCAGGCAACGTGTTCCGATCCCATGACCTCCGCCATGTGGGCGGCATGACGGGCCAGCATAGCCGCCGTCTGCTGCCGGGGCTCCTTATGTACAAAGTCGTGGGACACATTGACCCCCACCACACCGCCGGTATCCCGGATGGCGCGAAGCTGCTCATCCGTCAGGTTCCGGCGAACATCGCACAAGGCCCGGCAGTTGGAGTGGGAGGCGATCACCGGCCCCTCCGCCAGATCCATAATATCCCAAAAGCTGCGGTCACTGGTGTGGGACACATCCGGCAGGATGTTCAGCCGCTGCATCCGGCGGACCGCCTCCCGGCCCAGCGCCGTCAGGCCCTTGTCCGGGTCGCCGCCGGCACCGCAGGCCAGCAGGTTTTTCTCGTTCCACGTCAGCATCCCCATTCGGACGCCCCACTGTGCATACTGTTCCAGCCGCTCCAGCCGGTCGCCCACCGGTTCCATGCCCTCCACGCTCAAAAAGGCGAACAGCTTTCCCTCCGCTTGCGCTTTCCGGGCCTCCGCCGCCGTCCGTACAAGTGCCAGCCAGGGGCACTCTGCCAGCTCCTCCCGAGCGCAGGCCATCATCTCCTCCGTCCGCCGCCAGCCGTCCCAGTCCGGGTGAGCGGACCAGATGGAGTCCTGTTCCACCGTTGTCCAGATGGAAAGCCCCAGGCCGCCGATCTGCCCCGCCTGTAATCTCGGCAGGTGACGCCGTTCAAAGACACGGTCCTCCCCGGCCTGCCGCCACTTGGTCACATCATATAAAAGGTCCGCATGTCCGTCGAAAATCATCATCTGGTGTCTCCCCTTTCTTCCTTATACAGTATATCTGCCTGTTCATCCCGGTGCAACTGTAAATTTCCTTGAATTTTTCCGGGTTTTTCTCCATTTTCCCCTTGACTTTCCGGCAAAAATCCTGTAAACTGATTCCTGTTGTAAAGCGTCACAACTTTACAGGAAAGGAGTTCAACATGAAAAATCAGACTTATCGGATGACGATGCTCTTTGATTTCTACGGCGAACTCCTGACTGACCGTCAGAAGGAGTTCTTTGATCTCTATTATAATGAGGACCTCTCCCTGTCTGAGATTGCCGAAAACGAAGGCATTTCCCGTCAGGGCGTCCGGGATGTGATCGTCCGGGCGGAGGCCGCCATGCAGGAGATCGAGGACAAGACCGGCCTGATCCGCCGCTTTGAACAGTTCCGGGGTCATCTGGATGCCATCCGCAGCGCTGCTGAGGATATCCGCACCCTGAACTACCGGCAGTATGAGGACAGCCGCCTGACGGAACTGGCTGACAAGATCACGGCGGAGGTCTCCGCGCTGAAGGAGTAACCCATGGCATTTGAGGGACTGAGTGAAAAACTGAATGCGGCCTTTAAGCGCCTGCGGGGCAAAGGCCGGCTGACGGAAAATGACGTCCGGGAAGCCATGCGGGAGGTCCGTCTGGCGCTGCTGGAGGCCGACGTGAGCTACAAGGTGGTCAAGGAATTCGTGGCCACCGTAACGGAGCGGTCTGTGGGCACTGACGTGCTGGACAGCCTGACTCCCGCTCAGCAGGTGGTAAAGATCGTCAACGAGGAACTGACGAACCTCATGGGCGGTGGCACCGCCAAGCTGGCTTTCGCCAACAACGGCCCCACGATCGTCATGATGGTGGGCCTTCAGGGCGCCGGTAAGACCACCACCACCGCCAAGCTGGCGGGCTATATGAAGAAGTTCCACAGTAAGCGGCCCCTGCTGGCCGCCTGCGACGTGTACCGCCCCGCCGCTATTGAGCAGTTGAAGGTAGTGGGCGGACAGCTGGGACTTCCGGTTTTTGAAGAAGGCCAGGGCGATCCCGTAAAAATCGCTGAAAACGCCCTCCGCTATGCCAGAGATCATGGCAACGATCTGGTGTTCCTGGATACCGCCGGCCGGCTCCATGTGGACGAAGCCCTCATGGACGAGCTGAAACGGATGAAGGCAACCGTCCATCCCAACGAGATTCTGCTGGTGGTGGACGCTATGACCGGTCAGGACGCCGTCAACGCCGCCTCCGCCTTTGACGAAGCACTGGGCATCGACGGTGTGGTGCTCACCAAGCTGGACGGCGACGCCCGCGGCGGCGCAGCCCTCTCCATCAAGGCCGCAACCGGCAAGCCCATTAAATTTGTAGGCACCGGCGAAAAGCTGGATATGATCGAGCCCTTCCATCCCGACCGCATGGCCAGCCGGATCCTGGGCATGGGCGATATGCTGTCCTTCATTGAAAAGGCACAGCAGACCTATGACGAAAAGCAGGCCAAAAAGCTGGAGGAAAAGCTGAAGAAAAACAGCTTTACCCTGTCGGACTATTTCGACCAGCTCCAGCAGATCCGGAATATGGGCGACCTCAGTCAGCTGGCAGGTATGATGCCCGGCAATCTCGGCAATAAACTCCAGGGAGCGCAGATCGACGAAAAGGCCATCGCCCACACGGAGGCCATCATCCTCTCCATGACCCCGGAGGAACGGGAAAATCCTCAGATCTTAGGCGCCAGCCGGAAAAAGCGGATCGCCGCCGGCTGCGGTCTGGATGTTGTGGATGTAAACCGGCTGCTGAAGCAATTTGAGGGAATGCAGCAGATCATCAAGCAGGTCACCGGCGGACGGAAGCCCGGCTTCGGGTTCGGCGGTCTGGGACACGGCCGCGGCCTGCGCAAGCGCAAAAAGAAATAAACCGTATATTAGATGTCATAACCCGGACATTTATTATAAAAACATCAATCTATTTATTACATTTTGGAGGTACTATCAATGGTTAAGATCAGACTGCGCCGCATGGGCGCCAAGAAGGCTCCTTTCTATCGTGTTGTTGTCGCTGACTCCCGTTTCCCCCGCGATGGCCGTTTCATCGAGGAGATCGGCACTTACAATCCCTGCGTGGCTCCCGCCGATATCAAGATCGACGCTGACCGCGCCAAGGAGTGGATCAAGTCCGGCGCTCAGCCCACTGACACCGTGAGAGCTCTGCTGAAAAAAGTGGACGTCCTCTAATCCGGAGGGCGGAGCATGAAGGACTTGCTGCTCTACATCGCCAGAAACCTGGTGGACGATCCTGACAGCGTCTCCGTGACGGAGGTTCAGGGTGACCAGGAACTGACGTTGGAGCTGCGCGTCGCCCCTGATGATATGGGGAAGGTGATCGGCCGTCAGGGCCGCATCGCCAAGGAGATCCGGACCGTGGTCCGGTCTTACGCCCAGCGCACCGGCGTTAAGGTTTCCGTCGATATTGTAGACTAAAAAAGCAGCTCACCTGCAATGCAGGTGAGCTGCTTTTTCCTTTTACGAACCGTTCAAATCGGCGTTCAGACACCCAGACCGGCATAGAACAGCCAGCACAGTACATATCCGGTCAATACCGCCGTCAGTGTGAAGGGCACGCCGATCCGCATGAACTGCCCCGCCGAGACCTCATAGCCCTCCCGGCGCAGAATACCGCAGGCGGCGATATTGGCGCTGGCTCCCACGGGAGTCAGGTTTCCGCCCAGCGTCGCGCCTACCAGCAGTCCGAAGCACAGCACCGTCTGATCCACCCCAAGGGCGGCTGCCACGCCGCCTACCACCGGCAGCATAGTGGCCGTATAGGGGATGTTGTCCACAAAGGCGGAGATCAGCACCGAAGCCCAGACGATGATGGTATAGGTCAGGAACAGGTTTCCGCCGCCCATTCCCGTGATGATATGGCTGAGATCATCGATGATCCCCGCCCGTTCAATGCCCCGGATCACCAAGAACAATCCTGCCAGCAGCGCTAAGGTCTCATAGTCGATGGCCTTCAGCACGTCCTTTGCCAGGGCTGTGCCGTGCCTGCCGCACTCCGCCGCAAGCCCCGCCAGGAAGAATGTCATGCAGATCAGGCCGTTGGTGATCTCCGGCTTGTTGGGGATAAAGGACGCGGCGATCAGGGAAAGCACCGTTCCCAGCAGCAGACAGGTAGGCAGATAGTCCGTCACCGGCGTCAGTGCCGCGCCGTACAGCTTGCCCTTTTCCTTCCGGAACAGAAACAGCATCACCGGTACCGTCATCAGCGCCCCGGCCTGCACCACCCAGAACAGACCCGGGCGGCCCCGGTAGGCAAAAAAGTCCATGAAATCCAGTCCCATATGACCGCCCAGCAGGATGGACGTGGTATCCCCCACCAGCGTGGCCGCGCCCTGCAAGTTGGAGCTGACCGCAATGGCCAGGATCGGCTGCACCGGGGAAATATTCAGCTTTTTGGAGATGGCAAGTCCCACCGGAGCCAGCATCAGCACCGTGGCTACATTATCCACAAAGGCGGATACCAGCCCCGCGAACAGTGCCAGCGCGATGATGAGCCATTTCACGCTGGGCAGCACCGCTACCAGCCGGTCCGACAGGCGGTTTGGCATATTGGACCTGATGAACAGGTCCACAGTCCCCATGGTGCCCGCCAGCATCATCAGCACGTTCCAGTCCACCGTTCCCGCAACGTCCCCCAACGGCACGATCCGCAGGAGTAGAAACAGCGCCGCCGCAGACAGGGCGGACACCGCCCGGTACTTGGGCAGTAAAAGCAGCAGGGCGTAAACCGCGATAAAGGTCAGGAGTGCGATGGTTTTCATAGGGTATCCTCCGTACAAATTCGATAGAACTCCAAATACGGCAAAAGCGGCACTTTCGCCGCGTCAGACAGCAAAAGTCCCGCTTCTTCCCACGCAGCCCGGGTCTTTCATCCGGAGTGGCAAACCGCGCAGCACCCTGATGGCGCAAGCCGCTTCCTTTTGCGCATGTCAGGATACCAGACTTTTCTCCGTCCGTCAAGCGAACGCTTCGATAGGATAAGATATGCGGGCCTGTCCCATTTCATTCCTGCGTCACCTCCGGAGCGGGAAGGCTTCCCCCTCAGCTTCGGCCAACGGGAAAACGGGGACACTGTCCCGGCTTTCCCTGTCCGGTCCCTTACTGCCGCCGGGCCGTCCGGTACTCGTCACTGGGGCGGTAAAAGGGGCAGCTGTCATTGGCAGAACGGAGGAACCGCTCCATCTCGTCCTCATCCAGATCCGCCTCGCAGTAATTGGTATCCGCTTCCGGATCGTACTCATAATAAACGCAGTCCTCACAATTCGTCATAGCGTGCTCCTCACTTGGTAGGAATGATCTCGATCCAGTAACCGTCGGGATCAGAGATAAAGTAAATACCCATGGCTGGGTTCTCGTAGCAGATGCAGCCCAGCTTTTCGTGGAGAGCGTGGGCCTTTTCCATATCCTCCACCGCCAGAGCCAAGTGGAATTCGCACTCGCCCAGATCGTATTTCTGGGGATGATCCCGGAGCCAGGTCAGCTCCAGCTGAAACTCCGTTTTCCCGTCCCCCAGAAACGTGAGGATGAAGCTGCCGTCCGCCGCTTCCTTTCTGCGGACCGGCTCCAGCCCCAGCGCGTCATGATAAAAAGCGATAGACCGCTCCAGATCCGTCACATTAAAATTAAAATGGTTAAAAGCAAACATAGGTTCCCTCCTGTTTTGATCTGCCTGCATTATACCGCGTTCCGGGTCTGTCCGCAAGCGGTTCTCTCCCTTTATATTTTCCGCCGCAGCCATTTGTCTTTCCCACAAAATCTCAGGAAAATCCGCCCGCACTCCGGAATTTTGTATAAAACGCCCTCAGTTTTTATGCCTTCTCCCTCATCTTTATCCATTTTCACATGCGCTTTCCTGTTGACAATTTGATTCCGTAGGATTACAATAAGCCCATAATTCAGGCAGAAAGGAGCGATTCAGATGATGTTCAATCGTTTTTACAACATGGAAATGATGAATACTTCTGCGTTCGCTCCCAGTGCGAACGCTGACTCTTCCTGCGCACATACCGCTCGCACTTCTCATACTGCCAATACTGCTATGATCGCTATTATGGACGCCATTATTATGGCGTCCATTATTATTTTTGGTCTGATTATGATTCTGGACCTGCGCGCCATCGCCATGATCGCGATTATTATTGCGATTCTGGTACTGGTAGTAGGCTTGGTCATTCAGAAAGCAAATGTGCCCTGGTGTTGTGAGTTAGCGATTTAACTGTTTGATACAGTAAAGCGGCTCCGCCAGTGGCGGGGTCGCTTTTTTGTATGACTTACCCCGTATTCCGCACGGCCGGCGGAGCGGAGAAAGCCCCATATAAATCTGATTTCGTTTTGATGAAAAGGAGATCCAATATGAAAAAGAAATTGTTAGCCTTTGTTATGGCCGCGACTATGGTATTCAGCCTGGCCGCCTGCGGTTCCAGCAGCTCCAATGATTCCAGCAGCTCCAGCGATTCCAGCGATTCTGATTCCGCCCAATCCGGCGACGAGGTCCAGACCTTCAAGCTGGGCTCCATCGGCCCCCTGACCGGTGACGCCGCCATCTACGGCCAGGCCGTGGTCAACGGTGCCCAGCTGGCCGTCGACGAGATCAACGCCAGCGACTCCAAGATCAAGTTTGAGTTCAAGGGCGAGGATGATGAGGCCGACGGCGAAAAGTCCACCAACGCCTACAACAAGCTGATGGACTGGGGCATGCAGGTTCTGGTCGGCCCCACCACCACCGGTGCTTCCATGGCTGTGGCTGATGTCTGCAACAGCGAGCGCACCTTCATGATCACGCCCTCCGCTTCCGCTGTGGACGTGACCGCCGGCAAGGACAATGTGTTCCAGGTCTGCTTCACTGACCCCAACCAGGGCATTTCCTCCGCTGACTACATCGCCGAGAATATGCCGGACGCCAAGATCGCCGTGCTGTACCGCAACGATGACGCCTACTCCCAGGGCATCCACGATACCTTCGTGAAGGAAGCCACCGAAAAGGGTATGAGCGTTGTCTATGAGGGCACCTTCACCAACGATACCGCCACCGACTTCTCCGTGCAGCTGGCCGGTGCCCAGACTGCCGGTGCCGACCTGGTGTTCATGCCCATCTACTATCAGCCCGCTTCCATCATCCTGGCTCAGGCTAAGGCCATGGGCTACGCTCCCACCTTCTTCGGCGTGGACGGCATGGACGGCATCCTGACCATGGAAGGCTTCGATCCCTCTCTGGCTGAGGGCCTGATGCTCCTGACTCCCTTCTCCGCTACCGTTCCCGAAACCCAGTCCTTCGTGGAAGCTTACACCGCTGCCAATGACGGCGTGACCCCCAACCAGTTCGCCGCTGACGCTTATGACGGTGTCTACATTGTCAAGGAAGCTCTGGAAAAGGCCGGCTGCACCGCTGATATGAGCAGCGCCGATATCTGCGAGGCTCTGGTGGCACAGATGACCCAGATCTCCTACTCCGGTCTCACCGGCAAGGACATGACCTGGAACGCTGAGGGTCAGGTCTCCAAGGCTCCTACCGCTTATGTCATCAAGGGCGGCGAGTACGTTCTGCCCGAGGCTTAATGTCTCACACCTGAACGCTGACCGCAAGGACCGGCAGCCGGGGCCTTCCCCGGCTGCCCCCTGCGGCGTTCAGGTCCCTGTCCTCTTCCGCTGTTTCCATGGCGGAAATCTGGGCAGAGGCGCTCCCTCCGCCCGTATTTCTGTCATGGAAGGCTCCACTCCATATTCTATAAAGAGAAAAGAGGTATTGCCCCATGGAATTTCTGTCCTATTTGATCAGCGGCATCAGCCTGGGCAGCATTTACGCCATCATCGCTCTGGGCTACACCATGGTGTACGGCATCGCCAAGATGCTGAACTTCGCCCACGGCGACATCATTATGATCGGCGGCTATGTTTCCTTCTGCTCCATGTACTATTTAAATCTCCCCCCCATCGTGGCCACCCTGCTGGCGGTGATCGCCTGCACCGTCCTCGGCATCGTGATCGAACGGCTGGCCTATGCGCCTCTGCGCTCCGCCCCCTCTCTGGCAGTACTGATCACCGCCATCGGCGTCAGCTATTTCCTCCAGAACTCCGCTCTGCTGATCTGGAAGGCCGCCGCCAAGACCTATCCTCCCGTTGTCGCAGGCGCTGTGCAACTTTTCAACGGCCAGCTCACCATTTCCTACATTTCTCTGCTGACCATCGCCGCCTGCATCGTCATCATGCTGGCGTTGACCACCTTCGTCAGCAAGTCCAAGATGGGCAAGGCCATGCGTGCCTGCTCCGAGGATAAGGGCGCGGCCCAGCTCATGGGCATCAACGTCAACTCCACCATTTCCGCAACCTTTGCCATCGGCTCCGCTCTGGCGGCCATCGCCGGTGTGCTGCTGTGCTCCTTCAACACCTCTCTGATGCCCACCACCGGCTCCATGCCCGGTATCAAGGCGTTCACCGCCGCCGTGTTCGGCGGCATCGGCTCCATCCCCGGCGCATTTCTGGGCGGCCTGCTGCTGGGCATCATCGAAGCCCTGGCCAAGGCCTATATTTCCACCCAGCTGGCAAACTCCATCGTTTTCGCCGTTCTGATCGTGGTCCTGCTGGTGAAGCCGGCCGGTCTGCTGGGCAAGATCGTGCCCGAGAAAGTGTAAGGTGAGCAGGATGAAACAACGAAAGATCAGTAAAACCAATGTGGTGAATTTCTCCACCTATCTGGGCATGGTCATCTTTTTCCTTGTGATGACCGCTCTCAGCAAGGCCGGTGTTCTGAACCGTTCCATGACCGGCCTGCTGGTCCCCATCTGCTGCTATATGTCTATGGCTGTGTCCCTGAACCTGACGGTGGGCATCCTTGGTGAGCTGAGTCTGGGGCATGCGGGCTTTATGAGCGTAGGTGCCTTCGCGGGCGTCATCGCTTCTCAAAGCCTGCTGGATGTGGTCCCCTCCGCCGGTCTGCGGCTGACCATCGCCATGATCGTGGGCGCACTGTTCGCCACCATCGCCGGCTTCATCGTGGGTGCTCCCGTGCTGCGGCTCCAGGGCGACTATCTGGCCATCGTGACTCTGGCCTTCGGCGAGATCATCAAGGAGCTTGTGACCTGCCTCATCGTGGGCCATGACGAAAATGGTCTCCATATCCTCTTTAACCTCACCGGCAACAAGACCGTGGAGGATCTGGGCCTCAGCGACACCGGCATCGCCATCATCAAAGGTGCGCAGGGTACCGCCAGCGTCAAGACCATCGCCAGCTTCACTGCCGGTTTCATTCTGGTGATGGTGACACTGTTCATCGTGCTGAATCTGAAGCACAGCCGGGCCGGGCGGGCCATCATGGCGCTGCGGGACAACCGCATCGCCACCTCCAGCATCGGCATCAACACCACCAAGTACAAGCTCATGGCTTTTGTCACCTCCGCCGCTCTGGCCGGTGCCGCCGGTGCGCTGTACGGCTTGAACTATTCCTCTCTCCAGGCCGCTAAATTCAACTTCAACACCTCTATCCTGGTGCTGGTGTTCGTGGTGCTGGGCGGTCTTGGCAACATCTGGGGCAGCCTGGTAGCTGCCGCGGCGCTGACCATCCTGCCGGAGGCCCTCCGGGAATTCGCCGACTACCGGATGCTGGTGTACGCCATCGTGTTGATCCTCGTCATGCTGGCGACCCACAACCCCACGCTGCAAAGCTTCTTCGCCCGGCTCAAGCCCGGCAAAAAGGAAGAAAAGGAGGCTGCCTGATATGTTCGGAAAACTGGTTCCCGTCCCCTCCGGCGCTGTGATCCCGGAGCGTGACATCGGCAAGCGTCCCATCCTCAATTGCATCAATCTGGGCGTCACCTTCGGCGGCCTGAAGGCCGTGGACGATTTCAACCTCATGATCGGCCGGACGGAGATCGCCGGTCTCATCGGCCCCAACGGCGCAGGCAAAACCACGGTGTTCAACCTGCTGACCAAGGTGTATCAGCCTACCCACGGCACCATCCTTCTGGACGGGCAGGACACCCACAACATGACCACCGCTCAGGTGAACCGGGCCGGTATCGCCCGTACCTTCCAGAACATCCGCCTGTTCAATGACCTGACGGTGGAGGAAAACGTCACCGTGGCGATGGACGCTCAGATGAAATACAACATGGTCAGCGGCATCTTCCGCCTCCCCAGCTTCTGGAAGGAGGAAAAGGTGGCCCACGAGCGGGCGCTGGAGCTGCTGAGCCTGTTTCACATGGAGGACCTGGCAAACGTAAAGGCAGGTTCCCTGCCCTACGGCGCCCAGCGCCGTCTGGAGATCGTCCGGGCGCTGGCAACCAACCCCTCCTTGCTGCTGCTGGACGAACCTGCCGCCGGTATGAACCCCTCCGAAACGGCGGAGCTGATGGAGAACATCCGTAAGATCCGGGATACGTTCCAGATCGCCATTATGCTCATTGAGCATGACATGAATCTGGTCATGAACATCTGCGAGGGCATCTGCGTGCTGAACTTCGGCCGTGTCATCGCCAAGGGCAGCCCCGAAGAGATCCAGTCCAACCCTGTGGTCATCGAGGCCTACCTGGGCAAACAGAAGGAGGCGTGAGCATGAGCACCATTTTAAAGGTTGACGATATCAACGTCTATTACGGCAGCATTCACGCCATCAAGGGCATCTCCTTTGAGGTCAATGAGGGCGAGATCGTGACCCTGATCGGTGCCAACGGCGCCGGCAAGTCCACCACTCTGAACACCATTTCCGGCCTGCTCCACAGTAAGACCGGCCATATCGAGTTCATGGGCGAGCCTTTGAACCATGTACCCAGCCATAAGGTTGTTTCCAAGGGACTGGCGCTGGTCCCCGAGGGACGGCGGATCTTCCTCCAGATGTCCGTGCAGGAAAATCTGGACATGGGTGCTTTCTCCCGCCGGGGCGGCAACATCGACGCCGATATGGAGCGAGTCTTTGAACAGTTCCCCCGCCTGAAAGAACGCCGCAAGCAGGTGGCCGGTACCCTCTCCGGCGGTGAGCAGCAGATGCTGGCCATGGGCCGGGCACTGATGTCCAACCCCAAGCTGCTGATGCTGGACGAGCCCTCCATGGGCCTGGCCCCCATTCTGGTAGAGCAGATCTTTGACATCATCAAAAATCTCCACAAGGCCGGCACCACGATCCTGCTGGTGGAGCAGAATGCGCAGGCGGCCCTGTCCGTGGCTGACCGGGGCTATGTACTGGAAACCGGAAAGATCGTCACCACCGGCACAGGCGCGGAACTGCTGGCCTCTCCCGCCATCAAGAAGGCGTATCTGGGAGGCTAAACGTCGGAGCAAAGTTCGTACACTCCGTTTCCACCTGACGGCGAAACCCTCGTTTTTCTTCCTTGCTCCTCCTCTTTCGCGTCAGATTTGCTTCGCCGGATTCTGACGCGAGTGGGACGGGGGATGCGAGGAAGCAAAGTCCGCATGGTTCATTTCCATCTGGCCTGAAGCCTTTGCTGTTTTCCATTTTCGCAGCAGAAACCGCACGTCCGGTTGGACGTGCGGTTTTTTCTCTCCGCCTCTTTTCAAAGCCGCTTCCCCGTGGTATACTGCTGTCAAGACAAGTTTGAAAGGGGTATCGTATGCACGCGGAGGAACGCAGAGAAACGATTTTGAAGCTGCTGCGGCAGTCTGCTCAACCGGTCAGTGCCTCGACGCTGGCAGGCCAACTGTCCGTCAGCCGTCAGATCATCGTAGGAGACATTGCCTTGCTGCGGGCCGGAGGCGCAGACATTTTTGCCACCCCCCGGGGGTACTGCCTGCAAAATGCCGCCGCAGCCGGTCTCACCCGCCGGGTAGCTGTCCGCCATGACGAGGCAGGCATGGAGGCAGAGCTGAACACTATGGTGGACAATGGCTGCACCGTAGTGGACGTGATCGTGGAACACCCTCTTTACGGCCAACTCACCGGCCCCTTGCAGCTTTCCAGCCGATACGATGTGGCCCAGTTCATCGCCCGGAGCCACACCGCCCAGCCTCTCTCCGTTCTCACCGGCGGCATCCACCTTCACACGCTGCTCTGCCCCAGCGAGGACGCTTACCGGCGGGTACTGGACGCCCTGCGGCAGGCAGGCTTCCTGCTGGAGGGATAAAACTTTCTGTTGACAAGCATACCGATTCCGTGTATAGTGTGTTGGACAGGTGTCAAGACACCAGTCTGACACACTATTTTTGATCGATACGGAGTATTCTCATGGAAAAGGTAAACGCATTCCTGAAGCGCAAAAACATCGTTTTTTCCGCCAAGCGCTATGGCATTGATGCCCTGGGCGCTATGGCACAGGGCCTGTTCTGCTCCCTGCTGATCGGCACCATCCTCAACACGCTGGGCACGCAGTTCCACATCGGTTTCCTCACCGCCCAGATCGGGGAAAAGGTTCCCTACACCGTAGGCGGCCTGACCTCCTTTATGAGCGGTCCCGCCATGGCCATTGCCATCGGCTACGCCTTGCAGGCGCCCCCGCTGGTGCTGTTCTCTCTGGCGGCTGTGGGTTACGCCTGCAACCTGCTGGGCGGCGCGGGCGGCCCCTTGGCCGTGCTGTTCGTGGCGATCATCGCTGCGGAGTGCGGCAAGGCCGTCAGCAAAGAGACGAAGATCGACATTCTGGTGACCCCCATCGTCACCACCCTCATCGGCGTGGGCACGGCCTATGTTATCGCCCCGCCCATCGGCACCGCCGCCAGTGCCTTCGGTATGGTCATTATGAAGGCCACGGAGCTTCAGCCCTTCCTGATGGGTATTCTGGTGTCCGTGCTGGTAGGCGTGGCCTTGACCCTGCCCATCTCCTCTGCCGCCATCTGCTCCGTACTGGGCCTCACCGGTCTGGCAGGCGGTGCGGCTGTGGCCGGCTGCTGTGCTCAGATGGTAGGCTTCGCCGTTATGAGCTTCCGGGAGAACGGCTGGGGCGGTCTGGTGAGTCAGGGCCTCGGCACCTCCATGCTGCAAATGCCCAACATCGTGAAAAACCCCCGCGTCTGGATCGCCCCTACCGTCACCTCCGCCATTACCGGCCCCATTGCCACCTGCCTGTTCCGTCTGCAAATGAACGGCGCGGCTATCAACTCCGGTATGGGCACCTGCGGCCTGTGCGGCCAGCTGGGTGTGTGGACCGGTTGGGTGGCTCCCAGTGAAAAGGCTCTGGCCAACGGCGCCATCGCCATGAACCCCACTGCTTTTGACTGGGCGGGCCTGATCCTGATCTCCTTCATCCTCCCCGCCATTCTGTGCCCCCTTATCAACCAGCTCTGCCGCAAGGCCGGCTGGGTGAAGGACGGCGATCTGAAGCTGCCCTGATATCCCTAATTTCACACATGTAGAAAAAACCATCGGCTTTTTGTGGAAAAAGCCGATGGTTTTTGTTCTTCTATAAGATTGTGCCCTGTTTAGCCGAATTTATGCCCCAATTTCCGTCCGAACGTACATTTTTAATAGGTGTTTTTCATTGTTAAAAAGCAAACATCTGTTGACGAAACGCCATGTTTTGGGTTAGAATACGAGTCAGGAAGGTATGTTCCTTTCAATGGCTGATCGCGCTGTCTCGTAAACTCCGTGTACGGCGCGATCTTTGTCGGGTGTCCCGGAAAACGATTACTTGTGATCATTTTCCGGAATGTGTTATCTTCTTCAAAATTGGAAGCGTACACATACCGTTATTTCCTTGTTTTACTTCATTTTTTCATCAAAGCAAGCAGAAAGGATGCGTGTTACATGGATGTAAAAAAGTGCAACGTTCTGGCGGCTGAGATCCGGCTGGAGACCCTGAAGGTCATCCACTCCCGGGGCTTCGGTCACGTGGGCGGTTCCATGGATCTAGCAGACCTGATGGCCGTTTTGTACGGTGAGGTCATGAAGTTCGATCCCAAGAACCCCCGCTGGGAGGATCGCGACTGGCTGGTGCTCAGTAAGGGCCACGCCGGACCCGTGGCTTATGCCACCTTCGGTCTCATGGGCTTCTATCCCATGGAGGAGGCCTACACCCTGAACCAGCCCCACACCAAGTTCCCCAGCCACACTGACCGCAAGCTGACTCCCGGCGTGGATCTGACCACCGGCTCTCTGGGCCAGGGCGCTTCCACCGCTGCCGGCGCCGCTCTGGGCAACAAGATCGACGGCCGCACCAACCACGTCTTCTGCGTCATCGGCGACGGTGAGGCGGACGAGGGCCAGGTCTGGGAGTCCTTCCAGTTCGCCTATGCCCACAAGCTGGACAACCTGATCTATTTCATCGATAAAAACGGCTATCAGCTGGACGGCCCCACCGATGACATTCTGGCTCACGGCGATCTGGCCAAGAAGGCGCAGTCCTTCGGCCTGTACACGCAGGAGATCGACGGCCATGACGTTCAGGCGATCTATGACGCCATTCAGAACGCATACGCCAAGAAGGGCGTTCCCAGCTGCATTGTGCTGGATACCTGCAAGGGCAAGGGCGCTACCTTTGCCGAGCCCAAGCATGACCACTCCTCTCAGCCCAACGAGGAGCAGTGGGCCGAGGCCATCGCCGCTTCCGAGAAGGCCTTGGAAGCTGTCAAGAACGCTTAAAGGAAGGTGCGAGTAATGAGTGTGAAAGTAATTGGTAAGCATGAAAAGGACTCCCGCGCCTGCCGCGACGCGCTGGCCCTGACTCTGAACGAAATGATGGCCGAGGACAAGTCCATCGTCTATGTGGACTGCGACCTGATGGGCTGCATCAACACCAAGATGCTGAGAAAGAACTATCCTGACCGCGCTTTTGAGGCCGGTATTGCCGAGGCCAACGGCGCCGGCGTGGCTGCGGGTCTCGCTGCCGCCGGCAAAAAGGTGTTCTTCCATTCCTTCGGTACCTTCTCCTCCCGCCGCTGCTATGACCAGATCTATATGTCCGCCGCTTATGCCGGTCTGCCCGTCCACGTGCTGGGCTCCGACGCCGGTGTGACCGCTGCCTTCAACGGCGGCACCCATATGCCTCTGGAGGATGCCGCTATGTACCTGAGCATCCCCGAGACCGTGGTGCTGGATCCCGCCGACTATGCCCAGCTGGAGTGCATCACCCGTCAGCTGCCCGGCATCACCTCCGGCGTGACCTATACCCGCTTTGTCCGCAAGGGCATCGTCAAGGTCTATGAGGACGGTTCCGAGTTCCCCATCGGCAAGGGCGTTGTGCTCCACGAGAGCGACAAGGACGTGGCCACCATTATCACCTCCGGCATTATGGTGGACGAGTCCTTGAAGGCTTATGAGGCCCTCCAGGCGGAAGGCATTTCCGTCCGCGTGATCGATATGTTCACCTGGAAGCCTCTGGACGAGGAGCTGGTCATCAAGGCCGCCAAGGAGACCGGTGCTATTGTCACCGCTGAGAACCACAACGTCACCTGCGGTCTGGGCAGCGTGGTTTCCAACTGCCTGGCTAAGAACTGCCCCACCGTTCAGGAGTTTGTGGGCGTGCAGGATCTGTTCGGTCAGGTCGGTCCTCAGGACTTCCTGATGGATGAGTACGGCCTCCGTGCCGCCAATATCGTGGCTGCCGTCAAAAAGGCGATCAGCCGCAAATAATTCGGATATCCGGCGGAGTCTCCCCGGAGATCCCGCCTGTATCACTTAAATCAATTAAAAGGAGATTTCAATCATGGATGCATTTTCCGCTTCTCTGATGGCTGACAAGAGAGAGATTGTCTTTGCTCCCACCGTGTATAAGTTCCAGACCTTCGCTCAGATGGCTGAGGAGTTCAATCTGGGTGAACGGGACGTGGTTCTGACCAACGAGTTCATCTACACCCCCTTCATGAAGGAGCTGGGCCTGAAGTGCAACTTCGTGTTCCAGGAGAAGTTCGGCGCCGGTGAGCCCTCTGAGGCCATGATCCAGACCATGTACGACGCCATCCCCTACGACAGCTATGACCGCGTCATCGCCGTGGGCGGCGGCGCCATCATGGACCTGTGCAAGCTGCTGGGCTGCAAGCGTCCCGACACCGTCCACAACCTGTACTTCAAGCGCTTCCCCGTGGTCCACGAGAAGGACGTCATCGCCATCCCCACCACCTGCGGCACCGGCTCTGAGTGCACCAACATCTCCGTGGCCATCGTCAAGGACGAGAAGGACGGCGTGCTCACCGGCGGCGAGACCAAGCTGGGCCTGGTGTCCGATGACATCATCCCCAACAAGGTGTGCCTGATCCCCGACCTGCTCAAGACCCTGCCCTACAAGCCCTTCGCCTGCTCCGCCATCGACGCGCTGGTCCACGCCACCGAGTCCTTCCTGAGCCCCCACCGCAAGACCATGACCTCCGAGCTGTTCAGCGAGAAGGCCATGGACATGATCCTCAAGGGCTTCAAGCTCATCGACGAGAAGGGTCAGGACGCCCGCTTTGAGTATCTGGATGAGTTCGTCACCGCCTCCTTCTACGCCGGCATTGCCTTCCTGAAGGCTGGCTGCGGCCCCGTCCACGGCATGAGCTTCCCTCTGGGCGGCACCTATCACGTGCCTCACGGCGAATCCAACTACATGCTCTTTGGCGCCATCATGGACTACTATGACGCCAACAAGCCCGACGGCGAGATCATGAAGTTCAAGGAACTGGTGGCCCGCATCCTCGGCTGCGAGGTCAAGGACGCCATCCCCGAGATGAACGCTCTGCTGCAGCGCATCCTGCCTCTGCGTCCCCTGCGTGACTGCGGCTTCACTGAGGCTGACTTCAAGATCTTCCCCCAGTCCGTAGAGACCAACCAGCAGCGCCTGATGACCAACGCTTACTATCCCTTCGATTTGGAGAGCGAAGAGGCCATCTACCGCAAGTGCTATTGATCCCAGCGGATCATCCACCGAAAAAAGTCCGCGGCGGTCAGCCGCTCCTCTCCTCTGAGAGAAACGGCTGACCCCGCAGAACCCCCGACAGGCGATCGTATTTACGATGCCTGCCGGGGGTTTTCGTTTTGACCGCAGCCTGTTGGCAGAATCAACATGACGGCTGGTTGGGAAAAGCAGACTGCCCCCGCCCATACGGGCAGTCTGCGGTGCACCGTTTTTTGCCAAAATTTTGTTCTTGACAATTGATATTCCCCTCTGTACAATCGTTCTAAATAGAACGTTAATGAAGGGAGAACCTATGCACTTTTGGGATCAGCATAAAACCATTACGCGGTATTATGAGATCCTGATGTCATCCGTGTGCGAGAAACATCAGCTCAAGCATCTGGAATATGATATTCTGATGTTTTTGCACAACAATCCCCAGTATCGCACGGCGGCAGATATCGTCAGGGTCCGGAAATCCACCAAGTCCCACGTGTCCACCTCACTGAAAACTCTTGAGGACAGGGGCTTGATCGCAAAAAAGACAGACCCGGTAAACAAAAAGCACATTGAGCTTGATCTGCTGGAACCGGCAAATGAAATCGTCCAGGACGGACTTCTGGCCCAGCGGCAGTTCGCGGAGCAGATGCTCCGGGGCCTGACGCCGGAGGACATCGCCGTATGCAAGCGCATATTCCAACAGGTATGCAGCAATGCAGAAGCATGCATCAAACAGAAAGGATAAAACATGGATCACAAAACCTATCAGCCCAAAATGCCCGATATTATGGAGGCCGTATTTGACGCAGTATATCTGTTGTTCGACCTCGTAGCAGGCATCGTATTTTTCGCCATGGCGCAGGGCCGCCCCCTGTTTGTTCTCTACGGCATCCTGACCCTGACCCTCTGCGGCGGCGATGCCTTCCACCTCGTTCCCCGGATCCTCCGGGCGTTCCGTGGAAGCACCCCCAAGATCAAGCATCTGATGGGCACCGGCCTGCAAATCTCCTCCATCACGATGACGGCGTTCTATGTGATCTTGCTGTTCATCTGGAAGCTCACCTTCCCGGGCTTCGCCGCTCCTGCGGCGGTGGAGGTGATGATCTGGGCCTCCGCCATCATCCGGATCGCCGTGTGCCTGCTGCCCCAGAACAACTGGTGCACAGACGAGGGCAATCTGAAGCTGTCCATCCTCCGGAACGGTATATTCGCCGTCACCGGCATCGGCGTCATGATCCTGTACGCCATTTCCGGGAACGCCGGCGGGTATCACATGACGAAAATGGTAGCAGCCATCCTGATCTCTTTCGGCTGCTATCTGCCCGTCACGCTGTTCAGCAAAACGAAACCCAAGGTGGGCCTGCTGATGATTCCCAAGACCTGCGCGTATATGTGGATCATCGCTATGGGCCTGCAGCTTTTGGGTTCCTGGAACGGTTGATTCAATCAAGATCAAAAAATTTCCGGGTGCAGTGCACCCGGAAATTTTTTATTATCCCAATTCCTTTGTCCGGCGATAGGCCGCTTCCACAGCGGCGATCGCCGCCCCACGGAATCCCCGATCTTCCAGCGCCGCCACACCGGCGATGGTACTGCCGCCGGGACTGCACACGGCGTCCTTCAACGCGCCGGGGTGCTCTCCCGTTTCCAGCAGCAGGGACGCGCTGCCCAGAAGCATCTGGGCGGCGTACCGCATAGCCTTGGCACGGGGCACGCCGCACTTCACCGCCCCGTCTGCCAATGCTTCCACAAACATGTAGGCATAGGCGGGGCCGCAGCCGGACACGGCGCTGGCCGCATCGATCAGGTTCTCCGGCAGGTCATCCAGCAGACCGGATTCTGCCATCAGAGTTTTGAAGGCCGCCAGTTCCTCCGCCGTTACACGGTCATTTGCCGACACCAGCATCAGCCCCTGTCCCACGGCGCTGGGGGTGTTTGGCATGATGCGGATGATCTTCTTCTCTCCGCCCAGCATCTCCGCCAAGCGGTCCAGACTGACGCCCGCCAGCATGGAGACAAAAACAGCGTCAGACGCCGCAATGTCCTCCGCCAGCTTTGCCGTCACACCGGCAAACATCTGGGGCTTCACTCCCCAAAACACGAATCGGCTCTCCCGCAGGATCGCTTCTGCCGTCTCCGCAGCGCAGCCGATGGATGCCGCCGCCTTTGCGGAGTGCTCCGCCGTGGAGCAAGCCACGGCCACCGCCGCCCCGCCCACGGTCTTCACCGCTGCCCGCGCCAGAGCGCCGCCCATATTTCCAGCGCCGATAAAACCGGCCTCATACTGATATGCCATACGCCTCTCCTTACCGGGTCTGTCCGCTGCCCCGAATGATGTATTGATAGGTGCTCAGCTCGTCCAGCCCCATCGGGCCGCGGGCATGGAGCTTCTGGGTGGAAATTCCCATCTCGCAGCCGAGGCCGAACTCGCCGCCGTCAGTGAACCGGGTGGAGACGTTGACGTACACCGCCGCACTGTCCACTCCGTTGACAAATTTCTCCGCGTTGGCGCCATTCTCCGTCACGATGGCCTCGCTGTGGTGGGTGGAGTGGGCCTGAATATGTTCGATCGCCTCGTCCACGCTGTCCACTACCCTGACCGCCAAAATATAGTCCAAAAATTCCGTGTCAAAATCTGCCGGGCCAGCCGGCGTTCCGGGAATCACGGCGGCAGCCCGTGGGTCCAGCCGCAGCTCCACGGGGATCTGCCCCGCGGCTATCCGATCCTCCGTCAACGCCTTCCGCAGCATGGGCAAAAATCGCTCCGCCACGGCGCTGTGGACCAGACACACCTCCTCGGCGTTGCACACGGAGGGGCGGCTGGTCTTGGCGTTGACAATGATCTTCACCGCCTTGTCCAAGTCGGCGTATTCGTCCACATACACATGGCAGATACCGGTGCCGGTCTGGATGCAGGGCACCGTCGCCTGCTCCACGCAGGCCCGGATCAGTCCCGCCCCGCCCCGGGGGATCAGCAGATCCACCAGTCCGTCCGCCGTCATCAGAACGCGGGCGCTCTCATGACTGGTATCCTCCAGAATATTCACGATGTCCGGGTCGCCGCCCACGGCGGAAATCCCCTGCTTCAGCGCCTTTACGATGGCGGTGGAGGTGCGGACGGCCTCTTTCCCGCTGCGGAGAACGCAGACGTTGCCGCTTTTCACTGTCAGTGCCGCCGCATCGGAGGTGACATTGGGGCGGCTCTCGTAAATGATCGCCACCAGTCCCAAGGGCACCTGCTTTTTATAGATGGTCATACCGTTGGCGTGGTGTGTTTCCGACAAAATCCGCCCGGTGTGATCCGGCAGCTTCACCGTGGCCCGGATACCCTCCGCCATAGCAGCGATGCGGCTCTCATCCAGCCGCAGCCGGTCCAGCATCACATCGGAAATGCGGCCCCGGGCTGCTTCCAGATCCGCTTCGTTGCAGGTCAGGATCTCCGCCGTGTGTTCCACGAGGCTGTCCGCCATGGCGGTCAGGAGGCGGTTTTTCGTCTCCGCGTCCGCGTCCCGGAGGGCGCTCCAAGCGGCTTTCGTTTTCCGAATGATATCCAATGTGGTCATTTGCTCACCTTCTTTGCCAAAAATCGGGTACCGATGGGTTCTCCCTCTACGATGCCGTACAGCAGATCCGGGTTCCAGCCGTTGGCGATCACCATTTCGCAGCCTGCCTCCGTGGCGATCTGCGCTGCATGGAGTTTTGTCACCATGCCGCCCGTGCCCAGTTCGGAGCCGCTGCCCCCCGCCAGAGAGAGGATTTTCTCGTCGATCTCCGACACTTCATGGATCAGTTTCGCATCCGGGTTCTTATGGGGATCGCTGTCATACAGACCGTCAATATCCGACAGGAGGATCAGCAGCTCCGCTCTCGTTGTGGCGGCCACCACAGCGGAAAGGGTATCATTATCGCCCACGGCGATCTCCTCCGTGGAAATCGTGTCATTCTCGTTGATGATGGGCAAGGCCCCCAGCTCCAACAGGCGGTCCAGGGTGTTGTGGAAGTTCTCCTTCCGGCTGCCGCCGTCGGCGATGTCCGGCGCGGTGATCAGAAGCTGGGCCACCGTATGATTGTATTCGGTGAACAGCTTGTCATACACATACATCAGCTCGCACTGTCCCACCGCCGCCGACGCCTGCTTGGTTGGCATATCGTGGGGCCGCTCCCGGAGGTTCAGCTTGCCGAAGCCCATGGCGATAGCGCCGGAGGACACCAGAATGATCTCGTGGCCCGCGTTTTTCAGGTCACTGAGCACTCTGCACATCCGCTCCACCCGCTGAATATTCAGCCGCCCGGTGGCATAGGCCAGTGTGGAGGTCCCCACCTTGACTACGATTCTCATAGATCGTTCCCCTTTCCATCCGCCGCACTCGGTTTCTTCAGGATTCAGCGCCGCTGTCAAGAGGCTTTGGCGCCGCCCTCTTTTTTGCCGATTTTATACCAGAATACCGTATCCGTCAAGGCGTCCGGTCCTCCCTTTGACAATTTTTACAAAAAGCTTTACAATAAGGGAAAATTTGTGTATACAGGCGTCTCCGACGCCGGGAAAGGCTGATCCTATGGAACGTTCCTCCGGTATTCTGCTGCCCCTGTTTTCTCTGCCCTCCCCCTACGGTATCGGCACTATGGGCCTCGCGGCTTATGACTTTGCCGATCTGCTCCACGCCGCCGGTCAGCGGTACTGGCAGATGCTCCCCCTCGGTCCCACCAGCTACGGCGATTCCCCCTACCAGAGTTTTTCCTCCTATGCGGGCAATCCCTATCTCATTGATCTGGATCTGCTGATTGAGGATGGGCTTCTGACGGAGCAGGAGGTCTGTGACCGGGACTGGGGAGAAGATCCCCGCCATGTGGACTACGGCAAGCTCTATGAAAACCGTCTGGACCTGCTGAAAAAGGCTGCGGAACGGGGCTGGATGCGGGATAGCGGCGCGGTGGCGGGCTTTACAGAGAAAAACGCCTCCTGGCTGCCAGACTACGCTCTGTTCATGGCCCTCAAGCGGCATTTCGGCATGAAGCCCTGGCAGGAATGGCCCGATGAGGCTGTCCGGCTCCACGATCCTGCGGCTCTGGCCCGGTACCGGGAGCTGCTGCGAGAGGATGTGGAACTGTTCACCTATATCCAATTTCTGTTCTTCCGCCAGTGGACCGCCTTGAAGTCCTATATCAACAGCCTTGGCATCGGTATCATCGGCGACCTGCCTATTTATGTGGCCATGGACTCCGCTGACGTCTGGGCGGAACGATCCATGTTCCGTCTGGACAGCCGGGGCGTTCCCACAGAGGTGGCCGGTGTTCCGCCGGACTACTTCTCCAAGGACGGCCAGCTTTGGGGCAATCCGCTCTACGATTATGACGCCATGAAGCGGGACGGCTTCGGCTGGTGGATCCGCCGGGTGGACGGCGCCTCCAGACTGTATGACGTGATCCGCATTGACCATTTCCGGGGCTTCGCCAGCTATTGGGCGGTGCCCTACGGTTCTTCGACCGCCAAAACCGGCCGCTGGGTCAAGGGGCCGGGGCTGGATCTGCTGAACGTCCTCACCGGCTGGTTCCACGGCATCCGCTTCATCGCAGAAGATCTGGGTGAGCCTTCTCCTGACGTGACGAAGCTGCTGGCGGATTCCGGTCTGCCGGGGATGCGGGTTCTGGAATTTGCCTTTTCCCCCACAGCGGACAGCGCCTATCTCCCCCATAACTGCGTAGAGAACTGCGTGTGCTATGCCGGGACTCATGACAACGCCCCGCTGGCCCTGTGGCGTCAAGAGGCAGAGCCGGAGGAGATCGACTTTGCCGTGCAGTATCTGGGGCTCAATGAGCGGGAGGGCTTCAACCGGGGCGTGCTCCGGGGCGGCATGACCTCCCCCGCGTCCCTGTTCGTGGCCCAGATGCAGGACTGGCTGGAGCTTGGCGAAGGCAGCCGGATCAACACCCCCGGCACAGGCCGGGACAACTGGCAGTGGCGGCTCCTTCCCGGTGAACTGACGGTAAAGCTGATCGGCGACATCCGTGAGATGACCCGGATCTATGGCCGCCTCCCCACCAAACAGGCCAAAGCGTAACCGATATATGAACCGTCCCCGGAGGCTTGAAGCCTCCGGGGACGGTTTTTGAACTATTTGGCAGAAAAATCTGCTTTACAGACGGTTTTACAGTTTTTTCAGATGCTTTCCGGCAGCCTTCAGCATCAGCTTCTTCGTACCGCCCTCGAAGGCCACCTCCGCCAGAGCGTCACCGCCCATAGGCTTTACCGACACCACAGTGCCCTTGCCGAAAGCGGTGTGCTCCACCTGGTCTCCCTGACTGAGCTGGATCAGTCCCACCGACGGTGCGGCAGGGGTACTGCCCCGGCTGCTGGTGCGGAGGGTCTGGGCCGCGGGTTTGGTGCTCTTGTAGGTATGGACGCCGCCGCTGACATAACCGCCGGAACGGCCCGAGCTTCCGCTGTAAGAACTGCCGCCAAAAGAACCTCCGCCAAAATCATCGCCCCAGCGGCTGCCGCCGAAGCCGTCCTCGTCATAGGTGCCGAATTTCGGTTCCGGCTTGCTCTCCCAGCGCATATCCTCCGCCGGGATCTCATCTAAAAAGCGACTGGACTTGTTAGCGCTGGTGCGGCCGTAGAGCATCCGCTGGCGGGCGTTGGTCATCACCAGCTTTTCCCGGGCCCGGGTCATGGCCACATAGCACAGCCGCCGTTCTTCTTCCAGCTCTTCCTCGTCATACATGGAGGCCGTGCCGGGGAAGATCCCCTCCTCCATGCCCACCACATACACCACCGGGAATTCCAAGCCCTTGGCAGAGTGAATGGTCATCATGGTCACACAGTTGTCATCCGCCTCCACACTGTCCAGATCCGTGTACAGGGCGATCTCGTTCAGGAACCCGGACAGGGTGGCGTCCTCCGGGTCCTGCTCCAAAAAGCCCAGAATGTTGGACTTCAATTCCTGCACGTTTTCGATGCGGCCCCGGCTCTCCATGTCCTTTTTCTCCTCCAGCGCCCGGACGTAGCCGGTCTGGTTCAGGACTTCATCGTAAAATTCCGGCAGAGCCAGCGTCCCTCCGGCCCGGCGCAGGCCGTCGATCAGGTCGGCGAACTTTGTCAGCTTGCCGGCGGCGGTTTTCAGGGTGGGGAACAGATCCGCGTTGCGGATGACCTCGTAGAGGGACGCCCCCTGCTCCGCCGCCAGCTCCGCCACCTTGTCCATAGTGGTCGCGCCGATGCCCCTTGCGGGCGTATTGATGATGCGGCGGAGCCGCAGATCGTCCATGGGGTTGTTCAGCACGCACAGGTAGGCCAGCATATCCTTGACCTCAGCGCGGTCGAAGAACTTCATGCCGCCCACCACCTTGTAGGGGATGGCGTTGCGCTTCAGGGCATATTCCAGCGCGTTGGACTGGGCATTCATCCGGTAGAGGATGGCGGTGTCCCGGAAGTTCCGGCCCCGGTTCACCCCCATGAGGATGTCCCCGGCCACGAAGTTGGCCTCGTCCCCCTCGTTAAAATTGGTCTTTACCGTCACCACGTCGCCGCTGCCGTTGTCCGTCCAGAGGGTCTTGCCCTTGCGGCCCTCGTTGTTCTTGATGACGGCGTTGGCGGCATCCAGAATGTGCTGGGTGGAGCGGTAGTTCTGTTCCAGCCGAATGACCCGTGCGTCCTTGTACTGCTTTTCAAAATTCAGGATATTCTCAATGTTGGCCCCCCGGAAGCGGTAGATGGACTGGTCATCGTCACCCACCACGCAGAGGTTCCGGTGTCCCCCGGCCAGCAGGCCGGTGAGGAGATATTGCAGGTGGTTGGTGTCCTGATACTCGTCCACCAACACATACCGGAACTTTTTCTGGTAGTAGTCCAGCACCTTCGGTTCCTTTTGCAGCAGCGTGACGGTGTGGTAGATGATGTCATCAAAGTCCAGCGCGTTGGCCGTGCTGAGCTTTTGCTGATAGGCGGCGTAGATCTTGGCGATCCGGGTATTTTTCCAATCGTTTGCGGCTTCCGCCTTCTTGCGGAATACCTCCGGCCCCTCGTAGCGATCCTTGGAGGCGCTGATGGCGGAGAGAACGCTGCGGACGGGGAAGGTCTTTTCGTCCAGATTCTGCTCCTTCAGAATATCCTTGATGACCCGCTTGGCGTCATCGGTATCGTAGATGGTGAAGTCCTTGTCAAAGCCAATGCGGTCAATGTCCCGCCGCAGAATGCGGACGCAGGCGGAGTGGAAGGTGGAGGCCCACACATCGTTGGCGGCGGGGCCAAGACGGGCCGCCAGCCGCTCCTTCAATTCTCCCGCCGCCTTATTGGTGAAGGTGATGGCGATGATCTCCCATGGCCGGGGGGCGTCCACGGCACAGAGCCGGTGGACCCGGCGAACCTCGTCACCGTCTGGCCGATCCGGGAAGTGCTCCAAAAAGCCCAGATCCTCCTCCGTGGCCCAGTCGGGGACCTCGTCGCTGTCGCTGCCCCGGCCATAGGTCAGCAGGTTGTAGACCCGCTGGATCAGCACCGTGGTCTTGCCGCTGCCCGCCCCCGCCAGCAGCAGGAGGGGTCCCTCGGTGGTCATGGCCCCCTGACGCTGCATGGGGTTCAGCCGGGCCAGATCCCGGGCGATCACCGCTTTCCGGGCGGTCACATACCGTTGTTCAAAATCAGTCATGCTGTTCTCCGTTCTCTCTGTTTTCTCAAACTGACCTCTATTTTACGGCAAAAAGCGGCCGCGGTCAACGGCGGAACCGCCGATTTTTCCGTATCCGTTTTGTAATCAAATTGAGGTTGACATTTGTCTACCTTTTTGCTACGCTGATGGTGTAAGAGGTAGACAACTGTATACCAAGCGAGGTGCACCATGAAAATTGATCTCTCCAACAGCGAATGGAAGCTGATGAACCGCCTGTGGCAGACCTCTCCCATGACCATCACGGAACTGACCGCCGCCTTGCGGGAGGACACCGGCTGGTCGAAAAACACGGTCATCACCATGCTCTCCCGTCTGGAGGGCAAGGAGGCCATCCGCCACGAGGAAGGCCGTCGGGCCAAGCTGTATTTCCCCGCCGTGGACCGGGAGGACGCCATTGAGGCGGAAACCGAGACCTTTTTGGATAAGATCGGCGGGCTGGGCCTGCTGATGAGCGCCATGGTGGAAAAAAACGCCCTGACAGAGAACGACATTGCGGAGCTGTCCGCCATTTTGGAGAAAGCGGGTGGAAAACTATGAAAGAGATCCTGTTAACTTCTTCCGTTCTGATCCTTGCCCTGCTGCTTTTGCGGCTGCTGTTCCGAAAAACCATCTCCCGCCAGGTGCAGTACGCCCTGTGGGGGCTGGTGGCGCTGCGGCTGCTGGTGCCGGTCAGCCTGCCCGCCATGGAGCACAATGTCCTGACGGCGGCGGAGCCGGTGACGGCCCGGATCACCGCCCCGGCCCTGTATGTGACCCCCTACCGGGAAACCATTGTCTCCGCCCCGCCGGGCGTCTTCCAGACCCCCGCCCCCTATCAGGCCTTCCGGGTGGACACCGCCACAGAGGACAGCACCGTGACGTTTACCGACGGGAAAAATGTCACCCATTCCATCGAGTATAAAAGTCAGATCCCTCTGACCCCCGTTCTGAAAGCCGTCTGGCACACCGGGATGTATGTCATGGCGGCGTGGTTCCTGCTTGCGAACCTCCGCTTCATGCTTCGTCTCCGCCGGAGCCGGAAACCTTACCCGGTGGAAAACTGCCCCTATCCGGTGTATCTGACGGCGGATCTGCCCTCCCCCTGTCTGTTCGGCCTGTTTCACCCCGCCGTCTACCTGACCCCCGCCGCCGTGGAATCCCCGGAGACCCTGCGGCATGTTCTGATCCACGAGACCACCCACGCCCGCCATCTGGACCCCCTGTGGAGCCTGCTGCGGTGCGTGTGTCTGGCGGTGTACTGGTTCGACCCGCTGGTATGGATCGCCGCCATCTTCTCCCGCCGGGACTGCGAGCTGGCCTGTGACGAGGGCGCGCTGCGGCAGCTGGGAGAATCGGAGCGCATCCCTTACGGTCAAACGCTGCTGCGGCTGATCCCTGTGGCCGGGCGGCCGGAAAGCCCCATGCTCTCCGCCACCACCATGACGGCGGGAAAGCGGGAATTGAAGGATCGTGTCACCCGCATCGCGGAAAACCGCCGCACCGTGGGCGTTGCTCTGCTGGCGGTGGTGACCGCCGCCGCGCTGGTATGCGCCCTCACCTTCACCGGGGCAAAGCCCTCCGTGCGGTCTCTGACCGGCGAGGAGCTGTCCGAGTACGCGCTGGCGTTCAACACCGCTGACCGCTGGCAGGACTCTGCCGGGAATGACTGCACCCTCCGTCCTGTCCAGTTTTTGGCCTCCGTCTATGACGATCCCATGAAGATCGATATGTATCACCTGTTTTACAACGGCGTTTCACCGGAACAACCAATTTCCGCCGCAGAACGGCAAGAGCTGGTGGACACCTGCTATGACGGCTATGACCCAGAGGTGGATCTCATCAAGATCACCGCGGAGCAGGCGGATCACGTTCTGGTGCGCTGGGTCGATCTGACTCTGGCAGAAACCGACGCGCTGAGTATGGGCAGCTTTGCCTATCTTGCAAATTACGACGCCTATTACCACTTCCACGGAGACACCAACGCCCTCGGTGATGTCTGTTTCTATGCCGGGGAGCGGAGCGGCGATACCGTGACCCTTTATTATCAGCCGGAGCAGTGCGGCGTGTATCTGGTAGACACCGCCGGTTCCGGGGAAGAGGTCTGGGCGAAAGTCACTGTGGAACCGCAGCCTGACGGCAATCTCCGCATCCTCTCCAACCAGATCTGCGGCAGGCCGGATGACCTGCTGGGGGTGACCCGTCCCCTCACCGGGGAGGAGCTGGCCTTCTTCAACACGGAATTTTTCAATCACGACACGGATGTTGACGGCGTGGTGCGGGCCAATCCCCACAACCAGTTCCTCACCTGCCTGTACAACGCGCCCCAGGAGATCAACCTGTACGACCTGTTCTATGACGGCGGCGGAGTCAGGGAGGCGCCCAGTCAGGAGGAACTGGAACAGCTGGGGGTGCTGGCGGAGGACGGCAGCCAGATCTGCCCCACCGACAAGTTCACCCGGGCGGATATGGACGCTTTCCTGCTGGAGAACACCGGTTTGACGCTGGCCCAGACCAATCAGGTGGATCTGGACGCCTTTGACTACCTGCCGGAGTATGACGCCTACTACCACACCCACGGGGACACCAATTACCGCTCCGTCACCTTCACCAGCGGCCAGCGGCGGGGCGATTATATCCAGCTCTACTGGAAGGATTTCTATTACGGCGGCGAGACCAACGAGTGCGTCACCCTGCTGGATCGGGGGGACGGGCAGTACTGGTTCGTGTCCCACCTGCTGCTGGACGGCGATGTGCCCTCCGCCTTTGCCTATCCGGATGAGGAGCCCTGGATGACCCTTCCCCTCAGCGGCCTGACGCCCTATCAGCCGCAGAAAACGACCCTGACCCGCCACTCCATGGACTGTGACCAGCGGGGGGCTGGATTCATCATTGACGGCACCGATGGCGGGGAATACTCCATCCGGATTTACCGCTCCACCGACGGCAATGTCTACGCGGCGGTGATGCAGTCGGAAGCCGCCGGACGGGACGGCATGTCGGAATGGGAAGCGGATGTGTTCTTCACCTTCCCCAACAACGTGGACGTCAGCAACGACGCGGAGAGAACCGATCTGTTCTTCTTTGAAGACCTGATGGGGTACAGCGGCTTCACAGTCACCTACAGGGACTACCTCTCCGGCGGGCCGGGACGGGGCGGCTACATCGACACCGTCACGGATTACTACTATCTGGACAACAGCGGTACTCCCTATCTGCTGGCCCATGCCAAGGGGGACGCCCAGCTCATCGACCTGAATGGGGACGGTGCGCTGGAGCTGTGTACTGCCTCCGGTGCTTCCGGACAGATCTTCTTCCTGCGGGACGGCCGGTATTACGAAGCTGACGTCAAGGCTCTTTTGCAGGATGCCTGGCCGGAAATGAACTACTGGGATCACGCCAGCTGGGATCTCAACTACCGCCGCCTGACCGTCCGCGGTTTTGTGTCCATGCCTGCGTGGGCCACGGCGGAGCATCCCCAGCCCGATGCCGATTTCACCCGCTATCTCTACTACCGGGATGGGGAACTGCTGGTCTACAAGCCTGATAAGGACAGCCAGACAGCGGATCATGTAGTCGGAACGCCCGATGTACCGGAGCCTGTTCTGGCCGCAGCCAAGGCCACCGTACAGAAAGCCTATCAGGACTACAAAAACGGCGGATTCGACTCCGGCGCCGATCTTGATAACTGGCGGGTGGAGTATCTGTCGGAATCGTGGCGCCGGGCCTATCCCACCGGAGCGCTCATCGCCTATGACCTGAATTACGAGTACCACGCCCAAAAGCCCGCCAACGTTATGCTGGCAGGCGGGGCCTATGTGGACGAGGACGGCTGGCTCATGCCGGACTATCCCTACTGCCACTATCTGTTTTTCATCGAGCGGAACGGTCAATACACCTTCCTTGAGGAACAGATGATCAATGACGCCGGCCCCGGCTCCGAGATCTTTGAGGCAGAGATGCAGCGTTGGGCGGTGGAACTGGGGTTGTCCTCCGTGGCGGATACCGCGCCGGAGGAATTGCTGCACCAGCTTTATGACGGCATGGGCGGCCAATTCCTGACCCAGCTCAGCACCATGAGCGAAACGGACCGGCAAACCGTATGCCAGAAGCTGGATGTCATTTTGCAGGAGGGCACAGCGGAGCAGCAGAGCCTTTATCTGGATGCGGTGCAGACCATGGCGTGGTGTTCTCACTCCTTTGACGGCGCTCAGCGGGAGGCCTACGACTACTTTCTGGAGCATTCCGCCCGCTCGTCTCAGGCGGCCTACCGGGCGCAGGCTGTGATGGACGCACTGACCGGCGGCGGAGCGGTGCAGATGCGTCTGGAACCTGCCGACGGCGTCCGGGGCGGCGACTATACCGTTGGCGTTTCCGACGGCAGCGGTGCTGTCCGGGCGCAGGGCTTTTCCGGCAGCTTTTACTGGGCCACGGCCTCGGACAGCGATCCCTCCGGCAGCAGCATCACCCTGCAAAGCCCGGACGGACGCTGCACCATTACCGCGTGGGAGAATTCCTCTATCGTGCGCTGCGAGGAACCGGGGGAAACCGCATGGCTGATGGCGGCCTCCACCTCCTCTGCCCCATATGACGGCAACACCGTGTTTACCTATCTGCGGAAGTGGTACGATGAGGCGGAATTCAACGCGCTGGTGGACAGATTGATCGTTCCGGCGGATGGCCGGAACCGGGAGGAGCTGGCCCAGAGCTGGCTGGACGCCGTGGGCGATGTGACCATCCATCAGGTGACGCCGGGCAGCAAGTACGAAAATTCCTTCGTGCAGAACCGGGTCACGGTGGAAAGCGCGGAACCGGCGGCCGGTCTGTATGACCCGGAACTGCTGGCAGGCCAGCATTTCACCTTCACCAACGAGCGCATTTTCGTGCCGGGGAACTACCGCTCCAAGGAGCAGCAGACGGTGAACAGCAGCGCCAGAGCTTATCATGGCGAATATGGACCCATGCCCGGCGGCGGGGCCTTTCTGGATACCCGCTCCGGCCTGCTGTACCAGACGGCGGACGGCTGGAAGGGGACGTTTGCCCCCTGAGGGGGATCTTTTCAGAAAAGTCGGGCAAAAATAAAAGAACATAACCGGCGGATTCATTGACTGATTGGACGGCCGCAATGGCTGCATCCAATGAAAAGGAAGTATATGGAAAGCATGAAGCAGAAATTTTTCCGCGCCGCCGTGCCGCTGGTAATGCTGGCGGTGTCCGCGGCCCTGAGCGTATTCGTTTACCGATTACCGCAGCCGGTGCGGGAGCCGCTGCCGGTCCTCATGTATCACCACATGGTCCCGGACGGGCAGGACTGCAATGACATGACCGTGACCCCCGGCAAGTTCCGCTCCGACTTGGAGACCGTTCTGGCGATGGGCTATACGCCGGTGCTGCCCCGGGAATTGGCCGCCGGGGACGCCCTGCCGGAAAAGCCCATCCTCATCACCTTTGATGACGGCTACCGCAGCAACTACGATCTGGTGTACCCCATTTTGCGGGAATACGGCGTAAAGGCCTGCATTTCCATCATCGTCCTCATGCCGGATCTGCCTACGGACAACTTCTGCACCTGGGGCCAGCTGCGGGAAATGACGGCCTCCGGTCTGGTAGAGATCGGCTCCCACAGCTACCGCCTCCACAACTTAGGCAGCGACGGCGGCAATTTTGAGTCCGGCGGGGCCAACGGCGTGGAACGCCGCCCCAATGAGTCCGACGCGGATTTCCAGATCCGCGTGCTGGATGACATTCAGCTGAGCCATGACCGGATCGCCGGGGAGCTGGGCGGCGTCACCTGCTTCGCCTATCCCTTCGGCTGCTCTGACCCGGATGCCAAGGCCCTTGTGGACGAATTGTTTCCTGTGACCCTGATGACCACGCCCAAGTGCGCCGATCTGGCCAAGGGGCTCCACGATCTGCCCCGGTTCACCGTTACGATGAAAACCGATCTGGAAAAACTCCTGCGCTGACCATACATCGCCCGCCCGCCTGCGTTTCCACGCAGGCGGGCGTTTTGTTTTCAGCAGAAGTCATTTTTCCCTCGTGGTGTATTTTTTACTGCGGACAACTATTGTTCCTCCCTTGACTTTTTGTCAGCAAAGCTTTAAAATAGTAAAGCGCCCTCTCTGTGAGGGGTTTGTTTCCCCCGGAAGTCCGGGATCAGATAGAAGCCGATAGCACGGGCCCCGATCCCGTGCGGTTTTTTTACGGCTGGATGGGAGAAAAACATGGAACACAAGAAAAACACCAAGAGCTTTGCGAGCCGCTGGGGCTTTATCCTTGCGTCCGTCGGTTCGGCGGTGGGTATGGCCAACGTCTGGGGCTTTCCCAATAAAATGGGCAGCAACGGCGGCGGCGCATTTTTACTGATCTATCTGCTGTTTGTTTTTATTTTCAGTTATGTGGGCCTTCCGGCGGAGTTTGCCATGGGCCGCCGTGCCGCCACCGGTACGCTGGGCGCTTACGAAAACGCTTGGGACACCCGCAGCAAGTCTGCCGGTAAAGTCGGCGGTCTGCTGGGCTGGCTGCCTCTGGCTGGCTCCCTGTGCATCGCCATCGGCTATGCCGTTATCGTCACCTATGTGCTCAAGGCTCTGGTGGATTCCCTGCTGGGCACACTGCTGACCACGGACACCGCCGCCTGGTTCGGTGTCTTCTCCTCCACCCCCTACTCTGTGATCCCCTATCACATCGTTGTGGTGGTGGGCACGCTGCTGACACTGTTTCTGGGCGCCCGCAGCATTGAAAAGACCAATAAGGTCATGATGCCTGTCTTCTTTGTGATCTTCCTGATTCTGGCCGTGCGGGTGGCCCTTCTGCCCGGCGCCGCAGAGGGATATGTCTTTATGTTCACCCCCCGCTGGGAGGCCCTGACGAATCCCATGATCTGGATCTGGGCTATGGGGCAGGCGTTTTTCTCCCTGTCCGTCACCGGCAGCGGCATGATCGTTTACGGTGCGTACCTCTCCAAGGACGAGGACGTGGTGGGCGTGGCCCAGCACACGGCCCTCTTTGACACCATTGCCGCCGTGGTAGCCGCCCTGGTTATTATCCCCGCCTGCTTCTCCTACGGTCTGGACGTGGGCGCCGGTCCCAGCCTGCTGTTCGTGACCCTGCCCACCATCTTGCAGGACATCCCCATGGGTCAGCTCTTCGCCATCATCCTGTATATGGCCATGATTTTCGCCGGCGTCAGCTCTTTGCAGAATATGTTTGAGGTGGTGGCGGAGTCCCTGATGCACAAGTTCCCGAAGCTCAACCGCGTTACCGTCCTGGTACTGCTGGGCGCGCTGTGCCTGGGCTTCGGCATCGGCATGGAGACCATCAGCAAGTGGGGTCCCTGGATGGATCTGGTGTCCATTTATATCATCCCCATCGGCGCTACACTGGGCGCGGTCTCCTGGTTCTACGTGATGAAGAAGGACGCCCTGCTGGACGCCATCAACACCGGCAGTACGAAAAAACGCGGCGATCTCTGGTACAATGCGGGCCGGTATGTGTACGTCCCTCTGGCGATCATTCTCTGCTGCGTGGCCCTGTTCATGCACGTTGCTTTCTGATACCCACAGAAAATTTCCACGCATATAGCTAATAAAAAGGACCCGGCGGCTGAAAATCAGCTGCCGGGTCTGTTTCGTATAAAAGGTTTCATCAATCGTAGCGCAAGCTCAAGGTAGCGGAGTCCTCGCCGTTCCGCAGGAAGGGCATTCCCTCGCCGATGCGGGAGCGCTGGAAGTACAGATACTCGCCAGAGGGGGAGATCAGCACTGGGAAACTGCCGCTGAGGGAGCTGCCCACCCCGGCGGACATATCCAGCCGCAGGCAGTCATCCTCCATGCGCCATACGCCGAAGAATCGCAGATCCATCCGGTCGTCATAGCACTCGTACAGATTAGCCAGCCCCGCATAGTCCGGGTCACAGTCGCCGTAATGCAGCTCCAGCGTCCACTCATCGCAATCCCACGAGGTATCGGCCAGTCCCAGATCCGTAGGGGGCCACCACCAATCGTCACCGGTCGGCTCCCAGCCTTCGGGATGGTCGATGGCGATGGTGTTCGTGTAGATGGAGAAGTCGAACAGCAGCAATCGGCCCTCCTCGCTGGCAGGCAGGATGAGATCGCCGTACAGGTCCTCCTACGGATACCAGTTCACCACCGTGCCGTCATCGGCCACAAGGTTGACCTCCATATCCGGCTCCTCCGGATCGACGAACAGCAAAACAGGCTGGGTATATTCCTCCCGGTAGAGGACTTCGTCCGCCACCGGATGCAGGCCGTTGCCCTGAGACTGCCATGTGATGTGGTTCACGGCAAGGCTGGTGTTCTCTCCCCGCGGAATGACGCAGAACAGCTTGCCGTACCCCGGACCGAGGACCCGCTCCGAGGGGATGGTCAGCATGACCGGCATCTCCGCCGTCAGGTCAAGGCAATTTTCCAGCATCCAGTCCGACAGCTTGGAGGTGTCCCCCTTCTCCCGGTAGCCGAGATAGGCCGCGGCGCCGGGATAGCCGCCGTATTCCAAATCAAAGCCCAGCTTGTCGAGACATTCCTCCACCAGCTCCTGGTCCACCTCCGCTTCCGGTTCGGAAGGCTTCACAGGATCGGCCTGACCGGTCTGATCGGTCCTGCTGTCGGAGATCGTCTCCTTTACGCCGCCGTTTCCCGCTGCCGGGGCCGGTTTCTTTTTCCCTCCGCAGGCAGTCAGGCTAAGAGCCAGCGTCAGGCAGAGAAGTGCCGACGCCAGCCGGTGCAAAGTCAAGCGCTTCATGATTCTGCCTCCTTCTCAGAATTTGCCGCTGCGGCCGTGACCGCCGCCGCCGCTGCGGCTTACAGTTCCTCCGCTGCTTCTGCCACCGCCGCCGGAGTCGCTCTCGATCTTACGGCGGGTCTCCGTGGTATGGGTGTAGTGGTCATAGCTGTCCGTCAGCTTCAATCCACCGCCCGCCGTGGTATACACGTTGGCGTCAACGCCCTTGCGCACGGACTTCACCTGTCCCTTCAGGATCATGCACACCAGAAACGCGATCAGGCAGGAGACTGCCACCGCAATGCCGATGGCCGGCAGGGGGCTGGACCGCACAGGTTTTCCATCCTCAGCCAGAGTCAGAAACTCGTCACAGGCGGCAAGATAGCTGGAAACCCCGGCATACCAGTCGCCGCCGCTGAATTTATCCAAAAAGCGATCCTCCAGCTGTTTTTCGCCGTATCGGTCAAAAGCATACTCCGCCCATTCGCCGTAGACGAACATGGCGTAGTCCCGCTCTGTCATGCTCAGCATGATGATGACGCCGTTTCGGTCCTCGCCCACACCAAGGCCCTCGGCGTGGTAGATCTGATACAGGGCGGTATAGGGATCGTCACCGTAGCCGTAAGCTGTAAAGTCCTCCACAAAAAGGGTATAGATGCCGCAACTGCGGCGGAGGGCGATATCCTCGGCCCGATCCTCCAGTTCTTCCCGCTCCCCGTCGGAGAGCATTCCCCGCAGATCGAACACATAGTTCATGCCGGTGCTGCCCAACTCCGGAGCTTCGCCGGACTGGACGGTCTCGGGCTGCTGCGCCTCCGTTGGGAAGTCTGCGGAGAGATAGTCCGCCGCCGTCGCCGCCATGGCGTTCACCGCCTGACAGAGCGCCTCGGCGCTCACGGTCATATCCGTACCGTCCCACGCCCGCGCCGTCATATACGGCTCCACCGCGTCATACACCAAGCCGGAGAGTTTCTGCCCGTCGCCCCGCGTCTCGCTCAGCATCGCGTAGACGCACCAGTCGGTCTCCGCCAGGGTGTAAGAACCGTCCGCCAGAGGCTCCATCACCAGCGTCAGCGAGATGCCGTCCTTTTCCTCGCCCCAGCCGTAGCCGGAATCTTTGTAAACATATGTGGCGATATCTCCGGCGGTGGTACCCTCGCTCACATCCTCATTGGTAAATATGTCCACCCGCAGGTCAAGGTGAAGCGCCTCCGTCAACTGGGGCAGGGTGTACTGACCCAGATTGGACAATTCGTCCGAGCCCAGCGCGTCGGTCTCATCGTAGATCGCACCGTATTCCGTCCACGCCAGAGCGGGGACGCACAGAGTCAGCGTCAGCAGGAGCGCCGTCAGCAAAGCTGTGACTTTTCTTTTCATGTCCGTCCCTCCTTATCGCATCAGCAGGACGATGACCGAACTCAATACGGACAGCGGCACGGCAATGGCGGCAAACATCCCCCAGAATCGCCCCTTGTCCACAGGCAGGTCTCCTACCAGCTTTCCGGTCTGTCCATTCATGGCGAAGAGGAAATCCTTGCCCTGCCATTTGGTATTCAGCAGCCACACCGGCAGCAGCGCGTAGTGGACCTTGCCCCGCTGGATGTCTGCGTGTTCGCCCCTCGGGAAACAGGTCGCGTATCCCGTTACGGTGCCTTGCAGCGCCTTTTTCAAGCTGCCCAGACAGCGGACATCGGCCCGTTCCCGGCTCTTGTCCGCCGACACGTCGAACTTATCCGCCAGGAAGCCCGGCAGATACGCCGTGGAGAAGGGTTTCAGGTCATCGTAATTGTAAGGCTCGATGGAATCCATGTGATCATCCGGCATTTTAGTCGAGGCGTCCACCGGTACCTTTTCAAAGGGCATCGTTCCGGCACGGTACACGTCAAAGTGCTCCGTCTTTATCACCTCATACTCACCCTCGGTGCGCTTGTGGGACCGGGTACACTCATAGTGGGCATTGCCCTCCGCCTCACCGCTGAACAGCCAGAAGGGTACATAGACCCCCTGGATCTCCTGTAAGTGATTTTCCTTGGAAAAGCTCTTGGGAAGGAGCACCTTGCCCCTGTAATGCTTCTTGAGCTCGCGGATGGCGTCCTCGCGGCTGAGTTTGAAGGGGATCACGAAATCCGGCTTCAGCGTTCCCGCAAACTGCCCCGGCACCACCGTTGGGTTTCCACAATAAGGGCAGAAGGTAGCCGCCGTGCTTGCGTCACAGATCAGCTCCGCACCACAGCTTGGGCAGCTGTAAGCCTTCATGCCGTCTCCCTCGGCACCCCAGTCGGCGCTGAGGTCCGGCATCTCCCAGCCGCCTTCCTCGGCTGCCTTCTTTTCCGCCGCCGTTTTTTCTTCTGCCGACTGCTGCGCCGCCGCGGCCTGTTCCTCCTTTTCCGCGTAAAGCGCCTCGATCTCTGCTACATCATAGGTACTACCGCAGTAATCGCACTCCAGCTTGCCGGATGCGCCTACAAAGTGCAGCGGACCGGTGCAGCTTGGGCATTGATAGTTGGTCACCTGTGCTGCCATGCTTGCTCTCACCCTTCTTTCTTCATTTTCCGTTCAGCGCCCGCCCGTAGACGGGCGGACGCTGTTGAGCCGTTTTCTCCGATCTGTTTCCCTTATCCTCTGGGCGCGCCGCAGTACTCGCAGAATTTTCCGTCATTCTGTCCGCCGCAGGCGGGGCAGGTCCACGGACCAGCCGCTGCCGGAGCGGGAGCGAAGGTCTCCTGCTGCTGCATGGGGGCCTCCTGCTGCATGGGGGCTGTCTGAACTGCGCCGCCGCCACGGGCGGTCTCCATCACCTGAAGCAGCGCCGCTCGGATCTCGTCGCCCATTTCGCGGTACTTGCGATATTCCCGATTGCTCTCCGGATCGAAGCCGGCAGCCATGGTATTCATCCGGCCCACAGAATTCATCTGTCCCATCATGGGGCGCTGTGTCATGCCGCTCTGGGGCCGACCTGCCATAGGACGCTGGTTCATGCCCGACTGATTCATCATAGGCCGCTGACCCGCCATGCCGCTCTGAGGACGGCCCGCCATAGGACGCTGGCCCATCATACCCTGCTGCCCCATCATGGGCCGCTGCATGGTGTTCTGCGGCTCGATGTACACAGAACTGTTGTTCAGGCGGAACTTCATTTCGTCAAAGTAGGGGTTATTGACGGAAATGATCACTTCAAAGTCATAGGAATACTCGTAGCGGGGCGGGTTGTAGGTGACTTCCTTGCCGTCCGGTCCCTCCCGCTTCTGCTCCGTGCGGCTCTCGTCAATGTCCACGCGGCAGCCGGTCAGCGCGGTGTAGTCCAGAATATCCGGGTTGGCGTCCGCCAGATCCCGGGCGCGGGTAACGGTGAACCAGCGGTGCTCCTCGTCCAGCAGGACCTTCCAGTCCTCGCCGTAGGAGCGGGTGGTGCGGAACTGGGACGCCCTGCCCCAGTTTTCCTCCCGGTAGGCCAGCTGCCGCTTGATGTCCTCCACCGTAGAGCGGCGGCGGTCACTGAACCAGGGAGAGAGCTGCTTCGCGCAGTCCTTACAGAGGTTGCCGTCTTCCAGTTTCTGATTGCCCAACAGTCCGATCTACTCGCCGCAGATGTCGCAGTATTTCTTATCAAACAATCCCATAATAGCTTCCTCCTGTTGTTTTCAGTCGCCGTAACGGCTCACATTGCATTGTCCACCCGGAACCGGGATCTTGTCCCCGGCCGTGGCTCCCGCGGCCGGGGACGGTATTCGCCAAAAAATCCGCTATTCGCTCTTATTCTTCAACTTTTTGAAGCTCCACCACTTTGTCCGCCGCTTCCGACCAGTCCACCGTCAGCTCCAGTCTGCCGCTGTCCTCGCCGGCCCCGGCACAGTGGTAAACGTCCAGGATCTTCCCCCATTCCGTGCCGTCCGCCTTCTGGAGAACACGGTTGTCTAACATCAGCCCTGTGTCCTGTATCTTTTTACGCGGGATGTAGGTGAAGTCCAGCGGGGTTTCCAGAACGGTCTCGCCGTCCAACCGGAGGGTCAGGCCGTCCTCTTCGCTGATGACCGCCTGCCAGCCGTCCTCCGGACTTTCCCATGTTCCCTCCAGCACTGGCCAGAGGAGGGAATTGTCCACATAAGTACCGTCCCCGTCCAGTAGGAACAGGTTTTGATCCGGATTCTCCATGCCGTTGCCCCCATCCATGATCTGGTCCGTGACAAAATGCTTATACAGGCCCGAAAGGACGATCCCTACCAGCGCGCCCGCCAGGAAAATCCAAATCATCCGCCGTTTCATTACACGATGTCCCCGTCGTCAAAGGGGTCGCCGCACTCAGGGCAGAACTTGGGAGGATGCTGCGGGTCAGCCGGCTCCCAGCCGCACTTGTCGCATTTGTACTGAGGAACACCGGCAGGCTTGGGCTTGCCGCACTCGGCACAGAACTTGCCCTTATTCACCGCGCCGCAGGTGCAGGTCCAGCCGTCCGCTGCGGCGGCGGGCTTGGGCTTGCCGCATTCCGGGCAGAATTTTCCGGTGGCGGTGGTGCCGCAGGCGCACTGCCAGCTGTCCCCGGCAGGCTTCGGCTCCGGCTTCTTGCTGCCGCAGTTGGGACAGAAGTTGCCGGTGATGCCGCCCTGACCGCAGGTGCAGGTCCAGCCTTGCGCCGCAGGTGCGGGAGCGGGCTGCGCCGCCTGCTGCTGCTGGCCCATCTGGAACAGGTTCTGGGCGTTCATGCCGCCCATCTGGCCGGCCATGCCCATGCCCATGAAGGCCATAGCGGGACCGGTGCCGGTGTTGGCGGCCGCCGCCTTCATGGCCTCGCCCTGAGAGCCGACGAGATGTGCCGCCGCCCGGGTGGGGTCCATAAAGGCCGCGTTGCGCTGCAGTTCCTTGATCATCTGCTCGTCTTCCTCATTGGCCTTCACGCTGGAAACGCCGAAGGAGACGATCTCCATGCCGCGCAGATCCCGCCACTTGCTGGAAAGCTGCTCGTTGAGGGCGTCAGCCAGCTCCAGAGTATGGCCGGGAAGGGCGGAATAGCGGATGCCCATTTCGCTGATCTTGGCGAAAGCGGGCTGCAAAGCCGTCAGCAGCTCCGTTTTCATCTGACCGGCGATATTTTCCGTCTTGTAGTCCTCACTGACGTTGCCGCAGACGTTGGTGTAGAACAGCAGGGGGTTCTTCAGCCGGATGCTGTACTCGCCGAAGCAGCGGATGCCGATGTCAATGTCGATGCCAGCCCGCTGGTCCACCACCCGGAAGGGAACAGGGCTGGGAGTGCCGTACTTATTGCCCGTCAGCTCCTTGGTGTTGAAGTAGTAGACCCGCTGATCCTTGGGAGCCTCGCCGCCGAAGGTGAAACGCTTGCCGATGTTCTGGAACACGCTTTTCACGCTCTCGCCCAGATCGCCGGAGAAGATGCTGGGCTCCGTGGACATATCGTAGGTGTACTCACCGGGCTCGGCGCAGACGTCCACCACCTTGCCCTGCTCCACGATGAGCATGCACTGTCCGTCCGCAATGGCGATCAGGCTGCCGTTGGTGATGATGTTGTCATCGCCCTTGGTGTTGCTGGAACGGCCCGTGACCTTCTTTTTGCCCTTGACCGCCAGCACGTCAGAGGGGATCGCTTCGCAATAAAAGTATTCCTTCCACTGGTCGGCCAACACGCCGCCAGCCGCGCCCATTGCCGCTTTGATCAGTCCCATAATTTTACTCTCCTTTTCCTGTTGTTGTATTTGATTTCAGCATTCGCTTTTGATCGCATCTTATAAAATCGCCTGTTTTTTAGGGAAAACAAGGCCTCAGCTCCCTCCCGTCAGGAAGGTGTCTCCACTGACATAAAACGGAGCCTGATCCGTAATGGGCCAGGTGAACCAGCTTACATCCCAGGGCCGCTTCATAAACAGGCACACCCGCGCCGTATCCTCTGGAATGGTGAGGGAGAAGAACATCGGCTCATTGATCTTGATTTTCCCCTCATACACCACCTTCTCCGAGATCCAGCTTTGTTGGGTGCCGTCATCGTTCAGCATCGGCGTTCCAACGCTGAATTGGATGTCCGTTTCGTACCACCGGCCCACCAGCAGCAGCTTATTCTGTCCGTTGGGTTCCAATGCGTTCATGGGGATCACCGACAGCAGCTCCGTCACCTCGGTGGGCGGGTCCCGCCAGTAGAAGATCAGCGATTTTTCCGGCTCCCCTGTCATGGCGTTCTCCAAGGTCGGCGGCAGGAAGCCGCTGGAGCGCATATAGGTGACGGTACGGATGCCCGCGCCCCCGTTCTTTTCATAAGGCATCCGCACAAGCAGGCTATTCCGGTTCGTCAGGGCGGCGAAAAACGCCGCGCCAGTCTCCTCATCGGTCAGCCGCACGCTCCAAGTCTCATTGGACAGCCCCGGCATCAGCGGTTCCTCTATCTGCTCCGCCAGCAGATGCTTTTCTGACCGGTATTGCGGGGTGTCCGTATCCAGCCCGGCGGCGTGGTACCAGTCCGCCCGCATCACATAGCCCTCCAACAGATCGGACCACAGGCGATCAAAGCACAGCATAGAGGCGATATGTTCCTCGTCGGCTCTGTATTCCCGGCCGTCCTCCTCATAGTGGGTCATGCGCCACGTTCCGTAGAGGTCCGCGATCCCCATCTCTCCGCCGGGGCCCGGCCGCTCTGCCGGGGCAAAGTAGAAGGTATCTCCGTAAGGGGTCTCGATCGCCAGAGAATCGGTGCTTTCGATCCGACCGTCCAAGGTCAGCGGCTCGCCGGTATTCATCGTTCCCGTCAACCGCAGGGTGCTGTCCGCGCCCAGCCACCAGTTTCCGTCGAGCAGGCTGGTATTGTAGTACGAGCCTAACACATCCCGAAACTGGGCCGTTCCGTCTTCGTTGAGATAGAGGTCCGCCCACCACGCCTCCGTGGGCATAGCACTGGTTTTCATGCAGTCGTTCATGGCATCATAACTCTCGTGCCGCACAGCGGTCCAGTAGTCCGCGCTGAACGGTGCGGAGGTCTGCTGCCGGGTATCCTCCGCGCTGTCGGCAGCAGAGGGTGGCGCATCCGTATTTGTGTCCGGCCCCGGTGTTTTGCCACAGGCAGTCAGGCCGAGCCCCAGGAGAAACGCCAAGAAAAACGCGGTCCATCTTTTTTTCAAAGCTGTGCCTCCTTTACGCTCAACAGTCCTACGTCACCGGAATACGGATGCCGCTTGGGAACCTGAACGATTTCCAGAAGAGCCGTTCGCCGGCAAAGGGCTTGAAGCTCTGCCAACGGGGCGGTCTTTAAGCGGGTCCTGTCGGCTCCCTATCGTTTTTAATTCGCAAATCATATGGCCTAACTTCTGTATACCATGGAATCCCCGTTTTGTTAACCCTAATTTCCCCAAATTAGGGTCCCAAACATGAAATTTCCCGGAAAAAACCGAAAAAGCACTGCTCGTTCACGAACACCCGTTCCATTTTATGGTTCTTCTTACAAAAAGCGTATGTCAGCCCGGCGGCGGTTATCCGCCCTCACTTTCGCTCCCTCGGCTGTTATTTCGCACCCCCATAGGAAAAAAGGAGCCGGAACGATTGCTCGTTCCGGCTGGAAACTATGTGGCAGGCGCAGCGCGGTTTGCCCCGCTCAGAGCGTCTCCTTCCGTAAAGCCTGCGCCAGTGAGAGTACCACTGCGCCCAGATCCTCCATAGCGTGGGCGAAATCGAAAAACTCCTCCGTCTGGCCCTCCCGGAACAGATGATCCGACACAGATTTGACCGCCACGAAGGGCACATTGTTCCGCAGGCACACCTGGGCGATCGCGCCGCCCTCCATCTCTGTCAGCAGAGGGTGGAACGTGTCCCGGATGAAGATTGCCCGGTCGCTGCGGACAGCAAACCAATCTCCGGTGGCCACCCGCCCCAGCGCCGCCTTGCGGCCCAGTGCTGCCAGCAGTTCCACGCACCGCTCCGGCTTCCAGGTGGGGAATGACACCCGGTTCACCGTAGATACCAATCCTACGGGATCACCGATGGCAGAGGTGTCCACATCGTGCTGCACAAAGTCCTCTGCGACCACCAGGCTGCCGGTGGGAATCTCCGTCAGGCATCCGGCCACTCCGGCATTGACGATCATATCCACACCGTACTTCAGACACAGGATCTCTGCCGCCATGGCGGCATTCACCTTGCTGACACCGCCGGCGCAGGCAATGATCCCCGGTGCAGCCTCGTAGAACGGCACACCGGACACGGTCTCAAATGCCTCCAGCTCCTTGGCCCCCGGCAGGGCATGAAACTCCGCAGGCATGGCAAATTGCAATCCAATTTTCATTATATTACGCTCCTTTTTACCGTCTCATCAGGCTTTCTCCAAATACAGGCCCTTGTTCCCGAAGGGTATTTTTGAGAAAACCGCAAATTCAAAAACAAGAAACCAAAACTTTTAAAAACAAAAAGAAAAGGAATTCAAGCAAAAGCCTGAATTCCTAAACTTTCTGGAGGTGACACCCGGATTTGAACTGGCTGGGTAGTGTAAAATGCTGTATCAGCGTGTCTAAAAAGCCGTGTGTTTTCAGTGCTTTGCGGGTTTGCGTGTAAAATGCTGTATCATGCTATAAAAGCTGTAAGGGGTAAACTAAGGGGTAGAGGAAACTTCGATTTATAAAGCCATGTACATGGGTTTGCAGCCATCTAAATAATGATATTGCTCAGGTTTCATGTATCTTTCAAAATCGCCAAAAAGATTTCGCTCATAAAAGTGGATTGCATCAGGGACGGAATAAAGAATAATATGCGTTGCCCCAATATACGCTTCTGCAATTCTCCGAATCTCTTGAATAAGCAAACACAAAAATGCGTCACTGATGTAATATTTATCATCAGGGTTGTTTGAATTGGAAACATCTATATCCTGATATTTTTCGGATACCGCAAAATAGTCGATTTTTACGGCTGGAATAAGTTCAACTAAATCATGATCGTCCAAATTGATACCAGAGCAACATAGAGCCGCCAATCCAATAATGTCACCATTTTTTTTGTTGCGAAACACGTAACAAACATTTTTCGCATCTGTCATGACATCATCGTGAAAATATTTGTCAATTGATGGGTTTCCGCAGGTGAATTCAGAAAATATGGAAGCCGATTCATTAGAAACAGCTTCCATATGACACTCATTTAAATTTACACTTAAACCAGCCATTGACATTACTTTCTTTTGACATCATGTTTGTCAAAGTTAGGAATGTTCTTTGCCGCGCGAGCCATCGCACGTTCAAAGGCGTTAGATTCAGAAGATGCTTTCAAAAATTCTTCCGTTTTCCCTGGAGCAACTTCAAAACCAAGATTAACTTTTCTAGACATTACAGCCATCTTAATCCGGCTCCTTTCTGACAACAGTACCACCTCCAACAAAAATGTTAAAAGGTGGTATACATAAGTCCTCTTTGTGAACTTATCATATCACCTTTGCTTTCAAAAAAGCAATAAGAATTTGTGAACAATCACAATTATTCTCTATTCTATACAATAATACACGATGGTATGATAATAGTTGCACAAATTTATACAACGGGATATGAAAACTCAAAATTCACTCTCAAATTATCGTGTCATCAAGCTCACTATCCTTGACATTTCCCTCCATATCTTCGCCTCGGTTTTAAATCGACGCAGTGACTATCCAAAATTGGACTGTCCGACTGCACAAAACCGTGCAGCCATGCTACAAGGGTCTCATTTGAAATGCGCCCCTTAGTGCGCTGCAAGGATTGGATTTCAAATCCTATTCTTTAATACCGCCAATTTTGGAGGTATTCCGAACTCAACCTTGCGCACAAATGATCGAGTTGCATTAAAGATGAACCCGGCCATAATTGACAGAGTTGCGGATATATGCCTATTTCGCGTTTTAAGGCCTCTCTACGGCATTTTCCTCTATGGGGAATCTCTCCTCTATGAACACTATAAAAGCCCTCTGAGGGCTTATATACGAAAGAGGCCGGGGATTAGTCCCCGGCTTCTTTTGCAATGTACCCGCCATCCATGCACCGGATCTGCGTCATTTCTGTGTTTAAGAATAGCTTCCGCAACACGCATGATTTCATCGTTCATCGTCTGTTACATCAGAAAACAGAAAATCATATTCACGTTGCAGGTCTCTAAGCTTTGAGTTGCACTCCCGCTCAAGCAATCTCACTTCTATATCGGAAGGGTGGTCAAGGCCTCTCCAATTGGGGTATTTTGCGTGTTCAGCCTCTATTTTTTCTTCGTATATGTGAAACAGATCTCTGCACTTCGATATATACTCTTCATAGCGTGGGTGGGATTCATTTACGTTTTTCTTTACGAACATAATCAACCCCCATTTCTTTTCTTTGCTTAGATTTTTCATTACTTCTCTGCCATATCATCGATCAAAACCGAATAGGCAAGAACTGTTTCATAATCTGCTTTCGCTGGGTTGTTGTCGATAAACTCGATTATGCTTTGCCAATTTTCAACTGTTTCAGCGTTTGCAATCACGCCAAGCACAAAATCGTCCCGATCATCAATCTTGCGAAGTCTCCGTGCTAACGCATCATAAGTTTTTGCAGCTATTCCGCTTAACATCACGTTACCTCTGTATCCAGATATCAAAGTATAGTGGATTATTTTTTGCGCCTTCGACATGAAAAAGCAGGGGGGGGAGATTATTCCCCCGCTTTTTCTTTCGGCCTCATTGCTTGCATAACCTTGTCGCGTTGCGCCTGCGTTTCAACCGCACGGCTAACAAATGCAGGAATTGTCTCCCCGGCTCTCTGTGCCGCCTCCTGGGCTGTTTTGAGTGCGGTTGGGGTAAGGATAGCCCCCTCGCCTTGCTGCGCTCCTGTGGGTTGCTGTGAGCCGTTTATCCGTTGTTCCGTTGCACCGATAATATACTGATTCATGCTTTCGCCAGCAACGGTAGCAGCAGCCTTTACCGTGTCCTTCATGCCCTTTGGCATGGCAATAGATACGCGGTCAAGGTTTGCAGCGTCCCATTTTTGTGCACTCTTTTTCTGAGCTTCCGATACTGCCATTACAAAGCCCTCCTTTCCACTATCCGCATTATATTACATCCTGCATATACTTATCAAGTATATTTGTGCACAAATAATATACTTAATAATTAGATAACTTGTCAATAGACGGCATACTTAATAAGTAGTATCATGTAGCCATAGCAAGGGAACAAGCGAAAACAGTTGAGACACCGGCAATCGTTGAAGCCTAACACCGAGATCACGGATAAGGGCGGAACGGTATAGGGAATGGGAAGCAGCGAGGCCACAGCCCTAATGACCACCGCCGCCGGGGTTCCCCAAATTGAAGGAGGAAAGCACAATGAGTATCAATGAATTGGAAAGCAAGTGCCGGGAGCTGCGGCAGCTCCAATCCCTGATCGACGAAGCGCAGGCGGAGGCCGATTCCATCCGGGACGCAATCAAGGCCGCTATGGGCGCTTCTGAGAGCATGACCGCCGGGGAGTATAAAATCACATGGAAGAACGTGACCAGCGCCAGAATCGACACCAGCGCGCTCAAAAAGGCCCTGCCGGATGTGGCGGAGCGGTTCACCAAAGAAACCATCGTGCGCCGCTTCTCCGTAGCATGATGGGAGTGATCGCCGCCGTTGCCGGGGCCATCCAGATAGCAAGCTGGGCGATGGCCCTTCTGGACGCAATAGAAAAGCCCTCTGTACCCACGCCGACCAAAGCAAGGCACAGAGAGCCGTAACCACCAACCACCACAGGAGGGCTGGTACACTTATTATACCGGCCTCCCGCTGATAAAACAAGGAGGAACTTTTATGACAAATGAAAAACTTGAAATGATGAAGGACCTGTTAATGGCTTCTGTTTTATCGCTGTCTCACGAGGAACAGGTAATGCTGCTCAACCATATCAGGGAGATGAAGGAGGCTCGAAACAATGAGTAAGCAACAGTTACAGAGTTTGCGGCAGGAAGCTATTAGTCTCATCTCGAAGATGAGCGACGACCAATGTGCGGTTGTTATGGAAGCTTTCAAGTTATCTATGGAAGATAGCTCAAAAACAGAAGAGGAATGTATCAAAATTGCTGCTGAGCGTTTAGGCATTCCTATTCATCTTCATAGCGAGGTGTCGGAATGAAGCTTCTCTACTGTGCCCGCTGCACAACGCCGCTGATGAGCGCGGCCACGGTGCATATCTGCCCCGCCTGCGGGGCGGTGTTCCGTCAGCGCGACACGCGCTTTTCCTTTGTCGCTGATCTGTCCGGTGCATCCGTCAAAGAACTGATGCAAAGCATGGAGGTCACGCTATGAACGATAATGACAGATTCTATCCTGTCGTGCAAACGCCGCTTGGAAAGGTGATGCTCATTGGTGCGACTATGACCGTCGAGCGCGAACGCGAGCTTTTCGGAAGAAGGTGCTCCCAAATGAGCACAGATAAGTGCGTTCGAGCGCATGACCTGATCAACGCGCCGCTTTCCCGGATATGTGCGCCAAAGTGTACAGTAGCCCGCAAAGTCCGCCGAAAGGCAGCAAAGAACACAGTGTGTGAGTACAGCGAAAGCTGTTTTACCTGTCCTTTATCGGACTGTAAGCAGACGGTTGTCAAATGCTTAACGGTCAACCGTTTGCCGATAGATTCTCTCATATAGCGCAGAAAGCCCACAGGATCAATCCTGTGGGCTTTTACTTACATAGGAGTATCTTAATGTGTTTTTAAGTCACTATAAGGCCGACGCACACTGAAATTTTCGTTGTACTTGGAGATTGCGACATTCACATCAAATGAATTCCCGTTAATTTTAATGTAATTCATATACACCGCCTTTAGGTCACTTTAATACCGACGCGCTGCGTCTGGTCTTTGTTCAGCTTGAAGATAATGCGGCCCAATTCCTGTTCGCCGATTTTAAGGATTGCCGTCTGATTGCCTCCACCATACTGAGCCATGCCACGGGCCACCGCTGCCTCGATAGCAGCCGCGGGGGCCTCGATATTCGTCCCCTGCTTTTGGTCGCCGAGCACTGCCAAAAACTCACGGTTCGGTGGAATAACTGCGCCGGTCGCCAAACGTGGGAGCTTGATCTTATCAAGGCGAGGAATATTGATGCCCTTAAATTCAAATCCACCGAGCCAATCCGGTAGCTTAAAGCTCGTCAGTTCCTGCATCAAGTCAAGTATGTTGTTGATATTGTTTCTGCAAAGGTTTGTAGCATTTTCAAAAAGCGTGATGATTCCATTCAGCACTCCCGCCAAAATATCCTTGATGCCTGTCCACGCCATTTCCCAATCCTGCGAAAAGGTGCCGCTGATAAATTCGATAATGCCCTGCCAAACGCGCACGAATGCATCCACGTTGCCGGACACCGCATCTTTCAAAATCGCAAAGAGATTTGTAACATAGTTCTTGGCAATCTGAATGATCCCACTTATATCAAGGCCAATCTTGCCGCAAACATATTCAAGCAGAGACAGCAGGTTATTGGTCATATCCCTGAAGCTGTCCAGCACAGCATAGGCAACCCCTTTCAGACCGTCAAATGCTGTTTTAAGTCCGCTAATCGCTGCAATAAGGTCTCCCTCAAATAGGCCAACAAAGAAATCCTTAAATCCCAGGACAACAGTTTTAAGGCTCTCTATCAGTTCCTTGCCGTGACCTGTAGCAACAGTAATCGCAAGCACGACGGACAGGATGCCGGCAATAATGAGAGGAATCCACGATTTCGTCAAAAGGCTGATTCCGAGGCCGGAGGAGATCAATCCTGCGATGGTAAGGAGTGTGTTTTTCAGATTCCAGCCATTGACATCTGCATCGTGAATACCCGCGACCATCTCCACGATCCCGGTAATAATAAGGCCGATGGCTGCGCCGACCTTGCCAAAGGCAAGTGCAAGACCGGCAACAAGTGCCGCCGCACCGAGCAGCATCCCGAGAAGGTTACTCCAATCAAGGCCGCTGCTCCATGCTCGCAGAAGGTTTGAAATGAACTGGAGCGCTCCTTGAAATGCAATAGCCAATCCTAAAGCCGTTTTCAGTCCGCCTATTAAGGTGTCAGAGAGTTTAAGCCCCAAAAGCAGCGCCCCGATCGATGTAATAAGGCCAAGAATACCCTTTGCCTTTTTGTCCGATAGTTCGGGACCAGAGGAAAAGTCGGGTGCGAGCTTATCTTTGTCTTTTGCATCCTCCGAGCCGGAAAGACGGTTGATCTCGTCAAAGGCGGCAAGAGATTTTGTTGCTTTCTTCGCGGATTTCCCCGTCTTATCCAGTGCGTCGCTTTCATTATACAGGCTCTCCGCTGCTTTCTGTGACTGTTCATAGGTCGTTCCGAACAGTTGAGACATGACACGCCCAATCGCTGTTACGATCTTTGTGACCAGTTCAACAAATGTGGTAAATGCCGGGATTAAAACCTGCAAAAGAGGCTGCGCCAATGTTAACAACGCACCCTTGAGGCGCGCTATCGCTTTTGTGGCCTGATCGTTGCTTTTGATTACTTTCCCAAACCAATCGCGAACGGAACGAAGCCCTTGAGCAATTAGACCAAATATAAATACGCGACGTGCAAGCCCTTTCACTCTTCGCACAAACCGGTCCATATATTCATCTGCTTTTTTACTTGCAGCGGCCAGCGCAGCAGAGCTTTTACTTGCGCCAGCAATCTGTGCAGAAAGTTCTCCCGCCCGGGTGCTCATTCGTTCAATGCTTCTGGTATCTTTGGCAATGGACGCATTCATAGTCTCAACCTTTTTTTGCACGCCATCCCATTCTTTTTGCAATGATGCTACTGTCTGCTCTTGATCTTTTATAGAGCTGGATGTAAAAAACGCATCGCCGCTTTTCATATAGTCCAGCTTCGCCTTTGCGTCATCGAGAACAGCCGCTAATTGTTTTGATTGCTCAACCAGCGGCATCTGATCTTGCTTTTTATCGCTGATTCTTTCGTTGAGCGCATTGATTTTCTTCGTCAAACGTACAAGTTCCTTATCTGCCTCTGCAGCATTTACGTTTACGCGAATAATCACGCTTCCGTCAGAATGAGAAGCATCCGTCATATAATCGCCTCACTTCCGGCGGCGTTGAGCCGCGTATTTTTTCATTATTTTTTTGCATTCTCTATTGGGCTGGATGGAGATTTGATCGATGATTCCCTCTAACAAATTGTACCAAAGGGGAGTGCCGCCAGAGCGTGCATAAATCGAATCTTCCCCAAATAAAGGAGCACAAACAGAAACCCCAAATAGATCATCAATCTGCCGACGAATCGCTATGTTGGCATCCGAAAACAACCGGTATCTCTGTGCAGGCAGTTTGTTTGCGTTTTTCAGTAATACTGCCTGTTGTCTGTCTATCGCAGACAAAGCTGCAAAAACCTTGTCCGCAAATTCCTGGCTATCGGAATCAATAGAAACCGTGACCTTGCCGTTAATATCAATTTCTCTTGTCATAGAAATAACCTCCATGCTCGTATGAATAAGCAGCCAAAGGGCGCTATTTTTAAGTAATAATGATAGGCGGGGACTGTTGCCCCCGCCCTCAATGTAGACAAGGTGGCCCTATACACGCACTTCCGCGCCCAGGTGCTTTAGGGCGCTGCCTGCCGCTGTACTTCGGGCAGGACTTCGCAAGGGAACAAAGGATAGGCAATCCCGCTGCCCCTGCCGCCTGCTTCCGGTCTTTCTCCGGCTGGTGGCCTTGTATCACTCCCCGAAAAGAATCGTTAGAAGTTCTCCACGGCCTCGCCCGCGAGACTGTCCCAATATTCGCTCATGTTTGCGGTATGCTCCGGTCTAAACTTGTCGCCCTCGTATCTCTCACCGCGGCAATAGTCGGAAACTTTAGAAAGATCATCAAACGCCCGCATGGCTGCGCCCTCCCCGCTCTGGCAGTCAAGAGCGATAGCGTTAAGGGCTGCGGCCTCTCGGCGGTTGTCCGTTGTTTTTGCGGCTTCGGCTGCATAGTGACCAACTAACTTTAACATGGTGCTGTTGCTGTCGAAACGCTCCATGAACGCGGAGTAATCAGCCGGGGAAAGAACGCCGGTTTTCATCAACTCAAGGGCGTTGTTGTCGATTGCGTCAGGGTTTGCAATATTGGCGGCGCGTACTGCCTGTTCCAGCTCTGCGCGGATCGTGCGGCGCGTGGCCTTGAAGTTGTCCCAAACGCGGGTGCTCACCTCGTTAAAGGTGGCTTCTGCGTCATGCAGCTTTAGCGCTGCGCGGGCTGTTCTCACCTGTTTTTCCTCTGCGCTATCGCCTGGCCTCCATGCGTTAGCGTCACGGCTGGCCTGCTGCGCCTCTTGGAGTGCGCGGAAAGCGGTGTTGTACTCGCTGCGGGCTGCTTTGAAAGCATCGTCAAGCTTTCGGGCGTAAATGTTAAACTGGCTCATGATGTAAATTTCCTTTCGTTTTATGCGCTGTTGCGCTGATTTTCTTAAAGGTCGATGATGATAACGCTTTCACAGTCTGATAAATAATCTCGTGCTGCCTGTTCCGTCTGAAACACCTTTGCAGGACTTTGCGGCGCTCTGCAAGCCGCCCACGCGCCATTTTCAAGCAGGGTCATAATAGCTACGCCCTCTTGCTTCTGCGCTGCAATCGCCTGTAAAGAGGCAATGCGGGCTTTAATGCTGTTGCTCATAGATGGTCACTCTCCAATTCCGGCAATTCCAGCTTGCCGCGCTCAATGGCTTCATCAAGCATCTGATAGAGGGACAGGCTCAACGGGTCTACGCCCTCAACCGGGTGCGGATAAAGGACAATGCGCCGCCCGTCGTGGGTGTATGCGCCGTGCTGCATCAGGTAGTTAAAAGGATCTTCTTTTGTATGATACTCTGCCCCACCCTCGACAATAAAAACGGTTTCGCCGTCTGTGCGAGATTTCAAAAACTCTCGTAAAGCTGCAAGGCGGGTCTCAACAGTTGCCATCGGTTTCCTCCTTCCATCGCTCCAATTCATCAAGCTTTCGTAAAATGTCAAAGGTTTCAATCAACTTCAAGCCGTATTCGATTAAACTTCTTGATGCCGCAATTTTATTCGCGTCGGAAGCACCATCCCGCGTAACAATCTCCCGCAGGCAAGAAAGAGCTGGGTCTAAGCTCTGCTTTGCGGCGGTGGCCGCATCTTCGATCAGTCCAGAAATCGCCTTTTGGTATTCCTTTTGGAACCGTGGGTCTGCAAGGTATCTTTTCAACGTGGTAAGCCCGATTCCCGCTGCCTGTGCCGCTTTTTCCTTTGTCGGCTGTGTAAGCAGCGCGGCAAGGGCCTGCGCTTGCTTATGTGTCAAATTATCACCCCTTTTAGGGCCGTTTCTCGCCGTTATGGCCCTTATTATTACAAATACGCCCTTAAATTTTTGCTGATAGACGGATGACGCAGATGCTTAAACGCTGACCACCGCAGCTTGACGTCTGGTTTTGCTCCGTACCAGAATTCCGCTATTATGGCCTGCCGTTCGTTCTCTGGGATAGCGGCAAGCGCACTCCACACAGCAAAACGAATGTCTGCGAGGTCAAATGCTGCCTCTGCATCTGGGTCTGGCGTAACATCAGCAATCGTAAAAGCATCGCCCTCCCGGTCTGTCAGTGGCTCATCCAGTGGCAGTGCTGAATTGATGGGGTCTTGCTTGTCCCGCTTCGTGCGAACCCCCATAGCTGCCTGGTATGCCGTTCTGAGTTGATACGCATACCAGCCGATAAAGGAACCGCTGTCAATGTTCCAGCTTTCCAGAGCATCCAGCATGGCAAGGAACGCGCACTGCTCCAGATCGTCAAGCGTGGCACCGCCTTTGCCATCCAGCGCCCGGAGCCACCTCAAGCCCTGCTTGATTGCAAACCGGCGTACTGCCTGCCACAATTCCAAAACATCAGCCTGTCCGCATTGTACCGCCGCCGCGATTTCGTTTGTTGCCATCCTGACCCTCCTGTGATAAAATATCGTTGACAGACAGATATTTTTCACAGGCGCTCTCCCCGAAACCGGGGAGAGCTTTTCAAAGCAGCAAACTCTTTTCGCATCAATAACACGCCTCATAAAAGCGTAATGCTCTTATCCTGCCACTGAAAAAATGGTTGATATTGTAGTCGCAGCACCGGTATTTTGTCGCAAAATGCTGGTCGATCATGGCGTGATAATCCAGCGGGGAAACATCCTCATAGCCGCCTTTGTTCTGCTGGTCTATGTATGGCATATCCTGACAAATGCGAACAATCTGACTTGCTCTGATCGGCGGGTGCGGCCTGCCGGTGTGCCGTTCGTACTGTTCGAAGTAATACAAAAAGACTTGTAAAACATCGTCAAGCGAGTAAACACCACCAGGATACACGCTTGCGGTTATTTGAGCGAATTTTTCAAAGTCAAAGACCACTTGACCGCTCCTTTCAACACCCATTATGCAAAAAAGAAAGAATTTCTTTTCAAGAGTGAGTGCGGAAACGAAAGTTTCCCTTATACCTGTGAACAGCTTGGCTGTTCCCTTTTACTCTCTCGCCTCCGCCTATTGCATATTGCCTATTGCATATTGCATAGTGCTTCTCTATGCTACCCCATAGTGTGATATAGGGGGGGTATAGGGGGGCTATCTCTCGCCCCACCGTTTTTCTGCTCCCGTCCTTCCGTTCTCTACTGATTCGTGAAAATCTCTCATGCTCTCGTCAATATATGGGCGAATAACACAAAAAACTGTAAACGCGCCGGGGCTGAGTTGCGAAGCGTCCACCTCTTCTCCGTCAAAATATGCAAAAGCAGCTTTTAGCCCCAATCCTGCGTCAGCGTCCGAAACGGACGAAATAGCCGCCCTCTGATGATACAGCATTTTCCACCACGTCGCCCGCTTTTCCTTCTTCCTGTATGCCATTCGTTCAAGTCCTTTCCACGGCATCCGCCGCAAGTAAAATTTCTTTCGCTCTGTGTCGCATGGAGCGAACAAACCGCGCTTTTTCTTCCTCGTTCGCAGGGAGATAATAGCCGGTCAAATTGTCGCTAAGGATGGCCACGCCTGTACGCCGTTCGGCGGCAATCATGGCGCGGATCGTTCGACCATCAAGCCCGGTCATTCTCTCCAAGTCTCGGAGAGGGATGGCGTTCGCCTGCCCGTGGCTCAAATAGTCAGCTATTGCAATCGAACCTTGACCGCCGCCGTCAGCGGTGTTAAACTGGATGCGGGAAGTGTTGCCCTGCAAAGCATCCTCCCGCACTGCCTGTCCTGATGTGCCAGCATCAGGGCGGGCTTTTTTTGATTTGTTCATCATGTGTCCTCCTTTGCCTGTTGCCGCGCCCATTCTCGAAGACCATCTACTAAGACACGGGTACAGCCGCCAAGATGCACAGCCGGAAAATCTGCTGCTTTGGCCAGCCGGTAAATCGTGGGGCGAGAAACGCCCAACAGTCGGGCTGCTTCGCTCATCGAAACCGCAATAGGCTCAAGCGATGCCATCATTTTGCCCCCTCTCTCGATAACTTTGAAATCGCGTCTAAAATAAGTTTCTCTTTCTGCTGAGAAAGGGGAACCCGAAGCCAGCGTGTAATTGTAGGTTCACTGATTCCAATCTCGTTTGCAATTCTCCACAAGGAAACTTTTTGTTTTTTGGCCCTTTCCCTAACCATAAGATTTTCCATATTGCCTCCTCCTTGACAAGCTGATTTAAAACTGCTATCATCAATATATGATGATTACATTCTACATTAACTCATGTAAAGTGACAAGCAGAACAAAGTAAATTATATTCTGCTAAATGATAGGTAAGCTGATTATAAACAACCGAAAGGAGAGCATATATGAACGAACGCGAGAGATCTGCCAAGATGGGAGAACGTTTAAAAATCCTACGCGAGAATACGTTTCAGGATGGAAAAAAACTCTCTCATGTTACTTTGCGCGATAAATTGAAAGAATTGTATGGAATCGAAATAAGCCGAGATAGCTTGATGAATTATGAGGTAAGTGATATAACACATTCAAAATTTGGTACGAATTTGAAAATGCGCGTAGAATATCTATACTGCCTTGCGGATTTTTATGGTGTATCAACCGACTACTTATTGGGGATTTCCAATTACAAAAGCATAGAAACCGAGCGTACATCCCCGGAAAAACTGGGGATGAACGAATTATCAGCAGAGGCCCAATCCGAATTTTGGATGCGTATAGAGGATGATTACCAGAATTTAAAAGAAGGAATTCCGCTGAACGAGGGGGGGACATTAAGTGGTGGATTATGGCAATTTTATTTTCCGATATGGAATGATTTCCTATCCTCAAGGTCTTTCTTCGATTTTCTAAGGGCTTGTGGGAGAATCGTAGAAGTCAACGTTATTAGATTTTTAGTCAAAAATGCAGAATTGCCCTTCGATTTTAAAGACATTCGCCCATCTTCATTATCTGACGTAAGAATAATATCTGACGAGAAGGAACGAAATCGCTATTTAAAAAATCACCCTGCGATAAGCAAAAGTTATGAAACGTGGAAATTAGAGCAAATCATCATAGATTGGATAGAAAAGTGTGCCAACAAAATAGCGGAGGAAGCTACATCTAAATATCTAAATAAGTAAAAAACCGCCCCCGGTGCTGGAACACCGGAAGCGGTCATGGGGGCAGTAAACTTGCAACGGCCTACTGCCCTCCAATCATAACACGAAATATGGAGGAATTGCAATGCCAAGAAAATCAAATACCAGAGCGGCGCAGGGAGCCGGAAGCATCCGGCAGCGGGCAGACGGCACATGGGAGGCCCGCTTTATCGTGGGGCATGATCCCGGCACAGGAAAGCCGGTCAGAAAATCCGTTTACGGCAAGACCCAAAAGGAAGTCCGGCAAAAGCTGGCACAGGCTGTGGCGGCGGTGGACAATAAAGCATACCGGGAACCGTGTAAAATGACCCTGGGTGAGTGGCTGGACATTTGGGCGGATACATACCTTGAGGGTGTAAAGCCCCGCACAGTGAAGATTTACAAGGATGATATACGGCTCCATATCAAGCCTTATCTTGCGGCGGTGAAGCTGGGAGAACTGGATACCCACACGGTACAAAAGTATTTTAATACGCTGCTGACCAGCGGAAAGAAAGTGCCCGAAAGAGACAAGGCCGGTAAAATCGTCAAGAAGGACGGAAAAACGGTTTATGAAACGGCTCCGTTGTCCGCAAAGACGGTGAAGAACGTGCATGGTGTCTTGCATGGCGCTCTCCGGCAGGCAGTAATCAACCGATATATCCCACTAAACCCTGCGGATGGAGATTTCTGCAAGCTGCCAAAAGTCCAGAAAGAGGAAATAAAGCCTCTTGATGAAAAGCAGATTGCGGACTTCATGAAAGCCATTCAGGGAAACCGCTTTGAGGATGCTTTTCTTGTCACCCTGTTCACCGGCCTGCGGCAAGGGGAATTGTTGGGGCTGACATGGGATTGTGTGGACTTTGATAACGGTATTCTGACAATCAACAAACAGATGCAGCTTCATCAAGACAAGGACATGAAAGCATACCAGCTTGTTCCTACAAAGAACAGCAAGGCACGGACGATCACGGCGGCACCCTTTGTCATGGAGTGTCTGAAGCATCGGAAGATAGAGCAGGCAAAGGAACGGCTTCTTGCTGGCCCGCTATGGCAGCAAAGCGGCCTTGTGTTTACGGATGCGACCGGGAACCACATCACAAAGCCGACCCTTTACCGGGCATTTAAGAAAGCCGCTGCGTCCATCGGCAGACCGGACGCCCGCTTTCACGATCTGCGGCACAGCTACGCCGTGGCGGCGCTCCGCTCCGGGGACGATATTAAGACCGTGCAGGGGAATTTAGGCCATGCCACAGCCGCTTTTACTCTGGACGTTTACGGCCATGTGACAGACCAAATGAAACAGGACAGCGCAAGCCGCATGGAGCAGTTCATTAAGACCGTTTCCGGCTCCTAAAATGGGGTAAAATTTCTGTAAGGGGTAAAAGATGGGGTAAACGCCTTAAAACAAGCATGATAAAAACCCTGTAACCATTGCGGTTACAGGGTTTCGTTCTGGAGGTGACACCCGGATTTGAACCGGGGAATCAGGGTTTTGCAGACCCTTGCCTTACCACTTGGCTATGTCACCGAAGCCGTATGATTGAGTGCCTATATAGGATACCCTAAAACGCCCCGTTTGTCAAGACAATTTTTATTTTTTCCTGACCTCCGGAAAAATATTTTGCAAAAGCGTTCAACCGCCTTTCCCGACCTCCGCCCCCTGTGTCAAACGGCACAAAAAAGTCCCGGCTTTTCACTTTCAATTGAGCGGTGATGCCGCTTTACAGCGGCCAGACCGGGCAGTAAAATAAAAATACGGCAGACTGCCGTTCATGTTGTAAAATCAACCGATGGGAAGGACAGGAGGAGTGTTTATGGTTTCTCAACGGATGCTGCAGCTGGGCACGGCCCGTTCCGTGATCCGGGAGCTGTTTGAATATGGCCGTCAGCGGGCCGCAGAGGTAGGTGCGGAAAACGTATTTGACTTTTCACTGGGAAACCCCAGCGTCCCCGCTCCCGTAGAGGTGAATGAGACCGCCATCCGGCTGTTGCGGGAACAGGCAGACACGATTCACTGCTACACCAGCGCCCCCGGCGATCCCGCCGCCAGACAGCGGATTGCTGACTCCTTGAACCGTCGGTTTGGGGAGCAGTATACGGCGGACGAGCTGTACCTCACCGTAGGCGCGGCGGCGTCTCTCTGCTGTGTATTGGGCGGACTGACCTGTCCCGGCGATGAATACATTCTTTTTGCCCCCTATTTTCCGGAGTACCGGGTGTTTATCGAGGGTGTCAAGGGGAAGATCAAGGTGATCCCCCCGGAGCTGGAGCACTTTCAAATCGACTTTTCCGCCTTTGAACAGGCAGTCACCTGCCGCACCAAGGGCGTGATCATCAACTCCCCCAACAACCCCTCCGGCGTGGTCTACTCCCGCCAGACGCTGGAAACTCTGGCAGCGATCCTCCGGGCTAAGGAAGCGCTCTACGGCCACCCCATCTATCTGATCTCCGACGAGCCTTACCGGGAGATTGCCTTTCACGGCGTGGAGGTCCCCTGGGTACCGCAGATCTACAAGGACACCATCGTCTGCTACTCCTTTTCCAAGTCCCTTTCCCTCCCTGGCGAGCGGTTGGGCTATGTGTTGGTCCCCAAGCAGGTGACGGACGCTGATGCCGTTTACGCGGCGACGGCAGGTGCAGGCCGCTCTCAGGGATACGTCAATGCCCCCAGCCTGTTTCAGAGGGTGGCGGCGGAATGCTGTGACCTGACGGCGGACATCAGCGTCTATGAACGCAACTGCGCCCTGCTGACCGACGCACTTCGAGAGATGGGCTACCATGTGGTCCAGCCCGGTGGGGCCTTCTACCTGTTCCCCCGGTCACTGGAACCGGATGACATGGCTTTCAGCGAGCGAGCCAAGCAATTCGACCTGCTGTTGGTCCCCGGCAGCGACTTCGGTGCTCCCGGCCACTTCCGGATCGCCTATTGCGTCCAGACGGAAATGATCGAACGGGCGCTGCCTCGGTTCAAGGCACTGGCGGACTTCTATCAATAACATAGCAACGGCGAAACACCCCGGCTCTTTTGAAAAGAGCCGGGGGTTTTTATCAGGCAGCGATCCCCATCCCTTCCGAAGAAAGGACGGGGATCGTTTATTTGGCAGAAAGTCGGCTTAGTAAGCCACACCCCAGTAGATATCAGTGGTGCACTTCTCGCCGCAGACGGGGCAAACGCCCTCAGTGCCGGACTGCTTGAGCGGCATGCAGCGGCTGGAAACACCTGCCAGCTCCTTCATCTTCAGCTCGCACTCCAGCTTGCCGCACCACTTAGTCCGGGCGAAGCCGCCCTTGGTCTCCACCATCTCCTTGACCTCCTGCCAGGAGTTCAGGTCGAAAGTGTTGTCCTCCAGGTTCTTTTCCGCCTGGGCATACAGGTTGTCGTGAACGGCGGTCAGCAGGCTTTGCACCTGGCTTTCCAGTTCATCCAAAGTGACAAAGCTCTTTTCGCCGGTATCACGGCGGGCCAAGCAGCACTGTCCCTTTTCCAGATCGCGGGGACCGATCTCCACACGGACAGGCACGCCCTTCATTTCATACTCGGCGAACTTCCAGCCGGGAGAGTTGTCGGAATCGTCCAGCTTCACCCGCAGGCCGGCAGCCTCCAGACGGGTCTTGATCTCAGCGGCTGCTTCCAGCACGCCGGGCTTGTGGGCCGCCACGGGGATCACTACCACCTGAATGGGGGCGATGGCGGGAGGCAACACCAGACCGTTGTTATCGCCGTGGGTCATGATGACCGCGCCGATGAGCCGGGTGGTGGTGCCCCAAGAGGTCTGGAAGGGATATTGCAGCTTGTTGTCCCGGCCGGTGAAGGTCACATCGTAGGCCCGGGAGAACTTGTCTCCGAAATAATGGCTGGTGCCGGACTGGAGGGCCTTACGGTCCTTCATCATGCTCTCGATGGTATAGGTGGCCTCAGCGCCGGCAAACTTCTCCTTGTCGGTCTTGCGGCCCTTGACTACCGGCATGGCCAGCGCGTCGCGGCAAAAGTCAGCATAGCAGTTGAGCTGCTGCTCCGTTTCTGCCATAGCCTCCTCAGCGGTCTCGTGGATGGTGTGGCCCTCCTGCCACCAGAATTCCCGGCTACGCAGAAAGGGGCGGGTGGTCTTTTCCCAGCGGATCACGGAGCACCACTGGTTATAGAGCATGGGGAGCTGGCGGTAGGTCTGGAGCACACTGTGCCAGTGGTCGCAGAACATGGTCTCAGAGGTGGGGCGGAAAGCCAGCCGCTCCTCCAGCTTGTCGCTGCCGCCCATGGTGACCCAAGCCACCTCAGGGGCAAAGCCGTTGACCAGTTCGCCTTCCTTTTTCAGCAGGCTCTCCGGGATCAGCGCGGGCATTGCCACGTTCTCGTGTCCGGTCTTTTTAAACTCCCCGTCCATGATCCGCTGAATGTTTTCCCAGATAGCGTAGCCGTATGGACGCAGGATCATAAATCCCTTCACGCTGGAATAGTCGATCAACTCCGCCTTCTTGCAGATGTCCGTATACCACTGGGCGAAATCGTCCTCCATACTGGTGATCTGTTCCACTTTTTTGTCCTGTGCCATGATTCTTCCCTCAACTTTATTCCAGAATTGGAGGCAAACAGCCTCCTTTGAACTCATAACGTCTTATTTTATCGTCTTTTTCCCCTGTTGTCAACCATTTCACCCCAGGGCCAGTGCAACGATAAAGCCCAGCACCGCACCACAGCACACCTGCATGGGCGTGTGGCCCAGAAACTCCTTCAGCTTCACCTCCGGTGCCTCCTCGCTGTCAAGCATTTCCAGCAGCTCATTGATGGCCTTGGCGTGACGTCCCGCTTCCCGGCGAACGCCCATAGCATCGTGCATGACGATGACGGCCAGGATCACGCACACGGCAAAAACGGGGGAGTCATAGCCGTATTCCAGACCGGAGGTCACCGCCAGTGCAGTCACGGTGGCAGAGTGACCGCTGGGCATCCCGCCGTCCCCTGTAAGCCGCTTCCAGTCGATGGTGCGGTTCACCGCCAGATAGATAAAGAACTTCAGGAGCTGCGCCGTGGCCCAGGCCAACAGCGCGTTCATCAACAGGTGGTTGCTGATAATATCAGAAAGCATAGATACACTCCGATCATGTAGTAGGCGCGGAAACCCGCGCTGTCTCTACTATACACCAGACGTTAAGAAGCTGTCAATTTTTGCCGATTAAAACCTTTGAAATTTGCAAAAATCCCCGCAGCGGCGCAGAAAAAAAGCAGAACGGCCGTGATCCGGCCGCCCTGCGCATATTGGGGGTTCTTTCGGCGTTAGCCCTCCCACTTCCAGTTCCGGACCTCCGGCAGGTCGATGCCGTTGTCCCGGATATACTGGCGGTGCTCCACCAGCTTGTCGTTCATCTTCTGCACCAGATAGGCGCCCCGGTTGCCCAGCTGGGGCAGACGGCGCACGGTGTCGATGACCAGATCGAAGCGGTCAATGTCATTGAGGACCCGCATATCGAAGGGCGTGGTGATGGTGCCCTCCTCCTTGTAGCCCCGGACATGGAGGTTCTTGTTGTGACGGCGGTAGGTCAGCTCATGGATCAGGGTGGGATAGCCGTGATAGGCGAAGATAATAGGCTTATCCTTCGTAAAGAGTGTGTCGTACTCGGAATCAGTCAGGCCGTGAGGATGCTCGGTATGGGGCTGGAGCTTCATCAGGTCCACCACATTCACCACGCGGATCTTCAGCTCCGGCAGCTCCTTCCGCAGAATGCTGACAGCGGCCAGCGTTTCCAAAGTGGGGGTATCGCCGCAGCAGGCCATCACCACATCCGGCTCCTCGCCGGCATCATTGGAGGCCCACTCCCAGATGCCGATGCCTTGGGTGCAGTGCTTGACCGCCTGCTCCATGGTGAGCCACTGGGGGCGGGGATGCTTGCTGGCCACGATGACGTTCACATAGTTCCGACTCTTGATGCAGTGGTCGAAGCAGGAAAGCAGGCAGTTGGCATCGGGGGGCAGATACATCCGCACCACGTCCGCCTTCTTGTTGGCCACATGGTCCAGGAAGCCGGGGTCCTGATGGGTAAAGCCGTTGTGATCCTGCTGCCAGACGTTGGAGGCCAGAATATAGTTCAAAGAGGCAATATCGTGCCGCCAGGGCAGCTCGTTGCACATTTTCAGCCACTTGGCGTGCTGGGAGAACATGGAGTCCACGATGCGGATGAACGCCTCATAGCTGTCGAAGAAGCCGTGGCGGCCCGTCAGCAGGTAGCCCTCCAGGAAGCCCTCGCAGAAGTGCTCGGAGAGCATGGAGTCCATGACCCTGCCATCGGGGTCCAGGTCCTCGTCCACATTGGGGATCTGTTCATCCAGGAAACGGCGGCCGGTGACCTCAAACACCGCCTGCAAGCGGTTGGAAGCCGTCTCGTCCGGCGCGAAAATGCGGAAGTTCCGGGCGTCCAGGTTCAGCTTCATCACGTCCCGGACGTAGGTGCCGAGAACATACATATCCTGCGCCTCCACCGCGCCGGGAGCCTTCACGTCCACAGCATAGTCCCGGAAATCTGGGGTGCGGAGATCCCGCAGCAGCAGGCCGCCGTTGGCATGTGGGTTCGCACCCATGCGGCGGGTCCCGGCAGGCGGGAAGGAGGCGATCAGTTCAACCGGTGTGCCGTCCTCGTTGAACAGCTCCTCCGGCTTGTAGGAACGAAGCCACTCCTCCAATTCGGGCAGATGCTTTTCCGTATCAGGTCCCATGGAAATGGGCACCTGATGAGCCCGCCAGCTGCCTTCCAGAACGTGACCGTCCACTTCCTTGGGGCCGGTCCAGCCCTTGGGTGTCCGCAGGACGATCATGGGCCAGCGGGGGCGGCTGGCGTCGCCGCTGGTACGGGCATATTCCTGAATACGCTTGATCTCACGGATGGCCCAGTCCACCGTGGCGGCCATCTTCTGATGCATCTCGGCAGGCTCGCTGCCCTCCACGAAGCGAGGCTCCCAGCCGCAGCCCCGGAAGAAGCTCTCCACTTCCTCATGGCTCATGCGGGAGAAGATGGTGGGGTTGGCGATCTTGAAGCCGTTCAGGTGCAGGATGGGCAGCACCGCACCGTCGGTAATGGGGTTCATGAACTTGTTGCCGTGCCAGGAGGTAGCCAGCGGGCCGGTCTCGGCCTCGCCATCACCCACCACGCAGGCGGCGATCAGGCTGGGGTTATCCGCCACAGCGCCGAAGGCGTGGGCCAGAGAATAGCCCAGCTCGCCGCCCTCATGGATGGAGCCGGGGGTCTCCGGTGCCACATGGCTGGGGATACCGCCGGGGAAGGAGAACCGCTTGAAGAGCTTTTTCATGCCGTCCTTATCCCGGGTGATATTGGGATAGACCTCGGTATAGCTGCCGTCCAGCCAGTCCTGCGCCACCATAGCGTTGCCGCCGTGACCGGGGCCGGAGAGGTAGATCATGTCCAGATCATCCCGCTTGATGACCCGGTCCAAATGCGTATAGATGAAGTTCTGGCCCGGGCAGGTACCCCAGTGGCCCACGATGGTCTGTTTCAGGTCCGCGGCGGTCAGAGGCCGCTCCAGCAGGGGGTTATCCAGCAGATAGAGCTGGCAGGCGGTGAGGTAATTGGATGCGCGCCAATACGCGTCGATCTGCTTCAGCTGTGCAGGCGTCAGAGGCGGTTTTTTAGAAACACGGGCGCTGCCGCGCGGATTTGCGGTGAGCTTAACAGGCGCTGTTTTCTTTTTTGCAGGCATAGAAGAACCTCCTTTAATTATATTCTGATTTTAGTATACCCTTTATTCGATACATGTCAACGCTAATATCATAAAAACGATTACGCATCCAGCAAAATTTACAATTAGTACAAAAATTGCTCATTTTCCTCAAGGACTTGACGAAGGTGCTATACTGCTCTTATGAACACGTATGAATTGATCCGCTCCCGCCGGAAAACTCTGGCACTGGAGCTGACGCGGGAGGGACAGCTGATCGTCCGAGCCCCTCTGCGGATCTCCCGGCGGGAGATCGACGCATTTGTAGAAAAACATAAGGACTGGATCGCCCACCATCTGGCGAAGCAGGCCGCCCGCCCCACTCTGCCGCCGCCGGATGCTCCGGAGACTCAGGCGCTGAAAACACAGGCACAGGCTATTCTGCCGGAGAAAGTGGCTCACTGGAGTTCCATCATGGAGGTCCACCCCACCGGTCTTCGGATCACCACGGCCAGAAAACGCTACGGGAGCTGCTCCAGCAAGGGCAGTCTGTGCTTTTCCTGCTACCTGATGTGCTGTCCAGAGGAAGCAGTGGAGTTGGTGGTGGTCCATGAACTGTGCCATCTCCGGGAGATGAACCACGGCCCCGGCTTTTACGCGCTGCTGGAGCGATACCTGCCGGACTGGAAAGAGCGAAAAAAGTTGTTGCATTAGAAAAGCGGAGGCCGACGGCCTCCGCTTTTTGCATACCTATATACCTTATAATACGATCACTCGTAATCACTGACCAGGAACATGGGCTTGATGGCCACGACCTCGTCATATTCCTCCTGAGAGACCTGCACATCGGCGTTCAGGGCCTTCAGATCCGCCTTGACCACCGCCAGCGCCTCCTCGGCGTTCTGAGCGCGGCCCTCCCGCAGGACGCGGATCATCCGGTCCAGCACAACGGGATGGGCATACCGTGCAGGCAGAGGGAAATGCTCCGGCAGCACTCCGGCCATGTCCTTCTGGGCCTGCTCCCAAGCGGCGGTGACCGCCCGCTTGTTGTTCTTCATGGTGGGAATGACCTGCGTACCGGAGAACAGGAACACCACCGCCAGGCCCAGCAGGGTGAAGTACATACCGAAGCCCTCCTGCCGCCGCCAGGCAATGACGCCGTAGACTGCGGCGATCAGGCCCGCCAGCACGATGGCCAGCGCCACCCATTTATGGGCGGGATTGGTGTGCTCATTGACCCGCTTGGCCTTGGCCGCAGTGGAAAGCCGGTCCGTCAGCTTCGGATAGCCGGCGAGGAAGGTTCTGGCCTTTTCCAGCTTCTCCCGGGCCGCCTGTGCCTCCGGCGTCAGCACGTCCAGATACCGGACGGCTTCCTCCTGTGCCTTCCGGGCAAGGCGCTGCTCCGCCTGAACGCTGTGCAGCGGCAGACCGGGACAAACCTTCGCCAGATAGGCCAGCAGATCATCCACATTGTCCTCCCGCTTGAAGGTGCATTGCTTCTGCGTACCGTCACCGTATTCTACCACCAGGTACGGAATGGCGCCAAAGACGCCGTTTCCGGTGAAACCGCCCTTGCTCATGGCGACCCGCTTGAATACCCGGCGGATATCCCCCAGCGCCACATAGTAGTGCCGGTCAAACAGGAAACCGTTCAGATACAGCGCTTTTTCCCCTACACCGCAAGGTCCGAAGTGCTTGCAGTTTTTAACATCCGCAGTCAGGACTTCCGCCGACAGGGCGGTGCTGCCGAGACGCACAGGCGCAAATAACATAGTGTTCCTCCGTGATCGTTCATTGATAGCTTCAAAAGCGGCGGAAAGGAGAGAGTCTTTCCGCCGCTTTCGGATTGATTACTCAGAGCTTACTTGCCCAGAGTTTCGTATTGAGGCTTCACGTCGCGCTTCTTGATGCTGTACAGGAAGATGCCCAGGAACAGCGCAGCAGCGATGATGCCGACGGGATAAGCAACAGCAGTGTTGTAAACAACCGCGCCGTCAGCAGTCTTGTGGTTCAGGAACTGGCCCAGGCACTCGTTGCCCAGCATGAAGTAGGTGATGGACACAGCGCTCATGAAGGTAGCGGGGACAGCGGTGATCCAGTAGTTCTTCTTCTCATAGAAGAGGTACATGGAAGCGGCCCACAGCACGATCATGGCCAGAGTCTGATTGGTCCAGCTGAAGTAACGCCAGATGATGGTGTAGTCGATCTTGCCCAGAGCGTTGCCCACGCCCAGGATCGCGCCGATGCCCAGCACGGGGATGCACAGGGTCAGACGGCCCTTGATGGACTTCTGCTCAATGTGGAACCAGTCAGCCAGCACCAGACGAGCGGAACGGAAGGCCGTATCGCCGGAGGTGATGGGGCAGGCGATAACGCCCAGCATAGCCAGAGCGATGCCCACGCCGCCCATGGTCTTGGAGCAGACGTCGTACACGGTGGTGGAGCCGCCGCCGCCCATAGCCAGCAGATCAGCGCCGGTGTAGATTGCGCAGCCGGCAGCAGCCCAGACCAAAGCGATGATGCCCTCGGACACCATGGCGCCGTAGAACACGAAGTGGCCCTGCTTCTCACTCTTCATGCAGCGAGCCATCAAGGGGCTCTGGGTGGCATGGAAGCCGGAAATAGCGCCGCAGGCCACGGTGATGAACATGAAGCTCCAGATGGGAGTGCCCTGAGGATGCATATTGGTGAAGTTGTTCCAAATCTCGGGGATCACATAACCCTTGGTGAAGATACCCACGGCCACACCAACAGCCATGATGATCAGGCAGATGCCGAACACGGGATAGATCTTACCGATGATCTTGTCGATGGACAGGAAGGTGGCGATGAAATAGTACACCAGGATCAGCACCAGCCAGAACAGCTTGTTGGTGAGGATACCGGTGCTGCCGCCGTTGGAGAACAGGAGCTGGATCAGACCAGCAGGGCCCACGGCGAACACGGTACCGACCATGATCAGCAGCACAACGCTGAACACACGCATGACATTCTTCATGGTGCCGCCCAGGTAGATGCCGGAGATCTCGGAGATAGAGGCGCCCTCGTTACGCTCGCTGAGCATACCGGAGAAGTAATCGTGGACAGCACCGGCGAAAATGGTACCGAAGGTGATCCACAGGAACACAACAGGACCCCACAGAGCACCGCTCAAAGCGCCGAAGATGGGACCCAAGCCAGCAATGTTCAGCAGCTGGATCATGAACAGCTTCCACTGGGGCAGAACCATGTAGTCCACGCCGTCATTGATCTTGACAGCGGGAGTCTCACGGTCATCGGGCCCGAAGGTCCGATCCACCAGGGAGCCATAGGTGAAATAGCCGCCGATCAGCAGTGCCAGGCAAATGAAAAAGCTAATCATCTTGAACTCTCCTTCCAAAAACACGTTTTTTCTTCTGAAGCAGGCGCAAAAACGTTTACTCGCCTGTTTTCGCTTACATATTAGCACTCTAACCCAGAAGTTCAAGTGCTGAAATTCACAAGAATCGTATATAATCTTTGTTAATTTTAACAATAGATTTACGGAAATCGCACAATATCATTCACTTTAACCGGAAACCGGTTTGTAGATTTCTCTATAATTCCTTCGCATTCCAAAAAGATTCCCTTGTAAGCCGCTCACGTTTCACAGACAAACGTCCGCTGTACAACGCACCATTCCACCGGGATCTGGATTTTCTCTTTATGTGTAGAATGAGCTGCTCCAGAACGCTGATTATTTTGTAAAAAAGAGCAGGCTATCCGCCACTCAACCCATCACAAGCAGGGCGGAGCGGCAGCAAATTCCAAGGAGAACCGTTCAGTTCCTCCTGTTTGAGTATGTTTACGCCTTTTGCAGTCGAAGATTCGATAGGGCCGTCTTCCACACCGTTTCAGCGGTGTTAAACGGATTTGCCAAAGAATTCCATCACCAGTGGATACGCTTTTCTCCGTTGTTTCCGCCCCGGTTTTTCTGTTCGTGGGTCACGGCGTGGGTCAAAACGCGATTCTCGTTTTTTGATCGCTGCGGGCAGGGTGCCTTCATACAACAAAGCGGCGCTCTCATGCAGCAAAGCAGGTTTCTTGACAGAATATACAGAACTTGGTAAAATGCGGTCAGGCGCTGCACGAACGGCAGGCGGTTGGTCACATCTCCGAGAGGAGGTGGTTGATATGCCTATTACGATCACACTACATATCTTCGGATATACGGTCACGATTCGTATTAAAGGCGAAAACCGCCACTCTGCCAAGTGACGGTTTTCTGATCTTTGATTAGAACTTAACTTTCGCTGGGCTAACCGCTTGTCGCAGCGCCCTTTTCCTACCCTCATTATAGCAAGTTATGGGAGAATGTCAAGGAAAACCGCCCCTGTGCCTTGCTTTGAAAAGTCTGCACTTTACTGCACCCGAGATCCATCCAGAATCAGCCGGACGATCATCTACCGAAATAATATAGATACAGATCCTCCATATTGGGTGCTGTTGGTACTGCGTCGGGTCGAGGGGCGCTTTCGCTGAGCAGGCGGATCACACTTTTTCCGTCTGTGTGCATGACATTGCTGCAGGTATATTGCTTTGTGAGTGCCGTTTCGTCCGCAGCAGGAACTGTAACGAGCCAGACTTGCCCGTTCAGATGCTCCAGCAACGAAGCAGGCTTTTGCATTTCAAGGACAACGCCTTTCCGGAGCAGAATGATTTCGTTTGCGACTGCTTCGAGATCCGATACAATATGCGTCGACAGCAAAACGAGCTTTTGCTGGGAAAGATCACTGATGATACCGCGGAACCGGATTCGTTCTTCCGGGTCAAGCCCCGCCGTCGGCTCGTCCAGCACCAGAATTTCGGGGTCTCCAAGCAGTGCCTGTGCGATTCCCACGCGCTGCCGCTGTCCACCGGAGAAACCTTTCAGCTTTTTCTGCTTTTTGTCCTCCAGACCGACCATATGCAGAAGATCGTCTGTCTGCCGCTTGGCCTCAAATTTTGACAAGCCCTTTAATCTGGCGATATAGAGCAGAAACTGTTCCGCTGTGAAATTCGGATAAACGCCGAAATCCTGCGGCAGATAGCCGAGCTTTTTCCGGAACGCAGCACCCATGACCGCAATGTCCTGCCCATCCAGCAAGACACGTCCGGTCGATGGGGCGAGCAGATCCGTCATGATCCGCATCAGCGTCGTTTTCCCGGCTCCGTTTGGACCGAGCAAGCCATAGACGCCTGACCCGAGGGTCAGGTCGATCTGCTGCAGCGCGGCTGTATCGCCGTAGAGCTTGCTGATATGTTCGAAGGAAAGCTTCATAATTCCTTGCGCTCCTTTCTTTGATGGATGGCGGCCAATAGTAACCCACCCAATAACAGCGCGTACCAGACACCCCAGACTCCCGGAGTTTCACCGATTCTCCGTCCACGCATCCATTCCGCAAAAAATCCATACCGAACAAACCAGAAGAATTCAAACTTTTTCAGCACAGCGGCATTGATAAAATAGCTGAACGCAAACGGAGCTCCGCAGATGCACATGGCCGCCGGCTGATTCTTCAGACTGTCACATACAAATGCCGCAAAGAGGAAAAATCCAATTGTTCCGATGAGAACGATCGCCGTGCTGCGGAACCATGCGTGATTCCAACCATCCGGTTGGGGAAGCCTGCCGGAAATGAGAATTGACAGCGCATGATTTCCGGCTGCTAACAGCGCAGCACCAGCCGAAGCGGCAATGCTCCCGGCAATCAACCGGTTCCGAAACAGCGTGATTCGACCATAGGCGGTGCTGTTGATGACGGGAAAGACTCCTGTTTCACGATCCGCGGAAAACAGACGGATCAGAACGAGCAGAACCAGAAAACCGAGTGTTACGGAGCCTATCTTATTCCAGAACTCTGCGGATAGCGACCAGAACGCATCGCTGCGGAATCGGGAATCGAAATAGGAGAGGACAGCCCGGACGGATAACCCGGCGCCCAGAACGAGCCAGTAAAGGGAATTTCGAAAATAGCGGGTCAGTTCAGTTTTCATGTCGTCGCCTTCCTCCGCCAGATTCTCCAAAAGATGAAAAATTCCAGAAGGATCATCCCAATCCCCAGCAGGACCGGTTTCCATACGTCCGACCATAAATATGGAAAGACCCACGAATAGCTCTCCTGCAGCAGATACCCACCGTAGCCGAACCGATAGAGCGCGTCGAACAGCACGTGAAGGAACTCCGGCAGCTGAGGCCCGACAGCGGAATACGCGAAAAACAGCAAATAACTGCCGCCGCAGAGGAACAGACTGAGCGCCGTCCGCCGCGTCAGCGCAGCGACGATCAGAATAAACCCAGCGAAGTATAACGCGCCCAGAAGCAGAAATCCATACTGGAGCGCACAGTACGCAAGATTGGACATCGGCGGCAGCGCCCCATCCGTAAAATATACGCACGATGCAACAGGCAAACGTGCACCCTCAAATCCGAATGCGCCGCCGTTTACCAGCAGACTGGCTGCGCCGATGATGAAAACAACGGCCACGCAATAGAGGACTGTAAACGCCGTTTTCGCTCTCCATGTGCACCGGTGGCCAAGCGCTGCCGTCCCGACCAGATCGTCCGTCCGGTATTCCCTTTCACAGCAGACCAGCCGCGGCAATCCGACCGCAAGCAGAAATGCCGTCAGCGTCGCGCCATAGGAATAGATATTCTGCTGAACAAACAACCACTTTTGCTGTGCATCATAGAGCGCGCTGTAATTCTGTTCCGAGATTTCTATGTATAGCCCCAGCAGCAGATACAGACCGCCGAGGAGATACGCGACCCAGACCTCGCGGAACGCCCGGTGCTTTCTGGCTTCATCCGATATAAGCCATGTCATAATGCTCCCTCCTTCGTTGAACGTTGTGCACAAGTATGCCGTATAAAATCAGCCCGATGACCGCCAGAGCTGCGTAGGCGGCAGTGGAGCAGAGCTGCAAAAGCCGGTCAAACGGAAGCACCGTCACGAGGAAGCAGAGCGCTGCCCAGAAGACGAGCGCAAGCAGGGATAGCCCTTCTGGATTACGGAGTCTGGCAGACAGAAACAGCAGCAGCGTGCATAAATAGATGCCCGGTACCGCGCCGCAGAGCGCCAGCCGCAGAAGATCCTCCCCCGCAGAAACGTGCAGCGTCACGGAAAGCAGCAGCAGCGCACCGAACATGCAGCATGAGATCACGACGGACCGCGCAGCTAACATTTCCGGATAGGAATACGGAAACGTAGCTTCCAATTCGCGCATACGCTCGCTGCAGGCGAGCACGTACCGATGAAACAGCAGGAGCATCGGCATGGGTGCGGTACAGAAAATCGTCAGCATCGGCATGGACAAAGCCCTGACGCTGAGCAGACCGAAAATCAATGCACCCGTGAAAAGCCCAAGCAGCAGGCCCGCGTTTATTTCACCTGCGGCGATCCGCAGCAGCGTGAAGACCGGCGTCTGCCGGTCCCTCGGCTCCGGCATGGACGCTTGCAGCCGCAAAATGGTGCGGCGGATTTCCTGTTCCATTCGATCGTTCATTCGAAGTCCTCCCGCAGTTCGTTTGAAAGTGTGTTTCTGGCCGCGCGGAGCCGTGATTTGACCGTCGGCAGCGGTGTGTTCGTCATTCGTGCGATCTCCTTTGCGGTAAATTGGTGGAAATAATGTAAGATCACTGCCTCCCGCTGTGCGGCAGGCAGCTTCTCCAACGCGGCTTTTACGGACAGGGAGACCGCTGCCATATCTTCAAGCGAGGCAGCCGGATCGGGTCGGTCGAACATGGTATCTTCCGCCTGAACGATTTTCTGTCGAAAGCGAAAGTAGTCCATGCACTTGTTATGGGCGATCGTAAACAGCCAGCTGTCAAATTTCCTCCACGGCGTATAGCTGCCGATGCTCTGCATCATTGCGATAAAAACATCCTGCGTCAAGTCATAAGCGTCCTGCTCATGCCCGGTCAATTTGAAAACATATCCGTAAATTCGCGGATACCAGCGGCGAACCAAAAGCTCCAGCGTGCTCTGATCTCCGCTTTTGATCCCGCGCACCAGTTCATGGTTGCTATATTCCACTGCCTCACCGCCTTTTCTGTCAGTATAACGAACGAGAGTACCCAAAGGGATGAAAGATATTTTATAAAAATTATAACAGGTCTTTGCGTGTGTTTCCAACTGCAATATTTGGGCGCTTTTATATTTTAACACCGGAGCGCAAAAAACTGCGCATCAGGAACCAAAGAATAGGCTTTATCTGGAGTTCACGCAAAAAGCAACCGCTCTGCAAGTCGTGACCTATTTAACATACAAGAAGATAGGGGCACACACGTTCCGCCGTGTAAGCCCTTGTGTGTGATTTTTCTCGGAAAGCCGAGTGTGTACTCAATTTCACCTGTGAAAGCGAACGTGAGCCATTTGTGCGAGAAGTTGAAAAACGGGATGAGAAGCGGTTGGGGGATAAAATTTATGGCAGCAGCTTTGCCAGATTTTTCCCTTCTGCTGGTGTTGAGGGTTCACAGTGAACCGGGAAATGTATGTATATAAAAGCGTGGCGGAATCAAGGGTCACAAATGTTCACCACATAATCCATAGCGTACTCACCGGATCACGCAGCCCAGCGGGGCCGCGACGCCTTCGGGACAGCGACACGCATAAGCGCATCGCTGTTCCGAAGGCTTTCTGTGTTCTTCGAGAGCACCCCCGACCAAGGCCCAAAAGCGGCAAAGTTTGCCGTTCTACCCCCTGGCCACGCAGGGTTTCCGAAACGTGCGGAACGCTCCGAGGGTAGTGATACCACCCCCCACCCAAAACACCACCTGTTTCGCCGTGTGTGCCCTTGTGTGCGATTTTTCTCCGAAAGCCGAGTGTGTACCCGCTTTCACTCGTGAAAGCGAACATGGGCCATTTGTGCGAGAGGCTGAAAAACACGATGAAAGATGGTCTGAGATAGAGTTGTTGCTGATAGTGGGGGTTCACAGAGAACCGGGAAATGTATGTATATAAAAGCGTGGCAGAATCAATGGTTACAAATGCTCACCACATAATCAATAGCGCACTCACTGGATCACGCAGCCCAGCGGGGCCGCGACGCCTCGGAACAGCGACGCGCATAAGCGCATCGCTGCTCCGAAGGCTCTCTGCGTTCTTTGGGAGCACCCACGACCAAGCCACAAAATCGGCAAAGTTTGCCGTTTTAAACCCCGGCCACGCAGGGTTTCCGAAACGTGTGGAACGCTCCGAGTGTAGTGATACCACCCCCGTCCGAAACGCCCCTCTTTCGCCTGTGAAAGCGAACGTAGGGCGTTTGTGAGAGAAGTTGAAAAGCGGGATGAGAAACGGTTGGGGACAGCGTTGTGGCGGTAACTTTTTGACGATATTTGCGGGAGTGTTTATTGGCGAAAAACCGAACTTTACAGGAAGGTTTTTCGGGTGGCGAAGGCCGTTCGATTTTAGCACAGACCGGCTATAATTTGTCAAGCCGAAATCTCATTTGGGATGCAGGGCGTGTAGGCCTTGTTGTCTCTCATAACGGCGTAAATGATGGAGACCATCTTCCTGCAGGCGTGGCCCACGGACGCCATGTAGGGCTTCCCTTCATCTCGTTTTTTCTGAAAATAAAGCTTTAGCGCCGGATCGTGGAGCACCGCCGATGAAGCCGCCAGCCAAATGGCGTGCCGCAAATAAGGCGAGCCTCGTTTGGACATACGGTTTCTGACGCCGTTGTATTCGCCAGACTGCCGCATGGTTGGATCGATCCCCGCGTAAGCGGCAAGCTTTGCCGCGGAGGAGAAGCGATTGATGTCCCCAATTTCGCTGAGGATGTACGCGCCAAGGGTCGGGCCGATGCCAGTGATGGTGGTGATCGGCGTATCCAGGGTGTCCATGATCTCGGCGATTTTGCGGTCCATTTCTTGAACCTGCTGTTTTAAGAAATCGAGGTGCTTCGCGTAAAGCCGGATCATCGTGCTGAAAACGTCGCCGGCCATGGCGAAGCCAAAGGAATTGCGCGCAAGCTCCTGAAGTTCCTGCGCTTTCGCCATGCGAAAGCGCTTGTGGCTGGAGACTTCAATGAGATGACAAAGCTCCTCAAGAGGCATCTCAGATAATTCCTTTGGCGTGGGGCAGGTTTGCAAAATCGCCATGGAGGTGTCGCTAAACATATTGGTAAAAGCTGTTTCGTATTCAGGAAAGACCTGATCCAGCAGGGCAACGACCTTTCGCTTAACATCTGCCTGCATGGAAACGATGGCGTGCCGTCCACGGCACAGCTCTCTCAGTTCATAAATATTTTCGGGATGCAGGGTAGACTCGGAGAAGTGCCCGAAACGGATCACCTCCGCGATGAGCAGGGCGTCCCGCGGATCTGTTTTGGCCTGACGGATGTAGAAGCTGCGGATGGAGTTGGTCTGCACCGGGTTGATGACCTGAACACGGAAGCCCTCTTTCTGAAGTCTGGTAAAAAGAGCGAGCCAGTAGTGTCCGGTGGCCTCCATTGCAAAGGAAACCTCGTCAAGCGGCAGCTTGGCCTTGGTGAGCATGGCCAGCAGCCGATTGTACCCGGAGCAGTTGTTGGTGAAGGAAAACGGCTTGATGATGACGGCACCCTCGCCGTCGATCACCGCTGCCTCGTGCTTCCTCTTGGCAATGTCGATGCCAACGATGTACATAGTATAGGCTCCTCTCGTGTTCAAATTACGGACATTCCTCGTGCTGCTGAAGGTCACAACCTGTTGCGAGATTAGAAGAAAGCGATTCATCGCCCCGACATCCGGCTCATAAGTGACATCCCACAGGGCAGAGGTTCCAGTCTGTGCGCAGTAGACTTGGCTACAAAGATAGAAGCAGGAAATTCTCTGTCCGCATGAGGATATTATATCATCGCTCTTGAGAGCGTTGATACCGGTTTTGGAGGTGTTTTGTTGGGAAGTATCCCTGTTCGATAATATAACAAGATAAAGAGAGGTGCCCGTAATTGGGCACCTCTCAGCCACAAAGCCCCGCAGTGCGGGGCTTTCAGAGGTTTTGAAACCGCAGTCTAAGGTGCACCTTGAGAGGCACTTTCGCAGTCATAGGTGAACGTCAGGCACGGGAAAGGCCCGTGGCGGCGGACTTTTCAAGGTAACCGTTCCGCAGGCAGTTGAGGTAATTGCTGTTTTCAACCACTCAAAAAAGTGCTTTTTTTGCAGCGGCGATTTTCAGCGCAGATCGTACATATTTTGCGCCGCTGTAGTCAATAGAAAGGCTTCTTGGCCGTTCGAAAATCGCACCGCTGTAACTAAAGAGAACGCCCCCGGCAGCGCAGAAATTGCGCCGCAATAGGCAAAGATTAGGGCAGCGTGGTCTAAGCGCAAATGATAACTTTCTGATAACGGTTCCGTCTTTGGATAGCTTTTCACTCTTGGTTACGGTATTGTTCGTTGCGAAAGGGGCTGATACCATGCCAAAAAGGCGAGCAAACGGCGAGGGAAATATCCGAAAAAGAAAGGACGGCCGATGGGAGGGCCGCTACACCGCGGGCTATGACCCGGAGGGCGGAAAACGGATCATCAAGAACGTGCTGGGTAAAACGCAGGCCGAAGTCAAGGAAAAACTCAAAGCCGCGATCAGCGAAAGTCAGCGGCTGGACGTATCCAAAGCTGGCAACTATACTGTTGCGTCATGGGTGCGGACGTGGTACGAGGTCTACGCCGAGCCCCGCATCCGGCCCAACACCAAAGCCTACTACACCAACTACATCGAGAACCACATCATCCCCGGAATTGGGGACGTCCCATTGGACAAGCTGACCACCATTCAGATCCAGCGGTTTTACAACAACCTCCAAAAAAGCGGACGGGTCCAACGCAAGAATTTTCCCGAACTCAAGGACAAAAGTCTCAGCCCCAGAGTGGTGCGGGGCGTCCACACACTGCTGCACAACTGCCTGGAGCAAGCGGTGGCGGAGCGGCTCATCCTCACCAACCCCGCCCAAGGCTGCAAGCTGCCACAGCTTGAAAAGAAAGAAATGAAGATCCTGCCGCAAGAGAAAATCGGGATGTACCTCGCAGAAGCGGAGCGCCGAGGCCTTCTCGCCGCTTTCTATCTGGAACTGACCACCGGCCTGCGGAGAGGTGAACTGCTGGCCCTCCAATGGACGGACTTAGACGTTGAAAACCGGACGCTTGCTGTCACGAAACAGGTAAATCGAATTAACGGGGAACTGGTGGTCAGTCCGCCGAAAACACGCAACTCTGTGCGGACGCTGGCTCTCCCTCAGCAGGCAGTCGACCTACTGATTGCCGAGCACAAAAAGCACTCAACAAACCCGTATCTGTTTCCATCCCCCAAGACCGGAACCATGTATGACCCGGACGCCTTCCGCCGGACCCACGATAAAATTTTGAAGGCCATCGGCGCGGAGCACATCCGGTTCCACGACCTCAGACATACCTTCGCCACGCTGTCCCTGAAAAGCGGGGTGGATGTGAAAACGCTGTCCGGCGCGTTGGGCCACTATTCGGCAGGGTTTACCCTGAACACCTACACCCACGCCACGGCCCAGATGAAGCAGGACGCTGCCGATACCATCGGTGGGGTCATCAGCCAGCAGATGCGGTAAAAAAACAGGGCCAGACAAGAAAAATCCTGTCTGGCCCTGTCCGGTACTTTCCGCGCCTTTCCCCGTGTGGGTCAGCGTGTGAGTCTTGAAGAAACGGCGAAAATTAAGTGCCATAAAAAGTTGCGAATTACGAAAGAAAATCACCGGAATCAAGTGATTCCGGTGATTTTTGGTGGAGACTACTGGACTCGAACCAGTGGCCTCATGCGTGTGAAGATTCGATAGGGATGTCTTCCACACCGTTTCAGCGGTGTTAAACGGATTTGCCGATGAATTCCATCACCCGCAGATATGCTTTTCTCCGTTGTTTCCGCCCCGTTTTTTCTGCTCGTGGGTCATGGTGTGGGTCAACTGGAGATTTCCGCCGGGCGGGGGCGGACCGCATTCTGGTGGAGGAATTCAATGATAACTGGGACAAGATCGACGCAGCCATCGCGGGGCGGCAGGACGCGGGCGGCACCTTCGCGGCGGAGCTGCCCTCCGGCGGCGTACAGCGGGTAGAGAGCCCGCTGGGGAACGTCGCGACTGTTAAGGTCACGGGCTCGCAGCTCAAGAGCACGTATGTCTGCAAGGGCACACGGCTCCGATTGTGGGGTATTCGATAACAGGCAAAAAAACCCCCGCTCCTTTCGGAGCGGGGATCTTTCGTTTAGCCTTAGTCGTTGATCGCAACCAAGCTGTCCTGAGGAACTTCAAAGGAGGACGATTTTCCGTTGCAGCCATAGCACAGCGGGACGATGAACCACTTATCGGTGGTATCGCTTCCATCCTTTTGGACATGGCCACCTACTCTGGCAGGGTGAATGCAGTCACAATTGGAGCACAAAATTGCCGTTTTGCCGGATTTCGACTCCCACCACGCCAGCCAGGACGTTTCGCCGTCTTTCGGCTCAAAGTCCTTGGTACCGTTTAAATTGTGTACTTTCACCTTTGTCATTTCGCATTCCTCCTTTGTTCTCTATCTATTCCGGATTCTTACGCGGTGTAAACGTCACCGGAAGCGGTGTTGGCAGCATAGACAGCGTCCTTCACGGTGCCAATGGTGATCTTCTTACCAGTGGCCAGAGCGTTGTTCAGAGTGATGGTAGCGGTCTTGCCGGAAACGGTCACGCCGGTAATCACGGTATTGGTATCATCGGTGGTAAAGGTCGCACCGTCAGCGATGTTGCGGTTGAACTTCACGGTGATGGTCTTGCCATCGGTGCTGGCGGTAGCCGTGCCATCCTGAGCCAGCTTAGCAATCTCGGTGGCGGTCGCGGTCAGGGTCACGTTGTCACTCATGGTGATCTTGGCGACCTGCTTCTTAGTGGTGCCGTCAGCGTTCGTCAGCAGAACCGTGTCATAACCGGCGACAGCAATTTCCTTACCGTAGACACTGGTATCCACAGCGGAATCGGCGTTCACATACACATAGACCTCAGTGCCGGCAGCCACACCAGTGGTGGTAGCCTCGGCGGGGATGGTGGTGAAGGTGAAGCCAGTCAGAGACGCGGTCACCTTATACAGCTCGGTCAGCTTATCCATGCCCTCGATGGTGACAACCACAGCGGCGTCATCGGTGATGGTCAGGCCGGAAGCAGACACATCCTTGGAGGTGGCCAGATCGATAGAGCCAGTCTTCAAAGTGTTCTTGCCCTGAGTCACAGTGTACTTCACAGTGCCGGAAGTGGCGGTGGTGTCCAGAGTGAAGTCCAGAGTGTCGGTACCAACGGTCAGAGTCTTGTCCTGACCGGTGACCTTAGCGCCGGTGCCCTTGTACTCAACCTTGACAGCGGAGAAGGTAACATCAACCATCTCGAAGGTCAGAGCCTCGTCATCGGGATAACCATAGTCACGAGCAGTGAACTTGAAGCTGCCATCGGTCAGGGAGACACCAGTAGCCTTGTAGGAAATGGTGTCATAGAACTTGCCGCTGGCATAAACATCGAGGTCGAACTTCACGGTCGCATTGTCAGCAACATAGCTGGGAGCGGTGTAGTTCACGGTGTAGCGCAGCATGCCGTTGGAAGCAACGGTGTAATCAACGGTAGCAACACCAGCGTCAGCATTGGCGTTCTGGTTGTTGTTGCCATTGGAAGCGGTAGCGGCGGTGACAGTGACATACAGCTCCTTCAGGACCTCGTTGTCGCTATCGGTGGTCTTACCGGCATAGGTGTAGGTGTAGGTGTTGGCAGTAGCCAGAGCATCCACCAGCTCCTTGGCGGTCATGTTAGCGGAAACCTCATAAGCAGCGTCAGCGTCCTTGTTCAGAACGGCAGCGCCCTTGGTGGTAACCAGAGTGATCTTAGCGTCGGAAGCAACAACAAACTTATCGGCGCCGAGGACCAGAGTACCAGCGCTCTGCTTGATGTCAGAGGAACCGGTGCCGTAAACAACAACGTCCTTATCCTGTTTGACCAGCTGGAAGTCGGTGTAACGGTCGCCGCTCTTGGTCAGGTAGTTGGCAACACCGTAAACAGAACCGGTGATGTTCTGGATCTGGTTGTCAGCCTCGATCTTGACCTCGTCCTCGCCATCGAGCACGGTGTACTTGTAGAAAGTCTCGTTGTCCTTGGTGACATACTTGCCATCATACTCAACAACATACACGAGGTTGGAGTTCTTGTCGCCGGTGATGGTGGCAGAACCGTCAACATCGATGTAAACCAGAGAAGCATAGCCGTTGGAGGTCTTAACGACAGCAGAAACGGTAGCCTTGCTGGAAGCAGAGGTCAGCTTCACGCCGGGGAAGTTCTTCACACCGGTGTAAACGGTGATGTCGTCGTCCTTGTCGGAGACCAGAATGACGGTATCGTCGTTAGCCAGAACGCCACTCAGAGCGCCCTTGATGGGGTTGACCTTGCCGTTGACGGAAACCTCGGTGATACCGGAGAAGGAGTCAGCCTTCTGGTTATACTTGCTCTCGATGGCATACAGAGTATACTCGTTAGCAGTGTTCTTGCTGTAGGTGTACCAGCCAGCCATGGAAGTGCCATAGTTAGCAATGGTGGTCTTGTTCTTCACGCCCAGAACTTCCTTGACGGTGATCTCAGCGTCAGTACCGTCGGCGAAGATGGCGTTAGCCAGAGCCTTGGCGTTCAGGCTGGAGGTGGAGCCGAACTTCTCGATGTACACATAGTCGGACAGAACCACGGACTCCTCGACAGCGATGATGTAGCCATACTTATCGAGAACCAGAGTGGCCTGCTTACCAACGTTGTAAGAGGTACCCTTGATGGAGTCAGCGTTGGCGTTGTACTTGTAGGTGGTGGAAGCGGCATCCACGGAGTCGTTCAGCTTGTAGCCGGAGACCTCAACGGTCTTGACCTCGGCCTTCTCAACGGACTTCACGTCATAGCCGGAGCCGTTCTTCACGGCGGTGACCAGAACGTAATCGTCAGCCTTCAGGTCCTTGACCACAGCGTAGTCCTCGGCCTCAACAGTGCGGTCGTTCAGAACGATAGTCTTGGCAGCGTTGGTCAGGTTGTCGGCCTTGGAGCCATCCTGAGTCAGGTTGACGGACTCCTTCTTGGCGTCATAATCGGTGGCAGCCTGGAAGACATAGGTACGAATGGTGACGATGGTGACATTGTTGTCGTCATCAACATAGATCTCGGTCAGGTCGCCGTTGCCGGTGGAGTTGACCTTGCCGGTGTCGTTCTTGTTGGCCCAAGTGGAGTCAACATCGGCAGCCTTGACCTTGGTCCCATCACCGTCGAAGTAGGTGGTCAGAGTGGCGTCGCCATCCTTCAGATCGTCATAAACGGTCTTGCCGATAGCATTGTAAACGTCAGCCTTGGTGACCTTCTTGGTGAAGGTGGCGTCGGGAGTGTTGGCATAGGTGCCGACCTCTTCCTTCTTCACGTTCCACTTGTTGGCGGGACGGCCGAAATCATCGGAAGTCTTATCCAGCTTCAGGTCCTCGAAGTACTTCTCAGCGAACTGCATCTTGCCGTCCTTGTCGATGTTGCTATCGGTCTTGCCGGTGTTGACAACATCCTTGGCCTCAGAGCCGGCGATAACGACGGTAGTGCCGTTAGTGGAAACAGAGGTCTTAGCGGAATACTCGACCATAGTAGCCTGCAGGGTGTTGAAAGCGTACAGGCAAGCCTCTTCACGGGTCACAGCCTTGACGCCGTTGAAGTCGCCGATCAGGCCGTCCTTCAGGCCGATGTTCATGGCGCGCTTGGCAACGTTGATGGACCAGTTGGCGCCGGTGTACTGCTCGACCTCGGCGTCATAGCCCAGGGCGCCCAGCAGCATCTTCATGAAGGCATAGCCGGTCAGGGTGTTGGCGGGACGGAAGGTGCCGTCAGCGTAACCGGAGATGATGCCTTCCTTCTGGCAGTAAGCAATGTAGCCAGCGAAGGTGTGGTTGGTAGGAACGTCCTTGTAAGGAGCGGCGTCAGCCACCAGGGCGGACGCGGTGGTGGGGCCAAGGATCAGGTTGCAGATGATCTTGGCGGCAGCGCCACGGGTCAGAGTGGCGGAGGGACGGAAGTCACCTTCGGCATAGCCGTCGATGACCTTCGCGGCGGACATCACGTCGACAGCTTCTTTATAATTGATCTTGCTGTTGTCGGTGAAGTCCTTGGCACCGGCAGAGACGGTGACCAGAGACATGGTCATCACCAGAGCCAGTACCAGAGAAAGGAACTTCTTCATGGGGTTTCCTCCTTATAAAATGTCGAAACAGCGCCTTGGAGTCCCCGCCCCCGGGTTCCGGGTTTCGTGTCGGGGCTAGCCGAACCTGCGATGTGCAGGCCTACACCAAGCACGGAGCTTGGAGGCAGTTTGCCCGCGGTTCTGTTTCGCAAGCCTAATGTAACAGGCTATTTTCGCCCTGTAAATGGGTTTGAGAAGTCTGTAACAGAAGCGTAAATACAAGTGGCTTTTTAGCAGAAAACAGGAAAAAACTTGTTCAAAAAGTATAAACTTACGGTATTTCCTTCGGAGCGCTTTCCGGCAGGCGATAGCGCTTTCCTACCAACTCCAGTTCTCCCCGCGCCACCATTCCCTGCAAGATATGCGTGGCCTGATGCGGGGGGATTCCCAACTGTTTCGCCAGCGCTTGACGGCCTGCGATGCCATGCTCTGTCAGGTATGCCTGAAGAACTCCCGCTTGATTTTCTATTGGGATAGCACTACCTGCGGGATAATAGCGGATGCCTACTTTCGTGAGTTGGCCCTCCTGGTTCAGGCGGGTCAGATACTCCCATGCGGTTCGTGGGGTAACATTCAATAATTCAGCGGCAGTATCCCGCACCAGATAGCCGTGCTCCTCCGCTCCCCGAATCAGGATGTCATCCAACCGCTTCGCATTGGCCCAAGCAGAAAGAGAACGCAGGCTGAAGCCTTCCAGTCCGCCCCGAATCATGGCGGTGCGGGAAACGACCGAAAGCCGAGATTGATCCATAGGGTTACCAGTAGTTGGCGCTACAAATACCTTGTCTGTTGGTAGATCTTTTTGCCGCTCCCACGTCTCCTTCAAGAGACGCCGCATCCGGTTGCCCATAGGGACATCTCGATTCGGCAGATGCAAAACCCCTACGGTAAAATCTGTCTGAGACCAACTGAGATTGACAACTTCCCCCGGCTGCATGGCCAATTTCCAGCACATCCAGATGGCAAGGCCCGCTGCGGAACTCCCTTCCTGTTGGACAATACGCCAGAGGATATATTCGGTTTCGTCTCCGCCGCCTTGCGAATCATCAGTTTGAGCAGTTCCCTTCCACAGCGCTGCGGCAAATATCCCCCGCAGACTGGACACCGCCATGCCGCTGACCCGTGCGGCATAGGCCCAACCGTTCGCCTTGATCTGCCGGATGATCCAATCCCGGCGCAAATCCTTTAACGCCACATCCTGCCCCTCGCTGTCCAGAGCGTTTTTCGCCAGCCGGGAAACATTTACTAAGGTCATAGGTTTCTTGCCCCTGTCCGCAATAACCACCCTGTCAGATATAGTGCTATACTGCTCATAGCGCTTTTGCAGACATTCAGCAACGGACGGTTCCAGAGGAATCGTCCGATCCTGTAAAAGCAAATTCTGTGTCTCAAAATCCACCTGATCCCAAGTGAGTTCGTTCAACTCCTTCCGGCTCAGGCCCTCCTGCCACGCCAGACGAAGGATAATCCCTTCTGGACTATCCGAATATCGATCCAGGATGCGCCGCATGGCTGCTTCATCCGGCCGTTTGGCTGTATCCGATACCATAAAAATACCTCCCACCGCGCCGACGCGGTGAAAGGCGGGAGGGAGTGTTGCGGTCATGCCTGCACCCATCGTCAGCTTCAGAATTTTCTGAAATGGGTCTGGCCGCGCCTGCAAACGGAATCGGTATTCCGTATAAAGTATGAGGGCGCAAAAACGCCCTTAATTTTCAATCTTCACATGAAAAAAGCAGCCACTTTTCTCTTCTGTGGAGAAAATGGCTACCTAATTGAAGCCGCTGGAGGAATTGACCTCCACGGCTTACTTTTTGCGCCCAAATTTCAGGATTTCATCGAAATCCCTTGAGTTCTCAATCGGAACAGGATAGAATAATCAAGTGAAATGGGCTTGTTTGATTAGATTTTCCAGATATGCACAACGGAATACCGATTCCGTTCAGAGCACAAGCCTTAGACGTTCCAACTGTTGTCGATGCTCTTGGCCAGTGGTAAGCAGATAAATACGTGTAGTCTCGATGCTGGAATGGCCTAAAATATCCGCCAATTTCACAATATCCTTGTAAATTCGGTAGTAAACTGTGGCAAATAAATGCCGCAGATTGTGGGGAAATACCTTCGAGGAATCCACGCCCGCCGTTTTGCAAACACGCTTCATCTCCGCCCAGATCTGACAGCGGCTCATAGGTTTTCCGCCTCCGGTGAGAAAGATCTCGCCGGAGGTAATTTTTTGTTTTCTGGCGTATTTCAGCAGCTTTTTACACAGCTTCCCCGGCAGCAGAATCGTGCGGATTTTTCCCTTCAACGAGATAGTGGCGCTGCCAACCCGGACAGCCTCCACCGTGATGTACCGTACTTCACCCACCCGGATGCCCGTGGCGCAGATGGTCTCCATGACGAGGGCGATCCGCTCCCGGCCTAAGCCGCGCGCGGCGGTGATCAGCTTTTCATAGTCTGCTCGGTCCAGCTCCCGTCCGGTCTCCCGGAACAGGCGGCGCTGGATCTTCAAATAGTGTGTGCGGCAGTCCGTCCAACCAAGAAAGCTGAACAGGCAGTTCAGGGCTGCCAGAGATGCGTTAACAGTAGACGGTGAATAGTTTTCTTCTCTCTGAAGGTGTTTCTTCCAGGCCAAAACGATATCCTTCGTGACAGGCTGACCATCCAAAAATAGCGAGAACGCTCGTACACTCCTCAGGTACTTTTCTACCGTTGCCTGAGACCGCTCCGCCTGAAAAAGCGCCGTGGAAAATGCGAGGATCTGTTCGTTTGTAAGGTTATGTTCTTCCATGGTGGTTCTCCTTGAAATCAAGCGTGATGGCTCTCATTTTACCGCCCAACGCAGTCTCTGCACAAGCGCCAAACGGCTGCCCGCTCGGTAGTTGCGTGTGATAGTAACTCTGCCGGAACGCTTGGTCAAGTCTTTCCATCCCAACAAGTCAGGCTGAACGAGCAGCGGCAACAGGATCACGCAGCCCAGCGGGGCCGCGACGCCTTCGGAGCAGCGACGCGCATAAGCGCATCGCTGCTCCGAAGGCTCTCTGCGTTCTTCAGGAGCACACCCGACCAAGACCCAAAAGCGGCAAAGTTTGCCGTTCTGATACCCGGCCACGCAGGATTTCCGAAACGTGTGAAACAGTCCGAGGGTAGTGATACCACCCCCCATCCGAAACACCCCTGTTTCGCCGTGTGTGCCCTTGTGTGCGATCCTTTGAGCAGAGCCGAGTGTGTACCCGCTTTCGCTCGTGAAAGCAAATGTGGGGCGTTTGTGCGAGGAGTTGAAAAGCGCGATGAAAAGCAGTTTGGGGATAAAATTTATGGCAGCAGCTTTGCCGGATTATTCTCTTCTGCTGGTGTTGAGGGTTCACAGAGAACCGGGAAATGTATGTATATAAAAGCACGGTGGAATCAGGGGTTGCAAATGCGGCGTTCAGAGCAATTCTGTTGGCAGCGCAAAGCCACGCTGTGCCCGCAGAAGGGAAGGCCCCTGTTTCGGCGGTGTACCCATTTTCACCCGTGAAAGCGAACGTGAGCCGTTTGTGCGAGAAGTTGAAAAGCGCAATGAGAAGCGGTTTGAAACATCGTTGTGGCGGTAACTTTTTGGCGATATTTGCGGGAGTGTCTATTGGCGAAAAGCCGAACTTTTTAAGCCGGATTTTGGGACAGTGAAGGCCGTTCGATTTTAGTACAAGATAAAGAGAGGTGCCCGTAATTGGGCACCTCTCAGCCACAAAGCCCCGCAGTGCGGGGCTTTCCGAGGTTTTGAAACCGCAGTCTAAGGTGCACCTTGCGAGGCGTTTTCGCAGTCTTGGGTGAACGTGAGGGGCATAAGCCCCCTGCGGTAGCAGACTTTTCAAGGTGACCCTTCCGCAGGCGGTTGAGGAAATTGCTGTTTTCAACCACTCAAAAAAGTGACTTCTGCATAGCGGCGATTTTCGGAGAAAAACGTGTATATTTTGCGCCGCTGTAGTCAATGGAAAGTGCTTCTTGGCCGTTCGAAAATCGCACCGCTGTAACCAAAGAAGATCGTCCCTGGCAACGCAGAAATTGCGCCGCCATAGACAAAGATACGGAGGCGCGGCTCAAATAGAGCAAATGATAACTTTCTGATAACGATTCCGTTTTTCGGTAGCTTTGTCCCCTTGGTTACGGTATTGTTCGTTGCGAAAGGGGCTGATACCATGCCGAAAAGACGAGCAAACGGAGAGGGCAATATCCGAAAACGAAAGGACGGCCGATGGGAGGGCCGGTACACCGCAGGCTATGACCCGGAGACAGGAAAACGGATCATCAAGAACGTGCTGGGTAAAACGCAGGCCGAAGTCAAGGAGAAACTCAAGACCGCGATCAGCGAAAGCCGAAAGTTAGACGTATCCAAGGCTGGCACTTACACAGTCAGTTCGTGGGTGAAAACGTGGTACGAGGTCTACGCCGAGCCTCACATCCGGCCAAACACTAAAGCCTACTACACCAACTACATCGAAAACCACATCATCCCCGGAATTGGCAGCATCCCGCTGGATAAACTGACCACCATTCAGATCCAGCGGTTTTACAACGACCTCCAAAAGAGTGGACGGGTTCAGCGCAAAAACTTCCCGCCGCTGAAAGATGCCAGTCTCAGCCCCAGAGTGGTGCGGGGCGTCCACACGCTGCTGCACAACTGCCTGGAGCAGGCGGTGGCGGAGCACCTGCTCCTCGCCAACCCCGCCCAGGGCTGCAAGCTGCCGCAGTTGGAAAAGAAAGAAATGAAGATCCTGCCGCAAGAGAAAATCGGCCTGTATCTTGCCGAAGCGGAAAAACGAGGATTGCTGGCCGCTTTCTATCTGGAACTGACCACCGGCCTGCGGAGAGGGGAACTACTGGCACTCCAATGGACGGACTTGGACGTTGAAAACCGGACGCTTGCTGTCACGAAACAGGTAAATCGAATTAACGGGGAACTGGTGGTCAGTCCGCCGAAAACTCGCAACTCCGTGCGAACGCTGGCTCTCCCTCAGCAGGCAGTCGACCTGCTGATTGCCGAGCACAAAAAGCACCCTCGTAATCCGTATCTGTTCCCATCGCCCAAAACCGGAACCATGTATGACCCGGACGCCTTCCGGAGAACCCATGACAAAATTTTGAAAGCTATTGGCGCAGAGCACATCCGGTTCCACGACCTCAGACATACCTTCGCCACGCTGTCCCTGAAAAGCGGCGTGGATGTGAAAACGCTGTCCGGCGCGTTGGGCCACTATTCGGCAGGGTTTACCCTGAACACCTATACCCACGCTACGACCCAGATGAAGCAGGATGCTGCCGATACCATCGGTGGGGTCATCAGCCAGCAGATGCGGTAAATATGGCAAAAAAATACAGGGCCAGACAGAAAATTTCCTGTCTGGCCCTGTCCGGTGCTTTCCGCACATTTCCCCGTGTGGGTCAGCGTGTGAGTCTTGAAGAAACAGCAAAAATTAAGTGCCATAAAAAGTTGCAGATTATAGAAGAAAATCACCGGAATCAAGTGATTCCGGTGATTTCTGGTGGAGACTACTGGACTCGAACCAGTGGCCTCATGCGTGTGAAGATTCGATAGGGCGGCCTTCTACGGGATTTCGGGAGAATAAAGCGGGTTTGCCGCGGGATTTCCTCACCCGCAGGTACTCTCCGTTCCACTGTTTCCGCCCCGGTTTTTCTGCTCGTGGGTCAGACTGTGGGTCAACTGGAGATTTCCGTTCCTGTTCACATGTCACATTTTGCGTCGCTGGAATCAATAAGACCTTTCTCGAAAAAGTAATAGCTTTCCGCCAGCAGTTGTGGTATGTGTTGTGGTTGCCAAAAAGGAGGTGCCGCAATGTATGACTACATGAAGGCTCTGCAAAAGCGTTTCGACCATCAGTCGCATCCAGAACTGGACACCCAGATCAAAAGCGCTCAGGAAGAACTGCGGCGGGACATGGACGCCGCGGGGCGCAGAAAGCTGCTCCGCCTGTTGGACGCACAGAACACATTGCTGGCTGAATCAAAGCTGATGAGCTTCACGGCGGGCTTCAAGCTGGCGTGGGGCATGGCGAAAGAACTGGAGGCAGATGGGCTCTACTCCTTCGAGCGGGAGGAAGAAGAACGCATCTGCCATCCGGCAGAACAGGAGGACTAAATGGCGAAATAACGCGCAAATGGCGAAGGCAACATTCGCAAACGCGCAGATGGGTGCCGGAACCAAAATCTGTGAAGAAAAGCATTTGAAATTCCGATTTGCCTCTGCTATAATAGGCGTACAGCGTGTGGCGTTTCTGCGTAAATCCAGTTGCAGAGCAGCCACGCGCCTTTTTTGCGGAATCGGGTGAGAAATGGCAAGATGGGAGAAAACTTCATAGGCAAATCGTGTAGCAGAAATGCGTAAGTCCGGATGTTCTGGGACTTACGCATTTCTTATTTTTTTGAAAGAAAGGTGATTTTTGGGGAAACCGGAAATCAGTTCTTGGGGACGGAGCGTGTGAGCAAGCTCATGCGGCAGTACGCCATCCCCTGCATTATCTCGTTGCTGGTGGGCGCACTTTACAACATCGTTGACCAGATTTTTATCGCCAACGCCAGCTACCTCGGCTCTTACGGCAACGCCGCCAATACGGTGGTGTTCCCGCTGACTGTCGTAGCATCTGTCACACCATGTTCAAAAAAGTGTGCTATAATTTTTTTGAAAACTTCTCTCTTTCATTTAGTGTTTGCAGCTAAAACCGTAGTATATGAGTGAAGCCGGAAAGGAGGTGGCGCGATGATCGATGATGAAAAAATTATCGAGTTATTTTTTGAGCGTTCCGAACAAGGCATACGGGAGCTGGACATGAAATACGGAAAAATCTGTCACAACCTTTCGTACAACATTGTGAACAGCAGACGGGACGCGGAGGAATGTGTAAACGACGCTTATTTAGGCGCATGGAACGCTATTCCCCCGGTACACCCAAATCCCTTGTTGTCCTACATTGTGAAAATCGTGCGGAACATTTCCCTCAAAACCTATTGGAGAAAGGAAGCAGCAAAACGAAGCGGACACTATACGGTTGCCTTAGAGGAAATCGAGGGCTGCATCGCAGGCCAGAAAACCGTGGAAGATGAAATTGAAGCCAGAGAGTTAGCCCGTATCATCGAGGCATTTTTGGATACATTGACCGCAAAAGAGCGTGTTATCTTCATGCGCCGCTATGCGTATGCAGACACCTACGCGGACATAGCAAAGCGCGTAGGTATATCTGAAAAAAATGTATCCGTCCGGCTCACACTAATCCGCCAGAAGATGAAGCAATACTTGATTGAAAGAGAGGTATTCGTATGACCACGAAATTATTTTCCGAAGCCATTAGTGAAGTTGGCGATAAGTATTATGAGGAAGCCGCAAACTACCATTGTAAAAAACACGGGTGGATAAAATGGAGTGCTATGGCAGCTTGCTTAACCGTTGTACTTTTTACCGCCCTTTCGGCTCTCCCCAACTATTTCCGTCAGCAAGGTACTACACCACCGGACAATCCGAACGGAGTGATTGTTGACAACCCTATTGACACTGCCGATGATGATACAACTCCTGCAACATCTGAAATCCATGTCAGCATGGACAATATTTCCTTCAATGAGGTGGGGGCATTGAAGGATGCCGCACGTGTATGGCGCAATCCGGAGTTATATGACCATATTCAGTGGGATAAAAATGCTGTAATCGAATACTATGGAAAAGACTTGTCCCCTGCATACATTCCAGATGGCTTGACCGCAGCCAATGGCAATGGCACTGCACGGGTTATTGTAGACAAAAGCGGCAATATTGTAGAGGACACGGTTAGGCTCAATTTCTATCATGACTATTACGAAGATGGAAGCCCAAAGCTGACAGAAGGCGTGACGGCGCGCAAGGGATTTTCTATCACGGCTTCAAAAATCGGCATTCTAAGTGATTGTATTTATCTTCTGCCCGAAAATGAAGTGAAAACTTCTGACATTGACGGAACGGCAGTTACCTTTGGGTATCGTTCCATGCCCTGTGGTCCGTATAACCCTGACACGCACGAACCGTCTGGCTACTATGATATGTATGTGGCTGAATTTGAATATGACGGTATCGAATATCAGATAGTCGCAGAACAAATGGAAGCCGAAGAAGTTATAAAAGTTGTATCGTCTATCATCTATGGAGAAGAAGTATTCGTTGACAAGTAATTGACACCAAAAGAGAATATACCACAGAGGGCAGCCGAGAAAATCGACTGTCCTTTTTCTATGCCTACGGGCAGAAAGGAGCGACCACCCATGACAAAGCCAAGAGAGAAAACCCGCGAGGAGCTGCAAGCCGAGATTGAGGACGGAAAGAAGAAAATCCGCCAGTTTGAGAACCGGGAAAAGATGTTGCGTCAGAAGCTATCCCAAGAGGAACGCCGGACGCGCAGCCACCGCCTTATCGTCCGGGGCGCAGTCTTTGAAAGCATTGTGCCGGAAGCAAAGACCATGACCGACGAGGAAGCTGCCGCGCTTCTCCGGCTTGCCTTGACGAGTGAGCCGGTACGGGAATATCTGAAAAAACGAGCCGAAAGCGGGAACGCCGAATAAATCCCTTAGGAACTAAGGGCGCACTTATACACCCTTGCGGGCGTGTGCGCTCTGCCGAGGGCTTATCTCCGCACAGGGAACTTTCCCCGCGCTCCGATATGGCGGCTTTGCCGCAACAAGGGGCTGCACCCCTTGCGCCGCTTCGCGGCTATCGGATATTCCTGCATCTGCAAAGAAAAGGAAATCATATATTGCGCCACTGGAATCAATGAAGGATCTATCAGATCAAGAAAACGGCAAATTAGCCCTTTTGACAAGCGGCCGTCCGGCGTTTCAGCAGCACGTAAAGCGCGCTGAGGGTAGTGATACCACCCCTCGCCTCGCACACACGGAAAGGCCCTGAGCGCAGAGTGAAAAAACAGCAACATCACCAAGTTGCAAACAGATCACGCAGCCCAGCGGGGCCGCGACGCCTCGGGACAGCGACACGCATAAGCGCATCGCTGTCCCGCAGGCTCTCTGCGTTCTTTGGGAGCACCCTTGACCAAACCCTCAAAGCGGCAAAGTTTGCCGTTCTACCCCCTGGCCACGCAGGGTTTCCGAAACGTGTGGAACGCTCCGAGGGTAGTGATACCACCCCCACCTCGCACGTTCAGAAAGTACTGCGCACAGAGTGAAAAAACAGCAACATCACCAAGTTGCAAACAGATCACGCAGCCCGGCGGGGCCGCGACGCCTGCGGAACAGCGACGCGCTTATGCGCGTCGCTGTTCCGCAGGCTCTCTGTGTCCTTCAGGAGTGCCTCCGACCAAGACCTAAAAGCGGCAAAGTACGTCGTTCTGATACCCGGCCCGGGGATGTTTGTGAACGTGCGGAACGCTCCGAGGGTAGTGATACCACCCCCATCCGAAACGCCCCGTGTTTCGCCGTGTGTGCCGTTGTGTGCGATCCTTTGAGCAGGGCCGAGTGTGTACCCACTTTCGCCCGTGAAAGCGAACGTGGGCCGTTTGTACGAGAAGTTGAAAATTGGAATAAGAAGCGGTTTGAAACAGCGTTGTGGCGGTAACTTTTTGGCGATAGTTGCGGGAACGATTTTGAGCGAAAAGCTGAACTTTACAGGAGGGTTTTTCGAGTGGCGAAGGCCGTTCGATTTTAGCACAGATAAAGAGAGGTGCCCGTAATCGGGCCCCTCTCAGCCACAAAGCCCCGCAGTGCGGGGCTTTCCGGGGTTTTGAAACCGCAGTCTAAGGTGCACCTTGAGAGGCACTTTCGCCGTCATAGGTGAACGTCAGGCACAGAAAAGGCCCGTGGCGGCGGACTTTTCAAGGTGACCGTTCCGCAGGCGGTTGAGGAATTTGCTGTTTTCGACCACCCGAAAAAGTGATTTCTGCATAGCGGCGATTTTCGGCACAGATTACACATATTTTGCGCCGCTGTAGTCAATGAAAGGGCTTCTTGACCGTTCAAAAATCGCACCGCTGTAACCAAAGAGAACGCCCCCGGCAGCGCAGAAATTGCGCCGCAATAGTCAAAGATAAGGCGGCGCAGCTCCGAGGGGCAAATGATAACTTTCTGATAACTGTTCCGTTTTTCGGTAGCTTTGTTCCCTTGGTTACGGTATTGTTCGTTGTCGAAAGGGGCTGATTTTATGCCAAAAAGACGAGCGAACGGGGAAGGCAATATCCGAAAACGAAAGGACGGACGATGGGAGGGCCGTTACACCGCAGGCTATGACCCGGAGAGCGGAAAGCGCATCATCAAGAACGTGCTGGGCAAGACGCAGGCCGAGGTCAAGGAGAAGCTTAAAGCCGCGATCAGCGAAAGCCAAAAGTTAGACGTATCCAAAGCCGGGACTTACACGGTCAGTTCGTGGGTGAAAACGTGGTACGAGGTCTACGCCGAGCCCCGCATCCGGCCAAACACCAAAGCGTACTATGCGAACTACATTGAGAACCACATCATCCCCGGAATTGGGGACGTCCCGCTGGACAAGCTGACTACCATTCAGATCCAGCGGTTTTACAACAACCTCCAAAAGAGTGGACGGGTTCAGCGCAAAAGCTTCCCTGAACTCAGGGACAAAAGTCTCAGCCCCAGAGTGGTGCGGGGCGTTCATACACTGCTGCACAACTGCCTGGAGCAGGCGGTGGCGGAGCGGCTGATCCTCGCCAATCCCGCCCAAGGCTGCAAGCTTCCGCAGTTGGAAAAGAAAGAAATGAAAATTCTGCCGCAGGAGAAAATCGGGATGTACCTTGCGGAAGCGGAGCGCCGGGGGCTTCTCGCGGCCTTCTATCTGGAGCTGACCACCGGCCTGCGGAGAGGGGAGCTGCTGGCGCTCCAATGGACGGACTTAGATGTAGAGAGCAAAACGCTTTCCGTCACCAAGCAGGTAAATCGAATCAACGGGGAACTGGTGGTCAGTCCGCCGAAAACACGCAACTCCGTGCGAACGCTGGCTCTCCCACAGCAGGCCGTTGACCTGCTGATTGCCGAGCACAAAAAGCACCCTCGTAATCCGTATCTGTTCCCATCGCCCAAAACCGGAACCATGTATGACCCGGACGCTTTCCGCCGAACCCACGATAAAATTCTGAAAGCCATCGGCGCGGAACACATTCGATTCCATGACTTGCGCCACACCTTCGCCACGCTGTCGCTGAAAAGCGGGGTAGACGTGAAAACGCTGTCCGGCGCGCTGGGCCACTATTCGGCAGGGTTTACCCTGAACACCTACACCCACGCCACGGCCCAGATGAAGCAGGACGCTGCCGATGCCATCGGTGGGGTCATCAGCCAGCAGATGCGATAAAAAAAACAGGGCCAGACAGAAAAATTCCTGTCTGGCCCTGTCCGGTACTTTCCGCGCCTTTCCCCGTGTGGGTCAACGTGTGAGTCTTGAAGAAACGCCAAAAATTAAGTGTCGTAAAAAGTTGCAGATTATAGAAGAAAATCACCGGAATCAAGTGATTCCGGTGATTTTTGGTGGAGACTACTGGACTCGAACCAGTGGCCTCATGCGTGTGAAGCAAAAAGCCCCATCCATTCGGGTGGGGACGTTTAGATCCATGCACGGGGTATGGAGCTTATGCGCTCGACGCAGAAACCCTGCCTCACCTCTGATTAAAATGCGCTTCGCGCATGGGTGTCGGCAGCAAGTTCTTTTCGTCTGACGAATGCAGAATCCTTCGTTCTTCGCGAGGAAGGGGGTGTTTGCGGGGGAAACCTTTGCGGGTTTCCCTCCGCTTTTCTATAAAAGTCGCCGCAGGCGGGCGATTTGCAGCGCAAATCGAAAGTGCTCCAAAAAGAAACACCACCCGAGTGGGTGGTGTTTCTTTTTGCCATGCGTTGACGGAAAAGATGCGCTTATTCTCAATCGCCCAAAAATTCCAATTGTGCTTGTTCCCAATAAGATAATGTTGGTTTAATCTTTAACACACTTTTTCGCACCCATTGTTCATAATCATAGTTATCCATCTTCTCACTATTCCGTGATTCCTGAAGCATTGAGTTTAAGCGAATCGCCAGTTCACGAGGTATGCCGATATCAATCATCTTTTTAGTGGTTTTCTTATATGCTCCCGCTTGGAGGCTGCTGACTATTGTGCTATCTGGATTTTTTATTTCAATAACCGGCTTGATTAATAATGGAATATCAAAGGAAACTGTCTTTTGAAGCATTTGAATTTTATTCTCGATTTTTAACTGAATATCGCCATCGGAATAAAATTTGTCTTTGAAGAATTCAGACAACGGAACTTCGCTGGCCCACCTAATGCTTTCTCTGCACAGTATTCCTCTGCTTGTCCCTTGACGATATTCCTCTGGAATATAGCGTTTAAACATGGCTGCAGTGAAATTCGTGTCTCTCAAAAACTTAAGAATATTAGATAACTTGCTCTGGGCACCACGCTCAACTGGGGAGTTCGGTACCGGACCATCAAATGTCTTGTATATCGCATCTAGAATTACTGGATCCCAATACCTGTTATGCATGCAAATATCTTTAGGAATCGTAAGTGATTCCAATTTATATTTGATCGCTGCAATCTGACTAGGTGAGAGCATAACCCCAGTTTCAGCCATTCGTTTCCCTGAGCCTTCGCCATAGCGTAAAACCGTCTGACGAATATATGTTACCAAATATCCAAATCCATCCATATCGGTCCCGACATATCTGTCGGAGTTTACTGCATCAATTATCTCTGTTTCATATTCTTGAAATTTTTGACCATAGCCTGGCAAAACATCCTTATAGACATCATCAAATAGCCCTTGCTGTTCATAACCATCCGTTTCTTCAAATTCACCTTCATCAAGGACAATAGTTCGGCCTATAAAGTCTTTCATCAATCGACCGGCTCTTCCCCTTAAATTTGCCATTTCATAGTTTGTTAATTCGGCTGCGTGTGCGTGTTTTCTTCGGTACAAATGAGGATTTCGGATAATTATATTTTGCGTTGGAAGATTGACCCCTTGCATCAATGTTGTTGTACAAACAATATTTGTCACCAATTTTTGCTTAATTGCTCGCTCTAAAGTTCGCCTTACGTGTGTTGGCAACTTTCCATGGTGATATGCTATGCCTCCAGAGAGCGTACTACATAAAGCATAGTCTGGGTGTACAGTTTCGCTTAAATATCCAATTAGATTTTGTATCATGGCAGAAGAAAACTGCGGAACACTCTTGGCGATTGCTAATGCGATTTCTCTCGCAGCCTCACTAGTAGGCGCAAAGATAATATTCTGTTCTTCGTTTAACCTGCCAACAATTGCACTTAAATATTCTGTATACTCTGCAGTTAGTTGGTTGGAGCCATACCCCTTGATAAAAGAGGATTCTTTAATTTCTTCCCTATATGGATTTTCAAAAAATCCGCAATATTGCTTGAACCAATATGATGCTTTTTCCTTTTTTACACTATATGTCAAGTTCAATACAGGACTGCTTTTTGTTTGTATTTCTGTTGTCTCCGTTCCAAAAAGCACCTCTCCGAGAGTCGCAATATTATCAATTCTCGGACCAGAAACAATTATCTGTGATATGTTTGCAGTGTGTCTCAGTTCCTGAATCATATCATAGAGGATTTTAGCGCGAACATCATTCTCTTCAGTGGCTCGTTCGATATTTTGTATTTCATCAATAACCAAAATAGTTTTATTCGGCATTCCTTTAGAGGGATGATCAGACAATCCGGAAATCGCCTTTTCCTGCGTCCACACATATATTGTGTGTGCTGCCTTTGACTCTCCTATCATCAAGTTACTTGTTATAATGTAATCCGTGATACCGACTTGTATAAGCAGTTCATGATAGTCTTCTACAACTTGATTTAGAAGGCTCAATGTTGGAACAATATAGATTACATCCATCTTTTCCGCCAACATTTTTCTTGCGGTAGCTAATTGAATGGTATAGGACTTACCAGCAGAAGTCGGCGCAGACACTCCTAATATTTTTTTGCATTCTAATGCATTCCAAAGTTTTTTCTGAAAGGCAGTCAAAACGCATTTTTTATTTCCAATAGAAATTTCGTATTTTGTCTGCTGCAATGTTAATGTTACCTTATCAAGTACACTGCAGATTGGCGAAAATTGATTGGTTTCATGATTATAGTCTTTATCAGCAATTATAGCCGATGTTGAGTAGCCAATTCTGGACAGGATTTTAATCACTAATTCCCGCAGGTCATATTGCTTTTTATCAACATGTTCCCACATTAATGCTAAAATGCCGATAATTTTATCCGTGCTTACTCTATTAACCATATGATTAGCGCCTATTAGGAAAACACACTGTCAAAAGGGTTCGTAGCGGGGGTTAGCCCGCTACTGCGGTATCTTCCGTAGTGTTGATTTCAATGTATTCGGCAATCTTGCGGAGTTCGTCAGCAAATTTGAATTTCACGCTGATATTGCCGTTTTCATAGACCTTGATATAGTCCACAAGTTCAACCAAGATTTCACGGTTGAGGGCTTCAATGTTCTGATACTTCATAAAGGCTACCAGTGCAGGATGCTCGTTGTCCACACCGTTTGCCAGTTCTGCGCGTTCAGCGTTCAGCCGGGTAAGCACCGCGGAAATATCAGAAGTCTGCCGTTCATAGTCAGCCTTCATATCCCGGTATTCCTGCTGGGTGATTTCACCGTCTTTCCAGTCCTGATAAAGAGATTGCTTGTAGCGTGTTATCTTTGTCAGTTCCCGCTCTTTTGCAGCTATCAGATCGTCCAGTCGGTAAGACTGGCTTTTTTTGATTGGAGCGGAATTGATCTGCGTGACGATTTCCGAGTAGGAAACAGCCAAATGTACCTGATGCTGTACAGCGAACAAAACAGCAGCCTCCAGCCGTTCATGCTTGATTGAGTGCATGGTGCAGGCTGTCCGGGAACGGTTCTTGTAGGTTGAGCAAGAATAATATACATTGTTGTTCTTGCCAACGCATCGGGTAATGGCCCGCCCGCAATCGGCACATTTCAGAAAGCCGCTGAATAAATGTACCTCACGGCCTTTCGGGGAAGTACGGGTATCACGCTGTAAGAGAGCCTGTACCTTGTCGAAAGTTTCATAGTCGATAATGGCCTCATGCGTTCCAGCCACTTCCACCCATTCCTCGCGTGGAACAGCTTCAATCTGGTGTACCTTGTAGCTTTTCACCCGGCTTCGGCCTTGGGCTAAATCCCCGGTGTAGGTCGGATTGGTAAGAATGGAGTGGATCATGCGGACTCCCCACATAGGATCGTCATACCCTCTTGTCGAAACAGGCAAGCCCTTTTGTACCTTGTAAGCCGAGGGGCTCGGTACGCCGTGTTCGTTCAGGTACAGCGCGATAGCACGTTTTGATGACCCTTGAATAAGCATTGTGAAAATGAGTTTGACATTTTCAGCAGCATCGGGATCAACAATCAGCCTGTGCTTGTCCTTTGGGTGCTTTACATAGCCGTAAGGAGCAAATGCTCCGATATACTGGCCGTTGCGCCGTTTGTAATCAAATACCTGCCGGATCTTTTTGGAAGTCTGATAGCAGTAATTATCGTTCATCACGTTTGTAATGGGAACGATGATATTTGAAACGCTGTCGGGGTTCTTGTAGCTGTCCACATTCTCAGCAAGGCTAATAAAGCGAACACCCATTTGAACAAACAGGTTATCGATCAAACTTCCGGCATCGCTATAATTTCGTGCGAAGCGGGACAGGTCTTTTACTATAACGCAGTTGATTTTACCACTCATGACATCCGCCAAGAGCCGTTGAAAATCTTCACGGTTGGCGTCCGTTCCAGTATGACCATCATCCACATATTCCGTGATGCTTTCAAACTCGTCAATGTTGCGTCGGTAAAAATCGTTCAGTAGGTCACGCTGGTTCTTTACGCTGTTGCTATCGTCTTTTCCTTTTTTCAAATCTTCCTTTGAAAGCCGGATATAGATGCCCAGCCGCCAGCGGCGGATTGTGTAAGAGGGAGAGAAACTCTGCTGATACCCTCTGTTTTTTGCTCGTGCCATTGTTCCTCCTTCCCTATCACATTACACTTATATTATAACTCTGTCCGGGGAGGACAACAAGGATGCCTCCACTTCGGGACACTTTGTCTCGAAGAAGCAAAACGAGCTGTAACCGAAGTTACAGCCCGCTTCTTTGCCGCAGCAGGAAATCCGTCAGCTTATCTTGGAGAGATGGCCCGCTTTCAGCAAATTCAATTTTCACGCCAACACCACCGATGCAAAAGCAGTATGGATTTTTGACAGTCTGCAAAAATCGAGAGATGCGCTCCTTTCGGGAAAGCGCATTGTCAAAGGTCATACCGCTCACATCAGGCAGGGACTCGGCAGCCACCGCGCCAATGTCAACGCTTCTCATTTGTTCAAGTTCCTGTGTAGTTAATTTCACGGTAAACCTCCTTCGCAGATTGATAGAACGCCTCCCGCTGTTTGGTGGGGAAACGCAACAGGCCAGCACCACCGGGATGCTGGCCTGTTGCCTTACTCCACCTTGGGACACTTTGGAGCCGTTGACAAACGCCTATTTTGAAAAAAGGCTTTGATTTTTCTGCCCGGTCTTTGTCGATTTTATGGCAGAAACGGCTTTTTCCTGAACTTTTTTCAAGACGGTTTTTTTAGAAAACCACTTTGTCTCGAGGTTTATTATAGTTTTTGAATATTAGAGAGTGCCGCACATATTTACTTGGCCTGTCCAAAGACAATCGTTATTTTCTGTGCGGCGCTCTCAACGCAAGTAAAGCGACAAGCCCGGAGGAACAGGCAGCCAACCTGTTCAGCACCGGATCATGGCCTTGGGATGGCCGGGCCCATTTACAGTGTTGGTGTTGTTCGCTCAATCTCTTTTGGGAAATGTCACCGCGCACCCACCGTCTGGCTCCACGTACTTACTCAGGGTTGCCGTTATTCCCTTGCGTTAGGAAGAAAACCTCCTCTCATAAACCGAGACATTTTTTCATCAATTCCAAGTGGGTTAAGAAGAAAAAATCAAAAAGTTTTTTTCATGCGTTCAAGGCCACGCTTGATCGACTGGCGAATAGACTCCTCATGTACGCCCTCGGCCTCGGCAATTTCCTTAATCGACTTGCCAAGAATGATATGTGCGTCAATTCTACGGCCTTGGATCTCCGGCAGAGAATTGAGAGCGTTCCACAGACGAAGAAAGGTTTCCATCCGTTCAAGGAGCTCCTGCGGGGTCGGCTCATGCAGGCAAGCGGAATACTCAATCCCGTCATCGCAGTCCAGAGAATACTGCGCCTTGTGCCGGGAGAGCCGCCGCTGGTAGGCCATTTCATAACGGGCATCGGCCTTGAATACCTCGGCAACCTCGTCAGAAACTTCGATAAGCTGATCCTGCGTGTACCAATAATAAAGATCTTTCAGATTGATAGTAGTCATCGTAAAATCCTCCATTTCAGTTTGTTCGGGGTTGGTCGGAAACGAAATGGAGTAATGGCGGAGAACGGCACCGCACCTCGGGACACTTTGTCTCGAAGTCTGGAAAGCAAAATACGCCTGCGCGACACAAGGCCACACAAGCGCACGAAAATATATTATCGGTTATGTACTGTTTAATTTCACATTCAAAGCCGGACTGCTTCGATGGAGGGGCTATGCTTTTTTTAACTGGTGCAGATCATGGATACTGCGAAAAAGAGAAAAGGACACGGAAAATAACCTCCAATCGGCTACCGTGTCCCTGCAAGTCGTCATTGGTTTGTGTAGACGCAAAGAAACGGCGGCTCTGAAAATCAAAGCCGCCGTTTCAAATGGGCGTGTCAAATTGTCTGCTCTACGACGGCTTTTTTTCTTTTGCCGTCGTGCGGCAGATCATTTCAATATTCGGTTGAAGTATCGTTATTCGGTGTTAAGTTCTACTAATACAACCTCTGGACGATTATTAAATCGGAATGGAATAATACTATTTCCAAGGCCGCGGCTAACAACCATATTTGTCTTTCCGTCTGTATAAAGGCCGGAATCATATTTAGGAAACAGCCCTTGATTGGGGGCAACGAGCCCCCCAATAAAAGGTAATCGAAACTGCCCTCCGTGTGCATGACCACATAAAACCAAATCAACACCACAGCATACATAGGTTTCAAATAACTCTGGCCGATGTGATAGCAGTATAGTGTAACTGTTTTCGTCATCAATAAGGCTATTCAATTTTGTGTTGACCATGGCTGGCGCTTCATTAAACATATCGCCCTTAATCGTAAAGTCAGAATCAGAAAGCCCGATAAGGGTAATCATTTCGTTGTTATGCACTAACTGTATTGCTTCATCTTCAAGGACAGTTACGCCAGACGCTTCAAGCCCTGTTTTGAATTGATCATAATGTGAGAAGTTAGCTTCGTGGTTTCCAGTTACAAAGTAGACAGGGGCTATTTGAACAGCTTGTTTTATAAAATCAAACGCAATCTCAATGTCTGTATGTCCAGCATCGATTAAATCTCCAGTTATCACAATAATATCCGGTTCGTGTTCAGACAGCAATTCTATCAATTCTGTATTGCTTTCTCCAAATTCAGCATTATGCAAGTCGGACACTTGTGCAATCCGAAAATTAGAAAAGGCAGATGCTATGCGATCGCTGGAGATATTAACCATACTTACCATCAATGTTGAATTGCCCCATATAGTATAGATTATCAAAACCAGCAGTATAGTTGTTAATACACAAATCTTCACCAATACTCTGGTGGAAAGGATTTTTTTCATTTTTTCCTCTCTTTCATCAACTTAATTATAAAAAAATCAGCTTACAAACAGGTGAATTTCAACTTACGAATTTGTAAGACAAAAGTGGGCGGCTTCTAAAGCCACCCGCTTCAAAAGTAGAATTACTGTGCGCTGATTGTATCAACAATGGACATATTGCGTATTCTCTTGATTGGCCCATACACAGCCAGAATTACAGAGCTTACGACAATCAACAGAATAACAGCTACCTCTGGTAATGGAGGAGTCCAAGCATCCCCCCATCTATAACTTATCAACATTCCAAACAATAGCTTGTTACAAAACAGTCCCAACACCGTACCAACTACACCGCCGATTATGGTATAGGTGAAGGCTTCTGCAACAATCATTTTACTTAGCTGTCCCATGCTAACGCCGATAGCACGGAAAGCGCCATACTGTTTCAACCGTGCAGACACACTCATGGAAATACTATTGATTATGTTAAAAATTGTAATCATTGCAATTAGGACGAGGAATCCATAGATGAACAGCCAAAAACAATAGTAAGTTCCCATGGTACTGCTGTTACCCATGCGTTCATCAGCGAAAGTAAATGAGGAATCTACCATTTGGCGGATCACATAAACATCTTCGTCTGTTGTGCCTTTCACTAACTGCACATCAATAACCGTATATTTCGACTCGCCAGTAATTTGTTCAAATGTATCCTCTGAACAAATAATTGTTCCAACACCGGCGGCACTGTAAAACGGACAGTCGGACAACATTCCCACGATTTGGATTTCTTTACTTTGTCCGTTTGTATTCAACGATACAGTATCGCCTATTTGTATTGTGTTCTGCGAATTATAAACAATTAAGCCCGTCCCTAAATCAGTTTGCACAGATTCCAGAGAACCCTCTAATAAATAGTCCTTTGCCCAATCAAATTGATACTGCTCATAAGAGATTAAATCCATCTTTTTTTCAATACCGTTTGTGACAGACGGAACCTCGTATGCAAATTTTCTTCCATACGCTAAATCCACAACAGGATTTTCCTTTAGATCATCAAGTAATGCTTTGTCAATAGCACAGGCGTTATCAGGGCTTATGATAGATAAATCTGCTGTCCAAGGTTGGAGCGGTGTTAAGGTATGCTGCATGAACTCAACTGTTACAGAGAATGAAAGGAAAAGGATAATACTGAGAGCAAATGAGCTTGTCATCAAAAACAGATTTTTCCGATTTGCTTTTGCATGATAAATTCCAAGTGCTGTATCAATCTTAAGCAGTTGTGTATTAGCAGCATTTCTTGCAGGCTCCAAGTCGTTTGCATTACCGGAAACCGCTGCCAACGGAGATACTTTTGCTGCTTTCTTTGCCGGAGAATAGGCAGCGAACAAAACCGTTACCAAGCCCACAACGATTCCTGCAAGAATACTTGGTACGCTAAATCCGAATGTAGACATCGCTTTGAAAAATTCCGGACTTAGGAAACGCAAAATCGCACATAAGACCCAAATGACAACTATACCGATGGAAATACCCACAGGGATTGCCAAACGGCACCAACTAAGCGCCTCTTTCCGTACTAAGCGCATAATCTGTTTTGGTGTTGCACCGATACAGCGCATAAGGCCGAAAAATTCGGTACGCTGGGCTACATTGCTGTTCAGGCTGCTTGCAATCATCATAATACCAGCTAACATTACCAGTACAAACAATACAGCCGCAGCCAAGTAAACCTGTAACAAAAAGGGAACGCGGCTTTGTCCAAGCAATCCAAGCAGATTGTTGTTGGAAGATATTTGTTCATTCGATAAATTGCATTGTTCTTTCAAATCTGCAATTTTCCCTTGTATATTTCTTGTGTTTGCAAATTGAGTAAAAAACATAATGCCGTAATCATTCGGCTCCCCGTCTGATACATTCGGATAAATCGCGCAGTAATCCTCTGTGTTCAAAATGATGCCGTAGGAGTCGCCACTCATGATCGAGGCGGTATTATTCATAAATCCTGATATGGTAAAATTCAGTTTATCGCCATCAGGAGTTTCTACGGCAATGGGATCACCAATCGCAACACCCATTATCTGCTTTGCATTTTCAGTCACCAACGCTTCATTACTTGTCTGTGGAAAAACACCTTCTTCAAGTTGGTCAGTCCAGATTTCAGTTATATAGCTTTCATCACAACCGCATATCGCTACATCTTTTCCGCCCAAAGTGTAGCCTAAATCTCCACGATAATTGAGTACGCCATACGGTGAAAATACTTCAATATCAGGGCGTGAAGCAATAATTGCTGCTTCTTCATTGCTGATATTCTTAATGGCAATATGCCAATTCCCAGACTCCTGCTGTGCCTGCAAAATCTGGCTGCGGATGAACATATCTGCCATTCCAAAAATAGTTGTAACCAGAAATACCGCCAGCACAATGCAGAAAATAGACATTCTGCTTTGCTTCTTGTGGATTTTTGCGGATATGGGAACAAGGTCAAGATAATGCTTCATTTGTTTTTCCTCCCAAATCCGTCAAAACGCCATCTGATACCCGGAACACCCGATCAACGGATGCAGTCAAATCCTTATTGTGGGTAATCATCAGGATTGTTTGCTGATAGCGACGGGACGCCTGCGTAAGCAGGGCGATAACATCCTGACTATTCTTGCTGTCCAGATTGCCAGTAGGTTCATCTGCCAGAATCAGTTTGGGCTTTGTGATTAACGCCCGGCCAATGGCAACACGCTGCTGCTGTCCGCCGGATAGTTGGCTCGGCAGGTGATGTCGACGCTCGGTAAGTCCCAAGAGTTCCAAAATTTCTTCTACTGCTGCCGGGTCTGGTTTGCGATAGTCCAAAAGAAGCGGAAACATGATATTCTGCTCCACATTCAGCTCGGAAACCAACTGAAAGGATTGGAAGATAAAGCCGATATTACGACGGCGGAAAATCGTGCGCTGTTCCTCTTTCATGGAAAACAGGTCTTGTTCATCAATCCAAATGTGGCCGGAAGTAGGGGTATCCAAAGCTCCAATACAGTTCAGTAATGTGCTTTTGCCAGAACCGGATTCACCCACAACGGCAGCAAATTCGCCTTTATCCAGGGAGAAGGAAACCTTCTTCAACGCTTCGACTTTCGCCTCACCCTTGCCATAAGTTTTACATAAATCTTGTACTTTCAATATTTCCATAGTCATCATTACCTCCTTTCTCAAAAGGATAGCAAAAACAGCTTACAAGCAGGTGAATTTGACCTTACAGATCCGTAAGGAAAGATAGTGTAAACAGCGTACCTTTTCCGACTTCACTTTGTACGGAGATAACACCGTTTTGACCCTCAATAATGGACTTGGCAAGGGGAAGCCCCAGCCCGATTCCTTGTGTATCAAGGGAATGTTTGCTGCGATAAAAGCGTTTAAAGATATGGTAAATATCTTCCGGGACTATGCCGTTACCATTATCAGAAATAAAAATCCGAAACATAGCAGGAGTGCGCTCCCATGTAATACGGACAATACCGCCAGCTTGCGTGTGATCCAGTGCATTTTTTACAATGTTTCCAATCGCTTCACCTGTCCATTCCATGTCACAAATAAGCTGCTGTTCACCATCGCCATCTATCTGAATCTGCTTGCTTTCGCTTTTAGCCCTGGTGGTTAGGTCATTGACTGAATGAGCTATCAGCTCGGACACACGGCAACTTTTTTTCTCAAAAATGATGTTTCCCGTATCCAGTCGGGTTATCTTCAACATGGATAAGATTAACTGCTCCATACGCTTTAGAGAAATACCCATCTTCGCCGCAAACTGTTTGACCGTTTCTGCATTTTCTGGCTCACTTTCAATGATCTCCTGATACATAGTGAGGGCTGCCAGAGGCGTTTTGAGCTGGTGAGATATATCGGATATGGTGTCTTTCAAAAACTCTTTTGCTTTACGTTCTGTTTCATTTTTGGATTGGAGCATAGTTGCAAGCTGTTCTATCGAAGAAAACACTTGGTAGATAGCCCCCTCATAATTCTGCGGTAAATGACAAGAGTAATCCCCGTTGATGTAATTTAGCAATATTCTGTCGACCTGTTGATACAATCGCTTCCTTTTCCAGAAAAAAATAAATATTCCTATGGCAAGCACAAAGAGAAAAAATAGCACAGTGCATAGCATGGTGCAGAAAGCGGAACGCTGAAATTGATTGAAATAAGGCCGCATACTGCTTTCTGACTGTTTTCCCAAACCCGCAGCCGCTAATAATGACCTACCATCGTCACTGATGTCTGTGTTCGTAAAGGCAACTGCAACCACTTCTTTCGGAACACCCTGTTCCAAAAGTGAGGATGAAACCGCTTCATCATGTTTGATCCATAGGACTTCCGCATCGTTCACCTGATAAATAGTCAAAACGGTTGCTGTACCTACAAACAGCAGAGCAAACAAAGTCAAAAATAGCAGGAACCCTTTAATCTGTCTATCTTGGTACAAACTCATATAGACACCTCTTTCCATTGGTAGCCGAACCCACGAATGGTTATAAGGTGTTCTGGATGGGACGGATTGGTTTCCACTTTTTCACGAAGCCGCCGTACATAGACGGACAGGGTATTATCATCAACAAAATTTCCTGTATCATCCCACAGCTCATTTAGAATGATGTCCCTTGTCACAACGCGATTTGCGTTTCTTACCAGCAGACAAAGCAAACGATATTCGGCGCTTGTCAAATCCAATGCTTTTCCCTTTAAGGTTGCACGACTACCCAACAGATCAATGGTAATGTCGCCACATTCCATAGAAGTGTTTTTTTCGCTTTTGGAAACTCCGGCCCGACGCAACAGCGCCCGGATGCGGGAACACAATTCCCCCAGTTTGAAAGGCTTGGTGATATAATCGTCCCCACCGCTATCTAATCCACGAATTATGCTGACTTCTTCATCCGATGCAGTCAGGAATATAATCGGTATCTGCTGATTTTCTTTTCTTACTCTTTCGCATACGTCAAATCCTGTTCCATCTGGCAGAGTAACATCCAAAATCAATAAATCGTATCGGTCGAGTTCGGATAAGTATTGTTTTGCTTCACATACTGTACGGGCAACTTCAACATCAAATTCATTCTTTTTCAAAGAGTAGACCAAGCCATCTATTAGACTGACATCATCCTCCAATAGCAATATTCTATTCATGTTTTAATTCCTTTCCTTGTTTTGTCCTTCCGTCAATCGGCTTTTCTGCGTTCTTTGGGATCAGCCAAATACCAGCCATCTTCACAGCGCCGGGAATACGCCCGGCAGCACAATAGTAATTTACTCTACGAGGTGTCACGCCCCATTTTTCGGCGGCCTCTTTTAGTGTCATATAATCCATTCTGCACCTCCATAGAGTATATTATAGTTCTTCGACTCGAACAATACAAGTTTTGGAAGAAAAGAATGTGAAATTAAATAGTCAGTAGCATGAAATACATAATCGTTCAAATAATATCACATGAAATGTAAAATCATATCAGGTGATGTTATGAAGATAGAACGAGATGAAAGACGCTTTGATTTTCACGATATAGGGCTCGCCATCAAGCGTGCAAGAGAAGCCAGCGGCATGACACAGGAGCAACTGGCCTATATTGTTGACCGCGCTCCGCGTACCATTATGTATAATGAAAATGATGGTCAGCATCCAAGCTTCAACACCTTTTATCAGATGGTCACAATGTTTGATATATCGGTGGATCAATACTTTTACCCGTCCCAGAATAGCGGGAGCGAGTGCAGGAAGCGGATTGATGCCATGTTGAACGCTTTGGACGAAAGAGAATTGAAAATCGTTGAAGCTACAATCCAAGCGATGAAAGCATCGAAAGAAACGGAGGAAACGTAAAAGAAAGCGTAACCTCCGTTTTTTGCGCCATGTTGCGGGTTGCGCGTTTTGGCAAGCAATTCGGGTGTGGCCACACTCCGAAATTTTTGCAGGGCGCAGGGCCCGCAAAAATGCTTGTTGGGGAGCTCCCCAAACCCGCTGTACTTCGGGACAAATTGTCCCAAAGTCCCGGTGCGCTGCACCGTAGTCTGCGGCCCGTCACTATCGTTCCTGTGCCTTATTCTCACGCTCGTCCGTTATGCCGAGCAGATGATCAATGTTCGCCTTGATTGCCACAGCCTGCCGCATATCCGCCTGGGCCTTGCGATATTCCGCATAAAGCTCTTTCTTTTGTCCCGCCAGCTCACGGCGGGATTTTTTTAGTGCTTCTATTTTAGGGAGCTTTGCGCCGTTCAGTCTGGTGTTCATGGTATCCTTTGCCGCCCGGTAAGTGGCAAGCTCCGCTTCATGCTGGGCCAGATACTTTTTGCTGTACCGTGCAGCCTTGTACCCGTCGAACACCGGGCGGGTCTTGGCATAGTCCACCGTGGCAGCCATCAGCTCCGAGGTTTTGGAAAGGGCCTCCTCCGTTGTGCGGAGCTCGTCAGACAGCTTGTGAAAGTGATCCACAGCAGCCTCGGTGCGGGCCGTCAGCGCCGCATAGTCTGTCAGATGATGCTCCTGCAAATACTGGAGCGCGGCAGCCATCTGTTTTAGGTTGTAGACCTTGGCCCATCGTTCATAGGCCGGGCCTTTGCCCTGGGCCATACGCTCTTGAATGTCGATGATGAGATTAACTCGCCGTGGCGGAACCGTGAGCTCCTCTGGCAGCTCAGGGAGCGGACGTTCCCCGGCAATTACCGCCTTGATGTCCTCCGGGTCAAATCCGACTCCAAGTGTGGAAGCCCGGAGCCGGGTCGGTTTTTCCTGCCCGGGCGCAAGGAATGAGATAACACCACCGCGCCCCTGTTTCACCACAAAGCCGGACTCCTCCATGAGCCGAAGAAAGTCGGCGAAGTCTGTGGGCTTTTTCTCCAAAGCGGCGAGAATAGCCAGCCGTACCCTCTGCTTGGCAGAGGGCGGCTTTTCCCCAATCCACTGGCCATAGTGAAGAAAGCAGCCCTTGCTGTGCTGGCGCGGATTTTGGATAACAGACAGTTCATGTTCGATGCACACGCGGTCAGAGAGCCGCCGCAGGGCAAAGGACGAACCAATGAAATTATGAAATTTCCGGGAGCGGTCAAAGGCCGTCGCATTGAAATAAATGTGATTGTGAATATGGGCCTTGTCGGTATGCGTACAGACGAAGAACTGATACTTTCCCTTTGTCCAGCGCATCGCCGTTTCATAACCGATACGATTTGCTTCTTCCGCCGTAGCCTCCCCGGGCAGGAACGCCTGTCGGATCTGAAAGAACAGTGCCCCGCGAGATACGGCCCGGCCTGTCTCTGCATGGTATTGACTTTTTACCAGAAGAAACTCGGCGGGAGCCGTGTTCGGATCGCAGAGATAGGAAGATACGGCTCCCAGCTTTTCCGGGTTCAGGCCATAGGTGAAACGATCCTCCATCGTTTGAATTGCACTTTTTCCCGCCGCTGTTTTATAAGGGCGGATGTAGGTGGTCGCCGTAAAAATCCCTCCTTCCGGCAAACAATATTTTTACTTTGGGACACTTTGTCCCGAAGTAGAAAAAGCCGGGGAGCGGTATCAACCACTCCCCGGATGGATCAGAGCTCTACCAGCGCGGAGAGCTGTTTCAAGAGATCAGACAGCGGCCCCCACAAAGCGGCATAGTCCCGCTGTAAGGCTGCGAGTTCTTCGGGATAAATTGCGCCGTAGGTGTTGGCCTGAATTGCCACTTGGTTCAGATTGTTGGAACAGCGCCGCTGGAGCGAAACCAGCTCACGAACAGGCGAAAGGTCAACATGAAGCACATACCCACTCAGGGCCATTTTCCGCATATAGGCTCCCATATTACGGATGCCAGCCTCCGTCATACGTTCTTGAATCAGAGCCTGCTCCGCCTCCGACACCATCACATGAAGATGGATCGGACGGCGGCGCTTTTTTGTCATCGCTCCTCACGCTCCCGGCTGCGGCAGGCGCGGGGCGGCTCCTTTACCTTATCCAGCGGCTTTTCCTGTTCGTCTGCCGGAACAGGGTGCGGCAAATGAAATTCACGGTGCAGGCGCAGCACCTCCAGTACAGACAATTCCTGTTCACGTTTCTTTTCCATATACGCACCTCCTTATCTATCGCCACGGTCAGGCTGCCTCCGTTGGGGAGCCGGAGCCTCCGAGCCGCGATCTGCCTCCGCCAACTTTGCCGCATTTTTCATCTGCTCGGCAATCGGACGGGGCCTGTCGGGATTATCAGGCGCAGGACGCAGCTCATAGTCGGATGCCTGTTTTTCCGTTAGCGGGCGGGTATAGGTAAGATAGCCCCAAGCCAGGAACGAGCCATTTTCCACTGGGATGCGCTGATCGTAATTGAAGATTTCATCCGGCTTGTTATAAGGCGGCTTCGGGAATGTCCCGATGTCCACAGGCCGCTGGGTCGAATAATACTTGTAAAGGCCGGGAGCCTCGGTCTGCCTGATCCCCACGTTATAAATACGCTGATAGTCCTGCACCCGGTCTGCAAAATCCTGTTCCATCGCGGTGCGGTCATTTCCATAGTGACCCCATTCGTACTGCCGCTGGCCGTCCTTGTCATCATAGCAGGCCCATGTGACATAGCGGGATGGCGCGGTGGGATGTTCGCCCAATGCAAATCCCCGCCCATTTTCCAGCATGACCGCCTTCAAAATAGCATAGCCTTGATTTTTGTCCATAGTACACCTCCCATCATCGAGACATTTCTTTGTTTTCTCTTTTCACAAACGGCTGGAGCTGATAGGGGCTTGTACCGTCCTCGGGTCGCAGAAAGTCTATCCGGGCCGCAGCACGGATGGCGTTCTGGTTAAGCTGCCGCTGCCATGCCCCTTGGCTGGGAGCCCACTTAAAGCCGTTGCTTTTCAGTTCCTGCCGCTGATCGGCATCGGGCTTTTCCTCAAAAATAAGCTGCAAACGGTTTTCAGCCTCGTTGATTTTGGCCTCACCTCCGGGGAATGTCCAGCCAGCAAACTCGGAGCGGCTGCTCAGTTCCCCAATGCGCTGGCGTACACGGCGGATGTTGGCGTTGTTGTTGGAAAGCAGATAGGCGGGGTACGGCTTACTTTTGTCCAAGTGCCATGACTGCGCCATATCTGCTTTGAGCTTTTCTGCCTGCTCCGGCGTAAGCTCCGGGCAACCGTCCAGCGTTTTGTGTTTCCGAAAATACGCATTGACCTCCTTCATGGTGGTCTGCTGGGACTCCAGCCCCTCCAGCTTTTTTGTCAGTTTTTCCACGGCAAGATCATCGTCTGCGCTGATCCCACCCATACCAACAGAGCGGATTTTATCAAGCAGCTTTGAAATCTCCGCACACTCTCCATAGTTGCGATCCCGGGCGGCGTTCTGCTTGTGCTTTTTTGCCACAGGAAAATTGCCGCCCCCGGAGATCAGAATAGAGGGCACCCGGGCATCAATCACATTGCGTTCATTCAGATTTTCCGCAAGTTTCCGGGCATAGCGATCCACCAGAGCGTCAATCTTATCGTGGTACATGGGATCGACACGCGCTTTCTGGCGTTCCGCCGCTGCATACGCTTCATCGACCATTGCCCGGTAGCCCGCCGTAGCGGAGCCCGGCTGATAGTCAGAAAAGCTGTTCATATCTTTTGCCCGCTTTGCGGCTTCTTCATTGATCGGATAATATTTCGGCATAGTACCTCCTTCCACAAAAGCCGGAACTTTGGGACAATTTGTCCCAAAGCTCCGGCAGCTAAAATGTTGACAGCATCTCACGGAAACAGGGGCGGACGTAGAAACATACGCCTCCCGCAGAAAAGGGCCTTAAAAAGCCTTGTCACAGGCGGGTTTGGGGTGTCCTAATTGTCAACACATCAGCCCCGCTTTTTTCGCATATATTCCCGCTGCTGTCTGCGGTGTGCCGCCTTTGCACAGGCCGCCGAACAATAGGTTTGCCGTCCATCAGAAGCCACGGCTCTGCCGCATACCGGGCAAGCCTTGAAATCCGGCCTTGGCCCTTCTGCCAGCAGCGCAGCCTCCAGCGCCGGATCAAGGGGCAGAACTGCCTCGCGGAAGTAGCGGCAATAAGCCCCCGTCCAGCATTTCCCAAACATATAGCACTCGCAATCCAGCGGCAGGCAGCCGCAGTCCCGGTCATAGTTGGCACACCATTTTGATACCAGCCTGCGGATTGCCGTTTTTTCTGTCCGGGTCAGTTCTCGGCCCACAGCATCACCTCCCGTTGCCCGGTGGTTTTAGTTGCTCCCGGTAGCAGAACACGCAGCCGATCCCGCGCCAGTAAGGGCAGCCGTCACAACGGAAGCCCTTCGGCGGCAGGCTGGGCGGCACACCCTTAAAGTAGCTTTTTTCTTTCATAAATCCCTCATAGGGGTTGTTGGTAAATCTCATTCATTATCCTCGCTTTCGGTATCGTCCTCGTCCCAAGGCGGCCCATCGTCCTCGGGATCGTCATAATCAGCCAGTTCCTCGCTGTAATCCTCTTCGGGTACAGCAGCTTTTTCATGCTTCGGGCGGTAAATTTTGAAGTACCAGCCTGCACCGCTGCCCAGAACAGCCACAGCCAAAATCAGCAGAAGCGTCCCGGTATTACTTTTCTGCTGGGGCTCGGGTTCCGGCTCCTCCGCAGGTTCCGTCACCGGAGCGGGTTCGGGAGCTGTGCCAGCACACTCGGTCATATTGACCGCGCAGACCTCGCAATCCGTATGGATGGCTCCGGGCGCACATTTTTCTGTGCAGGAGCAGGCCGGAAGTTCTCCGCCAGCGGCCTCCAGTGCCGCCAGCAGATCGGCTTCATCCACCATGTTCAAAAAGTAGGTGTGATACTGTTCGCCGTCCTCGTCCACGGGCTTGTCATAGTCAATGACAATGTAAAAGGTGTTGCCGCCGCTGGTTTCCACCGTGATGAACTGTTTGTTGGTTGCGGCATCGTAGAGCAGATCGCGGGTCACAAGGTTTCCATCCTCCGAAAAGCCCTCGCCCGGGGTAATGGTAGGCGCTGGCTCCGGGGCCGGAGTTTCTTCCACAACAGGCGGTTCCTCATTCCCGCCGTCCGAATAGGCATAGGCCGGGATTGCAAAGCCGCATAAAAGAACGGCGGAGCAAAGCCCCGCCGCCAACATACGAAAGTGTTTCATATTCAGTTTTCCTCCTTCTTTTCTTCTTCGGACTTCGGGACACTTTGTCCCAAAGTACCTCCGTCCTTCAGCTTTTCAAACAGCAGCGGGAGCTCCGTAAGGGAAATGCTCATACCGCGCACAATGTCCACGATCTCGCTGTTTTCCGCCTCCAGCTTTTTTTGCTCCAGCTCCTTGAGCCGGGCCTGCTGTTCACTGATTTTGGCCTTGACCTTATCAATCTCGGCCTGAATTTTCATGCTTTTGGTAGTTGCCATTTCAAAACCTCCTGTCACGGTAAACGCCCGTAGGCGTAAAAATGAGATTGCCAGTAGCTTGTATTCAAATTTGCGTAGCCGATGGGATCTCCGCAATGCAGCATTTTTCCGTCACCGACATAAATCCCGCAATGACTCACGCCCGGCGTGTCATAGGTGCCTTTGAAGAACACCAGATCACCGGGTTTGGGAGAGCTGGTCGGCGTACAGATGTTATAGAGCCCCTGGGCGCCCAGCCTGCCCACATTCCAGCCGGAGTGATTGATGACCCACGAAACGTACCCCGAGCAATCAAAGGAAGTGGCGGGAGAACTGCCGCCCCACACATAGGGATAGCCGATGTATTTCTGCGCTTCGGCAAGCATTGCAGCAAAGGTTTCATCGTCCAGATATTCTCCGGGCACTTCGTAATCACCGGGTTTCCCGGTAATGTACTTGTTCACATAGGGAGAATCCGGGAACAGGTCAGGGCGGTTCCCCAGCGTTGCCATATAGATGGCATATCGGGAAAGCTGATCCTCGCCCATGACATATACGGGCACATGGGATAAATCAAAGTTCTCCAGCGTGACCGTACAGATGTAATAGTCGTAAGGCACCTGATAGGTGTCCGTATGGGAGTTGCCATCCTCGTCCGTCCATGTGTCGGTTTCCGTGCGATACCGGGTTTCCACCACTACATCCTCCGTGAGAATGTACTGGCGGTCAAACAGCATTTGCAGCGTTCCCTGTACTTCGTCTATTGTCCATTGCCCCTCATGGAGCGCACACAAAAGAGAAAGCAGCACATAGGGGTCATGTTCGATTTCGTCCAGATCGAAGTGATATTCGTCATAGTCATGGGTGCTTTCATAGGTGTCCAGATAATGCTGCAAATCATCTTCCAGCGCACAGTAGGCAGCTTCGGCGGCCAGCATATCCCGATCCTCGCAAGGATAGGTGCTGGCCCCTAATGCACCGGCCCCGGCGTTCCCCAGCATAAGCATGGTAGAGGAACAGGACTGCATAGCAAACAGGAGTAACACACAGAGCACCGCAACCACGGCACCTGCGGGATGACTTTTGACAAATTCCACTGCCCGGGCGGTCAGGCGTTCTGTGGCTGTGGCAGTTTTTCCAGCCGCAGCCGCGCCCTGCTTTGCAGCCTCCGTTGCCTGCTTGCGGTATTGCCTGCGAAGCCGTTGCTTTTGCCAGTAGCGGGTAAGGGCATTTTTCGTCAGCTCCGGGTGCTCCTGTGCGGCGGTGTGAAAATGGTAGTCCGCCGTGTATTTGGTATAGCGGGCCTCGGCCTTGCGTACCACTTTTGCCGGATGTTCCCGGACTTTACGGCGCACAAAGCGGGAGCCATGCCGCAGCGCGGTTTCTCCCACAAGCTCAGAACGGTGTGCGCCTTCCGTGCCGACATTTTCCTGTTCCACTTCAAAAATCTTGCCATGCACGAAGCTGTGAACGGAACCGCTGGCAACACGGCCTATGCGTTTTACCGGGCCGGGCTTTTTCGGCGGCTTTTGCTTTGCCAGCTTCTCCCGGGCCTGTTCCAGTTTTTCGCCTTGGGACTCCATGTGGAGCTTTGCCGCCGCAGCCTGTTCCTGCTGGCTCTTTTTGCGGAACTTGGACTTCGGGACACTTTGTCCCGAAGTGTCGGAAGCCTCCGGCCCGGGCTGTTCCCCGTCAGGGGCGTGGGCGGTCTGCGACCAAGCCTCCTCCTTGGCCTTATTCGTTTTTCGTTTCATTCTTCATATCCTCCGGGCGGGTAGTCAGCAGGTCATAGATTTCTCCGCGAGGGAACCGATCCACAAACGGGATGGTCACATTTCCATAGAACAACAGCCCCTCGCCGGAATTGCTGTGTGTGATATAGGAAAGCTGGTGCTCGGAAATACCGAGCTGTTTTGCCAGAATGGTACGGTCACTCTGCGCCTGCGAAAGCAGGATCATAAAATCCGTGTTATCCAGAATGTTCTCGATTTCCCGGCTTGCCAAAAGGTCTTTGACGTTCTGCGTCAAAGCAGACGGCACACATCCTTTTTTACGCAGCATTTTCCAGACCGCTACAAAGTAGCTGGCCGTCAGTGGATCGCGGAGCAGAATATGAAACTCGTCAAAATAGCACCAAGTCGCCGCGCCCTCGTGGAAGTTCTGATCCACCGCCTGCGAAACAAACTCGTTTGTGATGTGCATTGCAATCTTTCTAAGGTTTTCGCCCATGTTTTTCAGAACGATGCACACCACACGGCTGTCCGTCTTGACGTTGGTAGGATGGTTAAAAAGATTGAGGGAGCCTGTACAATAAAGCTCTAAGGCAGTTGCCACGCGCCGGGCCTCGGGCTCCGGCTGGCGTAAGAGCTCTTCGTACAAATCCTGCAACAGCGGCGTTTTTGCGGTTTCCAATCCGAGCGCCTGCTCCCGGTACACCAAACGCACACAGCGGTCAATGACCGTCTTTTCAATGGGCTGCAAGCCTTCCTTGCCGCCGACCACCAGCTCGCACAGGGACAAAAGAAAATCCGCCTTCATGGAAAGTGGGCTTTCTCCGGCAGCCATATTGAGCTCCACATCCATCGGATTGAGATGGTGCGGGCTGTCCGGGGCAATCTCGATCACCTGACCGCCCAGCCTTCGCACCAGCGGCGCGTATTCGCCCATCGGGTCAACCACGATGATCCGATCCTGCGGGATGGTGAGAAACACATTCAAGAGCTCGCGCTTTGCGGCAAAGCTCTTTCCGGAGCCCGTAGAGCCCAAATACATCCCGTTTGCCGATTTCAGCTTTTTGCGGTCAGCCATGATGACATTGTGAGAAAGTGCGTTCATGCCATAGTAGAGGGCCTGTCCAGCCATGCGGAGCTCCCTTGTCATAAAGGGGATAAAAATGGCTGTGGAGCTGGTTGTCATACCGCGCTGGATTTCTACCTCGTTGTAGCCAAGGGCCAGCGAAGAAACAAAGCCCTGTTCCTGTTGCCAGTCCAGACGACGCAGAGCGCAGTTGTATTTCTGCGCGATGCCGCCCACGGTAAACACATCGTTTTCCAGCCGCTGGCGAGTAGGGGCAAGGTTTACCACCGTAAAGGTCAGCAGAAACATTCGCTCATTGCGGGATTGCAAATCAGCCAGAAGCTCCGCCGCGTCCTTGCTGAATGTAATCAGGTCAGGGGGAAGAATGTCCGGGTCATAGCCGGAGCGCACAGCCTTTCTCTGTTCCTCCACTTTCATTTTCCCAATGTCCGAGATTTTCCCCTTGATGGTCTTGATTGCCTTGAGCTGATCCACGGTCTGAATGTGCATGGTCACGGTCATTTCCGCATCCAGCTCCAAGATTTCCGCCAGCAGCTTATCCGAAAGCTCCGATGCCATAATCTGCAAGTAGGACACCGCGCCCCAATACTGGCCGATACGGAATGTGCGGGACTGGCGGAAGTCGAGACTGTCCGGGGCAATAAAGTCTTTTGTGCCAAGCCCGGTCTGCGGGATGTCTTTCCACGAAAAGCGGAACGGCTCGCGGCTCCCCGGATGCATCTGGCTATGAAGCAGCGCAAGGCGGGCCCGCCCGTCCATCGGCTCCGAGGGAACGCCCAGCCGCTTAAAGTTTCCCATGACATCGGCCTCCACACGCTCCAGACGGGGCCGTGCCTCCGCAATCCCCTCGGCGGGTATGCCAAAGGTGATGTATTTTGAGCGTTCAATGCCGTTATTGCTTTTGGCAATCTGATTTTTCAGCATCCCGGTAAACTCGTCCCTGACGCTGTTATAGTTGTCATCCGCTTTCGGGATATTGACTTGATAGCGGCTGCGGGAATGGGAACGGCGGTTGATAAAGGAAAGCTGGAACGGCAGCGAACTGTCAAAGTAGTTGAGGAATGAGCTCCATCCGCTGAATATGGCAGTCTGATCCTCGGTGGATGCCACGGAGTAATTGATGTCCTCATATTCCACGGTTTTTGTATAGAGCCCGCCCGGGAGCTTGCACACACCGTCCGGGTGCATGGACAGATACGGGATTGTCTGCTGGGCAGACAGGGCCGCCCGGCCTTTACCCTTGGCGGCTCCGTTTTTCTTCTTTGTGTTTTTCAATCACATCCTCCTTTCCAGCGCCCGGCCCGGCAAAGGGCGCATAAATGTTTTCGGTTCAGTAGGCCCTGATCCCCGGCCTTAGAAACTTGGCCCGGATGATGTTTCGCACAACCTTTTCAAAGGGCAAGCCGTCCTTTTCATACATCGCCAGCAGGAACGCCGGGAGCATAATTCCCAGCATGAGAAACATCGCCCCGGTATTGCCGAGGGTGCCACGGGTTAGCAGATAGGCCGGAATCCCCACTGCGCCCGCGCTGCCGAAGCAGACAAGCTGGCGTTTGGTGAGGTTGAAAGCCATCTTTGTTTTGATTTTGGATAAATCGTTTGGTACGTTTACATAGGGCATAGATCACACTCCTTTCTGTACTTCGGGACAATGTGTCCCAAAGTCCGGGATGGTTGGTGTTACTTCATTTCCCCATACAGCCCAGCCGGGCGGGGTCTGCCTGGCAAAGAGCTCCACGCGGGGCAGATCGCCCATCAGGGAAATGATTTTGGCGCGGGCCTCGTCCGGCTTTTTGCTATGGGCTTCAATCGGGGAAATGATGAATTGATGAATGTTGGCAGCCTGCCGCTTTGGATGTCCCTTGGTTGCCAGCAGGCAGATTTCTGCATTGCCCCTTGTCCAGAAGCCAAGGCCGTAAAACCAGCTATCCGCCTTCTTGTTCTTTTTCAGCCAGACGAAAGCAACGCTTTTGTAGGTGAAGCCCCAAGCCTCGATCAGCCGGAGCGCCTCCGGGAGCTGCGGGAAAGTAGCCCATAAAAAGAGTGCGCTGTCCGGGGCTGCAAGATCAGCCACAGGCAACGCACATAAATCCTCAATGCTCATAGTGGGATAATGATTTTCCGCCGCGCCCTGTACTTTCTTAGCCGAGTAGCGCCAAGGGGGATCGGCGTAAATGATAGAATACTGCTGGATAATTACACTCCTTTCTCGCCGGAGCTTTTTACTGCCTGCGCCGCACGGATGCGCTCACTGGCAGCGGCATAAAAGGCCGGGGCCGTTTCAAAGCATACAAAGCGGCGTTCTGTGTTGATAGCTGCAATCGCGGTTGTGCCGGAGCCCGCACAAATGTCCGCGACCAGTTCTCCGGGGCGGGTATAGGTGCGGATCAGATATTCGCAGAGCTCCACGGGCTTCTGCGTGGGGTGGATGCCGCCGGACACCGTAGGCACAAAAAGTACATTTCCGGGATAGCGGCGGCCATCGTTGGACTCCGATCCCTGCCGTTCAAATTTCCCATAGTTGGAGCTTGTACCGCTTCGGGAATGAACGCGGGCATAAGGCTTGCCATAAGTAAACTGCGGATTGTAGACCGGGGACTTCTGGTAAAACACCAAGATATTCTCGGACTTTTTCAGTGGAGCCCGGTTTGCATTGAGAAAGCCCGTTCCGCGCTCCTTGTACCAAATCCACTCATAGCGGAGCATGGCGAGGTTGGATGCGCCCAGCACCTTGTCAAAGGGGCACTGTGCGAAAAACAGCACTGCGCCATTCGGTTTGACTGCCCATTTCACCGCCTCCCACAGCTCCGGGAGCGGCAGGGGCACATCCCAATAATTCCGGGTTGTGCCGTAGGGCGGATCAGTCAGCAGCATATCCACGCTATGTTTTGGCAAAGAACGCAAGCCCTCGATGCCGTCCATGAGAAACAAGCCCTCCTTCGGGACACGTTGTCCCAAAGTGCGGCTATCGGTCATTGCGGGCCTCCTTTGCTTTGGCAGGTGCAGGCCGGGCGGCATTTTCTTTTCCAGCTTGTTTCGCGGCCTCGGCCATCTGCTCCTTGATCGGGGCAGGCCGTACCGCCTGGGCCCGTGCAACAAGCTGTTCCACCGCCGCATGATACGCCTTCACACCAGCCGCGTTAATCCGCTCCTGTGTGGCGTGGTCAGGAATCCGAACCGTAGCCCGGTATCCCGTCCGGCTGGCAGGATCGGGTTTAGAGGGAGCTCCGAGAAAAATTCCGTTTTTCCCGTCCACAACCTTAAAATCGTCGATGACCACACCGCCAAAATTGACGCTGGCGAAGCCGATCAGTTTTCCCTGCGGCTCAATCGGGCGGACAGATACCGTGATCGGAACAACCGCCTCCTGCAAGACAGCATCTGTCCGCATTTTTACTGCCTCATCAATGCTAACGCCCTTGACTTCTGCAAGCTCCGCGATGGGAGCATCAAACAGCCAGCGCCGTTCCTCCGCAGCAATCTGCTCCGGGGTCAGCAATACATCGTCTTTCTTACTCAGATAAAATTCCTCCTTTCCGCTTGCCGGAGCAGGCTGGGCGGGGTCGTCCATCAGCTCTTTTCTTTGCAGGACGGCCTCTGGTTCCGCCATAAAGCGGTAAGCGTCTGCCTCAGTAAACTCCTCCGGCGTTTTTCCGTTCCATAAGCGCGTTCCGTTTGCCCCGTATCTTCTCGGCATAAACACCACCTCCTGTTAATGAGCGCCAAAGATACGCTGGGCAATGCTCCCGGTCTTAAAGAGCATGAAGCAAAGCAGAACCGTGTAGCCCACAGTTCCCCAAATCGCCCCAATGGGATCGCCGCCTGTTGCGATGCCTTGAATGAGCACTGCGTAAATTGCAACACATACAAGAATCAGCAGCCCTTGAAAGCCCACGGCAAACAGGGACTTGATGTAGTTTTGCCCGGTGCTGCCAAGCTCCCGGTTGGAAAGCGTAGCAACGGGGATGGGGGCCAGACTGGTCAGCAGATAGATTTCCAGCATCCTGCCATACACCAAAACGAAAATGATAATCCCCATCGCCTTCATCGTAAATCCAATGAGCGCAGACTGCAGCCAAAGCCCCAAAAGCGGCCCCAAGTCCATCGCCTCCAGCGAGGTTTCCAGTTCGGCAAGCATATCCGCCGAAACATCGGTAGAGCCTTGAATCAGCCCGCCTGCCTGCGCGATAACGCTCTGCGATACATCGAACACGGCCATGACGATATTGAATGTGTTTGACAGGATTAAGATTGCACAGGCCGTTTTGAACATCCATTTATAGAGGTTCGCAACGTCAACCTCGTGCATATTGTTCTTTTCCAAAAGCATCTGTATGAGCTCATAAGTGGCAACAAAGGTCAGCACCATTCCGGCAATCGGCAGGATCACCGTTTCGGAAAGCTGTCGGATCAGGGAGAAAACCCCGGCGTGCCACGCCGCCGGGGTAGTCCCTACCTGTGCCGCAATCTCTCCGACTTGGGTATTGACGGTATCAAAAAGCCCTTCGAGGTTTCCCATGATCCCGCCAATCAGAAGCTCTTTGAGCCAGTTTGTGAGCCAGTCGGTGAGAAAATCCATAAGCGCCTACCTTAAAACAGGCCAGACAGCAGAGGGATCAGTGTGGTGCCAATGACGATGATGCCGCCGCCCGCCATGAGCTGTTTTATCCCCAAATAGGTGTAGGAAAACGGCTCGATGGCGGGCGGCGGCGTGTCAAGAAATATCTATGGAGTTTTTAAGAACCGCCCCGGCGGGGGCAGGTCAGGCCGTGACCTGCTCCACCTCCGGGATGGGTTTGAGATTGAAATGAATTTCGATAGAAATGTGTCTTGTCTTATCGCTGTCTATGCTCTCATGGACAACGATTTCTTTAATCAGGCGGTTTAGGGTGGCGGCGTCCAGTTCCGTGATGTCGGCGTATTCCTGAATGGCTTCCACCCACTGGCGGGCGTCACACGCAAGCCGGATTTCATCGGCCAGCTTCTTCCGGCCTTCCGTGACCTTTGCTTTCAACTCGGCCTGTTCCGCCTGCGTCTTTTCCATCAGCAGATTGAAGTTCGCTTCGCTGATACGCCCGGCAACCATGTCCTCATACAGCCGCAGCACCATCTTTTCCAGAACGTCAATCCTTTCCTCGTCTTTGGTTAGGGAACGCTCCAACGCTTCCCGCTGGCCTTTCTGCTCGGCTTCGCAGGTGTCTGTCAGCTTCCCGGCAACGGCTTCCCCGTCCATCAGGGCGGCTCTGGCGCACTCCCGGATTTTGTTCAGCACAAGGCTGTAAAGAGTGTCGTACTCAACCCGGTGCTGGGTACAGTGCTGCTTGCCGTAGGCGTTGTAGGTTTTACAGGAATAAATCTGCTTCGGGTGCTTGTCGTTGGTGTAGCGGATCGTCAGCGACTTCCCGCACTCGCCGCACTTGATAAGCCCCGCAAACAGGCTGATTTCCCCGGTCTGGCGGGGGCGCTGCCGGGATTTCAGCTTGCGCTGCACGATGTCAAAGGTCTTGCGGTCAACAATCGGCTCATGCTGGTTCTCCACCACAATCCAGTCCTCCGGCTTTTTCTCCCCGATGGTGCCGATTTTGAAGCGGTATTCCTTCTTCTGGGAAGCGATAGCGCCGGTGTAGACGGGGTTCATCAGGATGTCCTTAATCACGGAGAAGTCCCACATATACCGCCCGTTGACCGGGTCTTTCTTTTCCCACTTGGTTGACACGTTCCGAAAGCCCCGCACCCGGTTCCAGTAGGTCGGGCATGGGATTTTTTCTTCTTCCAACCTGCGCCGGATGTAGTTGGGGCCGTGTCCTTCCAGCGCCCACGCAAACAGACGCCGGACAATGGGGGCCGTTTCCTCATCAATCAGCAGATGGTTTTTGTCCTCCGGGTCTTTCCGATACCCAAAGGGGGCAAGGCAGCCGGTAAACTGGCCTTTCTGCGCTTTCAGCAGATAAGAGGAATGAACCTTCTTGGAAATGTCCTTGCTGTACATCTCGTTGAGGATGTTCTTGAACGGCGCAATGTCGTTGTTGTCCCGCATGGTGTCGATACCGTCATTCATGGCGATATACCGCACGCCGTTGCGGGGAAAGAAATCTTCAATCAGGAAGCCGGTCTGCAAGTAATTCCTACCCAGTCTGGACAGGTCTTCTTGTGTCAAGTAGGGACTAAAAAAATTTTGAGAATTTACAAGCCGTTCATAGGTGGACAACCACCCATGAACGGCTTGAGTTTTCTCTATGCTCTTTTGCCGTTCTTTGTGCGACGTTTCTTATACGCCGCTTCAAACGCCTCCATCATCGGAGTGACCGGAAGCTCGTTGTCAGGCTTGGACAGATACTCGAACCGGATGCCGTTCTCCCGGAACTTTCGCTCAAACCTCATGAAAGAGGAAGTGTCCCGGCTGATTCGCGAGGTGTCGCGGGTGAGAATCGTACCGATGTCCTGACGCTTTGCTTCGTTCAGCAGGAAGTTCATGATACCTTCCGTATGGACGCCGGAGATGCCGTCTGCCGCCACAGCAGCAGCCACCTCATAGCCTTTGTCCTTCGCATAGCGTTCCAGCTCTTCCCGCTGGTCTGCTGCCGCAAGCTGATCCGCACAGGCAACGCGGATATAAAGAAATACTTTCATTTGGCTTCTCCTTCTGATGTAGTGAGGAAGTCCTTGAACTTCCAGACGATTTCTATGTTGTCAAGATCGTAAATGTAGACCGCAGAAATGAATGTGTGGGTCAGCTCATGGGTCAGAGCTTTGCAGTCGGCGTACTGTTCGCAGACCGCATCCAGCTTTTCATCTGAACAGGCGGTCTCGGAGTCAAGCTCTTTCATCCGTTCGTGACTGCGCTGGATTACTCCATCGTTTTCAGCAATCTTCACATCCGCTGCCGCCTTCTGCTGAATGTACGCCTCCTTCGTGATGCTTCCGGCTGCATACTTCTCGTAGAGCCTCAGCTTGGACGCCTTGTGCTGCTCGTTCTGCTTTTGCAGAGTGCGGATTTTATCAGCACATTCCTTGATGGCAGATTTCCGCAGATCACCGACTTCGCGGTTCTGTATTGCTTCCTTCTGTGCCAAAGCAAGAAACTGAGTAAGGGCATGGAAGACAACCTTCTCAATATCCATTTCCGGAAAGCTCCTGCCAACCGGACAGTCTGTGTTTCCGTTGTTGACCGAGTGAATGCACTGGAAGTATCGAATGCCAGCCTTGTTCTTTCGGCGTGTCATAGCACGTTTACAGTTACCGCAGCGGACGAGTCCCTTGAGCGGATAGTCATGCTGCTTGCGCGTGGGATTCCGTCCTCCGCCTCGAATGACCTTCTGAGCAAGCTCAAAGTCTTCCTTGCTGATAATAGCTTCATGCGTACCTTCTACGATAATCGGCTCATTGACAACACGCCTTTTTGAGCCGACACCGCAGGACTTCATTTTGCGGCTGACCAGTGTTCCGGTGTAAACAAGGTTTTTGAGGATGTTATAGACCATCACGGTTTCCCAACTGATTTTCTCGCTCATGTTACTGAACTTCTTCTTGTCGGGATGCTTGCTCTTGAAGTATTGCCCCGGCGTCGGGATGCCGTCATCATTCAGGCTGCGGGCGATCTGAGAGGTGTTGCTGCCTTCCAGAGCCTCGCGGAAAATACGACGGATCACATCAGCCGCCTCCGGGTCTACGGCAAGTTTGTTCCGAATGGTTGGATGCAGGACGTAGCCGTATGGAGCGTAGCCACCGACATACTTGCCTTGCTTCATCATCTGGATTTTTGCCGATGTGGTCTTTACGGAGAGGTCTTTGCTGTATGCCGCATAGATGATGCTGCGCATAACCACTTCCAGACCGCCCGTTGTGCCTTTGTAATCGTCGCTGTCATAGCCATCATTGATAGAGATAAAGCGGACGCCCATGAATGGGAAAGTGCATTCCAGATAGTTTCCCGTTTCAATGTAGTCACGAGAAAAGCGGGAAAAGTCTTTGACGCAGATCAGATCGATTTCGCCGCGCTTGACCTTCTCCATCATCTGCGTGAATTGAGGACGGTGAAAGTTCGTGCCGGTATAACCGTCATCCGCAAACTCAGACCGCTGACAGCGAGACAGCTCCGGATGATTGTCGAGAAAGCGATTGATGAGCATACGCTGGTTGCCGATGCTGTCACTTTCCGCCTTGCTGCCATAGCCGGTATCTTCATCAGCCATTGAGAGGCGGATGTAGATGCCGATGTTGTATTCCTTGCTCATTTACATCGCCTCCTGTACTTCCTTGATACTCTGAACGGTCAGAGCGTAAATATCGCCGTATTTCATGACCAGCTCGATTGAGCCGTCCTCATGGACTTTCACAAGCTCTACGGACTCGTCAACCAACTCCTGAGAGAGCATCGTTGCACCGCTGACGGATTTCATCAGCGTGAGCCACTTGTTGTCCTCGGACATTGCCTCGGCAAACTTTACCTTCCGCTGAACCGCTTCATCCAACCGCCGGGAAAGGTTAGCATACTGCTCATCGTAGGCTTTCTTGGCAAAGACGTATTCCTCTTCATCGAGAATGCCTTCTGTGAAGTCCTCATAGAGCCGAGTACGCTTCTTGGAGATGCCGCTGAGTTTCAGATTCAGGCTTGTGATGAGCGCATTCTGCTGATCGCGGATGCTGCGTTCGCCTTCACTGTTTCTCAGTTTGGCAAGCAGCTTGTCGTAATTGAGAGCCGCCTTGACTTGAAGCTGGATCGCCGCAAGCACATCGGCTTCGAGCTTATCCTGCCGCGTATAGTGCAGCGTACAGAGGTTGCCGCGCTTGACGGATGAACTGCACTCATAGAAGGCGTACCATGCGCCGTCCTTGCGCTTGTCAACGCGCTTGCGATGGAAATAGAGCTTTCTGCCACAGTCCGCGCATACGATTTTGTCTTCAAAGAGATTGATCAGCGTAGCGCGGATTTCCTCCGTGCGCTCCATCTTCTCAACCCTTGTCCTTGCAGCAGCGTCGCGCAGCTCTCTTACCTTCTGAAAGTCCTCGCGGGAAATGATTGCCTCATGGGTGTTGGGAAAGACGATCCATTCCTCGCGGTTGATATGCTGATTCTTGACGCCCTTGTAGATGGCGTTCAGCGTCCGTCCGAGAACGGTATCTCCGACGTAATGGGGATTATCCAGAATGGTAGTCAGTGAAGACTTGTTCCAAATCTTCTTTGCCGTAGCATTGCCTGTGCGGACGCCGACCTGATACTTTTGAAACTCCGGATTGGGTGCATTCATTGCATCAAGCCGGTCTGCAATCGCCGGAAGAGACAGCCCCTCAATCTTCCACTGGAAAATCTTCCGGACAATCGGTGCGGTTTCTTCATCAAAGACCATATTGCTGTGTTCCTCATCCCAGCGATAACCATACGGGAGATTGCGCTTCTTGAACTCTCCGCTTTCCATCTGCGCCTTGAGCGCGGTAGAAACCTTGCGGGAGATGTCTTTCGAGTAGAGTGTGTTGATCATGTTTTGCAGAGGGATAATGAGGCTTTCGCCGGAGCCGTCCGTATCAAAGTTGTCGTAGCTTTCCTTGATAGCGATAAACCGAAGCCCGATCTGCGGAAAGACCCGTTCCAGATAGGTTCCAGCCTCGATGTAGTCACGCCCGAACCGGCTGAGATCACGAACTACAAGGCACTTGATCCTGCCGGTGCGGATGTCGTTCATCAGCCGGTTGAACTCCGGTCTATCAAAAACCGTTCCTGTTCGTCCGTTGTCCACATAGGTATCTATCAGATTCAGGTAGGGACGCTCTGCAATGTAGGACTTACAAATCTCAATCTGATTTGCGATGACATCCACCTTTTCAGACTTGCCGCTGTTTTCAACGGAAAGACGGGCATAGATGGCTGTTGAGAAGACCTCGGAAGAGACAGATTCGATAACCGGCTCTTCGACTGCAATTTGCTTTCTGCTTTTTCTTGCCATTTGCTCATCCCTCCTTTATACGGCAATATCCAGTTCGTCGGCATAGCCGAGAACGTATTCAAGCGTCTGCTGGTATTCGTCTCTGTATTTGAAGACGATTTCGAGTGCGTGGTTTTCGTAAATCAGAATGCGATCAACAAGGGACATCAGCACACGGCGGTTCAGCTCTTCGACGTTTTCATACTGCTTGAAAAGCGTTACCCAGTTTCGTTCAGTCGTGCCGGTTGTCACCGTCTGCTTCATTTCTTTTTTGACCCGCAGAAGCGCGTCCTGCTTGTTCTCAATGGTTTTGGTGTAGCTGTTGCGGAACTCGAAGTATTCCGATTTATCAATGACGCCGCCGATGAAGTTCTCGTAAAGCCCCAGCTTGAGCTTTTGGTACCGTTCAATCTCTTCCTCGATTTTGGCGATCTGAGCTTCGTAATTGAAAGCCTTACGGCTCTGAGACGGAAGCCGTTCTATCATCGCAAGCGCGTGTTCCAGATTGATGACAAGCTCGATCTGGTCATGAATGGCACGGAAGACCTTCTCTTCAACCTCTTTTGCGGCGATGCTGTGCGGGCTGCACGTCCGGCTGTGCTTATTGGTGGAGCAGACGTAGTAGATATACTTTTTCGTCTTCGACGGGACGGTCTTGCGGATCATTGGCTGCTGACAGTCTCCGCAGAACAAGAAGCCGGAAAACAGGTGTGCTTCGTTTTGATCGGGTGAGCAGCGCATATCCCGCTGCATCATGACCTTGACTGCCATGAAGTCCTCGTAGGACACAAGAGCTTCATGCGCGTTCTCAACCTTGACCCACTCGGATTCATCCTTGCTCTTCACGACGCGGACTTTGTAGTTGGGAGTGCCGCGCTTGCCTTGAGCCAGAACGCCGATATAAACCTCGTTGGTGAGAATACGCTGGACGGCTTTGTATGTCCATTTTGCGGTATCGCTGGTTTTGAAGACGGTATCAAACTTCACACCGGCGGAATGCTTGTATTCCATTGGGGACAGGACGCCCATCTGGTTCAGACGCTTTGCAATGCGCCCAATGGAGAACCCGTCCTTGTACATGGAGAAGATCATCTGCACATATTCGCTGACCGCTTCATCCACGATGAGCTGGTTTTTGTTCTCCGGCGATTTCATGTAGCCGTAAGGCGCGAACGAGCCGACGAACTCACCGCTCTTCTGCTTGACTTCCAGACTGCTTCGGATTTTCATGGAGATGTCCTTGCAGTAAGAATCGTTAATCAGGTTTTTGAACGGGATAACAAAGGAGTCGGACTGCGGATCACCGGTCAGACTGTCATACGCATCATTGATTGCGATGAAGCGAATGCCAAGCTGCGGGAAAATCTTTTCAATGTAGCGCCCGCCGTCGATGTAGTTTCTTGAGAAGCGGCTGAGATCCTTGACCACGATGCAGTCAAGCGCACCCTTGCGGATTGCCTCTTCCAGCTTTTTGAACTGAGGACGATTGAAGGAAACGCCGCTGTAACCGTCATCCACAAACGGCTCACAGACAAGCTCCAAATCCTCATGCCTTGCGATATAGTCCTCGCAGATGGCTCTCTGGCTGGCGATGGAGTTGCTTTCTACTTTGTCTCCATCCTCACGGGACAGACGGCAGTAGATCGCCGTGCGGTAAACCTTGTCTGGCATAAAAATAACCTCCGTTTTTCTGTTTGGTGTGGTACATCAAATCAGAAAGACGAAGGCTTGCTTCAACTCTTATGAAGAGGAACACGAAAACGCCACATGACCATCAGGGCAAGCAGCTTAATCCGTATTCTTCTTTTTTGACCGATTTCATTATACCACAGGCTCAATCGCTTGTCCATAGAACCGGGTGAAAAGATTCAGACTGTTCATAAATCAAAGACCTCTCAGATAGTGTTCCAGACAATCTTCCATTGTCGTGTCCGTCGCGGCGAAGCTGATCTTCACCACAGTTTTCCCGTCCAGATAACAGTAGGGATTTCTGATCTGCTTGATGAACTCCCTCAGCCTGTCCTCTCGCGGTGCCGCAGGATCAAGCCGGACGCTGCTTCTCTGAACGAGTGTGCTTCGGTCAACCGTTTTCGGGCTGACGTTTTTCATTGTTTCAATGCCCATCATATTCTAAGCACCTCCTGTTTCGTAGAACTATTCAGGACAAAAGGATATGGCAGAGCATCTTGTGAAGACACTCTGCCACATAGTTTTCATCCTGAAACTATATAGTAAGTTTCTTTTGGGTTTGTTTCATTGTCCGGCATATTTGCAGCTCGCGCCCCTGCCAGAAGAACTTTGCAGTTCCGGGAATGCTGCGGACTACCAATGGTCAATCGGTATCATGGGACTCTCACCCCTCCGAGGATCGCTCCGAGCCGCCCATTCAAAGAAAAGACGGAAGTATCATTATACCCGGCATCTGCATCGTCGCAAGCAGCCGCACCACACGACTGTTATAGCTCTCCGGAGGTCGCTCACTCCCTTTCGGGAGGTCTTGGCGTCGGAAGCTGTGTTGCTTCGCAGAAGCGGAAAGATCCGCAGCACTGAACTATTCAGTTTTCAAGGAGCAGTGAAGTGGTCTGATTGACCCTTTCACTTTACAACGGACATCTTTTTGCCGTTTGTTGAGTACCGCTCAAAAAATTCTTTGAAATTTTTTCTGCACCGCTGCTTTGAGGTCAAATGCAGCTCTGATGCCGATGCCTTTCCTTCGGGCAAACTCTCGAAGAGTCAGTCCTTCACGGGTCATCGCAAGATACAATTCGCGCTGCTTCTCTGTCAGAATGGAAAGAAGCTCCTTCTCTTTGAGGGCGGTGATCAGTTCCTCCATGCAGTCGCGGGAGTCTGCCAGCCATGCAGCGGACTTCACATCGTCCTCCGGCATAGCGTCAAGGGACAGCACGGTATCAGAAATTTTCTCTGCGCCGTCCTCATCCTCAGAGGTGTTGTCAGAGCCATACGAGCGTCTGATCCGCTTTTCCTCTGCGCGAAGGATTCTCATAACCTTGCGGTCAACCTCGGAAACTTCGCCGGTTCGTTTCACGCGCACCATGCACTTGCCGTCCTCCGTAGTCCATAGGTCGTAATCGAACGCGATAGGGGTCTTAGGGATTTTCATTGTTCATCCTTTCCGCTGCGCGGGAGCAGCGGGAAGGGTGAAGACAGAAAAAGAGCCGCATGACGGTGAGGTTTGAATCCCATGCCGATAAAACAGAGCAATTAAACTCTGTCTCATGCGGCATTAGGATGACTTCACCTATCAGGCGGCTCCACAGCTCAGCTATGACATATATTTTATTTTAGAACAGAGGCTTGTCCTCCGGTTCTTACTTGGTACGCGGTCGCAGTCTTCTCATATTCAGCACATCAAAGACTGTGATCCGCCCGCATTTCTTGCACTTGGATTCTACATGACCCCTCGTGTCCTCGTAGACAGCAATGGCATTATGCTGACAATAGGGACATTTCAGGTATCGGGGCTTCTGCTGGGAAATGGCAACTCTTGCCCTGCGGATTTTTTCGATCAGCTCCGGCGTCGGTTCCTGAACCCGAATGGATGCTCTCTTCATTACCACACCTCCAATGGGTCAACATACTCACTGAATGGACGATCTACCATGTAGCCGAGCTGACGAAGGCGGATAGACGCCGTTGTCTTGGAGACACCGAACAACCGGCAGAAAAGGCGCAGCGTTAAGTGATCACCATACGAATACCTCCCCTCGTAATTGATCAGCGGCGTTTCTGCAAACCGACGCATTGCCAGGTCAACCTCTTTTTGAGGAAGCAGGATCGCCGCGCCCAAGACATTTGCTTGCCACTCGTTCCAGTCCTCGCGGGTTTTCAGCTCTCGCGGCGTATAGGCTGTCCGTGCGGAATATTTCATTTCGCAGGACGCCTTTACCTCTTCCGATTCCAGTTGGAAGAGAATCTGATGGGCGCACTCGTGGGCAAGGGTAAATCTGCGCTTGGCGCAGAGCCGCTGCACGTTGCCGGATCGAATGAAGCTCTCGTCCAAGATGACCTGATTACGCTTCAAAGCCAGTGTGCGCGTAATACCAAGTTCCGTGATCTTGTACTCAGTGTCGGCATAGGCAGTGACACCGCAGATGCTTCCGTCCGGCGAGAGACGGGCGAATGATACGCGAAGACCGAGATAGTTCTTTGCAAACTGATCAATGGGTGTTGGCAAAGCTGATCGGTCGGGCTTGTCCGCCTCATCCCCGAAAAAGAACCGGTTGAAGTCCTTTGTTGTTGAGGCTGCAATTTCTTCAAGTTGTCGCTGGGATAAAATCATGAGCAGTTGTCCTCCTTTGCTTCGACAAACCACTTGTCTCCTTCGTGGAAAAGAAACGATTCCTTTCCGCGAATCTGAACTGTGTAACGGATGCCTCCGCCCCCAACCTTTTTGGATGTGGCGCGGCATTTGTATAGAATCTGGTCGATTTGAAAGATTACACCGTTGTCCCACCAGATAAGGCGAGGGAGGATTGCCCCCTCCTTGTCCACATCCAGCGTAACCGGGACGTATGCTTTTCTGTACTGTGTAGCCATTTCTGTTTTTCTCACTCCTGTTCCCTCATACCGGTGTATGCCGGTACGGATGATCTTCGGCAGCATAAATGCCTGTCCATTTGAACTGCTCAAAAGATGTAACTTTTTCGTGTACAACTACTCATGCCCCTTGACAGGATGAGCAATTCAGGATATACTATGAGTAGTTGGATTGCTCAGTCATTATTATACGCACTTCAAGTGCCTTTGTCAATAGACTTGCGCAATTTGATGTCGCAAACTTTTTGTGAACAGGAGTGATTACCAAAATGACGTTTGGAGAGAAATTCAAGGCTGAACGGGAGAAGCGGAAGCTGACCCAGCAGGAAGTAGCCGATGCACTGGGGATCAACAGGCGTATGATTACCCGGTACGAGAACGGCATTTCCTTTCCCCGTACCAAGGACGCTTACAGAAAAATCGCGGAATACTTCAAGGTGGATGTGAACTATCTGCTGACCGAGGACGAAGAGTTTGTGGTTCAGGCATCCGAGCAGTACGGCTCCCGTGGCATGAAACAGGCAAAGGACCTGATTGAAGGGATGTCCGGCTTGTTTGCGGGCGGTACGCTGTCTGAGCAGGACAAGGATGCGGTGATGAAGGCGTTGCAGGATATATATTGGGAATCCAAAGCCCGGAATGTTGAGAAATACACGCCGAAGAAATACAAGAAGACCGGTACGGACGCAGAGGAATAACTGTCTGCGTCTCGGTTTCTTGACGGATTTACTTTGACTGTTTTCAACATGAAAGGGGTGAAGGTCCCGTGATAATTCGCTCCGAGGAAATATACAAAAAGGCGAACAGCATTGTCAAAAGCTGTGGAACAAGAGATACCTTGAAGATTGCCCGTGAGCTGGGCATTCATCTCCATTTCCTTGACAATCTGAACGATCTGCTCGGAATGTACACCTACCGCCATAAAGAGCGGCATATTCTTCTGAACTCCAACATGGAGTATCTGATCATGCAAATGGTTTGCGGTCACGAGATCGGGCATGATACCTTTCACCGTGATCTTGCCAAAGGAAACGAACCGCTCCCGGAGTTCGTGCTGTTCGATATGCGCACAAAACACGAATATGAGGCGAATGCGTTTGCCTCACACCTGATCATTGACGATGATGAGCTGATTGACCTGATGAAGCAGGACTACGATGTGGTGCAGCTCTCGGCTGCAATGGGAACAAACATCAACCTGATGCTGATCAAGCTCAACGAGCTGAACCGCATGGGCTGGCAGCTCAACTTGCCTTATGTACCGCACTCTGACTTCCTGAAAAATGTCAGACCGGAGGGTTGAATGAGGATGAAGGATAGTAATTAGATGAACGATAACGACTATAAAGAAGCCCTTTTCTATGCCGCTTCCATCTTTAACGAACGCTTGGGGGCAGAGTTCAGCGAGGACAACCTTGTGCTGTGCTGCTTTCAGACGGAAAACCAGCAGGAAGTCTTTGAGCAGTTCTGCAAGCAGTATTTCCCTGACCGGCTGGAAGACCGATATACAGAGGACGGCTATTTTGACTTTCACGCCTCTGCATTCGTCGGCACAGGAGACGGCGCGGACGGAATCCTTCTGCGCACAGACATAGCGCGTCATCCGGCAGAGTTGAAGCACATTCTTCTGCATGAGCTGGCGCATATCTTCTGCACCCGCAACGAGATTGACGGAGATAATTTCTTTGAGCGATACTGCATGGACGATACCATCAGCCGCGAAGAGGACGGAACCATTAACGCCGGTTATGCGGTCTGGCGGGAACTGATTGCGGAGCTGATTGCATTTGAGCTGGATGACAACTGCGATGTAGTTCCGCTTCGACGCAAGAAAGACCTACTCAGCTATTACGAAGGAGAACTCCTGACCGGCAACGGAAAAATGGGCGTCAGCATGATTCTCTGTGAGGCAATGACCAGTGCTGAGGGCGAAGCGTCTATGACATGGGACGCTGCCAAAAGCAAGTTTACGCGGTTCAAGCCCTTTGATGATCCACTGTACAGGGACTTGCTGGAACTGGTTTTTACACACGTTAGAGAATACTTTATCGTGATCGACCGCGACTTTATCTATGAAATTGGAGTGTTATATCTGACCATTGCCGCACAAGCGATGATTGCGTCCCTAAAGAACAGATTTCAGGAAGAATAGACAGACCGATAGAGAGAAAGGACGGGCAATGATATGAAATATAAGCTGTTTCGCTCCCCCGGTAATCTGGACAAGGCAGTCCGGAAGCACGAACTGGTTGCCGTGGAAATCGGCAAGAGCATTGATGATGTGGCAGACGCGCTTATCCGTGCCGTTCGGGATGATCTTGCGGAAATGCCGGAGTATGCGCACTGCGAAACCGCTGCGTACGCACCGGAGCCGGTTCAGGAGCATCGCCGCGTGAGACGTTATCAGTATGAAATGATGGGTATTGTTTACCCGCAGTATGCGGTGAAAAATATCCTGATTGATTATGGCGTGATTGAAGAGGCAGAGTAATGTCAGAGCGAGATGTCGGACAACTGCATAGTGCCGATGACTTGATTGCCGCCGTCGAGCAATACGGCTTTCTGCCCTTCTTTCGGAACGAGATTCACGGCTTCTCCATCGAGGAACTTTGCCCACCTGAGTTATGGTTTGCGGATGATGTAGATGGTCCGTGGGAATGGAAAGGACCGGCTGCGCGGAGCGGCAAATGTCTTTACGGCAAACTTTTCAACAAGAAGGCTGGATTTGTGAGTCGGGAGTGGATTCCGGACTTTGCGAACTTCCGGCGTGACGGCTATGACTTTGACGCCCGTTGGGATGACGGCTTGGCGTCCTACAAGGACAAGGAGCTTTATGAAGCCATAGCCGGTGAAGGCAGGATGCTTTCCAAACGGCTGAAAGAGGCTCTGAACTACCGCAAGGGCGGCAACACCGGTTTTGAGACGTGCATCACGCGGCTGCAAATGCAGAGCTATGTCTGCATCGCGGATTTCGTCTATATGCAGGACAGATACGGAAGACCTTATGGCTGGGGTGTCGCAGAGTATGCGACGCCGGAAGAACTTTTCGGGTACGACCTTATCACATCTGCCTATCAGCGAGACCCGCAGGAATCCAAAGAACGCATTCTAAAACATCTGCAATCACGTCTGCCTAACGCGACCGAAATGCAGCTTGAGAAAATCATAAAGGGGTAACGCAATGGACGATATTATCTTTGAGAAGGATTACCGGGAAACCGAGTCTGCCGAATACGATAAATGGTGCGATGAGGTGTTTGACCGCGCAGTTAATTGTGGTATGCTGAAAGCGTACTCCGAAGCAATGGACAAGATACCAAAGATCATTGTACCGGAGGACAAGAAGAACTACGAGTATCTTCTGGAACGCTGTGATGCGTTTGTCAAGCAACACCGCGGGTATATCAAGGGAATCGTGGACTATCATCGTTGGCACGCGGAAATCAATATGTTTCTTCCGTTTGCGGAGTTCGATGACTCAGAAGACCTTGCATTTTTGAAAGAAATTGCAGAAAAATCGCAAACCGTCTGCTTCTCCCCGGACGAAGAAGGTGGCATTCGCGTTCATATTTTTATCAACTACTTTGAAGAATTGATGTCAGCCGAACACAAGTCATACATCGAATACGATGCTATTATGCAGGACAAGAAACTATCTGAGTTACTTGGCATACCGGAGCTTTCTGACGAGGAAAAAGAACTCGCCCTGAAAATGAAGGGCATACTTGACCGCATTGATGAGGAAACAAGGATTGACCGTACCACGGCTTTTCGAGCCGTGCTTGATAAGATGACAAAAGAGCCGGAAGAAAACTGGTCGCTTCATTATATGGCAACATTGCTGGAAGCTCTGCTATACTTCATGCTGAATGAAGGAAATGAAAAGATTGATGAGGAAGAACACAATGAGTAATAAACTTGTAGCATATTTTTCTGCGTCCGGCGTGACCGCAAAGGTTGCCGAGACGCTGGCAGAGGCAATCGGCGCGGACATCTTTGAGATTGAGCCGAAGGTGCCTTATACGGAAGCTGATCTGAACTGGATGAACAAGAACGCCCGCAGCACGATTGAGATGAACGATCCTGCCTCCCGTCCTGAGATTGCCGCGAAGCGGGACAACATGGCGGACTACGACACAATTTTTGTGGGCTTCCCGATCTGGTGGTACGTTGCGCCGACGATTATCAATACGTTTCTTGAGAGTTATGATCTGACCGGCAAGACGATCATCCCGTTTGCAACCTCCGGCGGAAGCGGCATTGGCAAGACGAACGAACGCCTTGCGCCGAGCTGCAAAGGCGCAAAGCTGATGGACGGCAAGGTTTTCAAGGGCAGCGTCGGGCATCAGGAGTTTGCGGCGTGGGTTGAAGAACTTGGACTTTAAGGGGCAGACAAATCGGATTTATAGGGGGAAATTAGACACATGGCTGTCGGATTCAAAGTTGCGTTCTTTTGCTATCAAATAGGAAATGGAGATTTTCTACACTCCTTTTTCTCAACAGTTTCTTATAATTTAGAAAACGGGAAATGGGGTAGCAGATTCCCAACGCTTATGAATGAGCTATATCAAGGAACATTGGATAAAGATAACGTCGAAACAGCCATAGTGGAACTGAAAAAGATTCAGTTAGAACTCCAAGCGTTTAGTCCGGATAAGGTGGTTTGGGATATTGACGATTTGTCTAAGCAACCGCCTTGGGGCAAAAATATCAGCAATGATATTACCAACCTATCTAATTACTTTGTGACAAGCGATGGAGAAGACTTCATCACGATATTTTTCAACGCCTTGGAAAAAGCAAAAAAATTGCAAATGGATTTGACTATTGAGAGCGTATAAGGAGAGCGCAGATAGATTCCAGTTTAACGAACAGGAGATGATGAACGCATGAAAATCCTACATGAACTTTCTTGGCTATGGGAAACGCTGGGCATTGCACTTGTGGCTGCGGCTGTCTGCATGGCTTGCGCTGCGCTGATTGGCAAGGCAGCAAAGAAGAACCTCGGCAAAAAGGCATTGGCAGTCATAGGGGCTGCGGCATTTGTGGGCGCGATTCTGGCGGTCATTCTGATTGCCCGGACGCCGATGCCGCTTTGATAGGACGGAGGATAGAATAATGCCGCTTCAAATCGTCAGAAATGACATCACAAAAATGAAGGTGGACGCCATCGTCAACGCTACCAACGAGTCGCTGCTGGGTGGCGGCGGTGTGGACGGCTGCATTCATCGCGCTGCAGGACCGGAGTTGCTGGCGGAATGTGAAACGCTTCACGGCTGCAAGACCGGGAGCGCAAAAATCACGAAGGGCTATCGTCTGCCCTGCAAATATGTCATTCACGCAGTCGGTCCGCGCTGGTATGACGGACGGCATGGTGAGCGTGAACTGCTGATCTCCTGCTATCGGACATCGCTCATGCTGGCGAAAGAATACGGCTGCGGGTCTGTTGCGTTCCCGCTGATTTCCTCCGGAATTTTCGGCTATCCGAAGGATCAGGCTCTCAAGGTTGCGATTGACACCATTAGCAGTTTCCTTCTTGAAAACGAAATGACGGTGTACATCGTCATTTTCGACCGCAAAGCCTATCAAATCAGCGGCAAGCTATTTGCCGACATTGCAGCGTACATAGATGACCGCTATGTGGATGAGCATACCGATAGTCGTTCCGAGCGTCTGCGCAGAATGAGTGCCTTCCGGATGGAAGAGCCGATGCCCTGCGAGTCATCCGTTTACGATGAGGCAAATGAAAAGCTCACAGCTCCTATGGCAGTCAGCTCCGAAAAAGCAGCTACTCTTGACGATGCGCTGGGACAGATTGACGAGAGTTTTTCCGAGATGCTTCTGCGAAAGATTGATGAGCGCGGCATGACGGACGCGCAGTGCTATAAGAAGGCGAATATTGACCGGAAGCTCTTCTCGAAGATCCGCTCGGACAAGTCCTATAAGCCTTCTAAGCCCACGGTCATTGCATTTGCCATCGCCCTTGAGCTGCCGCTTGTGGAAATGAAGGATATGCTCATGAAGGCTGGCTTTGCGCTCTCCCATTCCAATAAGTTTGACATCATCGTGGAGTATTTCGTGGAGCGCGGGAACTATAACGTCTTTGAGATCAACGAGGCTCTGTTTGCATTTGACCAGAGTTTAATAGGAGCATAAGGTCTATGGATAAAGTATTTCAGAAATTTTTGCGAAGTGGTATTGAACTCTCTGTCGTAGGAGTGGAGTGTCGTGAAGATAACAACCCTTACTTTTGCACGCCCAAAGGTGCATCTATTTTTGGCTGGGCTGGCGTGGATGGCATTCACTTCTGCTTTGTTCGAGGCTTCGGCAGTATGGTATTTTCCGTCAGCCCCATGAACTCGGCTCCGGATTTCGTTCATCCGCTGGCAAACAATTTTGCAGACTTTCTGAGGCTGCTCCTTGCTTGCGGTGATTCGGCAGCGTTGGAACAGGCGTGGATGTGGGATAAAGCCCAATTTGAAGCCTTTTTGCGGGACAACCCTCCGACGCATGAACAGAAAAAAGCGCTATCAGAGCTTGCCGAGAAAATGAAATTGACGCCTATGGAACAACCGTGGGCATACATCAAAAAGCTGCAAGCATCCTTTGATTATAGCAAGATCAAGTACACCGAGGACTATTATGATGTTGATATGAACCCGGAAGCAGAACCGACCATACCTGAATGGAAGGTCTACTTTGATGGAGACTTCTGGGGACATTCAGGAAAAGACCGTTCCGGAACGGAACTCCGGTTGAATAAGCAATTTGACTGGGCAGGACATCATTGGGTTATTCCTGCGGCGTATTCTTGCAGCAAGGGACTCGTCATGGACTTTTGTATGCGCACCCCAGAGGATGACATCCGCAAGTTCATGACGAAATGGGATTTGCACCCCGAAAACGACTCCTGCGAATACTTCACGCAGGAGCAGCAAATGCAAATTGATTTAGACAATCCGCTTTGCCTTGACTTTATTCCTCGTTTGGAATTGAACGGGAAAACAATGCGAATCTCCCACGGCTGCTCGGTGGTTTATAATCCGTGTTTGCCGGATGGGATGATCAATGAATTGGAAGCAAAGTGGGCGTTGGAACACTATGACTTGGATATATCCTATGGATGGATGATTTTTCGGGCAGCTTTTCCGTGGGCAAGCAAACGCCGTACTGAAATAAAATCTCTCTCCTTTACGATGGAGCAGCGGTCATGCCGTGTCCCAGGACCACATTTCAAGACACACGCTCCCGGCGATTCGTTTTCTTTCACCCATCCGGTCAGCGGCACAAAATACACATTAACCGTACAGGAATTGGAGCGGCAGACAATTTCCGAAAAGCGTTTCGGCTCTGACCGCTGGTTTTATCCGACGCATTTTACCGCCATGAGCTATACGCTTTCTCCTGAACCGGACAGCGATATTTCGATCTGTGATTGTGCTGAGGGGGACAAGCCTTTGGAAATTGCTCCATGCTCTGACCGCTATGCACCGGAGGCACGAAACGATATGGCTTGTATCGGCATTATCGGCGGCGCGGACGGTCCAACCGCAATCGTATGTGGAGGCAGCTCGAAAGAAAAACTCCATGCAGCTTGTTCCGCTCTACACTTTGAGCCGGTGGAGGGTGATATTGAATGGCGTATCGTATTCAACATCAAAAACTCCAATGAAATGTCATTAGAGCTAATCTGAGAAGAAATCGGAGGCGCAGAAGATGAAGCAGCGCATATACATTGCAATCGACCTGAAATCTTTCTATGCCTCCGTGGAATGCCGGGAGCGTGGCTTAGATCCTCTGGACACAAACCTCGTTGTCGCAGATGAAAGCCGGACGGACAAGACCATCTGCCTTGCCGTTACACCCTCCCTCAAGAGCTACGGCATCTCCGGACGCGGGCGGCTATTTGAAGTCAAACAGCGCGTGAAGGAAGCGAATGCCGGACGGCAGCACGACGCACCGGGACGCAGACTGGACGGCACATCACACTTCTTCTCGGAGTTGCAAGTAAACCCGTCTCTGGCGATTGACTTTATCATTGCGCCGCCCCGAATGGCGTATTACATGGAGTACAGCACCCGCATCTATCAGGTCTACCTCAAGTACATCGCGCCGGAGGACATTGTGGTCTATTCCATCGACGAGGTGTTCATGGACGTGACGGACTACCTGAACACCTACAAGCTCTCGGCACATGACCTTGCCATGAAGATCATCCTCGACGTGCTTGAGACAACCGGCATCACGGCAACCGCTGGGATTGGGACGAATCTCTTTCTCTGCAAAGTGGCAATGGATATTGTGGCGAAGCACATCCCCGCCGACAAGAACGGTGTCCGCATTGCAGAGCTGGATGAGATGAAGTTCCGGCGTGAGCTTTGGTCTCATCAGCCTCTCACGGACTTCTGGCGCGTGGGTCGGGGCATTGCCAAGAAACTTGAGCAGAACGGGATGTTCACGATGGGTGATGTTGCCCTCTGTTCAGAGCGGAACGAGGACTTGCTTTACAAGCTGTTCGGCAAGAATGCGGAATTGCTCATTGACCATGCGTGGGGATGGGAACCGACCACCATTGAAGCAATCAAAGCGTACCGTCCCAGCTCCAACAGCCTCAGCTCCGGTCAGGTATTGCACTGTCCCTATGAGCCGCAGAAGGCGAAGCTGGTTGTGCGGGAAATGACGGACTTGCTTGTGCTGGACTTGGTAGACAAGGGGCTTGTCACCGACCAGATGGTTCTCACAGTTGGCTACGACATTGAGAACCTGACTGATCCGGCGCGACGGGCAAAGTATCACGGCGCGGTGGAGACAGATCATTATGGGAGGCAGATTCCGAAACAGGCGCACGGCTCTATTAACCTCGACGGTCACACATCCTCTACTCGCAAAATAATGTGTGCTGTGTCAGAACTCTTCGACCGGATCGTGGATAAGAATCTGCTTGTCCGCCGTATGTATGTTGTTGCAAATCATGTCCTGCCGGAAGCTGATGTACCGAAGAAAAACGACGGTGCAGTCCAGCTCGACCTCTTTACCGACTATGCCGCCGAAGAGGAAAAACAGAAAGCCGAAGACGCCGCTTTGGAGCGTGAGCGGAAGATACAAGCCGCCACGCTTGCCATCAAGAAGAAGTATGGAAAGAACGCCATCCTCAAGGCAATGAATCTTGAAGAAGGTGCAACCGCGAAAGACCGCAATGCGCAGATTGGAGGGCATAAGGCGTGAACGGAAAATACGACGAGATCATGGGACTTCCTCACCACGTCTCCAAGACCCGACCGCAGATGCCAATGTCAGATCGTGCAGCGCAGTTTGCTCCCTTCGCTGCCCTCACCGGCTACGATGCTGCAATCAAAGAAACCGGACGTCTGACTGACGAAAGGATTGAGCTTGATGAGGGAGCCTTGACCGCTTTGAACATGAGGTATCAGCTTCTCATGGATGCCCTTGATGAAGAGCCGGAGGTTGAAATAACCTACTTCAAACCTGATGAGCGCAAAGCTGGCGGTGCGTATGTAACTGCAACCGGCGCAGTCATAAAGGTTGATGACTTTGAGCGCCTAATTACCATGCAGGACGGCACGAAGATTCCGATGGATGACATCCTAAGCATTGACGGAGAGCTGTTCTTGTCCTTAGAATAATGTCGCTTGCCATGCGACCAAATGAAGTGAATACCGAAGTACAATATGACTGTAAGGTGAGACGCCAAGCAGTCATATTTTTATATACGGAGGTACTGAACATGAGAAAGAACTTGACGGAGATCGTATTCATCCTTGATCGCAGCGGCTCTATGAGCGGACTGGAAACAGACACCATCGGAGGATTCAACTCCATGATTGAAAAGCAGAAAAAAGAGAATGGCGAGGCATTGATCTCTACCGTTCTCTTTGACAACGTGAGCGAGGTTATCCATGACCGTGTGCCGGTTCAGAAGGTGGAGCCGATGACCGACGGGGACTATTCCGTTCGCGGATGTACTGCTCTTCTGGATGCTATCGGCGGAGCAATTCATCACATTGGGAATGTCCACAAGTACGCAAGAAATGAGGATGTCCCTGAACACACGCTGTTCGTCATCACAACGGACGGCATGGAGAATGCAAGCCGCCGTTATGACAGCGAGACAGTTAAGAAAATGATCGAGCGGCAGAAGGAAAAGTACGGCTGGGAGTTTCTATTCCTCGGCGCAAATATTGACGCAGTTGAAACGGCAAAGCACTTCGGTATTGGAGCAGATCGAGCGGTCAATTACCACTCTGACCGCGAGGGAACGCAACTCAACTACGAAGTTCTGAGCGAAGCGGTTTCCGCTGTCCGATGCAGCGTACCGCTGGGTACGAATTGGAAAAAACGTATTGATGAGGACTTCAATTCCAGAAAGGACGGGAGAAAGTAATGAGAACAATCACCGTAAAAGGGACAGGCAATGTCTCCGCAAGACCGGATTACATCATCCTATCCCTGAACATTGAAGTCTTATCTGAAACCTATGACCGCGCAATGTCGGAAGCTGCCGAGAGAATCGAAAGACTGCAAGGTGCCGCAGTCCGCGTTGGGTATCGCAAGGAAGACCTGAAGACCACGAGCTTTGATGTCCAGACAAGGTACGAGAATGTCAAGGATCGGCAAGGAAATTACAAGCGAGAGTTTGCCGGATATGCTTGCAGCTATCGCTTGAAACTTGCCTTTGACTTTGACAGCAAGCAGCTTGCAAAGGTCATTTCTGCGATTGCGGATTGTGGGGCGCAACCAGAACTCAGCATTGCGTTCACCGTGAAAAACCCGGCAAGAGTCAGCGAAGAGCTGCTGATCAATGCGACGGAGAACGCCAGGGCAAAGGCGGAGATTCTTTGCAAAGCATCAGGCAGTACGCTTGGGCAGCTACTCAATATCGACTACAACTGGGGCGAACTCAATGTGTATTCCAGAACAAGCTATGAGGTCGAAGACTGCATTCAGCCTCTTATGGCGATGAGTAAATGCGCTGCGCCAGAGATCGAGCCGGACGATATTGACGTGTCGGACACCGTGGCTTTCACATGGGAAATCCAATGATTTTTTGACTTTTTTGAAATCCGGTACTCAACAAACGCTCTTATTGTGTCCGTTGTAAAGTGAAGGGACATTTCACGGAGGAATCTTCGGGGAATACGATTTTGGGAGATTAGCAAGCAAATCCGGTGAGTACCCACCGGAGAAAAATCAGTTAAGGGGACCCTGCCCTTAACATTAGATTTTTGCTTGTTGGGATAGTCCCAAACCCTTCTAATCTTTACGACGGAGGGCGCAGCATGGTACGAAGAACACGAGACATTCAGAAGAAGATTTGGCTGACACCACAGGAAGAACGGACGATTGCAAAGAAGATGGAGATGATCGGCACGGAGAACTTCGGTGCGTATGCAAGGAAGATGCTGATCGACGGCTACATCATCGTCGTGGACTACACGGAGCAGAAAAGGCTCGCCGCCGAAATCAACAAGATCGGCGTGAACATCAATACCGTCTGCCGCAGGATCAACTCGACGGGACGATTCTATCAGGACGATATTGACGAGCTGAAAGAAAAGATGGACGCGGTATGGCAGTTACTAAAATCAAAGCAATCCGAGGAACTTTGAGCAAGGCAATCGCGTACATTCTGAATCCCGAAAAGACAGACGAGAAGCTGCTGGTCTCGTCCTACGGCTGTGCCAGCGAGACCGCAGCGCGGGAATTTGAATGGACGCGGAAAATAGCCGAGCAAAAAGGGATGAATCCGGTCAGGATCATAGCCCGTCATGTGATCCAGTCCTTTGAAATCGGAGAGGTCACACCGGAGCTTGCCCACGAGATTGGCAAGCAGTTTGCAGATGAAATCCTCGGAGGAAAATATGAGTATGTGCTGACCACTCACATTGACAAAGACCATGTTCACAACCATTTGATTTTCAATGCGGTTGACTTTGTGAACTACCACGCATACAAGAGCTACAAGCGGATTTACTATGATATGCGTGAGGTCAGCGACCGGCTCTGTAAGGAAAACGGTCTCTCTGTTATCCCGCCCTCTCAGAACAAAGGCATGGGCTACAAGGAGTACACCGAAGCCAAGCGCGGCACGAGCTGGAAGCAAAAGCTCAAGCAGACCATTGACCGACTCGTCATCACAGCGAAGGATTACGATGATTTTCTGCGGCTCATGCAGGAAGCCGGTTATGAAATCAAGACCGGCAAATATATCTCCTTTCGCGCTGAAGCTCAGGAGCGGTTTACTCGTTCTAAGACCATCGGAGAGAACTACACCGAGGAACGCATCAAGGAGCGGATTGCCGGACGGACGCCGCGCAGAAACCGGAGGCAGACCGTGCCGAAGGGCATCTCTCTCATCGGAGATATTCAGGAGCGGATCAGACTTATCGACAGCAAGGGCTATGAGTATAAAGCCAAGCTCACGATCCTCAAGGAAGCGGCGCGGACACTCAATTATCTCACGGAAAACAACTTGCTCCAATACGCCGATCTTGAAAAGAAGGTCGAGGACGTTCACAGCTCCTATGACCGCACCGGCAAGGAACTGAAAGGCGTCGAAGCGCGACTGCGGGAAGTCCAACCGCTTATCAAAAACATCTCCAACTACCAGCGGCTCAAGCCCGTATATGACGCATTCCAGAAGGCAAAAGATAAGCCGGGTTTCAAAGCAAAGCACGAAGCCGAGCTTGTGATCTTTGAGGCAGCGAGAAGCACATTACTTGCCATGCAGGGCGATGAAAAACTGCCGAGCTTGAAGACACTGCAAGCGCAACAGCAGCGACTTCTTGATGAGCAACAGCGGCTCTATGATGAACGTGCGAAGCTCAAAAAAGAAGTAAAGCAAATAGAGACGATCAAGTCTAATGTTGATACGTTTCTCGCTCCTTCTGCTGACCATGACCGTGATCATCTGCGCAGCACACAGCGCGAATAGTCCTTTCAAAAGCAGGGCATCTCCTGTTGACCGGAGATGCCCTGCATCCTTGAGAGAAGGTTCGAGAAATTGAAACTTTTTCTTTAATTTCTGCATCAACGGATTGCTTTTGAGAATGAAATCCAGTATAATATTATAAGCGATGTTGAATGCAAGCAAGCGAAAGGATGGTTGCCGTGCGCATAAGCTATAAGAAACTATGGATGCTTCTTCTGGAACGCGACATAAAGAAGGCTTCTCTACGACATGAAGTAGGGCTGTCTGCCGGAACATGGACAAAACTGAATAAGGGGGAAGAAGTGTCCCTCTCTATTTTGCTGCGCATTTGTGATTACTTGAACTGTGACATCGGAGATATATGTGAGGCTGTGCGAACGGACAAGAACTGAGTCCGGTTTTTCGTACAGCTCTTTTTGTAGAATAGTAAGTGTGAAACTATAACTTTGGAGGTTGCTGAAATGGCTGAGAATAACACAAGCAATATCGGCTTTGAAAAACAAATCTGGGACGCGGCTTGCGTCCTGCGCGGAAACATCGACGCATCCGAATACAAGTCCGTCGTCCTCGGATTGATTTTCTTGAAATACATTTCTGATCGCTTCGAGGCAAAGTACAAGGAACTGGTTGAAGAAGGCGATGGATTTGAAGAGGATCAGGACGAATACACTGCCGAAAACATCTTCTTTGTCCCTGAGAATGCACGATGGAGCGCGATTGCTGCTGCCGCTCACACGCCGGAAATTGGCACGGTGATTGACGATGCAATGCGCAGTATTGAGAAAGAAAACAAGCGTCTCAAAGATATTCTTCCTAAGAACTTCGCCCGTCCAGAGCTGGACAAGCGGCGTCTTGGTGAAGTGGTTGATCTCTTCACCAATATTCAGATGATCGAGCATGGAAACAGCAAGGACATTCTCGGTCGCACATACGAATATTGTCTCTCAAAGTTTGCCGAACAGGAAGGCAAACTTGCTGGTGAGTTCTATACTCCCTCTTGTGTTGTGCGTACCCTTGTTGAGGTGTTGCAGCCGTTTAATGGACGTGTTTATGACCCGTGCTGCGGCTCTGGCGGTATGTTCGTTCAGTCCGCAAAGTTCATCGAAAATCATGGCGGCAACATCAACAAGATTTCCGTCTTTGGTCAAGACTCCAACCCGACCACATGGAAGATGGCGCAGATGAATCTTGCCATTCGCGGTATTGAAGCCGACCTCGGCAAGTTTAATGCAGACACGTTCTTTAACGATTGCCACCCTCAACTCAAGGCAGACTTCATTATGGCGAATCCTCCCTTCAATCTCTCCGGCTGGGGTGCAGATAAGCTCGTTGATGATGTCCGTTGGCAGTATGGTACGCCTCCTGCTGGAAATGCAAACTTCGCGTGGTTGCAGCACATGATCTGGCATCTCGCTCCGAATGGACGTATCGGTATGGTGCTTGCAAATGGTTCGCTTTCTTCGCAGTCCGGCGGTGAAGGTGAAATCCGCAAGAACATTATCAATGCTGACCTTGTGGACTGTATCGTTGCAATGCCGACGCAGCTATTCTACACGACGCAGATCCCGGTATCGCTCTGGTTCCTTGCAAAGAACAAGAAGCAAAAAGGCAAAACGCTGTTCATCGACGCACGGAAGCTCGGTACTATGGTCACACGAAAGCTGCGAGAACTGACGGATGAAGACATTAAGAAAATTGCCGACACTTACAATGCCTTCGTTGACGGAACACTCGAAGATGAAAAGGGCTTCTGTGCTGTTGTCACTACACAGGACATTGCAAACCAGGACTACATTCTTACTCCGGGACGCTATGTTGGCATTGAGGAACAAGAAGATGACGGTGAGCCGTTTGAAGAGAAAATGGGACGCCTGACTTCTGAACTGTCTGAGCTTTTCACTAAGTCTCATGAGCTTGAGGCTCAGATCAAAGCGCGACTGGGGGCGATTGGATATGAGATTTAATCTATGGGAAGATTGCAACAGGGTTCCTCTAACCGAGCTGCTGTCTTTTATTGTAGACAATCGCGGCAAGACTGTTCCTACTGCGCCAAGCGGACACAAGCTGATAGCAACGAATTGCGTGACAAACAACACCCTGTTTCCGGTGTATGACAAAATTAGATATTTAAGCGAGGAAACTTATCAGACATGGTTTCGGGCACACCCGATTCCCGGCGATATTCTTTTCGTGAACAAGGGAACTCCGGGACGAGTCTGCCTTGTTCCTGATCCCGTTGATTTTTGTATCGCGCAAGATATGATTGCATTGCGCGCTGACGAATCGAAGATTTATCCCAAATATTTGTTTACAGTGCTAAGAAGCAGAGAAATTCAACAACAGATATATAACACAAACGTGGGAGACGTTATTCCACATTTCAAGAAGCAATTTTTGGATCAGTTGTTGATTCCCATACCTGAGCGGTCTATACAAGAGTCAATCGGAGACTTGTATTATGTGCTTAGCCTCAAGGCAGAACGTAACAAAAAGATAAACGATAATTTATACGCTCAAGCCAAAGCTATCTTTGACAACCATTTTATCAATATTGATGCCATCCCTGCTGGATGGAGAAAAGGCAATCTCTTAGACATCGCCAATTACTTGAATGGACTTGCCATGCAGAAGTTCCGTCCTCAAGGGCATGAAATAGGTCTTCCAGTATTGAAGATTAAGGAACTCCGCCAAGGTTCATGTGATGATAGCAGTGAACTCTGCTCCTTGAGTATCAAGCCTGAATACATCATTCACAATGGCGATGTCGTCTTCTCTTGGTCCGGAAGTCTACTTGTTGATATATGGTGCGGGGGAACTTGCGGATTGAATCAGCACCTTTTCAAGGTTACATCAGACGTCTATGACAAGTGGTTTTACTACCTGTGGACGGCTCACCACCTTGCCCGTTTTATTGCAATCGCTGCTGATAAGGCAACAACAATGGGGCACATCAAACGTGAGGAACTTGCCAAAGCAGAGGTCTTAATTCCTTGCGAAGAAGACTATACAAGCTTCAACTCTATCATGCAGCCTATTTTTGAGCTGATAATCTCGAACCGGATTGAGTCTCGTAAGCTGGCTGCACTTAGGGATGAACTACTACCAAAGCTGATGACCGGCGAGATCGACGTCTCCGACGTTCAGCTCTAAGCCGCTAAATTATCGTTTACCGTCTGAATAACTCTCACCAGTGGCGAGAGTTTTACAAAAGGGACTGCCACTGAATGTCGTTCTCTTACCTCGAAAGGAGACACGACAATGACAGAACAACTCATCACGGAGATACAGCGAAAAATGCTGCCGTATCTCAACAACGAACAGCTCATGCACCTTCGGGATGCAATGGCTGAGACATTGGAAGGGGCAACGATCACCTATGATAGTGGCTCAATTCCAGCAGAAGAAACAGATGCAGTCGAAGCATTTATCACGGCAAAACGGATCGAAGGCTGCTCAGAGAAAACCCTGAGCTACTACCGGAAGACGATTGAATCTCTGATTGCTGGAGTCGGAAAGGCTGTACAACAGATCACCACAGATGATTTGCGTCGCTATCTGACCAACTATCAGGTTCAGCGCAGGTCGAGTAAAGTGACCATAGACAACATCCGCCGGATCCTGTCCAGTTTCTTCTCTTGGCTTGAGGATGAGGACTTCATCGTGAAAAGTCCGGTACGCCGGATTCACAAAGTTAAAACCGCAAAGGTTGTTAAGGACACCTACACCGATGAAGCGTTGGAGCTGATGCGCGACAACTGTACAACGGCGCGTGATTTGGCTATGGTTGATCTTCTGGCTTCGTCCGGAATGCGTGTTGGAGAGCTGGTCACATTAAACCGCGAAGACATCAACTTCAACGAACGCGAATGCGTTGTTATCGGCAAGGGTAATAAAGAGCGATTGGTCTACTTCGATGCAAGGACGAAGATCCACCTTCAAAACTATCTTGAGGGGCGAACGGATGAAAACCCAGCTTTGTTTGTTTCCCTGAAAGCTCCCTTTGACCGATTGATGATTGGCGGAGTGGAGACACGCCTTCGGGAGCTGGGAAAGCGTCTGAATATCCCGAAGGTTCACCCTCACAAGTTCAGGCGTACACTGGCTACAACTGCCATAGACAAAGGAATGCCCATAGAGCAAGTCCAGCAGCTCTTAGGGCATCAGAAAATCGACACCACCATGCACTATGCAATGGTGAAACAACAGAATGTGAAGCTGGCACATAGAAAATATATTGGATAGGAGTAAAAAGATGAGACTTGGTGATTGTGGTAAAACTAATCTTCATACTTACTCAGATAAAGAAAAATGGTCTTTGATTCGTTATCTGGACACAGGTAGCATTACCGAAGGAAGGATAGATGAAATCCAGACCTTATATCCCGGCGTGGACAAAATCCCCAGCAGGGCGAGACGGAAGGCTTCTGTTGGAGACATCCTTTTCTCTACTGTTCGTCCAAATCAGAAGCATTATGGAATTATTGAAGCAGGAACCGAGAATCTTCTCGTATCCACAGGATTCACCGTTGTGACTGTTGATACCACTATTGCGGATCCTTATTTTATTTATTATTATCTCACGCAGTCTTCGGTCATTGAGTCTCTTCAAGCAATAGCAGAGCAAAGTACATCAACCTATCCTTCCATCAAACCATCTGACATAGAGGATATTGAACTCGACCTTCCAGAGCTGGAAACACAGAAGAAGATAGGTTCTACGCTAAGGATGCTTGATAGGAAAATAGCATTAAACGAAGAGATAAACGATAATTTAGCAGCTTAGAGCTGGACAGCAGACACATCGATCTCGCCAGACATCAGTTTGGGCAGCAAATTATCTCTCAATGTCGCAAGCGATTGATTCTGCTCTTCCAAAATACGTTGCTGTGCAAAGATAGGAGCGCAAAAGTCGCTGAATTTGGCAAGAGTTTCAGCGTCAGGAATAACCGCCGGGACATTTTTCATAGTGCTGCCAGATACTTCTTTGAATGTTGACCCGGATGCCATGCCTTCAATGACCGGGAGAGTGTTTTTCAAAAAGAAGTAAACAAATGGTGTTCCAATTTCCGGCTTAGGCACAACCGATTTGAAACCTTGATTTGTTGTTACTTCACCAGCGGCGATAGCAATATAACCTATTGGCGCACGAGATGAGAACAATACTGTCCCTTCGGGCATGATTGATGCGCTGCTATTTCTCAAGCCAAGTTCAGTTATGTCATTCTCACCATGAGAAACGAACTTCGACTTGTTGTTAGATAAATCTTTCGGAGTTATCCATGCTATTCCGGACTCCGTGTAATACTCAGGTTTAGCTTTTGAAGGTGTACTGCCTCCAACAACAGTACCAAGATCGCTAATTGTTCCGGTAGTCCATTCTGGATCAGCATTATCAACGAATAATTCTTGAAAATAGGATTGAGCTTGCTGCTCTAAATTATCGTTTATCTTTTTGTTACGTTCTGCCTTGAGGCTAAGCACATAATACAAGTCTCCGATTGACTCTTGTATAGACCGCTCAGGTATGGGAATCAACAACTGATCCAAAAATTGCTTCTTGAAATGTGGAATAACGTCTCCCACGTTTGTGTTATATATCTGTTGTTGAATTTCTCTGCTTCTTAGCACTGTAAACAAATATTTGGGATAAATCTTCGATTCGTCAGCGCGCAATGCAATCATATCTTGCGCGATACAAAAATCAACGGGATCAGGAACAAGGCAGACTCGTCCCGGAGTTCCCTTGTTCACGAAAAGAATATCGCCGGGAATCGGGTGTGCCCGAAACCATGTCTGATAAGTTTCCTCGCTTAAATATCTAATTTTGTCATACACCGGAAACAGGGTGTTGTTTGTCACGCAATTCGTTGCTATCAGCTTGTGTCCGCTTGGCGCAGTAGGAACAGTCTTGCCGCGATTGTCTACAATAAAAGACAGCAGCTCGGTTAGAGGAACCCTGTTGCAATCTTCCCATAGATTAAATCTCATATCCAATCGCCCCCAGTCGCGCTTTGATCTGAGCCTCAAGCTCATGAGACTTAGTGAAAAGCTCAGAC